>Ga0137378_10004343_pt1 | contig 12268 bp, 9 predicted proteins | sample SagtaG_21_FD_104813 | JGI IMG/M metagenome (GOLD analysis project Ga0137378, IMG submission 104813) | Vadose zone soil microbial communities from Sagehorn Ranch, Mendocino, California, USA - Sage2_L_60_16 metaG | ecosystem: Environmental > Terrestrial > Soil > Vadose zone | place: USA... | reverse complement strand
CGTCCAGTCTTCCACGAGCCGGCGGATCGGGCTGGAGCCGAGGAACGTTGCGGCCTCAATGGCAATGCCCACGCGCTGCGAAATTTCGACGATGGGGCGAATGTCATTTTCATGCGTTCGCGCGGCGCAGTTAGGCTTGATCTTCATCCGGTGCGTGGCGATTTCGCGCGCCAGCGCTTCGGTGTGCGCAAAGGCCCGGGCCCCGGCGCCCGGAAGACCGATGTTGACGGAGTCGATTCCCAGAGACTCCATGAGATGCAGGATTTCGATTTTTTCTTCGATGCTAGGGTCGAAGACGGAGGGATTCTGCAAACCGTCGCGCAGCGTTTCGTCATCCAATAGGACGCGCGTGCCGGACGGAATTGCCGGCGGCGTGGCGATGTTCCAGTCGTAGATCCATTCGTTTTGTTGCACTGCGAGCCTCGTTTGCTGTGAATCGTAAACTCTAATTGCGCAACGTATAGCTCTGTGGCTGCTGCGCGGGATCGGGGCGATACAGCGTCCTGCAGAATTCGCAACGATAAATTTCCGCTTTCGGGCCGATAATCGCCGCGACTTCCTTCGGGTAATCGTAGTAGCGTTTCAGGTGGCCGTTGCAGAGCTTGCCTTTCTCATCCTTTTCATCGCACGCGCGCTGTTTGGGTTTGCGCGTTTTGACTTTTGGCGACGCAGTAGTTTCTTCAGGCATGGAACTCCTCTCTACAATCCGTGGTCACGGAAAAAGGTTTTCAGGGCACTGCGCGCGTTTCGCAGTTTCGCGGCGATACCGTCGGAAAATTCAAATTGAAGGAAAGCGTCCGCGGCGCGCTCCAGGTCCGAACCGTAGCGGTACCACCAGGGTTTTTCGCTTCGCGGCAGGCCGTCGACATCAATATATTTCATTTGAACCATTTCGAGCAGTCCCGCCTTCCCATGCGTGCGGCCCCAGCCGCTCGCACCGCAGCCGCCGTGCGGCGCTTCGGCAATGCCGAAATAACTGATGGCGTCGTTCACCATGACGGCGCCAGCGCGGAGTTCCACCGCCAGGGCCATTCCTCGAGACTTGTTCTTTGTCCAAATACTCGCTGCGAGCGCAAATGGCGAGTCGTTAGCGCGAGTGATCGCCTCTCTCACATTCCCTACAACTTGAATTGCGAGAATCGGCCCAAACGTCTCTTCTTGAAACAGTTTCATCGAAGAATCAACACCGGCGATGACCGTGGGCTCGAAAAAGTTCGGACCAAGTTCAGGGCGCGGACTGCCGCCACATAACAACTTCGCGCCGCGCGAAACGGCATCTTCCACCAAATCGATCATGCGTCGCACATGTTCAGGACGAATCAGCGGGCCAACGTCCGTCGCAGGATCGCTGCCCGCACCGGTACGCAGCTTTTTCGTTTTTTCCACGCAAAGCGCAATGAATTTTTCCGCCGAGGCTTGCTCGACGAACAACCGCTCAACAGAAAGGCAAACCTGGCCGCAATTCGTGTAGCCGCCCCAGACGGCCGCACTGGAAGCCACCTCAAGGTCCGCATCCGCGAGAACGATCATGGCATCTTTACCGCCAAGTTCGAGCACCGAGGGGATTAGCCTTTTTGCGCAGGCTTCGGCAACGCGGCGGCCGGTAGCCACGCTGCCAGTGAACAGAACTTTGTCCGGCGAGGCGTCGATCAAGGCTTGGCCGACTTCCCCGCCTCCTTGAACAATTTTGACGAGGTCGTTTGGAAAGCCGGCGTCGATAAATAGCTTTTCGATGAGCGCGCCACATTGCGGCGTGAAGTCGCTCGTCTTGCACACCACCGCATTTCCCGCCGCAACCGCTGGAATAATTTGGCTCAACGGGATAGCCAGCGGGTAGTTCCACGAAGAAATGATGGCGATGACACCGAGAGGATCGTAAGCCAGATACCCGCGTTTGGCTTTCGCGGCGGTGCTGTGATGCGGAACCCGACGCGTACGCAGGGCGCTCGCCGCGTTCCTGGACCAGTATTCGGCCGAATCGAGAGCAACGAAAATGTCCGCGAAGAGCGCTTCCACTCGCGGCTTGCCGGATTCACGCACAACGGCATCCGCCAATTCCTTGCGCGAGGCCATAATCCGATCGCGAAGCCCGCGCAACTTCTCGCACCGATTGCGAATGGGCAACTTCGCCCAAACGCTCTGGGCTATTCGCGCGCGGGAAATGATCTCCGGCAGTTGCGACGCCGGCGTTCTCTCAAAATGCGCGAGCACTTCCCCGGTAGCGGGATTGATGGAAGGAAGCGTGTCGATGGGAATGGCCGTGGCCGCCATAGCCGGATTCTAACCGATTTTGAGGTTGGAAGGTGGCCGCGCCGTTCAGGTTTCTTCGAGCCCTATTTCGGCCCCTACCAGACGCTAACCTCGCGGCCGGCAAGATCTTTTGCCGGGGCTGGGCAAAAACTGGACGCAAGCACAACCGAGGGAGCGGCCAACTGAATAGCGCAACCCGCTCAGAGATGCCACGCTTCATCGTGCTGGACCTCGACCATCACGAGACCTTGTGGCGGAACGGTCGGGCCGGATTTAGAGCGGTCACGGAGTTCGTACAAACGATCAATGTCCGCAGGCATGAGTTTCCCGCGCCCGACATCAAGCAGCGTGCCCACCATTTTGCGCACCATATAACGAAGGAACGAGCGTCCGTGAACGGTGAAGACCAACTCTTCATTGTCCGCCGTGCGTGCCAACGCGCTCGAAAAGATTTCGCGCTCTGTGGATCGCTCTTTGTCGTCCTCTTCGGAGCCCGTCGAAGCCGCAAACGATGCAAAGTCATGGGTGCCAACAAACCGGGCCGCGGCGTCGCGCATGGCGTCCTCGTCCAGGGGAAACGGATAGTGGAGGACGTAACGCCAGATCATTGGCGGCACGACTCTTCCTCGATACAAACGATAGCGGTAGGTCTTCCCCCGCGCCGACCAGCGCGCATTGAAGTCTGGGCCGACTTCTTCCGCGCCCACGATTCGAATTGTGGGCGGAAGCAGCGCGTTCAGCGCGCGCTGAAAATCCTGCGCTGACAGGTGCGATTGCGTTCGAAAGCTGCCGACTTGCCCCAGTGCGTGAACCCCGGCATCCGTGCGTCCGGTGCCGTGCAAAGTGACGTTTTCCTGCGTGAGCCGGCGGAGCACGCCAACAATTTCTCCCTGAATTGTGGGTTTATTCGCCTGAATCTGCCAGCCGTGAAAATCCGTGCCGTCGTACGCGATGGTGAGCTTGAAATAACGCATGCGGGAACGAGTACCGCCGGGTCAGCTCGCGGTGCGAACGAAGCGGCTTCCCGGCTTCACGGCCACGCTGCCGCCTCGGCAGAGCGGGCAATCTTCTTCCTCGTAGCTTGCGATGGGCAATTGGATCAGTGACTGCGCTTCCACTTCGAAGTCAATCTTCCCGCCGCTGCGATCGATCAGCGCACCGGCGGCAACGACGCGCGCGCCGGCTTCTTCCACAACGCGAATCGCTTCTTGCGTCGAGCTTCCGGTAGTCCAAACATCTTCAACAACCAACACGTGCTGGTCCGGAGCGAGAGAGAACCCGCGCCGCAGGGTCATCATCCCGCTGGCATCGCGCTCCACAAAAAGTGCCGGCGTTCCACCACCGGGCGAGTGCTTCTGCTCAGGCAGCGCCCGGGCAACCTCCTGCCCAATAATCAGCCCCCCGATTGCTGGTGAGACGACCGCGTCAATCCTGGCATCCGAAAATAGCGCCGCCAGTGCTTGCCCCAGCTTCTCCGCGAAGCGCGGATACTGCAGGACAAGCGCGCACTGGACGTACGTCCCGCTGTGAAGCCCACTGGACAGCTCAAAGTGTCCATGGCGGATGGCGCCCGCCGTCTCGAACAGCTTCAGTAATTCTTCGCCTTTCAGCATTCGGCCCAGCTAACCGCCGCCAGCTCCTAAGCGTCGAAATGTCAGGAGATTAGCCGCCGCCCCTCGCGTTGTCAAGGATGAGAGCGCCTGCTAGACTGCATTCTTCACCCGGTCGGCGCGGCGCAGCTTTCGGGATAGTTTCCAGTCCACCCCGGTGGCGTGGCCGCGCAGCTGTCAGATTTCGGTCGTGACCTCAAAACGGTCAACTGCCTGAAACAAATTCCATTCTGCGAACGTTTTACAGAGTTGAGTACAAATAAATTAAGCCCCTTGGGGGATGAATCTTGAGGGTAAGGAGCACTATGAAGACGCTGTATGCTCGACCGCTGTTGGCCGCCATACTGACCGTAACGCTCGTTGGGGGACCCATTTCCCCGGCCTTCGGGCAGGAGGCGCCGCAAAATCCGCAAGCAGCGCCTGCCAAGACTGCCACGCCAATCGTGCCCGTTTCTCTTGGCTCCGCGAAATACAACTACACCCGCGCGCCCAGGCCATTTCCCAACCTGTTCGCTCCCTACAGCCCGATCAAGATCGAAGCGCCCATCCTCACCAACTCCCCTCGCGTCGACCAGCTCATCCATGACGGAAAGCTGGAGCTAAGCATGCAAGAGGCGGTGGAGTTGGCGCTGGAAAACAGCATGGACATCGTGGTGCAACGTTACAATCCTTGGTTCGCGGACACCGGCATCCTCAAAGCGAGCGCCGGAGGCTTTGGCGGCGTCACTCCCGGCGCTGTGTTTGGCGGCTCAACAGCGAACAACCCGCTGCTGAACTATGATCCCGTTATCACCACGACCCTAAGCATCGACGACCGCAACATCCCGGTTAACAACCCTCTCACATCCGGAACCGGCACGGGACTTTCCTCGCTGGCAAGACTGACGCTGCATACTTCGACCTTTAACACTCAGTATGCTCAGGGATTCCAGACCGGCACGACTTTCTTCACTGCCTGGGACAACACGCGCTCTTCCTCCACTTCGGCGGCGAACCTCTTCAACCCTTCCGTGCAATCCACGATTTTTGTTGGATTCCAGCAGCAATTGCTGAACGGTTTCGGGCGTTCCGTGAACACGCGAAACATCCGCATCGCCAAGAACAACCGCAAAATCGCCGACTGGGCCTTCACCCAGCAGGCGATCACGACCGTCACGAACACCATCACTGCTTATTGGGAACTGGTCTTCGCCAGGGCAAACGTAAAAGTTCAGCAACAAGCCGTGACTGTTGCTGAGAAGCTCTACAACGACAACAGGAAGCAATTGGAGATTGGAACGATGGCGCCGCTCGATGTCACTCGCGCGGAGTCCGAGCTCGCCACCGACCGCCAGAACTTGATTTTTGCGCAAACCGTGCAGCTTCAGGATCAACAGACTTTGAAAAACGCCATCAGCAAGAATCCTCTGGCGCCTAATTTCGTGAACGTGGAAATCATCACCACGGATTCGCCGTCCCCCCCGGAAGCCATCGAAGCACCTACATTCGAGGAAGCGGTTAAGGAAGCATTTGCTAAGAGGCCTGAACTACAGGAAGAGGCGCTCAACTTGTTGAATGGAGAGATCGACCTGAAGGCCACGCGCAACGCGTTGCTGCCGACGGCTACGCTTAACGCGCAATATAGCACGGCGGGACTGGCGGGCAATCAGGCAAGGTTCACCACCAAGACCATCGCAGGATCTCCGGTCGTAGACGCAAATGGGAATCCGGTTCCGGGCGATTTTCTTCCCACAACGCAATTCACGCCAAACGGCGTCGTGCCCGCGGGCTTCAGCGACGCCTTGAGCTCGGCGTTTCATAACAACTTCCCGGATTATCAGGTGTCTTTGAACGTGCAAATCCCAATCCGCAACCGTTCGGCGCAGGCGGACAATCAGCGCGCCATCCTTACACAACGTTGGCTCGAAGCGCAGTTGCAGCAGTTGAAGAACGCCGCGCTGCTCGATGTTCGCAACACTTACATTGCGCTCACTCAAGACCGTGCACAGGTCGATGCCGCCAGCAAAGCGCGCGAATTGCAGCAACAGACCTTCGACGCCGAACAGAAAAAATATCAGCTCGGCGCATCCACGGTCTACCAAGTGATTCTGACGCAACGCGACCTCATCAACGCTCAAGGCACGGAGATCCGCGCTTTGGCCAATCTTGTTGAAGCCAAGGCCAATTACGAGCGCGCCGTCGGGCGCACCCTGGAAGTCAATCGCGTCACCATCGCCGATGCCAAGACCGGCGAAGCTGAGCGCGAGACACTCATTCCCGGCACGTTGCACGGACAAGTAGTCGGTACAGAGAAACTTTCGTTCAACGCTGGCCAAAAATAGTTCTCCCGAGCGTACTCCTTCCTACCGGCCCGGATTCTCTCGTCCGGGCCGTTTTTTGTTCTGCCCGTGTCTCGTCTAATTCTTTCTTTTCTGCACCGCATCCACGGCACTCTTGCCCCTTCCTGTCCTTTCGCATAGCATTAAAGTTGGTCATGTTGCGATTTGTCTTTCGAATCCCTGCCGGGGGCGATGAAACATGAGCGAACAATCCAAAGGCACCACACAAGCCGCCCCTCCATTGCAAACCTCGTCAAAGGATCGAAAGCCTTCCTCCAAAGAGCAAGCTTGGGAGAAAAACACTCTCCAACCCGCGCTGGAAAAAAGCCCTGAGAGACTGCCCGAATTCACCACCATTTCCGGCCATCCGATTCGCAGACTGTACACCAAAGCGGATCTGCCGAACTGGGATCCTGACCGCGACCTTGGTTTCCCCGGCGAGCCTCCTTACACCCGCGGCATTCATTCCACGATGCACCGCAGCCGCCTCTGGACCATGCGCCAGTTCGCCGGCTTCGGCACCGCCGAAGACACCAACCAACGATTTCGCTATCTCCTTGCGCAAGGCCAGACCGGGCTTTCCACTGCTTTCGATTTGCCAACGTTGATGGGCTACGACTCCGACCACCCGCTCTCCGAAGGAGAAGTCGGCAAGTGCGGCGTGGCCATCAGTTCGCTCGCGGACATGGAAGTGCTCTTCGACAAGATTCCCCTCGCCAATGTCACCACTTCGATGACCATCAATTCACCCGCCGCGGTCATCTGGGCGATGTATCTGGCCGTCGCCGAAAAGCAAGGCGCGGACTGGAAGAAAATTTCCGGCACGCTTCAGAACGACATCTTGAAGGAATACATCGCGCAAAAGGAATACATCTATCCGCCGGAACCCTCGATGCGGCTGGTAATCGACACGTTCGAATTCGGCGTCAAGAACACGCCCAAGTTCAACACCATTTCGATCAGCGGCTATCACATCCGCGAAGCAGGCTCGACGGCCATTCAGGAACTGGCCTTCACGCTGCGTGACGGCCTCGAGTACGTCGAATGGGGAATGCGCCGCGGTCTCGACGTGGACCAGTTTGTGCCGCAGCTTTCCTTTTTCTTTAACGCGCACAACGATTTCTTCGAGGAAATCGCCAAGTATCGCGCAGCCCGCCGCATCTGGCACAAAGCCATGATCGAGCGCTATAAATCAAAGAACCCGCGCTCCTGGGCCTTGCGCTTCCACACGCAAACCGCCGGATGCTCCCTGACCGCGCAGCAGCCGTATAACAATGTCGTTCGCACCGCGATTCAAGCGCTCGCCGCGGTTCTCGGGGGCACGCAATCTCTTCACACCAATTCTCTCGACGAAGCTTGGGCCTTGCCGACGGAATTCGCCGCCACCATTGCCCTGCGCACGCAGCAGATCATCGCGCACGAAACTGGCGTCACCAATACCGTAGACCCGCTTGGCGGCTCTTACTTCGTCGAAACTCTCACCAACGAAGTCGAGCGCAGCGCGTGGGAATATATCGAGAGAATTGACGCCATGGGCGGCATGGTTGCCGCCATTGAGCGCAGCTATCCGCAGCGCGAAATCGCCGAAGCCTCCTATCGTTACCAGGTCGCCGTGGACAAAAAGGAAAAAATCATCGTAGGCGTGAACGATTTCGTGGCCGAAGAAAAGCCTCTGGACATTCTACAAATTGACGAGACCGTGGCGCACCGTCAAGCCGAGCGGTTACGCAAGCTCCGTGCCGATCGCTCCCAGGCCGAAGTCGATCGCCGCCTCAACGCCCTCCGCGCGGCTGCCAAGGGCAAAGACAACCTTATGCCCTTCCTCTACGACGCGGTAAAATCCTATGCTACCCTCGGCGAAGTCTGCGACGCCCTCCGCGACGTCTTCGGCACTTACGAAGAAGTCGCCATCACCTAGCTCTTCTCTGTGTTCTCTGTGTCCTCTGTGTCTCTGCGTTTAGCTCTCTTATGACCGACAACCAATTGACACACGAAATTATCGGAGCGGCTATCGCCGTCCACAGAGAACTTGGCCCGGGACTACTTGAAGCGGTTTATGAAGAGTGTCTCTGCTATGAGCTATCCTCTAGGAACATAGTCTTTGAACGGCAAAAATCTATCCCTGTAGTCTATAAAGGAGCAAAACTTGATTGCGGCTATCGGGCTGATATTTTCGTGTTGGGTCGAGTCATTGTAGAAATCAAAGCAATAGCCTCTATCGCTCCGGTACACGACGCAGTTATGCTGACTTACCTGCGACTCTCAGGCTGCAAAATAGGCCTGCTAATCAATTTTTACTCCCCGGTGCTCAAGGACGGAGTCAAACGTTACGTTTGGAAATATGTCCCAGGTGAGGCGTAAAAAGAAAGCTGAACGCAGAGACGCGGAGGACACAGAGAAATGCCGGAAAAGAAAATCAGAGTGCTGATCGCCAAGCCGGGCCTGGATGGCCACGACCGCGGCGCAAAAATAATCGCCCGTGCCTTGCGCGACGCCGGCATGGAAGTCGTCTACACCGGCTTGCGCCAGACCCCGGAAATGATCGCCTCTGCCGCCGTGCAGGAAGATGTTGACGTGATCGGTCTCTCCATCCTCTCCGGCGCGCACAACACCATCTGCCCCCAGCTAATGAAACTTCTCCACGAAAAAGGCATGAACGACGTCACCGTCCTCGTCGGCGGCATCATCCCCGAAGCCGACATCCCCGCCCTGAAACAATCCGGCATCGCCGAAATTTTTCTCCCCGGAACTTCCACGCAGGCCATCGTCGACTTCATCCACAAACGCGTCGCGCTCTCCTAGTTCTCCCGAATCAACCTGAGCGCAGAGGACAACGCCCTCAACGCTTCCCCCCGTCTCTTTGTCTCTGCTGATATTCTGCCACGCAGTTCGATGAATCTGCTTCCATCGTTCTTTTTGCGCCTGTCGCGCTTCAGGATCGACTTTCCTCCGCAGAAATTCCTGCTCGCGCAAGAGTTTTCTCCGGTTTTCGCGAGCTCAGTGAACAACCTTCCCATCCGTGTCCCGAATCTCAACTTTACCAAGATTGAGCTTCTTCATGTCCTCTTCGATCTTCGCGCGGTCGCCCACTGCAAGAACGATCATTTTATCCGGCAGGATATATTTCTGCGCCATGGCCTGTGCCTGCTCGATGGTCACAGCGTTGATGCGCTCGGGCAGAGTCGAAAAATAATCCAGCGGTAGATCGTAAGTGAAAAGTTCCGCGAAAGTGGCCGCCGCCGCCGTCCCGCGTTCGAACCTCCCCGGCAACGACCGCGCGATGGAGTCTTTTGAAAGCAGGAGTTCCGCCGGCGTCATCTGCGTGTCGCGCATCCGCTTCAATTCATTAAACACTTCCGTTGTCGCGGGAGCGGTCACGTCCGTCCGCACGTCCGAAAACACGATGAACGGCCCCGGTGACCGGTGGAATCTGAAAAACGATCCGGCGCCGTACGTGTACCCATGCGCTTCGCGCAGGTTCATGTTGATGCGGCTCGAGAACAGCCCGCCGAGATCCGTGTTCATCACTTCCACGGGCACGTAGTCCGGCGTCGACCGCGCCAACCCCATCGAGAAGCACACCAGCGTCGTCTGCGGCGCTCCCGGACGGTCCACAAGGATCAGCTTCGCGTCCGTCGTCTCCTGCGAACCCATCGTCGCCGGAGTCGGCCTCCCTGCCTTCCACGCGCCGAACTGCCTTTCCAGCAGTGGCTTCAACGCCGCCAGCTTGATGTTTCCCGTGACCACCAGCGCCGCATCGTCCGGAAAATAATTCTGCTTCCAGAAATGTTCAAGGTCGTCGCGCGAAATCGCCTTGATGGATTCCGTCGTGCCGCTATCCGGATAGCCATAGGTGTGCCGCGGTCCATAAAGGGCGGCGGTCACCACCCGAGACGCCAGTGCGAACGGCTCGTCTTTTTCCTGCACAATCTCGGTCAGCCGCTCCGAGCGTACCCGTTCGATCTCTTCCTTTGGAAAGCTGGGATGCAGCGCCACGTCCGCCAGCAATTCCAATGCATCGGGAAAATTCCGCGAGAGCGAGCGCGTGGATATTCCGGTCGTGTCGGTCCCCGCGCCCGAATTCAGCGTGGCACCCAAGTCCGCGGCCCGATCTGCAATCTGTAGCGCGGAACGCGTTGCCGTTCCCTGCTGCAGCATCCGCGCGGTCATGCTCGCAAGTCCAGGCCGATCTACGGGGTTGACTCCGCTCCCCGCGTGCATAACCAGGTTCGCCGCCACAAGTGGTAGTCCCGGCCTTTCGCTGTACAGCACGGTCAGCCCGTTCGAAAGCTTGAATTTTTCCGGCACCGGCAGGTGCAACGCGCTAGCGGGGCCTGGCTTTGGCGCTTCTTTCCGCCACTCCGCTTCGGCATTCACCGGCTCGCCATTGTTCTTCGATGGATCCTTCTGTTCCGCTTTCGGAGTCGCCACCTCCGGCCCTAGGTCCTGCTTCCCCGGTACGCCATAAACCACTGCGCACTGATTCCCATTGAGCTGTCCTTGCGCGAACGCCTGAATTGATTCGCTTGTGGAATTTTCGTAGCGCGCAATATCCGCTGCAAGGAAGTCTGGCGTACCCAAATAATGGTTGTAGCTGTTCAAGCGGTCGGCAACTCCGCCGAATCCACCCAGCGTCTCGAGTCCCGCAATGATTCGCGATTCGATCACGTTGCGCGCTCGCGCGAGCTCCGCCGCCGTCGGTCCCTCTTTGCGAAACGCATCCAGCTCCCCATTGATCGCTTTCTCGAGATCCTCTAGTTTCACGCCCGCTTTGGCGGTCACCTGCACTTCAAACACGGAACCAAGAATCAGCGACTGCTGATTCACCGCCACGTCCTGCGCGATCTGTTTTTCATACACCAGTTTCTTGTACAACCGGCTGGATTTCCCGCCGCCCAGGATCGTTGCCGCGAGATCCGCCTCGGCGTCGCCCGGTTTGAAGATGGGCGAAGTCAGCCAGGCCAGGTAAATGCGCGGGAGCTGTACGTTGTCCTGTACCACCGCCCTGCGCTCGGAGCTAATCGGCGGCGTGTGTGCCTTGATCTTGGGAACGTCCTCCCCGCGCTTCAATGCGCCGAAATATTTCTGTACTAGCTCGCGCGCCTTTTCCGGATCAAAATCCCCGACAATCGCCAGGCTCGCATTGTTTGGCGCGTAATACAGTTTGAAAAAATTCCGCACGTCTTCCAGCTTCGCGGATTGAATATCCTGGTGCGAACCGATCACTTCGCCATAGTAAGGATGTTCTTTTGGAAAGAGTTGATGGAACAGCCCTTCTTCCACCACGCCATAAGGAGCATTTTCCACGCTCTGCCGCCGCTCGTTGCGCACCACGTCCTGCTGATTCGAAAGGTTGGCATGGTCCAGCTTGTCCGGCAAATAACCCATGCGGTCGGACTCCAGCCAAAGCGCCAGCTCCAGTTGATTCGAAGGCAGCGTTTCGAAATAATTCGTGCGGTCAAAATCCGTTGTTCCGTTGATATCCGAAGCGCCCGCCGCTTCCAGGTAATGAAAGTGCGAACTGCCCGGCACGTGCCGCGATCCTTCAAACATCATGTGTTCGAAAAGGTGCGCGAAACCGGTGCGCCCCGGAACTTCATTCGCCGGCCCTACGTGGTACCACAAATTCACCGCCACCAGCGGCAGCCGGTGATCTTCAGAGAGGATGACTTCCAACCCGTTGTCGAGCTTGTACTTTTCGAATTTCAATTGCGGCACTGCAAGCGGCGCGGGTTTGGCCGCCGCCGGCTTTGCCGGCGCTTGCGCCGCCGTTTTCGCGGGTGCCTTCTCTGGAACCGCTGGCGTCTGCGCGCGCGCAAACAATAAATTCGCCGTCGCCAGGAAAATCACCAGTCCAATAGACGGCAGAATCTTACCCAGATGCTTCATAATGGTTCCTCTCCATGGGACGTGAAATCGTAATATGCAGCGGGCAGCAATCGTGGATGTCCCCGATATCTCCGCTGCTAGCTTACCTTGCTTCTGCATGAGCGCAAGTCTTTTGCATACTCGCTTGGGCCTGCGGAGATGCGCGCCTTGCCTGCTAAAGGCATTCCTACGGTCTAAAACTCCACGCGCAATTGAAACGCG
>Ga0137378_10004340_pt1 | contig 12271 bp, 12 predicted proteins | sample SagtaG_21_FD_104813 | JGI IMG/M metagenome (GOLD analysis project Ga0137378, IMG submission 104813) | Vadose zone soil microbial communities from Sagehorn Ranch, Mendocino, California, USA - Sage2_L_60_16 metaG | ecosystem: Environmental > Terrestrial > Soil > Vadose zone | place: USA... | reverse complement strand
GCTCAAGGATTCCCATGACGGCAGTCTTGTCCTTGGTGCCCGTGCCAGTGATCCGGCGCTTGCGCTCGCTGACGTGCATGTTCCGCGCCTTGCCGCCGATGAAGGTTTCATCGACTTCGACTTCGCCGCCGAGCTTAGACCCAAAGAACTCATCCTGCATCGCAAGACGAATCCGTTGCAGCATGAACCATGCCGACTTCTGGGTAACTTTCACGTCACGCGCAATCTCGTAACTGCTCACGCCGTTCTTGCAGTTAGTAAGCATCCACGTTGCCGTGAGCCATTTGTCCAGCGGGATAGGCGAATCCTCGTAGATGGTCCCGACTTTGACAGAGAACTCACGCTTGGGGGGATGGCTCCCGCACTTCCAAGTACGCCGCTTCGCGTTAAAGCTAACCTTCGTAGCTCCGCAACCGGGACAGACCACGCCGTTCGGCCAGCGCCTGATAGCAATGTAGTCGATGCAGTTGTCAGGATTCGAGAAGTAAACAATCGCTTCTTGAAGGCTCTTAGGTTCTTGGTTCATCTTCGTTCCTCGCTAGCGAAAATGTATCAAACACCGATGGGCGAGTCAAGTATATTCTTGCCCTATTTAGGCCCTACCACAACTCCCCCTGCTTGGTTCGTGACATCGGGCTGATCACAACAGTTAACCTCGACTCGCCAAAGAACCAGTTTCGCCCGACAGCCCGTTCCGCTTACGATAGCGAGTGATGGAAAAGAAAACCTACAGCATCAGCGTGCGTTTGCGGCGCACCAAAATCGAATATGCCTTCGTGTCGGTTCCGATGGACGGAAGTGTTATGGAACGAGACCCGGAGGACACGAACAAATTCAGAGTGAACGGTGAAAAAGTATTTGAATTTGCGAAGACTATGGGAACTGGTGCAGGAATCCTTTGGGCACAAGAAACCGAGCCCTTGATTGAAATCCACCCTTGGCAGGTTGCGCCACCCCGCGCGTAGGACCGCAGGGTACTCGGTGTAAGGCCAGTTTTCGGCAAGTATCCCTGAGGTTTTGGCGCGAGGGCGGGCCGTGGTAGGCTATCGGCTGCGGGGCGAGAAACGGGCTCGGGACCCGGCGTCGCTCCAGCCGGTTTTTCCTTTTGCATGGCGCCCGACCAAAAACCTTCGCGGACACCCCTATCTCCATCATCCAAAGGGACTTTCGCACCCCCTCCCGACCAACCCAGCTCGCAACTTTCGGGCCGCGACGGGGTTCGAACTAATGTGAGCACAGCCGCGATCGATCGGGGCATGCTGATGGCTGCGACGACGCAAGCGTCCGCCGCTTTCTCGGCCGCGATGGTTAGCGGAGAGTTACCGTCCGACGCCGAGATTATGCTGCGTGCGAAGGCGGGCGATCAATCGGCGTTTGATTACCTGGTGCAGAAATATCGCCGTCCGATGATCAGTTTCATGTACCGCATGGCGCGCAACGCGGCGGCAGCTGAGGATCTGGCTCAGGAAGTCTTCTTGCGAGTGTATCGTTCGCGTGCCAGCTACGAGGCCAGCGCGAAATTTACCACCTGGCTGTACCGCATCGCGACTAATCTGGCGGTCAATCATGCGCGCGATACACGGCATGAGCGTCCCGAGGTTCAGGTCAGCCTGGACGAACCGGACGAGGAAAGCGGCACCACCCTCGAACTGCCAGACGGCCATCTGACCGCCGAGCAAGCCATGGTACGCCGGGAGCGCATGCTGGCGATCCGGAGTAAGGTGGAGGCGCTGCCCGAGCAACAGAGGCTGGCGGTAATCATGCACAAGTACCAGCAGATGGATTACAAGCAGATTGCCGAGGTATTGAAGAAGAGCGAGTCGGCGACCAAGTCGTTGCTCTTCCGGGCGTATGAGACTTTGCGGGAACAGTTAAAAGAATTTGTTTAGCGAAAACCAGTTTATTTTTTATGAGCGAAGAGACAGGCGAAAAGAGTTAAGGGGAAGTGGTTATGAACTGCAATGAAATTCGTGAACGGATGCCCGATGTGGCGGCTGGATTCGGCGAGCCCACCGCGGACGAGGGCAAGCATTTGGAGAGTTGCGGCGCTTGCGCGGAACAGTTGAAAGCGATGCGCGCGACGATGGCCGTGCTCGATGAATGGCAGGCTCCAGAGCCGTCGCAGTATTTTGACGGGCGCCTGCAGGCCCGGTTGCGCGAAGAAATGGCCAAGCCGCAAGCCGGTTGGCTGCAATGGTTCCGCCGGCCCGTGCTGGCGGCGGCTCTTACGGTGCTCCTGGGAGTTGGCGTAGGCCTCTACTTCACGCAAGGCGGCGGGATTATCAATCTTGGTCAAGAACATGGTCAGGAAACTACGATTACTGAACCCGCGCTGGGCACTGCGGAGAGCGATCTTCAGACATTGGAAAACAATCACGACCTGTATGCCGATTTCGATTTGCTGGATGATATGGAACTGCAGCAGGATGTCGTAGCGAATCCGTAGATGGTTCGCACGACTTTGGTCACGGGGACGAACTGCGCGGGACGAACTGAAAGAACGGCGAAGAGCAAGGCAAGGCGGGGAAATGAGGCTGGGAAAACACAGGACGGTGTGGCTGCTGGCCGCCGGTTTGGCGACTGCCATGGCGATTCCGGTTCCCTGTCTGGCGCACAGAGCCGCATTGCAGCAGCTTCAGCAGAGACACGCGGCCCCGGCGTCTCCCCCACAACGGCAAGGGCCTGCTCAAGAGCGAGGCCATGGGGGTGATTGGCTTCGGCGCTACAAGGATCTGCCCCCGGCAGAGCAAGAGCGGGCGTTACAGAACGATCCGAACTTCCGCCGGCTTCCGCCCCAGCAGCAACAACATCGCCTTCAGCAGTTGCACCAATTCTCCAGTCTGCCTCCCGACCAGCAGTTGCGCATGCTCAACCGCATGGAGACCTGGGAGCACCTGACGCCTGAACAGAAGGGGCAAGCGCGTCAGATTTTTGGCCAGATGCAGCAACTGCCGCCGGAGCGGCGTCGCATGGTTCGCACCGCCATCCGCAACCTGGCCGCCATGCCTCCAGAGCAGCGTGAGCAGATCATCAACTCTGAGCGCTTCAAGGGCATGTTCTCCGACCATGAGCGCGAAATGATGCGCGGGGCCGCCCGTCTGCCTCTGGCTCCAGCAGAAGGCGGAGAGGCAGGGCCGCAGGAGTAGGGAGCAGCAGTTCTCAGTTCTCAGTTATTAGTTCTCAGTTCTACGACCGCAGTAAATTCCGCGCAATGAAGAACACGTTTGCTGGACGTTCCCCCAACCGCCGCATGAAGTAGGGATACCACTCCGTGCCAAACGGAATGTAGACCCGCATGCGCCAGCCATCGCGCACCAACTTCTGCTGCAAGTCACGTCGAATTCCGTACAGCATCTGAAACTCGAAGGAATCGCGCGCGATCTTTTCCCGTGTGGCGAAGGCTTGCGCTTCGCGGATGATCTTCTCGTCGTGAGTCGCCATGCCGTGATAAATGCCACTCTTCATCAGAATCTTCATCAGCTTGATGTACTTGGCGTCGACGTCGGCCTTGTCGGCAAAAGCGATGCTTGCGGGCTCCTTGTAAGCACCTTTGCACAAACGGATGCGGATTCCTTCCGCCAGCAACTTTTCAACATCGCTCTCGGAGCGTTTCAGGTAGGACTGAATCACAGTGCCCACGCTATTCTGATTCCCCGGCATGCGGTGCAGTTCGTGAACGAAGTCCAGCGTGCGCTGGGTGTACGGAGAGCCCTCCATATCGACGCGCGCGAAGCCGGGCGGCTTCATGGAGGCCGCTTTGGCGACGAGGCCTGCGACAATCTCGCGGGCAAGTTGCTCGTCGACGTCCAACCCCATGTGGGTCAGCTTGAGGCTGATGTTGGCATTGAGCTGGTTGGCCACGATGGCGTCGAGAATCTGGTGGTAGAGCTGCGCGCTGAGACGGGCTTCGTCGGGATTGGTGACATTTTCCCCCAGATTGTCGATCGAGACGCTCATCCCGGCGCGGTTGACGGCCTGCGTAGCGCGGACCGCGTCGGCGACTTCCGTGCCAGCCACGAACCGGCCAGAAACGCGGCGGCCGATTGCGGATCGCTCGGCAAAACTGCGCAGAGAACGGTTTTCAGAAAGACGAACGAAGAACGTCCTCAGCATGCTGTACCTGCCAGGGCGCGAAAGATAAAGATGAGGTCGGGAGAGATACAGAGAAAACAGAGAAAGATGAGGCCAGGAACGTCAGACCGGGAAGGGCGACTCTGCATGAAGATCACAGAAATTTGTATCACAAACCGGGCATATTGGAGGCAGGTTGGCGAGCCCATCGCGAAGGCGTTCCGGAAAGAACTCGATTTCGACCAAAGCCGCTACTTGCCCTTTTCCTCCAGGAACTTTTCCACTTCCATTGCCGCCATGCATCCGGTGCCTGCGGCGGTAATAGCCTGGCGGTAGCGGCGGTCCTGCACATCGCCGCAGGCGTAGACGCCGTGCACGCGCGTGAATACGTAATTGTGAGTCTTGAGGTAGCCATCGGCGTCGGTGTCGAGCTGGCCGGCAAACATCTTCGCATTGGGCTCATGGCCGATGCCGAGAAAGAGAGCGCTGGTGGGAAAATCCCAGACTTTGTCGGTCTTTACATTGCGAAGCTTGAGGCCGGTGACTTCCTTGTGGTGAATGTCGTAGACATCTTCCACCACCGTATCGAGCAGGAATTCAATCTTCTCGTGGTGCTGCGCGCGCTCCAGCATGATCTTCGACGCGCGGAAGGCATCGCGACGATGAATCACCGTCACCTTCGTCGCGAAGCGAGTGAGAAAGAGCGCCTCTTCCATGGCTGAGTCTCCGCCGCCGACAACGACGATTTCTTTCCCCATGAAAAAGAAGCCGTCACACGTCGCACAGGAAGACACGCCGTGGCCAATCAACTGTTGCTCATGCGGCAGACCCAGCCAGCGCGCAGACGCGCCGCTCGCAATAATCAACGTCTGAGCGTGCACTTGATGAACGCCCAGATGGAGCAGAAACGGCCGCTGGCTGAGATCGGCGCTGGTGAGATGCGTCATGCGGTATTCGGCGCCAAACCGTTCCGCCTGCTTGCGCATGTTTTCGACGAGCTGCGGGCCCAGGATGCCTTCGGGAAATCCAGGGAAGTTCTCGACCATCGTGGTCATGGAGAGTTGTCCGCCCGGCTCGTGGCCTTCGACGACGAGCGGCTTCAGGTTGGCGCGGGCCGTGTACAGAGCAGCAGTGTGTCCGGAGCATCCGGAGCCGATGATGACAACGTCTCGAGTTTCGCTCATGAATTATCTAGCTGAAGATTAGATGGCTGATTCTATCTTTCGATGCAAGGCGCCCAGTCTACCGCCCCAGAGCATTGCGAATCATTTCTTGTCTTGCGCCGGTTTGTCATGCGCCGGCTTGGTTCCTTTAGGTTTTGCTGCGGCTTTCGGTTTGGACTCCGCGGTGATGCTCGCCAACTCCTCCGGCACAATCTTTTTCACGCTTAACAGTTCGCGATAGTTCGCCAGCACATCCGACGCTCTGCGAAACAGCGGCTCGTACACGCTCTGATCGGGCGCCGCACCGCCTTCCGCAGCCAAACAGCGAGCCAGCGCGACGGAGGATTTGCCAAAGCGTTCCAGGCGGACCCGGCTGGCCGGAGTGTTCGACCCGAGCATCGCCTCCGAGCTGGTAACCGACGAGGCGCTATCTTCTAGCGAAACCTGAATCAGATCTTTGGGATCGCGCACGTGCAGCACCAGCGTCTCCACCATGTTCTGCCCGTCGTTGCTGAAGGAATACTGCACGCTGGAGAACAGCGCCTGCACCGAGAACTCGCGGCGTATGCGGACGTAACTGGCCACGGACGTTTCGTCGGCAAAGTGCGTGCTCGATCCGGGTTGCAAGAGGTTGGGCATGTCGCTCAGGGTCGAGCGTCCGCGGGAGACTTCGAAATCGGCGCCGAACAGCGGCTCCTTTGGGATGCGTTCCAGAGCCGCGGCAATTTCTTTCTGCTCCGCAGCGGAAGGCGAACACACATTCAGCATGTTGACCTTAACCTGCGGCTGGCTGGAAGGCGGATTGATGGGCGGCTCCTGCGCAGCATTCCCCTGCGCCACGGCCAGGGCGAGAAGAGCACTCAAAAGTGTAGGAACCAGAATTCTAGGCACGATTCTAGGCACTCGGGAATTCTAAATGAGAAAACCCGGAATCCTAAATCCTAAACGCTCGGAATTCGCGAGCTCCTGCCGGAACGTCGTAGAATTGTCCCATGGCGAATCTGACATTGGTCTATGGCATGAGGCTGTTGCCGTCCGAGGATGTGGCCGAGGTGGGGCAGGCTCCCGTGAAGCTCACGAATGGCAAGGAAACCCGGGTCACTATGCACGTGCTCGAAGGCAGCAAGGAAGATATCGAAAAGCAGTTGCGCACCAGCCTGGAAGCGTTCTTCGATCTTTATCCTGAGATCTGATCGGCGAAGCGCGGCGCGAAGCGGGGTGCCTGCTTAAACCCGATTCGCCGGGAAGACGACGTTCCATCGCCGTATAATCCTAACCTTCTGCACCTTCTGCGGACTGTCCGACAAACAGCATGCAATGGTCCTATCCAGAACTGCGGCACCGGCTGATCCAGGCCGAACTGTGGCCCGAAGGCCGCATGGCGCGGATCGCCTGGTACCTGTGCGGACTGGGTGCCGCGCTGTTCATTCTGCAAAAAGTTTTGGGGATGTTCGGCTCTTCGTGGGGACAATATTTGAGCGGTTGGGTTGGGTTTCTTATCTTCATCGCGACAATTCTGTTTTCGATTCTCGCCTTCCGCTGGCTGAAGCGCCGAATACTTTGGCGGCTGCGCAACCGGCTGATCGTCACTTATGTCTTCATCGGCGTGATCCCCGTGGTCTTGCTGGTTGCAATGGCGGGGTTCTCCTTGTTCCTGTTTGCCGGGCAATTCGCGAGCTACGTAGTGATTTCCGAACTCAACGCTCAACTGCGAAGCGTGGAGGCGGTCAACGCAGCTATCGGCAACGAACTGGCGGCGAGCTTGGCGCGCGGAAGTACTCCCACGGCGGAGTCGCTATCTGGCTTGAAAAAACGCGACCGCGCGTGGGCACACCGGCAAGTTCGGGCGTGGCACGGAAACAAGGCTCTGCCGCTTTCCAGCGACGCCCCAGCCGCGTCCGATTTCTCTTATCCTGCCTTTTTCGACAAGAACGACAATGACTATGCCCGGGCGCTGCGCGAGGGCAAGCCATTTCACGAAATCGTGAGCGATCAGGGCAAACTATATCTGCGCGTCGTTTCAGTGCTTCCCGTTCGCGAAAATTCATTGACCGTGGCTACGAGTGAACCGCTCGACAAGGACTTGATCGGGAAAATCGCCGCAGACCTGGGAGAAATTACTCTCTACGCGGGTATTGCGCCCAACGTATCTCCCGCACAAGTCAGTCCGGCCGGCGAGAAAGACTCCGGCCCGAAGACGACTTTCTCCTATAACGCCAAGACCAAGAATGGTGTGGCGGTCACTCAGACCTCCGGCGGGCAGAGCGCCGCTGAGGACCTCCCTCCGACGTTCACCGTCGGTGCAAGCCCGGAACCCGTGAATTTCTTGGATCAGGAAATCCCTTTCGTCACCCCTCTTCAGGCGGTCGATTGGAGTTCGGGGGCCACCGAACGTCGTAGCTCACTGCTGAAAGTCAGAACCAGACCGTCCAAGCTGTATGGACATTTATTTGCGGCGCTCGGCGAATTTGCCGGGTTAGTGGTGGATGCCCTGATCGCCGTGGCAATTTTCTTCACCGTCATCGAACTGATCGCGCTCTTCATCGGCATGCGCATGACCCGCACCGTGACGGCCGCCGTGGCGCAGCTACATGAAGCCACCAGACACGTCGACCGCGGCGATTTCAGCCACCGCATCCCGGTGAAGTCGAGCGATCAGCTCGCGGACCTGGCGCGCTCGTTCAATTCGATGACCGCCTCCATCGAGAAACTAATCCTGGAGCAGAAGGAAAAGCAGCGCCTGGAGAACGAACTGGCGATCGCGCAGGAAGTGCAGGCGCAGCTGTTTCCGCGCCAGGTGTCGGAGCTCGAATCGCTCGAAGTGCATGGATTCTGCCGCCCCGCGCGCACAGTCAGCGGAGACTACTACGACTTTCTGACGGCCAGTTCCCACAAACTGATCCTCGCGGTCGGCGATATCAGCGGAAAGGGAATTTCCGCCGCCTTGTTGATGGCCACCATCCACTCGGCCGTTCGCGCCTACAGCGTGGAGAATCTTCCACAGATGCGGGAGCCGGTGGCCGTGGGCGCAGTCGCCGGCTCAGGCAGGGTGATGGCGGCGTGGCCCGAGGGCGTCGAGGTTTCTCCCGGAGCACTGCTCAGCCTGCTCAACCATCAGCTTTACGAAAGCACTCCGCCGGAGAAGTACGCGACGCTTTTCTTAGGAATCTACGATGGCCGTTCACACCACCTGACCTACAGCAACGGCGGACATCTGCCTCCCATTCTGATCGGAAAAGACGGCTCTATCCGAAGGCTGGAAGCAGGTGGAACCGTCGTGGGCCTGTTCGACAACATGACGTACGACGAGGGCGCGGTCGAAATGCACCCGGGAGAAATTTTCCTGGCCTACAGCGACGGCGTGACCGAGCCGGAAAATGAGTTCGGCGAATTCGGCGAGCCGCGCCTGATCGACCTGGTCCGTGAAAATCGCGACCTGCCCTTGCCTCAGATCAGCCAGATCGTAACCGTGGCAGTCGATACCTGGATCGGCGACAACGAACAACCCGACGACGTAACCCTGGTCCTGGCGCGCGCCCGATAAGAGGGGGCGCCCGCATCGTCTCCTCTCCTACTTCTTCGGCAGCGCCAACACCCGCGCCGAAATCGCTCCATTCTTCAGCATCCCGCCAAGAATCAACGGCCCCAGCGGCGTTGTGAGGACTCCGCGACCGTCAGCCCGGACATCAAACGTATCCTCCGTGATCGTCTCCCACCGGTTGCCATGCACTTCAAAAGCAAACGTCACCGGAGAAATCTCGGCGAGCTTGCCCTCGGAATCCAGACCCTTGAAGTTATGCGGAGTGGTCGTCCCACCCGAGAACATAATCTTGTGTTCATGTTCACCCGCGCCCGCCGCGATTCCGAAGCGCCCCGGCCCGGGATGCGAAGGCAGTTTACTCCACTCAATCTTGTTGGGATCTTTGTGGTCGATCTTTCCCATCCAGCACTCGTCGGACGCAACGTACTTACTTGCTCCCGAGGCGTCTTTCTTGGCGCCATCGACGTAGACGATCACGTCGTCCGCCAAGCCCCCGGCATGACCGTAAACCGGAGTTCCCGGAAGCGACGTCGCCTGGCTCCAGGTATTTTTCTCGGCGTCGTAGACTTGCACATTGTTGACCGGGCCGTTCTTCGACCTTCCGCCGACCAGGTAAATATAGCGATCGTGGTTCACGCCAAGCACAGCGCTGTCCACGGGCACGGGGATGTCCGCCGCACGATACCAACGGTGGTCTTCAGGCACGTAGGAATTCACGTCACCGACCGTGATTTCAGTTCCCTGCCCATCCACCACGTATCCACCAAAAAGAAAAACCTGGCCTCGTGCGCCCACCGCGGACGCGCCCAAACGGCCGGCAACTCCCGGCACCGCGCGCCCTTCGACCCATTTCCCCGACGTTAGCCGCAGGACGTACATCTTGTTGCTAATATCGTCCCACGTCTTCTTGGGGCCGATCCCCATGAGCGAATAGACGTCAATCCCATTCTTGAGCGACGCCACCGCGTTATTGGAAGCCGCGCCCGGCATCGGCGGAATCTTCGGTTGATCGGCCGCCAACAGGAAAACGGCGCACAGCATCGGGAGAAGAGGAAAGAAGACAGGCAGCTTTTTCATTGCTGAGATATTACGTCTTTGAGAGCGCCAACCGCAAAAGCGCAACCGCAGACTTCCCTAAGAACCACTGCGAAGATCGCAAAGAAGTTTTCCTGCTTTTCTCTGCGTGCTCTGCAGCTGTTCTCTGCGTCCTTTACGGTCAAAGGCTTTTGGACTTGCAGTTCGGCGCTATTTGAACAACCCCTGGCGCACTCCATGAATGAAGTCGGTGTAAGCGGGAGTCTGACCGCTGGCGCGCATATGCGTGGCGATCTGCCCGCGATGGTACGCAGAGTGCATCATGACATGAGTCAAGACATCGACAATCGTGCTCGTCCACTCCTCGCCCTTGCTGTTCTTGTACGAGATGGACTGCGAAACGTCCCCCGCCGTGATCAGATCGAGAAACTCGAGCCAGAGCCCGCCCAGTTCGGCGGCCAGAGCCTCACACTGCGCCAGATCGGGCTCCGGCCAGACAGGGACGCTCTGCGGCTGTTGTTTCAATCGATCCAGCCACACTCGTTCGGCGGCGAGAATATGAGACATGAGCTGCAGCGATCGCTGATTCGCAGACAGGTGATTCGCCGAGCGGAGGTTCGCACCGCCGCCGGCGGCCCGGATCGCATTCAAAACCTCCCGGTTCGCCCACTCATCGTAGGCAAATTGCCGGCGCAGATAGTCAGCCAGATTCACGAACCTGTCCTCCGTCGAGTTGCCTGCGACCCACCAATTTAATCCGTGGTATTGCCGCTGGCAATGTTGTAACCATCCTTTCACATTTCAGGGATAAACTGCTTGCTTGAGCTGCCCAAAGTCCCGGGCGGAGCCGACACAGCTTTCCGATGCCACGCAAAGCGCCAGCATCCCGAAATAACGGAGCCGAAGAGGCGGCCACGAAGCCGCGTGCCGCCAAAGCCGCAGCCGAGGCGAAACTGGGCGGCCCTGACGATCTGGCCCGCCTCGCCCTGAAGGCTTGCCTCATCGCCCGCGATGCCGCGTTCAACGTCCGCGACCTGCTCACCAATTCTTCCCGCATGGCCTTCCTCGCTATCAAGGATTGCGAAAAGGAACTCGACCAAATCGAGCGCCAGATCGACGAGCGCCTGCCCGCCGCCATCACCCGCGTCAATGAAACGCGCGCCCGCCAGCTGCTTTCCAGCCTGAAGTCCACGACCGACCTCGAGCGCATTGGCGACCTCGTGATGAGCGTGGCCATGCGGGTGCAGTCCCGAACCTCAAAGATGGCGGCATCCGATGTGCGTCAACTGGTGGAAATGTCGTCGGTGCTGCGCGAGATGCTTGACCTGGTTCACCAGGGGTTCTCCACTCTGGATCTGGAGTGCGCCCGCAAGGTCTTGCAGATGGACAAAGAGATCGACCGTGTCTGTCACACCCTATTCCAGAAGCATCTGGCGGAAACCGTGGCGCAGGGCGATACCACGGGCTTCGATGTGCTGCTCATGGCGCAGGCCCTGGAGCGCGCCGGCGACCACACCACGAACCTCGCCGAGGATCTCTACAGCCTCATCGAAGGCCGCAGCGTGCGGCATCTGCCGAAGAAGAAGGCAGCGGGTTAGCAAGTTCTCAGTTCTCAGTTCTCAGTTCTCAGTTCTCAGTTCTCAGTTCTCAGAAAGAGCAAAAACCATAATCTCGGGCTGTCAAGCGAGGAAACGCAGCTTCGGGCCCTCCTCGTCCCAAAAACAGGCCCAAAGTCGGACCTATTGAGAACTGAGAACTTCTTACAAATTCATCGTTCGTTAACACGCGGGAAACATTCGCGCAACATTTGCCCAATAGAGTCTTTGAGTGCGTGCCTTCCGATTGGCACGCGCAGTAACGTCGCCGGGTACCCTGAAGCGAGAAATGCATCTGCCAGCCGAATTCCATGAACAGACCGGAAATACCAGTAGCCCAGCCGCGTTCCGTCCGGTCATCTTTGTGGTCGAAGATGACGAGGACATAGCCCGCCTCATCTCCCACAATCTGCAGGCGGCCGGGTTTGAGGTGCAGAGTTTCGTCAGCGGCGCTTCGGTGCTCAGCGAGGCCGTGCGGGAGACGCCGGCGCTCTTCCTGCTCGATGTAATGTTGCCCGGAACCGACGGCTTCGAACTATGCCGCCACATCCGCCAGACCCCTGTCCTTTCCGCGACTCCCATCATTTTTCTCACCGCCAAGACTGCCGAGGCCGACCGCGTCAAAGGATTGGAACTGGGGGGCGACGATTACATCACCAAGCCCTTCAGCCCGCGCGAACTCGTGGCCCGCATTCGCAGCGTGTTGCGCGGCTTGGGTCAAATCCCCGCGCCCGGCGAAGTGCTGCGACTGGGTGAACTCGAAATTGACGTCTCTTCCATGACCGTGCAGGTGCAAGGCCGCAATGTCCTCACCACGGTGCGCGAATTCCGCCTGCTGGAATACCTGGCCACCCATCGCGGCCGCG
>Ga0137378_10004335_pt1 | contig 12276 bp, 8 predicted proteins | sample SagtaG_21_FD_104813 | JGI IMG/M metagenome (GOLD analysis project Ga0137378, IMG submission 104813) | Vadose zone soil microbial communities from Sagehorn Ranch, Mendocino, California, USA - Sage2_L_60_16 metaG | ecosystem: Environmental > Terrestrial > Soil > Vadose zone | place: USA... | reverse complement strand
GAGGAGTTGCGCAGTCCCGCGGAGTTTTTCGCCGACATCAAGACGCCGCCGATCAACGAGGAATCGCTGGCGCTGGCCAAGGAACTGATCCAGCGCAAGACGGCGAAGTTCGATCCGGCCAAGTTCACTGACCAGTACGAGACTGCCTTGCGCGAGATGATCGATGCCAAGCTGAAGCATCTCCCTATGCCGGAGGAGCAGATAGCTGCGCCGCGCGGCAAGGTTATCAACCTGGTGGATGCGCTGCGGCGAAGTGTGGGGACAGGCGAGGTGGGACGTGGCGAGAAGAAGCCTCCGGCGCGCGCGACGAGTTCACGCAAGTCCGCGAAGAACAACGTAACCGAGATGCCTGCGCACGGCAAACGGCGCAAGTCGGCTTAGGGCGCGTATGGCAACGGCACGAAAGAAGGAGCCCGGCACCAGGGCGAGGTCCGCAGACAAGCAGCTTGAACGCTATCGGTCGATGCGCGACTTTCATGTGACAAGTGAGCCCAGCGGGGCAACCATGGGGGCAACCGCAAAGCAGGAAGACGGGGTGCTTCCGTTTGTGATTCAGAAGCACGCGGCCACGCGGCTGCATTACGATTTCCGGCTCGGATGGAATGGCGTGTTGAAGAGCTGGGCAGTGGCCAAGGGGCCCAGCTATTATCCCGGCGACAAGCGGCTTGCGGTGGAAGTGGAAGATCATCCCATGGAGTACGGCGGCTTCGAAGGGATTATTCCGAAGGGACAATACGGCGGCGGTACGGTGATGCTGTGGGATCGCGGCACGTGGAAGCCGCTTGTGGATGTGGATGCGGGCCTGAGGAGCGGCTCGCTCAAATTTGAGCTGCACGGGGACAAGATGAAGGGGAAATGGGCCCTGGTGCGGATGAAGCCACGGCTGGGAGAGCGCGAGGGCAAGCCGAACTGGCTGCTGATCAAGGAGCATGACGCGGAGGAGCGCACGGAGCACGACACGCCGATTACGGAGGAGGCGCGTGACAGCGTACTCAGCGGAAGGGACATCGACGCCATCGCAAAGGCGCAGGACCGGGTGTGGCACTCGAATCGTGCCGCGTCGGACCAGCCACAACCGAATGGGGCTCTAACGCCGTCAAAGCCGCAGGAGCCGCGCAAGCTGGAGGCACGGGACTGGTCAAAGGAGCTGCGCGGCGCGCCGAAGGAAACGTTGCCAAAGTTCGTTCCGCCACAACTGGCAACGCTAGCAAAGGCCCCTCCGGCGGGCGAACGCTGGGTGCATGAGATCAAGCTCGACGGATATCGCATTGAGATCCGCATCGATGGCAGCAAGCAAAAGGTGCAGCTGCTGACCCGCACCGGACTGGACTGGACGCATCGGATGAAGTTCCTGGCCGATGCGGCCCTGCAGTTGCCGGTGAAGAGCGCGCTCATCGATGGCGAGGTCGTGGTGCTTACACCCGAGGGCACGTCGAGTTTCGCGGAACTGCAGGTGGCGTTTCAAGAGGGCTCTAATAAGGCGCTGACATATTTCGCTTTCGACTTGCTCCATCTCGATGGGCATAACCTCCGCAATCTTCTGCTGACGCGGAGAAAGGAATTGCTGGAAGGCATGATGGGCGGCGGCTCAAACGATGGCACGATTCGCATGAGCGAACACATACAGGGCGAGGGAGAGCATATTCTTGGCAAGGCGTGCGAACTCGGGGCGGAAGGAATCATCTCCAAACTCGCGGATGGTAAGTACCTTTCTGGCCGCGCGGGAAGTTGGCTCAAGAGCAAGTGCCATCAGGAACAAGAGTTCGTGATTGGCGGATTCACACTGCCGACCAATGGAATTCACGGTGTAGGCGCGCTTTTGCTGGGCTATTACAAGGGCGGCGAACTCGAGTACTCGGGACGCACCGGAACCGGCTTCACGCAAAAGACTCATAAGATCATTCGCGACCGACTGGAGACGATTCGCAGCGCGAAGTCACCGTTTGCAAAGCTGCCCGCGGGCGTGGCAAAGGGTGCGATCTGGGTGAAGCCGGAACTGGTGGCGCAAGTGTCGTTCTCAAATTGGACTGCGGACGACCTGGTGCGTCAGGCTTCGTTCAAGGGATTGCGCGAAGACAAGCCGGCGAAGTCCGTGGTTCGTGAGCAGCCACAGAATCCGCCATCGAAACAGGTCGAGAAGAAGTCCGCCTCAGCGTCTGCGCACACACCGAGCGCCGCAAAGACCAAGAGCGGCAAATCGCTGGGGGCCGAGAGCCTGCCGATCAAGTTGACACATCCTGACAAGGTCCTGGACACAGAATCGGGCGTTACCAAGGCTGCTCTCGCGCGCTACTACCTGGAAATCGCGGAGCACATGCTGCCGCACATCGAAGATCGACCATTGACGCTTGTGCGGTGCGTCGACGGCAGCGACAAGCCGTGCTTCTATCAGAAGCACTTGAACCAGATGCTCGGCGACGGTTTTAAAAGCGTCGAGGTGGTGGATCGCAAGACTGGAAAGAAGGAGCCTTACATCACCCTGTCGAGCACTGACGGGATTGTGCAGCTTGCGCAGATTGCCGTACTCGAAGTGCACCCGTGGGGATCGCGCAACGAGAGCATGGAGCAGCCGGACCGCATCATAATCGATCTCGATCCCGACGCGGCGATTGACTGGAAGACACTCGCTGCGAGTGCGGAAGAGGTGCGCAAGCGGCTGAAGGCCTTGGAGCTGAAGAGCTTTGTGAAAACCACAGGGGGCAAAGGGCTTCACGTTGTGGTGCCGATCCGTCCGGAACATACATGGCCCGAGGTCAAAGAATTTACCCGTGACTTCGTGCTTGCCATGGAGAAGGATTTTCCCAGGCAGTTTCTGACCAAAATGACCAAGGCAGCGCGGGTGGGAAAGATCTTCCTTGATTATTTGCGCAACGACCGCGGCTCGACTGCGGTTGCACCCTTTTCTCCGCGCGCCCGCGCGGGCCTGCCCGTCGCGATGCCGCTAAGTTGGAGCGAATTGAATGGGGAACAGCTACCACGTTTCCGGATTTCCGACATCCAATCTTGGAGAAAGCGCCTGGCACGCGATCCGTGGCAAGAGATGTTCAGCATAGATCAACGCCTTCCGATGTAATGACAACTCCATTCAGCCCTCAACAATTCTTTCGCGATTGGATCTGAGCAGCAGCATATGGATTCGATCGATTCGAAACTGCACTGGGTGAACCGATGCGACGTATCCCTCTCTCGACATATCGGCTGCAAATGAACGCGAAGTTTACGTTCGACGACGCGGCCGCGATTGCCGGATATTTGAAGGACCTTGGCATCTCGCACGTGTACTGTTCGCCCTATCTCCAGGCTGCGCCAGGCAGCATGCACGGTTACGATGTGGTCGACCACCAAAAGGTGAATGAGGAACTCGGAGGGCACGAAGGACACCGCAGATTCTGCGAGCGACTTGGCGAACTGCAACTTGGGCAGGTACTCGACATTGTGCCGAACCACATGGCAATCGGGCCTGAGAATCGCTATTGGTGGGACGTGCTGGAGAATGGGCCGTCGAGCCGATATGCTACCTGGTTCGACATCGACTGGCACTCTGCTGAGGTGAAACTGCAGAATAAGATCCTGATCCCCGTGCTCGGAGATCAGTACGGAAGGATCCTTGCAGCCGGCCAGATTCAGATCGAGCAGGAAGGAGTCGAGTTTCGCGTTCGATACGCGGACCACATGTTCCCGCTTGCTCCGCACTCGCTGGCGACGATCCTTCAGAAGGCCGCGAATCTCCTGCGTGAAGACACGCTTGGCTTCATCGCCGACAGCCTCTCGCGCCTGCCGTCTCCGGACTCGACTGACCCCACATTGATTCAGGAGCGTCATCGCGATAAGGATGTCATCTATGGCTTATTGGCCAGAAGCTGTGCCGAGCGCAAGGATGTTCGCGAGGCAATCAACAACTTGATTGAAGCCATTAACGCCGATATCGATGCGCTCGATGATCTGCTGAACCAGCAGAATTATCGCATGGCTTACTGGCGAACGGCCGACCAGGAACTCGGGTATCGGCGGTTCTTCGACGTGAATACGCTGATCGGTTTGCGCATGGAGCGGCAGCACGTCTTCGATGCGACACATTGCCGCATTTTCGAGTGGCTCGATCGCGGGATTCTCGATGGAATTCGAGTCGATCATCCCGACGGTTTGCGCGACCCGCAACAGTACTTCGATCGACTACGTTCAAGGGCCAGGGAGGCGTGGATCATCGGCGAGAAGATTCTCGAGCCCGGGGAGTTCCTTCATCAAAGCTGGCCCATCGATGGCACCACAGGATACGACTTCATGAACGTGTGCAACAACCTGCTGGTGTCAGGTGATGGCCTGCGGGAGTTCGGCGGCATCTATCGTGAATTCACTGGCCGGACTGAGAAATTCGAGACCATGGCGCACGAGAAGAAACTTAATGTGGAGCAGGAAGCATTGGGCAGCGACGTAAATCGTCTGGCGAGCATCTTCGTGCAGATCTGCGAAGGGAACCGCGATCGCCGCGACTACACCCGAGCGGAGATTCGTCGCGCCATTCGCGAAGTAGCCGCCTGCTTCTCGATCTACCGCACGTACGTGGTTGCGGAACGGAATGAAGTGACCGACGAAGACCGCCACGAGATCGAAACCGCCGTGGCAAAGGCGAAGGAGAAAAGGACCGACATCGATGCGGGCCTCTTCGACTTCATGGCCGACGTGCTCACACTTCGACATCGCGGCGCGCTCGAGAGCGAATTCCTGCTGCGCCTCCAGCAATTCACCTCGCCCGTGATGGCGAAGGGCGTGGAAGACACCGTCTTCTACTGCTTCAATCGCATGATCGGGCTCAACGAAGTGGGCGGCGCCCCAGCCAACGACGGAACCACGATTGACGAATTTCACGCGTATTGCGCAAAGACCCGGTCGACGTTCCCGCTGACTATGACGACGCTTTCCACGCACGACACCAAGCGCTGCGACGACGTGCGCGCCAGGCTCGCGGCGCTGACCGAGATCCCCGGCCGATGGAAGAGCGCGCTGCATCGATGGGCGCGGATGAATGCTGCGTATAAAACGTCCAAGTTCCCCGACCGCAATACCGAGTATTTCCTCTATCAGACAGTGATTGGCGCGTGGCCCATTAGCGAAGAGCGCCTGCTTGCCTACATGGAGAAGGCAACGCGCGAAGCGAAGGAACAGACCTCCTGGACGCAACAGAATAAGGAGTTCGAAGACGCGCTGCGCAGCTTCATCGAGAAAATTCTCAGGTCGTCCGAATTCATCGCGGACCTTGAAGCCATGGTCGGCCGTGTGAATGACGCGGGACGCCTCAACAGCCTTGCGCAGTCACTCATCCGTTACACAGCGCCCGGCGTGCCGGATACTTATCAGGGCGGCGAACTCTGGGATTATCGTCTGGTCGATCCGGACAATCGCACACCCGTTGATTACGAGCTTCGCCAGTCCATGCTGAACGAGTTGAAGGAAGGGATGCAGCCAGAAAAGATCGTGAGTCGAACCGACAGCGGCCTGCCCAAACTATGGGTTGCGCACCGAGCGCTAACGTTGCGGCGCGATCATCCCGAATGGTTCGGCAGCGGGGCCGCTTACGAACCGCTGCTGGCAACCGGATTCAAGTCGGCTCATGTGGTGGGCTTCCTGCGTGCAGGCAGCGTCGCCGTGGTGGTGCCGCGATGGAGCATCAAACGTGGCGATGGCTGGGCGGGAAGTACAATCGACATTCCCTCCGGGACATGGCGCAATCTGCTTACGGACGATTTGCTCCAGGGGGGCCATTTGCGCATCCAATCGCTGCTGCACCGGTTTCCGGTGGCACTTCTTGAAAGGATTTCGGAGTAACTGATGCACACATTCGAGGTGTGGGCGCCGATCGCGAAGATAATGGCGTTGCAAGTGAACGATTCGCGCTTGCCCATGCAGGGCCCCGACCATCAGGGATGGTGGCGCGCGAATGTGAACGAGGCGGGCCCGGGAAGCGATTATGGCTTCCTGGTGGATGAAGATGATCATCCATACCCCGATCCGCGATCGCTCCGGCAGCCGAACGGCGTTCATGCGCTGTCGTGTGTTTACAACCAGAACGCGTTCGCATGGAGCGACACCGGTTTCAGGGCAACGCCGCTGGCGAGCGCCATCGTTTACGAGATGCACGTCGGCACATTCACCATGGAGGGCACGCTCGATTCCGCCATCGAAAAGCTTGACGCGCTGAAAGACTTGGGCGTTACACACCTGGAGTTGATGCCGATTGCCTCGTTTGCGGGTCGTCAGGGATGGGGATACGACGGGGTGGCGCTATACGCGGTGCACGAGCCCTACGGCGGGCCCGACGCGCTCAAGCGCTTTGTGAACGCGGCGCATGGCAAGGGGCTCGCAGTGCTGCTTGACGTGGTGTACAACCACTTCGGCCCATCCGGAAATTACACCGGCAAGTTCGGCCCCTACATCACGGAGTTACACCACACGCCGTGGGGCGGAGCGGTGAATCTTGAAGCGGAGTGGGCCAGCCAGGTGCGTCGCTTCTTCTGCGACAACGCGCTCATGTGGATGCGCGACTTCCACTTTGACGGCCTGCGGCTGGACGCGGTGCACGCGTATATCGACCGCTCGGCGATCCACTTTCTCGAACAACTCACAATCGAAACCAAGGCCTTAGAGGCCGATCTGGCGCGACCTCTGGTCCTGATTGCGGAGAGCGATCTCAACGAGCCGCGCATTGTCACATCCCGCGACGCCGGCGGATTCGGGATCGATGCGCAGTGGAGCGACGACTTCCACCACGCACTGTTCACCGCCCTCGCAGGCAAGCCCCTGGGCGGCTACTATTCCGACTTCGGTGCAATCGAACAGTTGGCGAAGGCCGTCGAGAAGACGTTCGTTTTCGACGGCATTTACTCGAAGTACAGGCGAAGAGTGCACGGCAAATCTGCCGCGCATCTGCCCCAGAGCCGCTTCTTCGGCTACATTCAGAATCACGATCAGGTCGGCAATCGAGCGGTGGGCGAGCGCGTGCATGAAACCGTCGGCCTTGATCGCGCAAAGATTGCGGCGGCCCTCGTGCTCACCAGCCCGTTCATTCCCATGCTCTTCGAGGGCGAAGAATGGGCGGCATCGTCGCCGTTCCAATATTTTGCGGACCACGAAGATCCGGTGTTGGCGCGCCTAGTTTCTACCGGGCGCAAGAAGGAGTTCGAGGCCTTTGGATGGAATCCGGACCAGATACCCGATCCCGAGAAGAAGGAGACCTACGAGCGCTCAAGGCTCAATTGGAATGAAGTGAATGAAGGGCAGCACGCTGAGATGCTGGCATGGTATCGCGAGTTGATCGCGCTACGCAGGGCGACTCCGGAACTCAACGACAGCGAGCCAGGAAAGACGCGGGCGGAGTGCGATCCAGTGACGCGGTGGATCGTGGTGGAGCGGGGCGATATTCAGATCCTCTGCAATCTCGCCACAGAGACAAATCTGCTTCCCCTGTCCTGGAGGGGAGAAATCCTTCTCAGTTCGCGAAAGGGTGTAAAAGCCCGCGAGGACACTCTGGAACTCCCGCCCGCCACGGTTGTAATCGTCAAGACCAGGAGCGAACGATCGGGCTGATTGAGTCCTTAGTTAGGCCTGATTCGAATCCCGAGTCGGAACCGGAAATGCCACGAGTTGTTTTGGATCCAGATTTTGCGCGAACTCTCATTCGCCAAGGGCTCGCCCCGGCCAGAACTCGTCTAACCAGATCGACCATCGAGCAGACATACAACTTCCAAGGCAGATGCGCATCCTAACTAGGCAGAGACACGAACCAGGGCAAGCGGTTCTTACGCTCGCATTTCATTCATCCCGAGGCGCCGGAGCCTCGTAAAGGGCTTATACCTATGGACGGATGCACAATTAACATTGCTGATTTCCGCTGCCGCGCAGTTGCTCGGGCCACACCCTCCTCCAATCACCTCTCCCGGCGGCCTCATGGCTTCGGAATTGTTCAGTCGTCCGCTGCCTCGATGGAAAGGGAGACGATGATGCTACGGGATGCGGTCTTACAGGAGGATCCTACCGTTTACGACATCGGGATTGCCCGCGAAGCGCAACGCTTGCGGTATCGCACGGTGTTCCGGCCCATAAGCATCCAGCGCAGGGCGAAGGTCTTGCGGTTCCGGAATGAGCCTCCGGTGCAACTCAAGGTACGCGTTGAGGAAGGGCGGGGCGCGGGAGCCCGGTCCTGTATGCCGGAAGGGCCCCACGATCTTCCCCCCGCAGCCTAGGCCGAAAGTTCGCCAGGCATTCCAGGCCGCGCAGGTGCAGAATCCCACAGATTGGGACCGCACCGCGCGGCCTCAGTGTTTCTGTAGAAAGGCTTCCGCATTCCGCAGGTCCTCGATGAACTCCACTGTCTGGCGATGCCGGTCTTCCTCGCTTATCGCGCGCAGGATTGAAGAAGGATGCACAGTGGCCAGAACGGGTGGCCGGCCCTCGGCATTCAGAACTTTTCCGTGCGATTGGCTCACCCGGAAACGAGGTCCAAGGAGTGACTGCACGGCCGTAGCGCCAAGGCAGACGATCAGTTCAGGTTTCACGACTTCTACTTCCGCCTCGAGCCACGGACGGCAGGCAAATATTTCGCCCGCGGATGGCTTCTTGTGAATGCGCAGTTTGCCGCGAGGTTCCCACTTGAAGTGCTTCACGGCATTGGTCACATAAACCTCGCCGCGCTCGATGCCGGCCTCTTCAAGGCATCGGTCGAGAAGTTTGCCTGCCGGGCCCACGAAGGGGTGGCCTTCCCGATCTTCGCGATCTCCAGGCTGCTCACCCACCATCATCATCCGCGGCTTCTTCGATGCGGCGATAGTCTCGCCGAACACAGCCTGTGTCGCATGGCGGTAAAGCTCGCATCCTTTGCAGCTTTGCACCGCGTCTGCGAGAACTTTCAGGGAGTGCGTGACGGGGAGGAATGCTGCGGCGCCGGGTACCTTCGGACCAGAAATTGGGCTAGAGATCGGGCTGGTGGCTCTGCGGGTTGCCATTGATCCTGAGATGCCTCGGAAGTCGAGGGCAGATGCCGATTGTTCCGGCTCAGGCAGCGAGCGGCATTTCAATCCCATGCTTGCGCAGGGCATTTGCGGTCGAAAGCGCCGCGCGCAGCTTCTCCTGTTGCACGTGGCGGATTTCGCGAAGAAGGGCAGCATCCGCATCGTTCTCCCCGTCTAGAACCGACTCGGCGACGCAATTTAATTCCAGCCAGTCATGCCAGTCACCTGCCGTATCTTTTACCTTTGCAAAGGCGTTCACGCGCTGCTCGTGGTGATCGGGGACGAGCTGAAGCATGTAGCGGAGTTCCTTCACGCCCTTGCGGAATTCGTGCAGGTTTTCCTTGTCAAGCCTGGGCCAGTGCTCTAGCCGCTCTGCCAGAATCTGCGCGGCTGCGGGGCTTGCGGGTACATTCGATGAATTCTCTGCCTGAATGCGTTCGAGGTCACGGAGGAAGCGCTTGAGCGAAGATCGCGCCTTCTTCCCGCGACGCTTTACGATGTTGTAGAGGCGCTTGGCGACCTCCGCCCTAATTTCGGACATGTGCTCGACCAACCGAACGATTCCGTCTCCATACGCTTGCACACGGGAGGACAAACTCGATGCATTGGCGATGAGGACATCCATGTCCCGCACCCGGCCGGCGGCCCTGCGCACGGGCTTCATGACTGTGAGAATCCGGGCCTCTTTGCTCGAGCTTTCCGGCGAGAAAGCATGGAGCATAGCCTCAAGCCTCCGCGTCTGGGTGCGCAGATCATGGACCTCTTCCGGACTCGGATTCCGGGGCAGGCGCTTCAGCAGCTTCCGCAGCCTGCGCACAGGTTTGCCCGCTGTTTCGAAATCGATTTCCACTGCTCTTTAGAATCCTGGGAATTGTCTGAAGTTGCAGTCGCTGTCCGCGGTCCCAAAACTGTTGGCGTACAACTCTGCGCGGCAAACTGCAGCGCGCTCCAACTGACGGCCTATGAGCGGCTTTGGCAAACCAAATCTACTCCCGTATGCTACGCTGACGGGTAGAAATTGAACGCGCGAGGTGAAGGAATGCAATCAGTTCGGCCCAAGGTGCTGATTGTAGATGACGATCCCTCGCATTTGGAGATCTACGGGTTGCTGGTGCAACAGGCTGGCTACGACCCCGTGCCCGCTCTGGTTCGCTTTTCGGGAGCCGATTACCCCGCCGAGCGCGAGATCCAGCTCGTGCTCCTTGACTACAAACTCGATTCCGTAAAGACTTCCGTGGACATTGCCGAGGAAGTTCGGGCGCGGTACCCGGCTGCTCCCATCTTGCTTCTCTCGGATGTCTGGAGCCTGCCGTCCGACATTGCGCCGTACGTTGCAGAGTTTGTTCGCAAGGGTGAACCGGCCAAGCTGATGTCCACCTTGAAACGAATGCTTCCCGTCAGCGGCGATGCCGCCCGACCATAGTTGGCATGGAACTCCGCGACCCGTTCTAGAGCACCGGGCAGGCAACCAAATCCAATATTTTGGCTTCTACCTCTGGTTAGAGTTCAGCCCTGCGGTTCCCCGGATCGGATTCATCCCGCCCTCATGGCGCATGCAAGACTTGCCTTCGTTCTGGCTAGGTGCTCTGTTGCTGCGTGCGCACGGGTTCGCCCCGCGCCTTCACCGACAAATTTGACGCTGACCAACTTGCACGGTTCAAACCCCAACAGCCAGGCATTCCTGCAGTCGCAGATCAAAGTCACCCCCAAATGGGAATTTGACCAGACTTTGCGGATTGTTGGGGGCGCTTCCGGCGCGACGGGTGAGGGCGTATGTTACTGGAGATGCATGATTTGGGTGAAATCCAAACCGCTCCTGGTCGCTCTCCGTAATGGGCGAGAACCTTTTTCAATCCCATCATGGCGAATTCGACATCAATCCTGGACCGATGGTTTTGATCAAGAGGCGTGTAAGCGAAGATTGTGTGGACCCGGTAACCTCGACTATGGACAGATTGCTGCCAAATCGGCCAAGAGAGCCCCGGCGCCGGCGTCTCAATTCCGCTCGCCGCCCGAAGAGGGCTGTTGCCGCGATCCTGTTGCTTCTGAGCGGAACCGTTATACGGGGGGAGACCAAGCCCACCGATTACGATGTAAAGGCAGCCTATCTCTTCAATTTCGCCAAGTTCATCCGCGTCTCTCCAACTTCGGTGGTGCAGCGCGCGACCTTTGACATTTGCGTACTGGGACAGGACTCGATGGGGCACGCGCTCGACTCGGTGGCCGAAAACGAGGAGATCGATCATCGTGTTGTGCGCGTTCGCCGCGTCAAGGATACTGCCGAAGCGCGCTCGTGCGACATCGCATACATCAGTACTTCAGAGGGAGACCGCATCGAGAGCGATGTCGCGGAACTCCGCGGAACGGATGTGCTCACGGTGAGCGATGCTCCGAGATTTCTGGCGCAAGGCGGCATGATTCAGTTTGTTCTGGTGGCAAACCATGTGCGCTTCGCGGTGAACCTCGACGCTGTGAAACGCTCGCACCTGGTGCTGAGCTCCGAGCTGCTCCGGGTAGCTGCTCCTGTCTCCAGCGTCCCCGGAGAGGTGGCGCCATGAGCTTCTGGAACAATCGTTCGATCTCCGGCAAGCTCACCAGGACGAACCTGCTTGTCAGCGGCACTGCGCTTCTGCTGGCGTATGTTTCATTCCTCGGGTACGACCTCTATTCGCTTCGTCAGAATCTCATCGAATCACTCAGCACTGAGGCGGCAATCGTGGGTGCGAACAGCGTATCGGCGATCACGTTCGACGACACACAGACGGCACAGGACACGTTGTCGGCTTTGCGCGCATCGCCGCGCGTGCTTTCGGCGGTGATTTTGCGCGCGGACGGCAAAACGTTCGCGCAATATGCACGCGACAAATCGAACCAGCCTACGATGGATGCAAGGCTTGGCCCGGACGAGGCACACGGGTACTGGACCGCAGGCAACAACATCCTGGTTGGGCGCAGGATTGTGTACCTCGATCACACGATTGGATACGTCTATCTGCTGGCGGAGACGAGTGATCTTGCCTATCGCGTAAAGCAGTTCGGGCTGGTCTCCGCAGGCATCTTGGTGTTTTGTTTCCTGATAGCGCTCATGGCGACATCGACGGTGCGGAAGCTGGTGACGGGCCCGCTCACGGACCTGGCCGAGACCGCCCAGGTGGTGACGCGCGATCGAGACTATTCTGTGCGAGCGCGGATGCCACGGACCGGCGACGAACTGGCGCTGCTGGTGCAGTCGTTCAACGAGATGCTGGAACAGATCCAGGAGCGGGATCGCGCG
>Ga0137378_10004321_pt1 | contig 12285 bp, 13 predicted proteins | sample SagtaG_21_FD_104813 | JGI IMG/M metagenome (GOLD analysis project Ga0137378, IMG submission 104813) | Vadose zone soil microbial communities from Sagehorn Ranch, Mendocino, California, USA - Sage2_L_60_16 metaG | ecosystem: Environmental > Terrestrial > Soil > Vadose zone | place: USA... | reverse complement strand
TCGGCGCAAGCGACGCGATGCTTTTGATAGGCTTGATCTGCTTGACCGCCTTGACACGTTCTGGCTTTGGAGGCGCGACCGCGACTTTCGCTGTCGCTCCGGCAATCTTCCCCTGATGGTCGTACAGTTTGCCATCCTGAAACCAGCCCAAATGTTTGCCGTTGAAGCCATAGATATTGTCACCATCGAGATAGGCTACTGGTTTTCCTGACCATGTATAGATCGTAGAGTCCTCTGAAACAGCGATGTACGCCACCGGGGTTCCGTCGCTCTCATACAGTGCGATCTCATCGTCACTCGAATCTTGCGACGGTTCGGTCAAGGTGGTAACCAGCGTTTTCAGCATCCACTGATTGAGAGCTTCGAGTTCAGCGCTGCTAAGCTTTTGGAGCCCGCATTTTCTAAATTCATCCGGTGTCATATTGTCGGTGAGTCGAGGAGCATTCTGACCCTGTGCGACCGACACCGCGAGCAAGGCAAATGCGGACACGACGAAGGGCGTGAGATGTTTTCGGGTCATGATCAGTTCTCGTGAGCCTCTCGATAACCGCATGAGCTATCTTGCGGCGGAACCAGAGTAGGACAGTTTCGAATTGGCGTCCAACACGTTCTGAAACCGCTGAGGCGGCGGTTGAAAGAAGAAGCGTTCCGAGACCCGCTACATGGTCTTCAAACCGCGCGGAACCATGTGGAGAAATTCCCAGTCCGCCATTCGGGGCGTTAAAGTGAAGGAGGTCACTGTCCAATGGCATCTGCATTCTCACACGCGGTCGCTGCACTGAGTATTGGGACGTGCTTCTACCGCCCGCATACACCCAAGCGGGTGTGGATTGCTGGGGCTGTCTGCTCAATCATTCCCGATATTGATGTGATTGGGTTCCGGTTTGGCGTCCACTATGGCGACTTCTGGGGACATCGCGGCTTCACGCATTCGCTAGTCTTTGCTGCTCTGCTGTCGAGTGCAGCGGCATTCTTGCTTTCCCGACGCGGCATGGTAGGCATCGGACGGTTTGCGCTATTCGCGTACTTGTTTCTCGCGACAGCGAGCCACGGGGTGCTCGACGCGATGACCAATGGCGGGCTCGGAGTCGCCTTTTTCTCTCCCTTCGAAAATAGCCGCTATTTCCTGCCGTGGCGACCCATTCGCGTGTCGCCGATTGCTGTCCATCGGTTCTTCAGTGCACGCGGATATGCCGTGCTCCAGAGTGAACTGCTGTGGATTTGGATTCCGGCGATGCTGTTTGCTGGGCTGGTGCTGTCATTAAAACGCATGAGACCAGCAAACGCACCCGCGACAAGCAACTAGTGCTTCCGATTTACAGAGACGTTCCAAAACCGCAGATAGGTGTCGCTGATGAATAGGGAGATTTTGCCTTTGTCCACCTTCTCCGGCAACCCACTCTTGCTCTCGGCTTGTTCCAGTTCGACAAACAGGGCGTTTGCCAAGTTCAGCACACGTTCCAGGGAGCCATAGTTCCCGGTTCGGATCGTAATTAGCAAGTCTTTTTCGGGGCGCGGCAGCGTGATCGTGCCGGAGCGCATCAACTCGATTCCTTCGTTAAGTAGGCGGATCACGTGCATGGCAGCCTTTATGTCATAGCCGTGAGCGCCAATTAGCTCATGGCGTTGTCCCTTCTTGCCAGTACCGATGCCCTGTAATCGGCGAAGCTGCGCCTCCGCGAAGCCACGGAATTGCGTCGATGCTTGGCGCGAGAGGAAAACATCTTTGTGCTTGAGCACGTTCTTCCATGGTTCCTGGTGCGGTGCATAGTTACGGGAAAACAAGAAATGCAGTGCAGGCGGATTTCCTTTTGCCGCCAGACCCGCCCACTTCCGTAGCGAATAGAGGCACACGTCAATGTCGTCGGGCACGTTTCGACGCTCGTTGCCGGCGGTGCTCCAGACATAAAAGTCCTGCCTTTCCAAACCGAGAACAAGTTCGGCTGGCTCCAAATAGACGCCGTAGATGTCCAAATCGTCGGTGTTTTTCACCTTTGCGCCGTGCAGTTCGCTGCCGCCCACGAACAGATGGATGAGGCCGTCGAGGAACGGAAATTGCGATTGCTGTAAAGCAGAGATCAGTTGTTCGTAACGGGTCATTCCTGGACAGTTTAGCGAATGTTCCCTGCGGGATTATTGAGACCAAACTTCCGAACCCATGATTTGGCAGTCAGCGTCGGTAGGGCTTCAGGATGCAACGTTAGACAGCGCACAGGTGTGCATGCCGCTGTTCTGTGACGTTACAGATGCTTCATTGCCGATACAATTGTGTCCTTTTTGTGTCCTTGGCACTTAGATTTCGTTCAATTTCCCCAACTTTTTCAACGCAATTTTCAATCGGTCCGTGCGGGCGCCTTCGCTGTTAAGTTGTTGTTGTGGCTGCGGCTTACACGTCTGCAGCCGGTTGCAGAGACTTTACTCTTAATCAGTAGGTTGAAGGTTCGATTCCTTCCGCGCTCACCAACCTTTTCAATGATTTACCGCGAAAATGCCCGCACGGAAGCACTTTTGACGCGGTATTGAAAAGGCTCGACTTAGCTCACATCGGCTCGAAGCGTATGGCACACTTACGGCACACCTCGTGTTTATTACCTCAAGGCCTCACGCCATCGTGGGACGATCCTCAGAGCCTCATCGGATCCGGCGTCGCACCCGCTAGCTCCGTCCCCCAGGGCCCAGCATCACGTGATTCTTCTTGAAGCCTGGCGTTGGGAATGAATTGCTAATGGTCCTAATGCCATGGATCGCGAGCTTCTGGTCGCGGAGGGGACGAATCCGTAGTGTTTTCGAAACGTGCGAATGAAATGGCTCAGGTTGTTGAAACCTGCTGCGTAGCAAGTATTCGTTACGCTCATGCCCGATTCGAGAAGAGCGCGAGCACGTGCGAGGCGTAGCTGAAGCAAGTACTTGTGCGGCGGGAGCCCTGTCAACTCGCGGAACACGCGCGCAAAGAGAAACGGGCTCATCGCCACCTGCGATGACAGGTGCCAGAGCGAGTGTTGATCCGCGGGATCGGCATCCATTCTCTGTCTGGCCGCGTGAATTCTTTCTGCATACCACTGCAATTGGCTTGGCCGATACAAATGCCGCTTGTTTGTAGACGCTTCAGCAACGGCGTCCACGAGCTCGCACGCGACCGTTTCCAAACGCAATCCGATGTCATCGCGAACAATTGACCCGAGCTGCAGTTGCAAGAAACGAAGCCGGTTCGTAATTGGAGGCACCAAGGGGAGGCAGCGCAGCTGCTCGCCCAACTCGTTGGATAACGTTTGGGACAGATTCACGGATAGGCACGTGTCCGCCTCAATATTCGGCAGATGTGCGTAGCGGTATACGTCGTTCGGTCGGCTCAGAAAAACGCAGCCGCTGTCCAACAGCCACTCTCGTCCTTGATGTACTAAAACGAAGGCACCGCACTGGACGATGTTGATTTCAAACCTATCTGCTGCTTGCTCTTCCGAGTCGGTCAGGATTGCGTCCGGCGGATGATAAAACCGAGTCAGCGATACATCCGCGGTTTCTTTGACCGTATGGACCCGGAATGGGAGCTCATTGCGCGCCACAAAGACAGCGTAGTAAGCGCCTGTGAGCGCTGTCAAATCTCGGGAGGGGAGGCACTTTTCGGCCGAGTTCGCCCTTGATAGCAATGCCGCAAGAAAGCGCAAGCCAGGGGTATTGCCCTCTTTGTAGGCTGCTGCGATGATCGCGCGCATTTGGCACGGCTATACGACGCATGCGAACGCCGAGGCTTACGCTGCTGCCTTACAAGCCGAGATCCTCCCCGGCATCATGAAAGTGCCTGGGTATAGGGGCAGCTATTTGCTTAAACGACTTGACGACGAAGAGGTCGAATTTATCACCGTGATGTTGTGGGAATCATTGGAATCCTTGAGCGGGTTCGCTGGCGCCGATTACGAAAAGGCTATCGTACCCGTCGAGCGTCGCAAACTGCTTTCCCACTACGATGAACGCTCGGCGCATTACGAAATCTTGATGCAGCCTGCAACGACGGATGCTTCGTAACGAGCGCAAGGCGACGCGGGCCGAGTGCTCCTCTCGCTGGTGAATCGAGCTGATAGCGCACCTTGAAAGGGACAGTGTGTCTGAACCAACGTCCCCAAATCGCGCGTGGCCAATCGCAAGCCTCGCTTTGGCCGGTTGCTTGTGGGGCACTGGTTTCCTGTTCGGCAAGATTACGTTCGCCGAAATGACAGTTTCAGAAAATGTTGGCTACAGGTTTATCTTCGGCTCTCTGGGGCTAGCGCCGATCTTGTGGAAACGTCCTCCGACAGGCCTTGACGGTCGCGCGCTGGGCCTCCTTCTTGTTGCAAGTATCATCGGCGTGCCAGTTCAGTTTCTGCTGCAGTACAAGGGATTAGAGGCTACGACCGTTTCCCATGCGTCTCTGATTGTCGGCACCCTCCCAATTCTGGTCGCGCTATCCTCGTCCTTATTGTTGAAGGAGAAATTGAAAGCATTTGAATACGGCTTGATGCTGACGTCCGCCGCAGGGGCTGTATTGATCGCGACTGCCAAGAAAGCTGTCGCCGGTCCTCAGCCCACAACGAAGGGTGATCTGCTGGTATTCCTATCCATGTTTGCTGTAATGGTGATGGTTCTTCTAAGCAAGCACCTCATGACCGAATACGGAGCTTTGCAATTTACCGCCTGGATGATCGGAATCGGCACGCTGATTCTGCTCGCGTGGATCGAGGCGACGCAGCCAATGCGCTTTCATTTTTCGCTCCATGTCTGGCTCGCGGTCATCGCTCAAGGCATTCTCTGCACGACAGCCGCGTTCCTGTTGTGGAATTGGGGATTGGCCAGAGTACCTGCTGCTCATGCCGCCATTTTTCTTAATCTCGAACCGCTGGTCGGAACGCTGCTAGGTGTGATTATTCTGAACGAGAGTCTTGGCGCTCTGGGAATTCTAGGCGGGGCTTTTATCCTAATCACGGCAGCATATTTTAGTCGGCCGAGGGCCGTTTGACGGATGAACTGGAGTCAGATCAGAGCGCTGTTTCCCGCCGCGGAGCGTTATACCTACTTGAATACCGCCGCTGCGCCCCCACTCTCAGTTGTCGCTGCTCGCGAAGGCAAACGCTATTACGACGAAATGGCAGAGTATGGCGACGTTGCCTGGGAGAGCTGGCTGTATCAGGCCGAGCAGATACGCGAGAAACTCGCCGCCTTTGTTAATGCGGAGGCGCGCAGCATCGCGTTTACATACAGCACCTCGCACGGCATGAACCTGATCGCAGGAATGCTCGATCATTGCGGAGATGTGTTGTGTCCCGCTGATGAATTCCCAAGTTGCACGTTGCCGTGGCTTCAGCAACGGTATCGAGTGGATTTTGTGTGCTCGCGAGATCGAGGCGTCATTACGCTGGATGATATTCAGAAAAGCATCACAGCGGAGACACGTATGCTCGTGACCAGCTTTGTCCAATTCGCGACGGGCTTTCGGCAGGATCTTGTTGCGTTGGGCCGTCTGTGTAAGGAACGCAGCCTAATCTTTGTTGTTGATGCCACACAGGGAATGGGTGTTTTTCCAATTGATGTGGTCAACAGCGGCATCGATTTTCTGGTCTTCAGCGGATACAAGTGGGCGCAGGCTGGATATGGTGTGGGTGGATTGTATGTCGCACCGCGTTTTCTCAGCCCTGCCTCGTTCCCGACTGCTGGGTGGTGGAGTGTCCGCGATCCGGAGGCAGTTGTGAATGATCGAGTCGATTTGAAAGAAACCGCCGCAGCATTGGAGGTTGGCTGTCCTCACTTCGCTGGCATCTTCGCTTTAGGAGCCGCCCTCACGTTGTTCGAGGAAATCGGCAAATCGCGAATTGAAGAACGCATCCATGAATTGATCGACTACTTACACCGCCAGCTTAAGGCGGAACGATTAAATATTGCCTCCCCATTAAAGCGCGAACAGCGATCCGGGATCACGATTGTTGAAATGCGCAACGCCCCTGATGTTGTGAGACTGCTGGCGGAAAGGAAGATCATTGTCTCGGCGAGAGGCAAAGGCCTGCGCGTCTCTGTTCACATCTTCAATAACTTTGATGATATCGACCGGTTGATGGCCGCACTTAGAGAAGTCGCGGACGTGGATGACTCCAAGGCACTGTAAGCGTAATCCGACTTTCGCCAGTCTGCGTGCTCAAAAAAGCAAGAAACCGCAAGTGCTGTACTGCCCCTGTTTCTCCACAATGTGGTCTTGAGCACTTTCTTGGGAGAGGGGCTCGCAATGAAAAGAATTGGCATTCGCTGGCTATGCGGCCTAATGGCCATGATGGGCAGCATGCTCTTGTTGTCGGCTCAGACGCAGCCACCGAACACAAGCAAGAGCGATGCTGTGTTTAAGCAGCTCACATCGCTGGTCGGTGACTGGGAAGCAGTTCAAGACGGCGTTCCAGTCACTGAAACCTACACTTTGACCGCCAACGGAAGCGCTCTCATGGCCGAAACGAAACCGGCAACCGGGCCGGCCATGATCACCATGATCACCGTTGACGGCGACCACTTGATTTTTACTCATTACTGCGCTGCGCGTAATCAGCCTCAGATGGAGACGGGCATTCCAGACGACCTGCAGAAAGGTGTGACGTTTTCGTTAGTGCGAATAACGGGTATGAAAACACCTGATGACTGGCACAACACCGGAGTAACGCTAACGCTCGACGACAAGGATCACATGACGCAGCGGTGGACATATCTTTACAAGGGGAAGCCAGGCACTACGATTTTCCACTACACACGCAAGAAGTGAACCGGCAAATCTTTTGGAATGTCATTATGACGAATCGTCGACGAATGTCATATTTCAGTGTGTGTGTCGCGCTTCTGGTTGCCCAATTTACCGTGGCATATGGCAGTGGGGCACCCGCTGAAACCGATCGACAGACGATAGAAGGCCTTGTGCGCGACATTTCGTGTCCACTTCAAAACAAGGCAGCGACCGCTGTTAAGTTCAATCTTCAGTGCGCTCGTCGATGCATAAAGCTGGGATCGCCAATCGTCATCCTCTCTAAGGATGGCGAAATATATATCCCTATCTCGGATTCGATGCCGGACAAAGGCCAACGGGAACGACTACTACCATTCGTTGGTAAGTACGTGAGAGCGACTGGACACGTCTTTCAGAGAGCGGGTTCGCGCGCAATAGCTCTCGAAACCATAACCGAGATGAAGAACGTGCATCTCGTCACCGACGCACAATGAGTTGTCGCTAAATAGAAGTTGCACAGTCCGTTCTGCGGTATCCGCGGGCAGAAAAATCGCCCGCTTGGGAAGTCGATTCGCGCCGTTCGTTATTGATGATGACTATCCAGCTCATCGGAGTGCCCTTCGATGGTATGGGTCGACCGGGCGGGCAGGCCCGAGCACCTATTGCCTTGCGAGCCGCCGGACTTCCGAAGGCGCTCCGCCACCGCGAAGTCTTAGTCGGCCCTGATGTTGCGGTGCCCATACCCCTCGCCGAGCGTTCTAATTCGGGTCTGCTCAACGAGGTGGCATTGCTGGGAGATGATCGAGGCACTGTACGCGGTCGTTTTCGAGGCATTGTCGAACCATCGTTTTCCCCTCGTCTACGGTGCAGACTGTTCCGTGCTGCTCGCCGTGGTTCCTGGGTTGCGCGATGTCATGGGTCGAGCTGGCCTCGTGTTCATCGACGCCCATGAAGATGCGACTCCTATGGAGCTTTCCCCTGATGGAGAGGTGGCCAGCATGGAGATCGCTTTGCTGCTGGGCCTCACGGGTGAGCATGCTCCGATGCCGTTACGCGCCCGTCTCCCCGCCCTGAAATCCGATGCTGTTGCGGTGCTCGGCCCGCGCGATGAGCCCGAGCGGAATGGCCGGAACATCGCAACGCTCGCCGACCGCGTCCTATTACGCACCGCGGGCGACCTGTGTGCAAACCCAGGGGAAATCGCGCAAGCGGCAGTTCGGCAGGTCAGGTTACATACGCCCGCTTGGTGGCTCCATACGGACCTCGATGTTCTCGCGGAAACCGAGTTCAATGCTCGGGGCGCGCCCGGTGAAATCCATTTGCCCGGAGGACTCACTTGGTCACAGCTGACCGAAATCGTTTCACGTGCCTTGCAGACTGGAGGCTGTTGTGGTTGGAGCCTCGTCATCTACAATCCCGACCTCGATCCAGATGGAAGCGCAGGCCAGCGAATTGTTCGTTTCGTAAGTGACGTCGCTCCGTACTTGCCGTGAGGCGCACGAGAATTTAAGCGTGCACGGAACGTCCTCGGACGCGAGGGCGTCTGCTGAGATCACCGAGTCAAAACCGAAGCTGGTTGTTATCTAAAGCTCCCCTCGTTCAAACGGCTTTTCCGGCCTAAAATGACGGTTATCGAGGGGTGGACCTGTGACCGTCAGATCTACGGCTCCCGATCAATGCTGCGCATCCTTGAACGTAGAGCCGTTCCGCGTTCAACCGATTTGCGAAACATCCTGTGTGTCGCTCGTTCGATTTGATCATCCCACGGGCATTCCGCTCCCCACGAGTTATTCGTCACACGATGCTGCAGAGAATTTCCGCGTCAACATCGTCGAGCGTGGCTGGTTCAAGCTGAAATACGGTCGGCGCGAATGGACGCTTGGTGCCGGCAGCATGTTTGTGAGCCGCCCATCTGAAGTGTATGGCTATTCACACGTCAAATACGCGGAACCCGACACCTGCTTGAGAATCGAGTTTTCTGGCCCCATCGCAGATCAATTGAGGCATTCTGTGTTCCGGTTACCGCTCGTGCTGCCAACGACCAATAGGCTGAGTTTTTTGCGATTGCGCCTCAGTTCGCTGCTGTCCAATGCTGCTGAGCTGTCGGTAGATGCCCTGGCATGCGAGCTCGTGGACGCAGCAGCAAACGCTGAGCACGACCGACACAGGCTGTATCAGTCCGAACAACTGCGCTGGTATGCTGAACGCATCGTCGCGGCCCGCGAACTGATCGACTGCGATCCAACCGCAGACCACCCTTTGTGGCATCTGTCGTCACAAGTCGGGATGAGTGTCTTTCTATTTGCGCGCGTGTTCCGAGAGTTGATCGGGATGCCTCCCCACAGGTACCTAGTGCACCGGAGACTTTGCCGCGCGCGAGATCTCCTGCGTTCCGGCATGCCAGTGACCGACGTTTGCTATGCATCCGGGTTTAACAATCTCAGCCACTTCATCAATTCTTTCCATGCACACTTTGGGGTATCACCGTCGAAACTTACGTCGCTCTCCTCAGCGCCATCAGTTCGGCGCAAGTCGCTGATTCAATAACCGATGCATGGAAAAAGCGTCAGTAACTGAATTCCGATCAGGAACGTCACAGACGCAGCCACTGCTGCCGGCTGAGGGTCACTCCTGCGCACTCCAGTCGCATAAACGAGCAGTAGCACCAAGAGAACGGCCGCTTGCAACCACCAGTCGTTGATTGCGCCCAACCATCCTGGTCGTGAACCCCACGCCAACAGGTCCCATCCCAGATAGACTCCGGTCAAAGGTGCCAACGCTAGCCGCTTCGGGTGAACGGGGAAATCGAGGAGAAAATGCGAGAACACGGCCAGCCAAATCGCGATGAAAACCAGTTTGCCCCTACGCAGAAAAGCTGATGCAAACAGCGTCGCCAGAATGGCGACAGAAACGAGGGAATGAGACCAATCGTCGAAGAAGTTAGATGTCTGGGCGGGCTCGATGCCGATCCGAGCAAGCGCCATCCACACCAGGTCGGGAATAAAGGCTCCGATAAGCAGCGCCCACAGCGGTGCGCCAGGAGACTTCCTCTTTATCGCGAGAGCGGCAGCAAAGTGCGGTGCGTACATCAGTGTCGCTCTTCCACACTCGAACAATGATGGATGAAGAACAGCACGAGCGCGGGAATCGCAAAGAGCAAAAGTTCCACAATGACTTCAGCTGTACTCATGCGCGTCGGTTCGCTCAGCGGCTCTGCTTAACTGGCGCGCCGCTTCATGTGATGATCCTCTTCGAGCTTCCACGTCTTGCCGCCGTCGTGGGACCTCTCGCCTTGCCAATGAAAGGTGTCGTGGGTTATTTCGCTGAAGGTCCAACGTATCGGCAAGCCGTTCGAATCTATGCCGCGCAGCACAATGCGATCCCCTTCACGTCGTCCTTGCGCTGTCACCACGTAATTGTATTCTGGAAGGATGAATACAATGCGCCATTGCTTGAGCGATGTATCAAAGAACCGAATCGTTGTCCCAATCTCGCGTTCTTTATGGTCTCCTGTTGGGTAGGCAATCCACAAATCCTGGACCGCCCGTCCATCGAGTACCCAGCCGAAATGCAGCTCCCCTTTGCGGTGGTAAACCTTGCCCCCGTCCCGGTACGAGGTAAACTCAGCGTCCCACGTGCCGACAAGACGCCCGAAGGTCTGTGCTTCTTCTGCGAGCGACGGGTGTGGCTCACGCGACGCAAGGACGTTGATCATCGCCTGTCGCGCAGAAGAGCTGCTGGTCTTTGCCTGCGGGACGGTCTGAGTAACCGCAACTGCACAGGTTCCAAAGATGAATATGAGGCATGCGATTCGAGTTTGGAGCGCTTTCGTGGTAATCGCATCACGCATACGTCAAGTCTCCTCGCAGTGAACATGAAGTTTCTTCGAGCGCGAACTTTGCTCCAAGGAGCAGAAGTTCACAAATTGCTCCGGTAGTCCTCATGAGGGTCGGTCAGTTCGACATCTTTGAACTGCTAGCCGGCGCGCCGCTTCATGTGGTGGTCTTCTTCGAGGACCCACGTTTTGCCGCCATCGTGTGACTTTTCGCCGGTCCAGTGAAACGATTGAGGCGTGATTTCACGGAAGATCCAGCGTATCGGACGCCCATCGGAGTCCGAGCCGTGTAACACTATGTCGTCACCCTCGCGACCGCCTTGCGTCGTAACCACATAGTTGAACTGTGGGTTTATGAAAACGATGCGCCACTGTTTCAATTTCGTATCGAAGAAGCGAAAGGTCGTTCCAATCGTGCGTTCCTTCTGCTCGCCGGTTGGGTAGCCGATCCACAGATCCTGTACTGCGTGGCCATCCATTACCCAACCGAAATATAATTCGCCCTTCTTATGGCGGACGGTGCCATCGGCTTGAGGAAAGCTGAAATCGGCGTCCCAGCTACCGACGAGGCGATCAAAGGTTTGAGCTTCCTCTCCAAGCGAGGGATTCGGGTTCGCCGATCCCAATACACGGATCATCGCTTCTCGCAAAGGAAGGATGGCCGAATTGCGCGACTCTGTAGCAGCAACGACACAGACAACCAGCATCAAGATTGCAACGATGAAGAGGAGAAAAGGCATCTTCCTGGGCAGCGTCCGAACCATGATGCAGGCACCTCCTCGATTTATTTGTGCAGTTGAATTGTGGAGACCGGGACCGGGTCGAGACTTGCGGTTTCTTGCTCATCTCGCTGGCGTCATGGAGAGGTTGACTTCCCCTCTGATACAGACAACAGCGCCCCGCAAAGGCGCTGGGCCGCTTTGCGAATCATCTGCGGCGCATATCCGCTATAGCCAAGCACTAGCCCGCCACGACGTAATTTGCGCAAAGAGAAACTAGAAAGAGGCGTCGCATCTACGCCAGCAGCGGATACGATGTCTGTGGCAGATCGATCATCAATTCCCGCTGGAAGCCATGCCACCAGGTACATACCAACACCCCCTTCGGCCGAAACTTCAAGCGCGCCATCACTGTATTGACCGATCGCATCGACCAGTGCCTGCCGGCGCTCACGGTAGATCTGAAGTGTCACTCTGATGTGGCGCTCCAAATGCCCATCGGCGATGAATTCGGCCAAAGCGGCTTGGTCGATTCCAGGCGGTTGACGACTCACAGATGTGCGAGCAAGCCTGAGGGTGTGAACGATCGATTTTGGAGCGACTAGGAACCCGATTCTCAGAAATGGAACAATGTTCTTGCTGAAATTTCCGATGTAAATGACTCGTTCGTTGCGGTCGAGACTCTGCAAACTTGCGACAGGGCTTGTTGCGAAACGAAATTCACTGAAGTAGTCATCTTCCAGAACCCATGCGTTATTCCTCGCGGCGATGCGGAGAAGGTCAAATCGTCTTTCAAGGGTCATCGTGTAGCCGAGGGGACATTGAAACGATGGCGTGACATAGATCATCTGAGGAGCTGGGAACCTCTTCGAAGCGGCAGCCGAATTCATCCCGTTTGAATCGACAGGGATTGCCGCAACTCTGAGTTGCGCGCTTCTAAAAGCCATTCGCGCGCGCGGATATCCAGGGTCCTCCATCCAAACCGATTCGCCGGGATCGAGCAG
>Ga0137378_10004319_pt1 | contig 12287 bp, 5 predicted proteins | sample SagtaG_21_FD_104813 | JGI IMG/M metagenome (GOLD analysis project Ga0137378, IMG submission 104813) | Vadose zone soil microbial communities from Sagehorn Ranch, Mendocino, California, USA - Sage2_L_60_16 metaG | ecosystem: Environmental > Terrestrial > Soil > Vadose zone | place: USA... | reverse complement strand
TGGTGGTGCAGGGGGATCCGGAGCTGCAGCGGGTCATCCACGCGATGCTGTTCTATCTGCTCGCGAGCGTGGGCGAGGGCACGGACAAGAGCATTCCGCCGATGGGGCTCTCGAGCGCGGGCTACTACGGCCACGTGTTCTGGGACGCGGACACGTGGATGTTTCCGCCGCTCCTCGCGCTCCATCCCGCGATCGCCCGATCGATGGTGGGGTTCCGCTACCGGGCACTCGGCGCAGCCCGCCGCAACGCGGCCCGCAATGGCTACCGCGGCGCGATGTATCCGTGGGACTCGGACGAACTGGGCGACGAAACCACCGCGCGCTTCGCCTGGCAGAACGCGCTGTACGAGAGTCACGTCACGGGAGACGTCGCGCTGGCGCAGTGGCAGTACTATCTCGCGACGGGCGACTCCGCCTGGCTGGCGCGCTACGGCTACCCGGTGCTCGCGGCGACGGCCGACTTCTGGGCGAGCCGGGCGACGCTCGACTCGAGCACGGGCCGCTACGGCATCCGCCACATCGTGTCCGTGGACGAAGGCTTGATCGGCATCGGCAACGACACCTACACGAACGCGGTCGCGCGCAAGAATCTCGAAGTCGCAGTGCTCGCAAGCCGCCGGCTGGGCCGCGTTCCCGACCCGAAGTGGAGTCGAGTGGCCGGGCGGCTCCATGTCCCATACGATTCCGCCGGCCAGTATCACCCGACCTACGAAGGCGCGCCGCCCGAGACCCGGGGCTCGGTCGTCCCGCTGCTCGCCTACCCCCTCGGCCTGTCGATGAGCGAGCAGGCGAAGCGCAACGATCTGGACGCGGCCATCGGACGGCTCCTCAAGGAGGGCTCCGGGGCCATGATGACCACGACCCTCTACCCCGCGATCGCGGCCGAGCTGGGTGACCGGGCGCTGGTGGACACGCTGTTGCCGCTCTCCTACCGCACGCATCTGCGCCCGCCGTTCGCCGTCCTGGCGGAGACGCCGACGAACGACGCCGTGAACTTCCTGACGGGCGCCGGAGGGTTCCTGCAGCAGGTGATCTTCGGTTACACCGGGCTGCGGTTCGGCGAAACCGGGTTGCGCGCGGTGTTCCGGCCGGTGCTGCCATCGCGGATCACGCGCCTCACGCTGCGAAACGTCGCGTCGCGCGGCCGTCGCTACGATGTGGTGGTCGAGGCCGATTCCGCCCGCTTCGTCCCGCGATGAAGGGGGCGCGGAGGTCTCCTTGACAAGTCGCTGCTGGGAGGAATCTTGAAGCTTCGAGAGTTCGAGGCACAGGCGCTGACTCCACACCCACTTGACGATTGAGGGCAACGACGTATGTCACTCGTCCGTCATGTCGTTCCCGCGCTGGCCGCTGGTCTGTTCTGGGTCGTCCCACTCCGCGCGCAGGATTCCACGGGCGCCGTGACGGGGAAAGTCCTCGACGGCACGACCCAGCAACCCGTCGGGAACGTCGAAGTCGCGATCGCGGGAACGCCGCACCGCGAGCTCACCCACGCCGACGGAAGCTTCCTGGTGAACCGCATCCCGCCGGGCGCCTATCACCTGCGGGCGACCCGGATCGGGTACGGTTCGCAAGTGCAGGACGTCACCGTCACGGCCGGCGGCACGACCACGGTGCAGTTGACCATGCTGCCGGCGGCGGCGATTCTCGAGCCGGTGGTGGTGACCGGCTACGGTACCCAGCGCCGGGAGGCGATCACGGGATCGGTTTCGACGATCAGCGCCGCGGCGGCAAACGTCGGCGTGGTCACCAACGTCGATCAGATGATCCAGGCCCGGGCCGCGGGGGTCGAGGTGACGCGGAACAACGGCGAGCCCGGCGCTGGCACGCAGATCCTGATTCGCGGTGGCAGCTCGATCAGCAACAGCAACGAACCGCTGTACGTGATCGACGGAGTGCCGATCTACAACGAGTCGACCGAACCGCCGAGCATGGGGGTCGGTGGCACGCCGCCGCTGCCGCGCAACCCGCTGAATCTCCTCAACCCGTCGGACATCGCGTCCATCACGATCCTGAAAGACGCTTCGGCGACCGCGATCTACGGCAGCCGCGCCGCGAACGGCGTGATACTGGTCGAGACGAAGAAGGGAGCGGTGGCCGGCGGGCCGACCATCGAGTACGACGGGTACGTGGCCGCGGCGTCTCCGGCCAAGTACCTGGATTTGGTGACCGCAGGCGAATACCGGCAGTTCGTACAGCAGCAAGTGCCAATTTTCATCGCGGATACGGCCGCCTGCCCGAAACCCGTAACATCCGCGTGCTTGAATTCGGCTGGGGGGCTCGATCCGGTACACCTTTCCGCGCTGGGGACGGCGAACACCGACTGGTACCGCGCTGTGACCCGCACCGCCGTCACGCATAATCACGACCTATCGTTCTCCGGCGGTACCGAAGAGACCCGGTATCGCGCCTCGCTCAATTACATGAAACAGGACGGCGTCGCGCTCGCCAACGGCCTCGAGCGGATTCAGGGGCGCCTCGCCGCCACCCACAACGCGCTCAATAACCGGATGCGCCTCGGCGTGAACGTGACGACGTCGCGCGTCAACGACCAGTATATCACCTTCGAGAACCGGGCCGGCTTCGAGGGCGGCGTGTTCCAGAACGCCGCCGTGTTCAATCCCACGCAGCCGGTCATGCTGAACGATACGACCTACTACGAGGTGGCGGGCTCGCAGTCGTTGCGCAACCCGGTGGCGCTCGCGAACCAGGTGACCGACCAGGGCCAGACCACCCGAACCCTGGCCAACGGGACGGCCGAGCTCGATCTCGTACCGGGTCTGACGGGACAGGTGACGGTCGGGTTGGACTATTCCGCCGGCGGGCGGCAGCTCTATTACCCCATCGCCAATCCGCTCGGCAGGACGCTGGGGAACGGGCTCGCGCGGGTCTACAGTCAGGACAATGCGACGCGGACGGTGCAGACGCTACTGACGTTCCGGCGGCAGGTGGGCGAGGCCCACAGCTTCGACGTGGTGGGCGGATACGAGTACAGCAAATTCACGAAGAACGTGGCCATGGGCCAAGGAATCGGGTTCGTCACCGACGCGCTCCTGTTCAACAGCCTGGACGCCGCCGCAACGTTGCGGGATTCCTCGTACGCGAACGAGAGTCGCATCGTATCCTTCCTCTCCAGGGCCAACTACGGCTTCAGGGATCGGTTCTTCTTCACCGGCGTGCTGCGCTACGACGGATCGTCCAAGTTCGCCGCGGGGCACCAATGGGCGTTGTTCCCGGGGCTATCGGCATCGTGGCATTTGACCCAACAGGAGTTCCTGCGCGGCGGGCCGTTCTCGGACCTGCGCCTGCGCGTCGGCTGGGGGCGTCAAGGCAATCCGGGGATCAAGCCCTATCAGTCGTTGCGAACCCTGGTGGGCGGCACCGGCGCGGCGTATCCGTGGGGCGACGTGCCGCAGGCCGGCGTCATCCCGAACAGCGTCGGCAACCCGAACCTCAAGTGGGAGCAAACAGACCAGTACAACGGAGCCGTCGACTTCGGCCTGCTGAACAACCGACTCGCGGGGAGCGTCGAGTATTACGTCAAGAACACCTCCGACTTGATCCTCGAGGTTCCGGTGCCACAGCCGCAGCCCGCGTCCACTCGGCTCGAGAACGTCGGAAAGCTGCGCAACCGCGGCGTGGAGCTTTCACTCGACGCCTTACTGGTATCGCGGCCGGGTCTGACCTGGCGAACCGGGCTCGTGTTCGCGGCCGAGCGCAACAGGGTGCTCGATCTCGGCCCCCACCAATTCATCAGATCGGGGATCGTCAGCGGCCAGGGCCAGTCCGACCAATGGGCCGAGCGTATCATGAGGGATTACCCGCTCGGTACGTTCTACGGGCCCGTCTTCGTCGGCGTCGACGCAGCGGGGAACCAGGTGTTCGCCTGCACGGCGGCCACGGCGGGGTGCGTCAACGGGCGTACGACGACCAGGGGAGGGCCGGACGCCGCCGATTATCAGGTGATCGGCAATGCCAACCCGGACTTCACCGCCGGGCTCCACAACCAGGTGAACTGGGGCAAGTTCGACGTCAGCTTCCTGCTGCGGGCATCGGTGGGTCAGGACGTGTTCAACAACACCGCCCTCGTATGGTCCACGAAGAGCAACGCGCTGCAGGACAAGAACTTCCTGGCGCCCGCCCTGAGCGATGGCACCGATCTCCACGAGCCGGCCATCTACTCGTCCCGCTGGGTCGAGCGGGCGTCTTTCCTCCGCCTCCAGAACCTCACGGTGGAGTACGCGCTCGACCTGCCCGTCCTGACCCGCTCGGCCAGGAGTGCGCGCCTGTACGTGTCGGCCGACAACCTGTTCGTGCTGACCGGCTATTCGGGGCTGGACCCCGAGGTCTCGAGCTTGAACGAGGTCAACGCGAACGACGCCGGCCTAGCAGCGCGCGGCATCGATTATCTCAGCTATCCCCGGCCCCGCACCTTCACGGGGGGCCTCCGTCTCGTGTTCTAAGGAGCTCTGATCCATGAAGCGACTCTTCGTGACGAGGTCGATCGGAGCGGTGGGGCTCTTCACGCTGCTCCTCGTGCCCCTGCAGGGATGCACGGATCTGACCGAGACGCCCATTAGTTCCATCACCCCGAGCAATTTCTTCCATACCGAGGGGGAAGCGCTCGCCGCCCTCGCCGGCGTGTATGCGCAACTACGGGGCACGCTCGATGACTACTACAACGTGAGCGAAATCACCACGGACGAAATGGTCGTGCCGACCCGCGGCTCGGACTGGTATGACAACGGCACCTGGTTGGAGATCCACCGCCAGACCTGGTCGGCGAGCAGCCCGGCCACGCTCAGCTTCTTCAACGGGGCGTGGAACACCCTCTACGCCGGCGTTGCGCGGGCCAACGTGCTGCTCGACGCGCTGCAGCACGCGAGCGTTCCCAATCAAGCGCGGATCGAAGGCGAAGTCAGGTTCCTCCGCGCCTTCTACTACTATCTGCTGATGGACCTCTACGGCGGGGTGCCCATCGCCACCTCGATCGAGCTGAAGGCGCAAGCGCGCGCGACGCGCGACTCGACGTTCAAGTTCATCGAGTCGGAGCTGTGGGCGGCCCGCGCGGCGTTACCGCTGACGTGGGATGCCGGCAACCGTGGCCGCATCACGAGGGGCGCCGCCGATGCCCTCCTGGCCAGCATGTACTTGAACGCCCGCGTGTTCAAGAGCGAAGCCGCCGGAGCAGGCGGCATCAACGCCACGGGCTACAACTCGTGCCTGGGCGTGACGGTCAGCGGGGGCAAGGATGCGTGCCAGGCCGCGATCGACGCCGCCGACAGCATCATCAACTCCGGGGTGTATACGCTGGCCAGCTCGTTTTCACAGAACTTCAGCGCCGACAACAATCTGTCGCCGGAAAACATATTTGTCGTCAAATTCGCCGACGCCGATGGGCTGGGGCTCAACTTCGTGATGCGCGCGCTGCACTACAATCAGTTCAACCCTTCGCCCTGGAACGGCTTCGCGGCCCTGGCGCAGACGTACAACGCGTTCGATGCGCTCGACCAGCGCCGCAAAATCTTCCTCGTGGGACCGCAGGTGAATCTCGAGACGGGCGCTCCGGCGCAAGACCGGGCGCACAACCCGCTGGTGTTCACGACGACGATCGGCAACGTGACGGCGGCGGGCGAAGGCGAGGGCGCGCGGATCTACAAGTGGCCGATCGACCCGAAGCACGTGCAGCAGAACAACGGCAACGACTTCGCCTGGTTCCGCCTCGCCGAGATCTATCTGATCAAGGCCGAGGCGCTGAACGAACAGACCCCCGGAAGCGCTACGGCGTTGACGCTGCTGAAGGCGGTGCGCGCCCGTTCCGTGCCGCAACCGGACACGCTCAGTGCCGTCAGCCGCGACGTCATCCTGCGTGAACGGCTGTTCGAGCTCACCGGCGAAGGCAAGCGGCGACAGGACATGATCCGGCACGGCAACTATACTCAACCCTTCGAATTCAAGACGGCGCAGACGGCGGATTTTCGCGTGTTGATGCCGATCCCGCAGACGCAGATCGACGCCAACCCGCTGATCTCGCAGAACGCCGGGTACTGATTGGCAGGGGCTGTCACCGATTGTCGCAGTAAGGTAGGGGCGCAGCATGCTGCGCCCCTACGTCGTCTGATAGCTGCAGTGTGTCTGCTCCCCAGCTGCTCCGGCGCAGCCGGATCCGCCAACGCGCCCCCGGCCGATGGCCGTCTGTTCACCCTGCTGCCCTCGAGCTACACCGGCGTCCGCTTCGAGAACCGCCTGACCGATACCCGCGAGCTGAACGTCTTTACCTATCGCAACTACTACAACGGCGGCGGCGTCGCGCTCGGCGACCTCACCGGCGACGGCTTGCCCGAGATCGTGCTCACGTCGAATCAGGGCGGCACGAGACTGTACTTGAACGAGGGGAAGTTCCGGTTCCGCGACGTCACCGCCGAGGCCGGGCTGCACAGCCAGGGGTGGACGACCGGCGTCACCCTCGCCGACGTGAACGGCGACGGCCGGCTCGACATCTACGTCTGTCACGCCGGAAACGTCGCGGGGAAACTCCGGGCGAACGAGCTGTACTTGAACCAAGGGCTGAACGCCGACGGCGTCCCCACGTTCGTCGAGCAGGCGGCCGCCTACGGCGTCGCGGATACGGGCTACTCGACCCAGGCAGTGTTCTTCGACTACGACCGCGACGGGGATCTCGACCTCTTCGTGATCAATAACTCGCCCCGGCCGGTGTTCACTTTCGCGCTCAAGAACACACGCAACGTGCGCGACCCGCTCGGCGGCGCGAGGCTCTACCGCAATGACGGCGGGCATTTCGTGGACGTGAGCGAGGCCGCCGGCATCTACGGGAGCGAGATCGGCCTGGGTCTGGGCGTCGTCGTGAGCGACGTGAACCGCGACGGCTGGCCGGACATCTACGTCGCGGACGACTTCTTCGAGCGGGATTATCTGTACATCAACAAGGGCGACGGCAGCTTCGCCGAGCGGCTCGAGCAGGAGATGCCCTACATCAGCCTGTCGTCGATGGGACTCGACATCGCCGACTTGAACAACGACGGCTGGCCGGATGTCTACGTGGCCGACATGCTGCCGGAGGACGAGCACCGGCTCAAGACGACCACTTCCTTCGAGGACTGGGACCGCCTCCAGACCGAGGTACGGAACGGCTTTCATTACCAGTTCACCCGCAACATGCTCCATTTGAACAACGCGAACGGCACATTCTCGGACATTGGTCAGATGGCCGGGGTGGCTCGGACCGACTGGAGCTGGAGCCCGCTCATCGCGGACCTCGATCTCGACGGCTACAAGGACATCTACGTGACGAACGGGCTCGCTAAGGACGTCACGTCACAGGACTACGTCGCCTTCCTGGCGAAGCGGGAAACGATGGTGGAGGCCACGAGCGGGGGGCGGGTGGACTTCCGGCGGCTGGTGGCCGCGATGACCTCGACGAAGCTGCCGAACTATGCCTTCCGCAACAACGGGGATCTGACGTTCGTCAACGCGAGCGCCGCCTGGGGCCTCGACACGCCGAGCTTCTCGAGCGGCGCCGCCTATGGAGACCTGGACGGCGACGGCGCGCTCGATCTCGTCGTGAACAACGTCAACCAGGAGGCCTTCGTTTATCGCAACAATGCCCGGACGCTCACGCAAAACCATTACCTCCAGGTGCGCCTGGAAGGCACGGGCGCCAACCGCTTCGCCATCGGCGCCAAGGTGACGCTCTGGGGCGGCGCAGAGCGGTTCTTCCAGGAGCTCGAGCCCACGCGCGGATTCCAGTCCAGCGTCGATTACGTTCTGACGTTCGGAATCGGGCGGCGCGACACCCTCGATTCGGTGAGGGTGGAGTGGCCGGACAAGGAGGGACGGGTGAGCCTGCTGAGACACGTCGCGGCGAACCGGCGTCTCACAATCCGCCAGTCGGAGACTGCAGCGGCCGTGGTCCCCAGCCCCCAGCCCCTGACCCCTCTTTTCACCGACGTCACGGACCAGGTCCGGCTCCCGTACGTGCACCGGGAGAACGACTTCGTGGATTTCGACCGCGAGCGCCTGATCCCGAAGCTCGTCTCGACCGAAGGGCCGTTCATGGCTGTGGCCGACGTGAACGGCGACGGGCTGGACGACATCTTCATCGGCGGGGCGAAGGATCAGCCCGGGCAGCTCCTGATCCAGCAGCCCGACGGCCGGTTCGTGAGCACCAACGAACGGCTGTTCGAAGGGGATCGCGTGTCGGAAGACCTGGGTGCCGTGTTCTTCGACGCGGACGGCGACGGGCACCCCGATCTCTACGTCGTGAGCGGCGGCAGCGAGTTCTCGGCGATGGCTCCGGCGCTCCAGGACCGTCTGTACTTGAACGACGGACGAGGGGCTTTCCGGAAGGCGACCGGGAGCCTACCGACCGAGGACATCAGCGGCTCGCGCGTTGCGGCGGCCGATTATGACGGAGACGGCGACGTCGATCTCTTCGTCGGGGGGCGGGTCGTGCCATGGCATTACGGCGCCGAGCCCCGGAGCATGCTGCTCCAGAACGACGGCCACGGCCACTTCACCGACGTGACCCAACGGCTCGCGCCCGAGCTCGAGCGGGTCGGCATGGTGACCGATGCCGTGTGGCGAGACGTGGACGGCGACGGCCGCCCGGACTTGATCGTCGTGGGCGAGTGGATGCCGATCACCATCTTCCGAAACGCGGGCGGCGGGAAGCTCGTCCGCCTGAAGACGCCAGGCCTGGAGCACAGCGAGGGGTGGTGGAATCGCATCATCGCGGGCGACTTCACGGGCCACGGCCGCGTGGACTTCATCGTCGGTAACCTCGGGCTGAACACGCGCTTCCAGGCATCCGATTCCGAGCCGGTGACGATGTACGTGAAGGACTTCGACGGAAACGGCACGCCCGAGCAGATCGTGTCGAGCTACAACCACGGCACGAGCTACCCGATTGCGATGCGTGACGAGCTCGTCAAGGCGCTCCCGTACCTGAAGGGGCGCTACCCCCGATACGAGGACTACGCCCGACAGACCGTGACGGACATCTTTTCGCACGATGAGTTGGCCGGCGCGATCTTCAAGCAGGCACGCACGTTCGCGACCGCGCTGGCACGCAACAACGGCGACGGCTCCTTCACGTTGATGCCGCTACCGCGCGAGGCGCAACTCGCGCCCGTGTACGGAATCCTCGCCCGCGACTTCGACGGGGACGGGAAGACGGACCTGCTCCTGGCGGGGAACTTCGACGGCGTGCAGCCGGAGATCGGCCGGATGAGCGCGAGCTACGGACTGTTCTTGCGTGGCGACGGAACGGGGCGATTCACTCCGGTCGCCACGTCGCAGAGCGGCTTTTTCGTCCCGGGACAGGCCCGCGACATCGAGCGAGTCAGGACGCGCCGCGGCAACCTGTACGTCGTGACCCGGAACAACGATCGCCCGCTCGTGTTTCGCGCGACGGCGGCACCGCGGTCAGTGGCGGCGCGTCAGTGACCCGGCCGCTTCGTCTTGATCACGATCACGCCATTGGCGCCGCGCACGCCGTAGATCGCCGTCTCGGCGGGGTCCTTCAGCACCTGGATCGACGCGATGTCGTGCGGGTTGATGCCCTTGAGGCTACCGCCCGCGGCGGCTTGTATCGGTACGTCGTCGATCACGTACAGGGGCTCGTTGCTCCCGTGGAACGAGGTGACGCCGCGGATGCGAATGGAGACGCCGCCGTCCGGCGTGCGGGACACCATCACCCCGGGAAAGCGGTCCATCAGCAACTCCTCGATCGGCCGGCCGCGCGCGCGCGCGATCTCCTCCTCCGTCATGATTGAGCGGGGAGGCGCGGCGGCCGGTGTCACCCCTTCGGCTTTGCCCTCGCCCGTGGCGTTCGGGTGGGAGCAGGCGGCGACGCAGCCGAGGAGCACCGCGAGGAGTCGCTGGGCGTGGGCTGAGCACATGGGAGACCTCCTTATTCCGGCCGCTTCGTCTTGATGATGATCACTCCGTTGGCGCCGCGCACGCCGTACATCGCCTCGCCGGCGGGGTCCTTCACCACCTCGATCGAGGCGATATCGTGGGGATTGATCCCGGTGAGGCTGCCGCCGGGTCCAGCTTGGATCGCGACGCCGTCGATCACGTACAGCGGCTCGTTGCTGCCGCGGATCGAGGTGGTGCCGCGGATGCGCACGGCGAAGCCGCCGTCGGACGTCCGCGTCACCGTCACGCCCGGGAAGCGGCCCATCAGGACCTGCTCGATGGGCTGGCCAGGCTGGCGCTCAATGTCCTCCGCCGTCACGATCGACCCGCTCGGCGCGCTCGGCGGGCTGGTTCCGCTCCGATGGACGCATCCTGAACCGAGCCCGAGCAGGAACACAGGGAGCAACACGTCGCGCGAGGGAAGCGCCGTCATTTGAACCCCCGGTGGGAGAGCGTAGCTCTATGGAACAATATACAGGTTTGCTGAGATTTCGCCCTCATCGGCGGCCCGGCTACCGGGCCCGCGTCCTCGCTGCGGCGATCGGCTGCATCCTGATCGCGGCCACCGGCTCCGCTCAGGACCGGCTGCGCGTCGCATCACCCGACGGCCGCAACCAGGTCACCGTCGAGATCCGCGACGGCTCGCTCTTCTACAGCCTCGAGCGCGACGGTCGCCCAGTGCTCCTACCGTCCCGCCTCGGTTTCGAGTTTCAGGGGGCGGCACCCTTGCGCGACGGCCTGCGCCTCGTTGACACGACCAGGAACACGGTCGACGAGACCTGGACGCAGCCGTGGGGCGAGGTCGCCCGCGTGCGGGATCACCATAACGAGTTCAAAGCCTCGGTCACCGAGACAAGAGCTCCCGGCCGGCGGTTCACGGTGGCATTCCGGGTGTTCGACGATGGCGTGGGCTTCCGCTACGAATTCCCCAAACAACCCGGGCTCGACGAGTTCGCCATCACGGACGAGCTGACCGAGTTCGCGCTCGCGGACAACGCCCGCGCCTGGTGGATCGCGTCGAATCGGCCGCGGCTCGACCGTTCCGAGCAGCTGTACTCCTCGTCCCCCGTGAGCGTTCTCGACAGCGTGCAGACGCCGCTTACAATGGAGACCCGTGACGGGAGCACGTTCATCGTCATTCACGAGGCGAACCTCGTCGATTACGCCCGGATGAACCTGCGCGGCCCGCGCATGGAGAACCGGACCCTGCACGCAGACCTTGCGCCCTGGGCGGACGGGATCAAGGTGCGCGGGCACACCCCCTTTGTGACGCCGTGGCGCACAATCCAGCTCGCCGACCGGGCGACCGATCTCGCGCCGTCGGTGCTCGGGTTGAATCTCAATCCGCCGAACGTGCTGCCGAGCACCGATTGGATCAAGCCGATGAAATACGTCGGCATCTGGTGGGGCATGCACATCGGCACCATGACCTGGAGCTCGGGACCCAAGCACGGCGCCACGACGGCCAACACGAAGCGCTACATCGATTTCGCGGTCGCGAACGGACTGGGCGGCGTGCTGGTCGAGGGCTGGAACGTCGGCTGGGACGGCGACTGGATCCAGAACCGGAACGCCTTCTCGTTCACGCGGGCCTATCCCGACTACGACCTCGCGGAAGTGGCCCGCTACGCGCACGAGAAGGGCGTGAAGCTGATCGTCCACAACGAAACGTCGGGGGGGATCCAGAACTACGAGCGGCAGATGGACAGCGCCTTCGCGCTGTACCACTCGCTCGGCCTCGACGCCATCAAGACGGGCTACGTCACGGACCTGACCAGCGAAGGCCACTCGCACTGGGGGCAGTACATGGTGCGCCATTACCGCCACGTGATCGAGAAGGCGGCGCAGTACGGCATCATGCTCGATGTCCATGAGCCGGTCCACGACACCGGCGAGCGCCGCACCTACCCGAACATGATGAGCCGCGAGGGCGCGCGGGGACAGGAGTACAACGCGTGGGGCGGCGAGGGGGGCAACCCGCCGGAGCACGAGACGATCCTGTTCTTCACGCGCATGCTCGCCGGGCCCATGGACTTCACGCCGGGGATCTTCGACATCCTCATCGAGCGCGGCACGGGAAGGCCGCGACGTCCCGAGGAGCCGCGCGTGCGCACCACGCTCGCGAAGCAGCTGGCGCTCTACGTGGTCCTCTATTCGCCCCTCCAGATGGCGGCGGACCTGCCCGAGAACTACGAGCACCAGCCTGCGTTCCAGTTCATCCGCGACGTGCCGGTCGAGTGGGACACCATGCGTGTGCTCGCCGGCAAGATCGGCGACTACGTGGTGGTCGCCCGCAGGGAGAAGAACAGCCCAAGCTGGTACCTGGGCGCCATCACCGACGAGGAAGC
>Ga0137378_10004313_pt1 | contig 12296 bp, 10 predicted proteins | sample SagtaG_21_FD_104813 | JGI IMG/M metagenome (GOLD analysis project Ga0137378, IMG submission 104813) | Vadose zone soil microbial communities from Sagehorn Ranch, Mendocino, California, USA - Sage2_L_60_16 metaG | ecosystem: Environmental > Terrestrial > Soil > Vadose zone | place: USA... | reverse complement strand
CGCGATTATCGAAAAATAGTTGCGTGACGATGTAGTCGGCGCCGGCGTCCACTTTCGCTTTGAGATGATCCATTTCAACCAATCGATTCGGCGTTGCGGGATGTCCTTCGGGGAAACCGGCCACGCCGATCCCGAAGCCGCGGCGATCTGGATGCGCGCCGGATTCGTTAAATCGGCGAATGAACTTAACCAGATCGATCGCATGTTGAAACGAATCGCGCGATTTATTGTAAGGAATGTCGCGCGGCCGATCGCCGCCGAGCGCGAGGATATTTCCGATCGCCGATCTGGCGTATCGAACTAAAATCGCTTCGACCTCATCTTCATTGTGGCAGATGCACGTCAGATGAGGGATCGGGTCCAGTTTTGTTGCATGTTGAATGCGCTCGACAAGGTCGTGGGTTAAATCTCGCGTTGAACCACCGGCACCGTAGGTGACGCTGACAAAGTGCGGCATGTACGATTCAAGATCGCGAATCGTTTGGTAGAGAATCTCGGCAGCCGCCGGCGTTTTCGGAGGAAAGAACTCGAACGAAAACGTCGGAGAATCCCCCCGCATGATGTCCGTGATGTGCATGATTCAAAGCTTATCTTCGTTCGTACCGCGACTTTCGGTCAACTGACCGAGCAGATTTCGACCATGAAAGCTCGAGTCTAAACTCGAAAAGCCTGTGCCAGCATGGCGTTTAACATTTCGGACCGGCAAACCGCGATCGAGTAGTAGTGTCCCCATCGCGCCGTCACCGCAGACGATTCGCGTTTGCAGTTCCTCAAGCAGATTCACAGAAGATGCGATTAGCGTTTCACACGCGAGGGGTCAAATTATGGCAAGATCGCAAACACCCGAGCGGGAAAACCGGAGCCGCCCTTGGGTTTCGGAAAACTGACTACGACGACGGCGCCGGATTCTGGGACTTGATCAAGATTGGTGAGCAGTTCGATCTGGTAATGGTTCGTGCTCAGGATGTACGTCTCGAGTGAATAATCCTCCTTGGTCGTGGCGATACCGGGATCCGTGTCGGTAGTTTCGTGACCTGACGCAGTGATCTTGCGATCCTCATACAGATACTTCAACGCGGGCAAACTCCAGCCGGGGTAATGCGCCACGCCATTGGCGTCTTTGTTTTCCATTTTTGCCGCGTCTGGCCAGCGCTTAGACCAATCGGTGCGCATCGCGACGAACGCGCTCGCCGGTATCCGGCCATGATCCGTTTCCCATTTTTTCAGGCGTTCGCCTGGCAGTGTGTAATCCGGATTTTTCGCGACTTCTTCGTGTACGTCGACAACGACCAGCGGCAGGATCATTTCCTTGAGGTCAATTTGGTCCACCGTGCGTAGTCCTTTGATGAAATGCGCCGGCGGATCGACGTGCGTTCCCCACTGCCCGACATACGTGAATAGCTCCGAAAAAAAACCCGCCCCCAACGTATCTGGCCGTTTGTCATACCAGTAAATCGTTTTACGCGTTTCATTCGGGAACCCCGGCCAGTGCGGGATACCCGGCGCGAACGCATGCGTAAGATCGACATATTTCTTCGAAGCCAGGGTTCTCTGAATCTTTCAGAGCGACGTGTCGTCTTCGCTTTTTGCTACAGAAAACGTCGATGCGAACCCAAGAATTAAGATCGTAAGGATGATGCGTTTCCGGACATGCACTTTTTCAGTTGTTAATTCATCGCGCACCAAGAAGCCAATAAGTTCGAATAACTTCGAATAAGTTTCGTCCCTTTAAGGCACTGAGGATTTATCGGCCTCGCTTGGGATTATTATTCACCGGCAACATTGCGGTGGTAAGTCAAGCAGCCACGTTATGTTATTCGCACGAAGGAGAAGAAGAAAGACAGATAGAATTTGATTCTCTAATCATCAGGTCTGTGAAAAAACCTGTTTGACCACAAGACCGTTTACCCGGTTCATCGGAGATAGGGAAATGCCGCCGCACGCAATAGCTGCCAGTCAGAAGCGAATCGAAACACCGTCGTCAGCATTTCCAAGCAAACAAAAAACAAAAGAGTACGACGACAGCCTATTCGAACATGCCGCCTGGATATATGCGTTCTGCCGCGAGCATCTGTTCCGAGATGACACCAAGCGTATGATTACAGCCCTTTGGCCAAACGAAGGGCCCGCGCCGGGAACAAGATTGGTTGAACTTGGTTGCGGCCCGGGATTTTACTCGTGCGAGCTGGCGGAACGCTTCCACGATATTTCGATCACGGGGGTTGATCGCTCTGAGCGGCAATTGGCGCGCGCGAGAAACCGCGCACGTGTCCGCAGATTAACCAACTGTTGCTTTAAACGTGTCAATGCGCTTCAGCTTTCCGATGAGGAAACGGGTTTTCACATCATTATAGCTTCACGTCTCTTCACGATTCTGCCTGAACCAAACCGCGTTATAGACGAGATGTATCGTGTTTTAAAACCGGGCGGCCGCTGCTTCGTTGCGGAACCACGTTATGCCTTTTGGGCTTCGCTTCCGCTTTTTGCCATGTGGTTGTTGGCCGGAGTCACACACTCACGAAATGGCTATCGTGAGCCGCAGCACGCGGCAGTGTTTTCAACAAGCGCATTCGAAACGCTGTTCGCAGCACAACCGTGGAAGCAACGCACGATCTGGACGGACGGACAATATCAGTACGCGCTTTGCGAAAAGCCTTGAAGCGAGGGCGACACAGCGGAATGAAAGGAGCCCATTGTGTTCTTAATCCGGGCGAACTGGCGGAGGGCCCGCATCATCTTTGTGCGATGGCAGTGATGACTAAAGCACCGCGTTCGGGCCAAGTGAAAACACGTCTTGCTCCGCCACTCACTCCGGATGAAGCCGCGGCACTGAATGGTTGCTTCTTGTGCGACACAGCCAACGCGCTTTCTGCTGCGGCGAAGAGAGGAAAGAAATCGGGGAGAAATGCGCGTGGCGTCGCGGTCTACACACCAGTGGGTTCAGAAGATGCTTATTCAGACTTATTGCCGCCCTGCTTCGACTTGGTCCCCCAGCGCGGGGGAAGCTTTGGCGAGCGCCTTTTTTTCGCGGCAGAAGATTTGTTTAAGTGCGGATTCGACTCGGCCTGCTTGATTGACTCGGATAGCCCCACGGTCCCCGCCTCGAGCTTCGCACAAGCGATGGAGCTTCTGTCTTCACCTGGTGATCGCGTTGTCGTCGGCCCGACTGATGATGGCGGCTACTATTTGATCGGGCTCAAAAAACCGCATCGCGAGCTGTTTGAGCGCATCGATTGGAGCACAGAACGAGTCTTCGAGCAGACCATCGCGCGCGCGCAAGAAATCGGAGTTGAAACAAAATTGTTGCCGAGCGGTTACGACGTTGATGATTCTACAACGTTACGACAGTTATGCCATGACCTGCTCAACGAAAATTCGCCCGCCGATATGGCGCCGGAGACGCGCAAGTTCTTAAAAGAAATCATTGAGCGGGAAGGTCGCGAGCGAATCTGGCCGCCCGAGAAATAGAATTCCAGGGCCCGCGCTCTACCCGGCAAAACAGCCGGAGCGGTTGCCCTAGAAAACTGTGTCCGTTACGATGCGCTTGGAATGGCGAAAAACGCAAAGTGCGCATTAGTCACTGGAGGTGCAGGCTTGATTGGTTCCCACGTCGCTGATTTGCTGGTGCGCGAAGGCTGGGAAGTGCGCGTCCTGGATAATCTTGAGCCGCAAACGCATCGCCGCGGAAGACCCTCATGGATTAACGATCGAGCGGAGTTTGTTGAAGGCGATTTGCGCGACCGCGAAACGATCAGCGCCGCGCTCGGCAAGATCGACATCGTCTTTCATCAGGCTGCTTACGGCGGATACATGCCCGAGATCGCGAAATACGTGCATGTGAATTCACTTGGAACCGCGCAAATGCTTGAAATCATTCGCGAGAAAAACCTGCCAATCCAAAAAATCGTCGTTGCCTCTTCGCAGGCTGTTTACAGCGAAGGTGCTGGGATTTGCCCGAAGCACGGCTTGGTTTTTCCCAAAGTGCGACCGATTGAACAACTGCGCACTGGCGATTGGTCTGCACGCTGCCCAACTTGCAATGGCGTCACCGAGAGCGTGCCGACGCCGGAGAACGCGCCGATCGTCGGCGAGACCGTTTACGGGCTGACAAAAGTTGACCAGGAGCGACTGGTGCTTCTTTGGGGAAAACAGGCCGGTATTCCCACTGTTGCCTTGCGCTATTCATGCACTTACGGACCACGCCAATCAATCTTCAATCCTTACACCGGGGTGATCGCGATTTTTTGCACGCGTTTACTGAACAACCTGCCCCCGGTCCTTTATGAAGATGGAGAGCAGACACGCGACTTTTCCTTTGTTGAAGATATCGCGCGCGCCAATTTGCTCGCCGCCGATACAGACAAGCTTGATGGATTGCCCGTGAACGTCGGCAGCGGCCGCGGGGTGCCGATTCGCGAGATTGCCGAACAAATCTCCGACGCGCTCGAGATTCATATCGCGCCGGAGGCCAAAGGAGAATTTCGTCCGGGCGAGATGCGCCATCTCACAAGTGACGCGACCCGCATTCGCGCGGCCGGTTATGAGCCACGGGTTGATCTTGCGACCGGGATCGGGCGCTACCTGGATTGGATCCGGGCGCAGACCGACATCCGCGATTACTTTAGCGAAGCGGAGAAGATCCTGCGCAACAAAGGCATTGTGCACAAAGTAACCGCTAGAGCGCGACCGTGGGCGCGCCGATGAGTGCATGATAAATGTTATTATTCCCGCCTTGAACGAAGAAGAACCGATCGCGGACGTCGTTCGAGCGGTCGCCGCCACAAAAATTCCGAGTGAGATCATCGTCGTAGATAACGGGAGCACCGATCAGACCGCTAAACGCGCGCACAACGCGGGGGCCAAAGTCGTCGCTGAACCACGGCGCGGCTATGGGCGCGCCTGCGCTGCTGGAGTTCGCGCTCTTTCGCCCGAGTGCGATATCGTCGTGTTTCTCGACGGCGACGGAAGCGATTGCCCGGAGTTTATGAATGAACTTGTCAATCCAATTCTTGCCGGAAAATATGATTTCGTGATCGGATCGCGCACGCGAGGCAAACGGGAGCCAGGCAGCATGAATCTCCAGCAAATTCTGTCCGGCCGCATCGCTGGCTTCATCTTGCGACTACTTTACGGCGTTCGTTACACCGACATGTGTCCGCTTCGCGCGATTCGACGGGACGCATTAGCGCGGTTGGGTATGTGCGAACAAACCTACGGTTGGAATCTGGAAATGCAGATGAAAGCCGCGCGCGCCAGGCTTCGCATCCTCGAAGTTCCCGTAAACCATCGTCGTCGCACTGGCGGCGAATCGAAAGTCTCAGGCACGCTGCGTGGCACGTTTATCGCCGGAACGCGCATTGTCGCGACATTGCTGCGAGTAGCGCTGGAAAAGTTGTAGAGGCGTTGTGTCAAACGTCCGATTTTTATTCCAGCATTTCGATTCAATAGTAAGATCGACAATCGCCAATGAGTAGGACGAAAGCGATTCTCGCGGGTCTTCTGGCCGGACTTGTGGCCGGCATCGCGATGACGGCAGCAATGTTGCTTTTGGCGTGGATCTTCGGCGTAGCGACCCCAATTGTCCTTATTGGCGACCGGATCTCCGTTTTTCTCCCGCCGGGGCCATTTCTTTCCATTATGGGAAAGGTCGGCGGCTACAATCATCTCAAGCAGCTCGGCGTTGGATCGACAATTGCCGGTCAGGTTCTCGTCGGCGTCATCGCCTGTGCGATTTTCGGCTTGCTCACAAGACGTTACTCCGGCTTGCGTGCCACAGTTGCGACAATCAGCATTTTTGTGTTGGCGCCGATCGTTGTCGTCGCGCTCGCGCTCTGGCCAGTTCTCGGAACCAGTTATCGCGGATTCCCGATCGACACAGCGCGGTTAATCACGCTCATTGGCCTGGCGCTCTGCTTTTTTACTTTCGAACGAACGCTTGTCGCCGGATTTCATTTTCTAACTCGGGCAAGACGTGCAAGCGAAGATCAGGAATTCAGTCCAGTGATCGGACGACGGGCGCTGGTTCTGAGCGGGATCGGCCTGCTCGTCGCGGGAGGCGGCGCCGCCGTTCTGCGTAAGCTTTATCACGCGGCCGCTTTTAGTTACGATGGCCTGCAATACAAAGGGCGCACCGTTCAATCGATAACGCCGAACGATCAGTTTTACTGCGTGACCAAGAACGTGATCGATCCTCGCGTGAATGTTCACCTTTGGCATCTGGAAATAAACGGGCTTGTCGAGACCCCACGTGTTTATCAGCTCGAAGATCTTAAAGAGATCAGATCCGTCGAGCAGCAGACAACCTTGATGTGCATCAGTAACGGCCTCGACGCCGGATTAATCAGCAACGCCGTCTGGAAAGGTGTAGCGATACACGACCTGCTCGGTCCCGCGGGACCGCTTTCCCGTGCAGCAAGAGTTCGTTTCTGGGGCGTTGACAATTACGCCGACACAATCCCACTCGAGAAAGCGATGGAGCCGACCACGCTGCTCGCGTATGAGATGAATGGGGTTCCGCTGCCGCATCGGCACGGTTATCCCGCGCGCGTCATTGTGCCGGGCTTTTTCGGCGAGAAACATGTGAAATGGCTCACCCGTATTGAAGTGACTGACGCGAACGCAAAGGGATTTTACGAAGCCCAAGGCTGGGGCCCGGACTTTATTGTGCCCACGCGTTCGCGCATCGATGTGCCCGATCACGAATCATGGTTTTCGCTCAGTAAAATAACTGAACCAGTCGAAGTAAAAGGCATCGCCTTCGGCGGCGATCGCGGGATTTCGCGCGTCGAGCTGAGTTTCGATGACGGCGAAACTTGGGACGACGCGGATATTTATTACTCTGGCGGCAATCTCGCGTGGTCTCTCTGGAGCGTTCACGGCGGCTGGACGCCGGATGAGCCGAATGATCACACGATCGTCGTTCGCGCGACCGATGGCGAAGGCGACGTCCAGGAATGGGAAGAAGACCGGAGCGCATTCTCCGGCGTGACCGGCTTCCATAAAATCACCGTCCACATTGTCGCGTAAGTGGAATAAGACAAGCACCAGCCAGGTTGTACCTTTCTTTCAAAGAAGCGGCTCGACATCGCTTATAGTGCGCGCGTAATGTTCGGGCCGCATCAGAGCTAAAGAGTTCGCGTTAGAAAAATCTAAATCTGAGGAATTCACGGAGAGTATGAAATTGAACATTGAGGAGAAGTTAACTGTCGCAGCGGCATCCTGCATCGGAGTGGTTTTGTTTGTGATCGCGGGATCATCCGCCAGCGGCGGTGGCGGTCCCGGATTCAGCTCACAGAATAATCCTGGCATGCAAGGAAGCCAGTTTGGTCAGGCAGCCGCCAACGGCACAGGAACTCAGCCTACTCAGGGTGGTCCGGGATTTGGGCCGGGAAATAATCCTGGGGTTGAGGGGAGCGCATACGGCCGATCGACAGCGAGCGACGCTTCCTCTGGCAGATCGGATGGTCACGACGCGAGTTTTTTCCATTCCAGTGAGAAAGAAGAAGAAGTGATCGATACAGAGGCGGACAACGGAAAAGGGAAAGCTAGAAGCGAAGAATCACGCCAAACAGACCATGCCAATACGACGGGCAGCACTGGCGTTTTGACCAGGATTTCCAGCGAGACCGGCGTTTCCGTGGGCACGCTTCAAGCGCAGAAGTCGGCGACGGGGCTAGGCTATGGCGGCTTGGAGAATGCAAACTTACTGGCCAAGGCCTCTGGCCAGAACTTCGATGACATCGTAGCGAAGTTCAAAGCGGGGAAGGGCTGGGGTAAAATTGCGCACGACATGGGCCTCAACCTTGGCAAGATCGTGAGCGACGCGCACCAGTCGAGTCTAAAGAATAGCGGAAAACATCTGGGGCAAGAAAAAGCCGAGAGCAGCAAACCAAGCATAATTCCCGGGCCAGGCATTCCCGAAAATTCGATCTTGTACACAGGGATTACTCCAATCCCGAGCGCGACGGTGAGCCGCGGTGTGAATCCAGTTCCGAGCGCGACGATGGGTCCGCGGCCCTAGATTATCTCTGACAGCGCGGGCACCAGGCGGTGATGCGGCCGCCGATCATCGCGTGGCGCAAAGGGCTGCGGTGGCGCGGACAGATTCCATCACGTTTCCATTTTTGATGGATCAGCCAATTCTTCGGCGGATCGGAGAAATCTTTCCCCAGAGTTTCGAGCGATTTTTTCACGACGAATTTGGCAGTCCGGAAAATCGCGGCCCGTTCGTGCGCACTTAATTTTCCGGCCCGTTTCGACGGCAAGACTTTTCCGTGCCACAAAATTTCGTCAGCCATCCAGTTCCCGATTCCGGGAAAGCCATTTTGCATGAGTAGGACGGCTTTGATCGGCGCCCGAACGTGTCGGTCTAGGAATTGGTCGACAAATTTCTGATCGAACTCACGCGAGTTGATTTCCGGAGCATCACCTCTCCACCAATTGGGCTCTTTATTGCCATGATTAAACCGAACGCGGCCAAGTTGGCGTGGATCGGTGAAGACAAGCGCGCGTTCGCGTTGATACAAAACAAGGTGGTCATATTTGCCCGGACGAAAATCTGCCGACTCGAGGCGCGTCTTGCCGGTCATGCCGAGATGAATTCCGAGCCAGTTCCCACCGGAAAATTTAAAGAGCATCTGTTTTCCGCGCCTTGTCGATCTTAGCAGCTTGTGGCCGACCAGATTCTCGCGAAGCGCACCACTGTTCGTTCCGCGAAAAACGTATTTCCGCGGATGCAAAGTAAGATCGATAATGTCGTGGCCGCGGCCGGGACTCCATTGTTTGCGAAACCATTCGACCTCAGCGAGTTCCGGCATCGCGCAGGTTACGTGGTTGAGCGATGTTGTCGATTGAAGCACGGCATTTTGCCTGAACGTAAGGGCTGGAAGTCTGTGTTACAGCTTGCGTCGTGTGCTAAATTTATTCATGGAGAAAGTGATCATTGTCGGGAGCGGCTGCGCCGGATTAACCGCCGCGATTTACGCTGCGCGCGCGAATCTGAATCCGCTCGTGCTCGAAGGGCGGCAGCCCGGCGGCCAGCTTTCCACGACCACCCTGGTCGAAAATTATCCGGGCTTCCCCGATGGGATTGACGGTCCACAACTGATCTTGAACATGCACAAACAGGCAGAAAAATTTGGCGCTCGCTTTTCGTATGCGGAAGTGACGGATTTCGAACCGCGGAATAATCATGTGCGCATCAAGGCCGATGACGAATGGCTGGAGACGCAGGCGCTGATCATCGCCAGTGGCGCTTCGGCACGGTATCTCGGCTTGGAAGACGAAGAGAAACTAATCGGCCGCGGCCTGACTTCGTGCGCTACGTGCGACGGCGCGTTCTACAAAAATGTGCCCGTATGCGTGGTGGGCGGCGGTGACTCAGCGGCAGAAGAATCGCTTTTTCTCACCCGGTTTGCCTCAAAAGTTTATTTGATCCATCGCCGAGATAAAATGCGCGCGTCGAAAATCATGGCCGACCGGGTGTTCGCGAATAAAAAGATCGAGCCGATCTGGAACACTGTTGTGACGAAATATATTCCGGACGAAAAAGGCGAAATGCGCGCCGTGCGTTTGCGCAATGTGAAGACCGGCGAAGAACGCGAGCTGGAAGTCGCATGCGTGTTTGTCGCGATCGGTCACGATCCCAACACCAAGGCATTCGTTGGAAAACTTGACGCCGATCCGGAAGGTTATTTGCTCGCGAAAAATCTGGCCGAGAGCAAACATCCGGGTGTTTTTATCGCGGGCGATGCGGCGGACCGCATCTACAAACAAGCGGTTACAGCGGCCGGCACGGGCTGCGCAGCGGCCATGGATGCGGAGCGCTATCTGAGCGAATTGAAAAGCTAATTTGCCGATCTTCTCCTTGTCATGCGGGGCGGGGTCGAAGAAATCAGAGGACGGTTAGAGATTCCTCGACGCTCGGAATGACAAAAATCTCGTGAAAATCTGCGACTTGACTCAGTTCTATTCGCCGTTCAGCGGTGGTGTGAAACGTTACGTTCATGAGAAGATCGCGTACATCGGCAAGTACTCGCCGACAGATAAACACGTCCTCATCGTGCCAGGACAAAAGACCGAAATGACATCCAGCGCGCGGTCACGCATCTATTCGATTCATTCACCATTGCTTTCGCGTGCATCCCGCTATCGGGCACTTCTGAACCTGCGCGCTGTTGAGGAAATCCTGGAGCGGGAGCGCCCCGATCTCATCGAATCGAGCGACCCCTATCAAGTTGGCTGGAAAGCGATCGCCATCGGCCGTTCTCGCAGAATTCCGGTTATCGCTTTTTATCATTCGCATTTTCCAGAAGCGTATCTGCGCAGCAGTACGAAGTTCCTAGGCAAACGCTGGAACCGTCATGCAATGAAGTTGACGCGCGGCTATGTGCGGAAGCTCTATAACCAATTTCAGGCCACGTTGGTTCCCTCGGAACTATTGGCGGACGTTCTCTCCGGCTGGGGCGTTCGCAACGTGCGCGCTGTGCGCCTCGGAGTAAACATCGACATCTTTAAACCGGAGCCGGACGACCGAAATGCGACGCGCCACTCGTTAGGCGTCGACTGCGGACGAACATTGCTTTTGTACGTCGGTCGATTGGCGAAGGAAAAGAACACCGAAACATTGTTTCGCAGTTTTCAGCTCTTGCGTCGTCGTCGTCCGGAAGATTTTCACCTCCTTGTAATCGGAGACGGGCCGCAGCGCCAGCAACTTAGAGAGTTGCAGCGGCGCGCACGCAACGTCTCATGGATTCAGTATTGCACCGACTCCGCCGATCTCGCGCGCTATTATCGCGCGGCCGACCTTTTCGTTCATCCGGGGATTCAAGAGACGTTTGGGTTGGTCGCGCTCGAAAGTCAGGCCTGCGGCACGCCGGTGGTGGGAATTCGCGGCAGTTACATGGACCGAATTATTTGTCATGAGCAGGAATCCTGGGCGCGAGAAAACGCTCCGGAAGCTCTCGCCGACGCGATTGAGAGATTGAGCGCGCAAAAATTACAGAGGCTGGGCGGCACTGCAGCGCAATATGCCAGGGCAGATTATGCTTGGTCGCATGTGTTTGAGCATCTTTTTTGTATTTACCGCGAAGTCCGTTCCGATTACACAGGAAACATCAACGGATGAAGAGCGAGAAATCTTTCATGATCCGAAGCTATCGCGATTCCGATCGCGAAGCGGTGAGAAAATTGTGCTGCCAGACCGGATTCCTCGGCGAACCGATTGATCCCGTTTACGAAGATCGACAATTGTTCGCCGATTTTCTTACGACCTACTATACCGACCACGAACCCGAATCGTGCTTTCTCCTTGAAATCGACGGCGAGATTCGAGGCTATCTGCTTGGCTCACGCAAGCCATTGCGCAATCAGCTGTACGCGCTTTACCAGAACGTTTGGCTCTTTTTCCGCGCGCTGACCCGCTATTTTCGTTACAATGCACGCTCGCGGCGGTTTATTCGCTGGACGCTCGTGCATGGTTGGCGCGAGGTGCCCGCGGCGCCGCGGCGCGTTCCGCATTTTCACATCAATCTTCTCCCGGAGGCTCGCCGCGTTTCCACGACGCGCGCGCTCATGAGCGCGTACCTAAGTTATCTTTACCGCTCGGGTGAAAAACGTGTTTATGGGCAGATCGTCACGTTCGAAAGCCGGCGTGGCGAAAAAATGTTCGAGCGTTATGGATTCAAGGTTTTGAATCGCGCCGAGATCACAAAGTACAAAGCCTTCTATCCCGAGTCGGTTTATCTGAGCACTGTAATTAAGAATCTGGAAACGGCGGAACCGCTCTCCGCGTATTCGCGTGTCCGCGAATAAAAGCGGCCCCACAATCGCATTGCCGCTCCTTCAGCGTCGACTAGGGCTCGTCTAGTCCAGTTTTCTTTGGGACGTGGATGCTGATTTAGATACAGTCCGGCGGTCCCGGCAGACCGTGATCGACCCGAAGCTGGGCGCTGTGAAGCGTCCACTCTCCAAGTATCTGGAGAAACGTGTAGCATTCGGACGCGACGTTCCCATACACTGACACGCTTTCCACCAAAGGAGCCCCTAATTAGACCGAATATCAGATGTGCAATTGCGATACTAGCCCGCGCGTTAATTCTTATCGCCGCACTCGCCGACACGACGAAGACCGTGACCGCTGTACTCGCGCACGATCTACTTCCTGCTCGCCGACCGTTTCAATCCGCACCATCCGTACGATCCTTACATCGATCCGATGTATCCCGACGCGACGAACTCCGTCGACTGCTTCGCGCAAAGCTGCACGGAAGAAGAGGAGTTCAGAAAATATTGGGGCG
>Ga0137378_10004305_pt1 | contig 12302 bp, 7 predicted proteins | sample SagtaG_21_FD_104813 | JGI IMG/M metagenome (GOLD analysis project Ga0137378, IMG submission 104813) | Vadose zone soil microbial communities from Sagehorn Ranch, Mendocino, California, USA - Sage2_L_60_16 metaG | ecosystem: Environmental > Terrestrial > Soil > Vadose zone | place: USA... | reverse complement strand
AGGCGTCATCTCGAATAGTTCTGGCGCATGGAACGCTTCACTATAGCTGCCACGTAGAGTAAGGCCGCCGATATACTTGGGGTCAAGCGGCTGCCAGCGAACAGAGACCTTCGGCTTCTGCGCGTTATACTGGGAGCTTGTCGAAGGCTGGAAAGGACTTAGGACAGTAGAAGTGTTCTGGCTGTACCATTCCTCCCGCTCGGCAAAGTCAACCTCCAAGCTGTAAACCCCGGGGAAGTTCCACGTAGGGCTGGTGAATGGAACCCGCACTTCCTCGTAGATTGACCAGACGTCCCGGTTCGCTCGGAACCCCTGCCCATCTGTCGACCCAATCGATTGAAACGTTTGATTAAGCGGGTCACGATCGCGTGTCATTCTCTCTCCGCGGTACTCACCGCCGATCGCAAATGAAACCGGCCCTGCTGGAAGGTTAAACAAGTCCCCGTTAATAGTTATGTAACCTAAGGGTAACTCAAACTCACCGGTATTTTGCAGGGTAACATAGACTCTGCTTCTGGCCGCCTTGCTGTTGCGACCAAGAATGCCAAGGAACGGATTAAACGCCGTTGCCGGGTCCGTATCTAAAAGCGCCTGCCGCAGCCCAGGCTGGCTCACGTCGCCTATCGACAAATTCTGCCCCTCATTCCGGGAATAACGGAAACCGGTTTCCCAGTTGCAGGTCTTGAAATAATCGCCGAATTCTCCCATCTCACCCTTGAGCCCAACGTCAAAGAGAGTATCCCAGTAAGTGAACTTTTCACCGTTAGGCCCTGTGTCGTTAATAGCACGAAACCGAACCCCAGTAGTTACGGGAAGACCGCTTCCGTCAGGAAAGAAATTTGCAATAGTCGCATCCGCGACGGTGAACGGATTAAACGGATTCTGGATTGGCACGCTGATGCCGAATAGTTGACTAAAGGGTATGTTAGTGCCTGGTTGCTTAAATGGGTCGGCCGCAACCGACAAAGCCTCCCCCGACCCATCGAAATACGTGCGGACATATTTGAAATCAGCAAATATCGTCAGGTATCTGTCACACAGATCGCGCGTGAAGGAACCGTAAAAGGCTTGGCGATCAGCCGGCGCGAGATCTGCGGTTACAGCCGCGAAGTTATAGAAGAAGTAATCGCCACCGCCCTTGTAATCAGTGCCGGTCTGTGGACGGAATTGTCTTGCATGGGGGCCAATGATACCGGGGGCGCCTGGATATGCATTGGGATTAACGGCAAAAGGGCTTTTATAAAATGGAGAAGTTGCCACGTTCGGAGCTGAGTGCGGCGGCGGCGAGTTCGGACTGAAAAACAATTTCGGTATTAAGCGGAAACCTGGAAAATCTCCGATGTACCCAGGTTCATCCCTGCTGCGAGCCTCGAATCCGCCAAATGGAATAAAGAAGGCGTTGGCAGAAAGATCGCGGTCCCGGCTAAAGAGGCCGCCAGTGACCTCCCAGAAATCGGCAATCACTACGATGTCAGTCTTGTCATCTCCAGTACCGGCTTTCAACCATGCCTCCCACTCGCCCATGTCGTTGGATGCTCCCAGGTTTGTGTTCCCATAGCTGCCCCCGATCTCCAGGCCGCGAAATTTGTGGATCAAAAAGAAGTTGATAACGCCACCAACCGCATCGGAGCCATACACAGCTGAGGCGCCATCCTTCAGGATGTCGATATGATCGATCATCGGGAAGGGAATGAGGTTAATGTCCGCGCCTTCGCTAGAGCCGGCGCCGCCTAACGAACCATAGGCGACACGTTTTCCATCTATGAGGACTAGTGTCTCCCTGGGCAACAGACCGCGCAAGTTGATCTGCACAGTACCGTCGCCAGTCGCCATGTTCAGGTTGGCGGTGCTACCCGCCTCCTGCGGCAGAAATGTTTGCAGGTCTGTTGCGTTGCGGATGCCTAACTTCTCAATGTCAGCCGGCCGGTACGTGTCCACTGGATTCGGCCCAATCTCTTGCGCCGTCGGAATGTTCGAGCCAGTGACGATGACACGTTCCACTTCGGCAACGCCAGCAGGTGAAGGCGTTGTTACTTGAGCCAGTGCGACCGAGGGAAGAAACAAGCGCATTGCCACTATGCTCCATCCGGCCCGCCAGATGAATGGTCGCTTGATGACAAGCTCCTCTCGTAAACACTTCTAGTTTAGCCCGGTGAAAAACTTGCGCACGTTCACGGCTGTTTTTCCTCGCAAAGTCTTTGGAAAGCGGGATCGCCGCGCAACGGATCCCAGAGCGGATCGAGCCCAAGAAGGGCCGGTGTAACAGGTGCTGGGCTGTAAATGTAACCATCTGGCGTTTTTAACAGTCGCGCGAGAGTCGAGATCGCGTGTCTATTCTCGCCGAAGACCGTCTGAATTACCGCCGCGTACACGTCGTCGCCGAGCCCGAACTTAGCTTTAGTAATCGGATCAAGCACTACAGGCGTCATTATCGCACGTTCCACCTCTCTTAGGACCGAGTCTCGCTCCCAGAGCACGGCATCAGCCAGAGCTAATTGTGCCTCAAAAAAAGGTGGTGGCTCTTTGCAGAGCGGCTCCAAGGTGTTGCGCGCTTGTTCAGCGGTAACCTTTGCCCCGGCCATGTCGCCGACAAAGCGTTGGGCGAAAGCTAGATAAAGCAGGTAGGCACTTTTAAGGCATTCAAAGTCAGCCGGAAGTTGAGCACGACGAGCTTCGAGCAATCGGATGGCCTCGGCGTGATTTCGTTCAAGTCTTAGTTGGTGGAGTTTGATTTGGAAGGCATTCCCGGAAGTAGTCCGCTCGGTTACATCAATCAACAATTTAGCGGATTCTTGTAGGTTACCTTCGGCCTGATACATGCTGGCCTTTAACGCCATCAGCTCCGGATCGTCTGGGATAACGTCCAGCGCACGATCGTAGAGCTTTATCGCGAGGTGAAATTGTCGAAGCCTCGCGTAAGTCAATGCCGCGTCATCAAGTAACACTATGTTACGCGGGTCAAGGGCGAGGGCTTGTTCAAAGTAGGCAATGCTTTCATCCAAGTCTCCACCCTCGCGCCCGGCGATTAAGCCGAGGGCATGTGGTACCTCGCTGTTGCCTGGTAACAGTTTGCTGAGCTCTTTGAATGTTGTTTTGGCGAGCCCGTAGTCACGCAGCACCCAGTATTGATAATAACCCAAGGCAAGCAGGGTTTCAGGAGAGTTCGGCGCCAGTTTCTGCGCGTTCTCCAACGCACGTTTCGGTGCGTCACGCAACCGAGCGGCTAGAGCAGAGTCCCCTTCGTTAAAGTAGAGGTGAGCATTCATGCGAGAAAGCTGCGCCCAGGCGATTGCAAAATTCGGGTCAAGCTGCACCGCCCGCTCACACGAGCTGATGGCTTCCGATTCGAGATCGGAATTGTAGTAGGAAGGGCGGGTGCGTGCGTCAAGTGCTAGCCCGCGCAGATAGGCATCGTAAGCCTCTGGATTGTTTGTTGGTCTTGCCGCTAACGCCTGTTCCTCGCGACCGGTGAGCTTCGCTTGCAATGACTCTGTTATTCGTCTGGCGATCTCGCTCTCAACCCCAAAGATGTTATTCAATTTCCGATCGTAGGTATCTGCCCAGAGATGGGAATCGGTTTGTGCGTTAATCAGTTGCACATTGACCCGCACCTGATCGGCCGCTTTTTGCACGCTACCCTCAAGAATGTTTGTTACGCCAAGCTGCTTCGCGATCGCAGAGAGATTGGCAGGCTTGCTCTGATATTGCTGCGTCGAAGTGCGCGAAATGACTTTTAAGTCTGCGATCTTAGCTAGCTGCGTCAGGATCTCTTCCTGAATGCCGCCGGCCAGGTAGGCGTTATCTGGATCGCGGCTCAGGTTTTCGAACGGAAGCACGGCGACGCTTTTCTCCAGCGTCGGATTCAAAGGCGGATTTTGAGTTCGCAAAACCAAGAATGCAGACGCGCCGAGAATCAGGATAGCCGCGGCGGCGAGAGCGACACGCTTGCGTCGGACGCCGCTTACCTCGTCGACGCAACGTTGCAATTGCGCTGCCAACTCGCGTGTCCCGGGGCGCGCCGCAGGTTCAATTGCCAGGATGGATTTGAGCAGCGACCTGAGCCGATAGGGAACATGCGCTGCTTTCAATTGTTCAATAGGCAGCGCATCCGATTGTTGGGCGCGATGAATTTCCTCCACACTGCGGCCGGCGAAAGGTGTTTTGCCGGTGAGCGCGAACCAAAGCGTGGCGCCTAACGAGTAGATGTCGGAGCGCACGTCGAGCGCGCTGTCTTCAAATTGTTCCGGGCTGGCGAATGCTGGTGTTCCCACGAAGCCATGATGGGTGACATGGGTGGGATCAGCGGGCGTGTTGAGAGCTTTGGCCAAGCCTAAGTCGATGATCTTGGCGGTAGGCCCGGGGCGTTGCTGTGCACGGACGGCCCGGCGGTCCGTCCCTACCACTTCGTCTGCATCGACGAGCATCAAATTTGCCGGCTTCAGATCGCGATGGATCACGCCGCGTTTTTCAGCTGCGATTAGTGCGGCGGTCACTTGCTGTGCGATGCCAATCGTCGTGCGCACATCCAGCGGTCCCGCGCGGCGCACGCGTTCCTCGAGCGTCTCGCCCTCGATCAACTCCATCGCGTAAAAGAGATGGCCTGTCTCTTCGCGGATTCCGAACTGAAACACAGTGGCGATGTTTTCGTGTCGCAGCGTCGCAGCTGCGCGCGCTTCGCGCAGAAAACGTTCGCGCGGTTCGTGGCTCGGCTCGGTCCCGGCGATCCGGACGATTTTCAGTGCGACCTTGCGCTGGAGCGTGGTATCTGTGGCGCGATAGGTGGTGCCCATCGCGCCGTGCCCAAGTTCGTAAAGACTTCCGTCCTCATGCCGATCGATCTCGTAAACGCCGAGATGCTGAGCGCCCTCGAAAACTTCGACGGTCGAATCCTCGGCCACTTCGTCTTCGTCGTCGATCTCAACGCGCAACAGGCAAACCATGCAGCCCCGTCCGCCTCCGGATGTTTCCTCCAGCACGCGACCGCACGCCGGACAAGTCGAAATTTCTAAAGCAGCGGGTTGCATTTGTTAGGGCTTAAAGACTCGAATTCCACGAATGATCACGAATTTTATAAAGGTTGACTTAGTTCGTGTGAGTTCGTGAAATTTGTGTCTGCTCATTTTTTCTTAAGCCGCGGCCAAGGCGCGACACAAATACCGCAGTTCCTCAGCCACATCCCCGGGATCAATGACCGTGCCGCGGACTTCTTCACGGAGAATCGCCCGATAACGTGCGCGCAATCGCGCGACATCGCTGCGCAGAGTAGCAACTGGCCGATGTGATCGCCGCGAGATTTTCTCGTACGGGATCGCCGATTCTTCCGGCATCGTAAGATACGGCATCAAGCAGCCAAGCAACTCGGACTTGCCAGCCAGTGCGCATTCTTGTGCGAGACGACCCAGCGCCTGCCGCAAAAGAGACCTCGCCCATTCGGAGTCATAAACTTCATTCGCCTGCCACTTCGGTGCGCGCGCGATTTGCTTCTCTGCTTCGGCGATTGCTTTTTCGTCCAGTTTCTCCAAGACCATTCCGCCGCCGCGTTTCAAGGCGTGCCCGCGATCGCGTGTATCCGCGACGAAATGTTTCAGCGCACCGAGAAGGAAGGAGCGAAACCGTCCTTTCCCCCGATCAGCGCGTGCGTAGGCGCGGGTCTCGATCAAGTCGGCGAAAAAACCTTGGGTCAGATCCTGCGCATCGTCCGATCCTTGTCCGTGTTTGCGCAGGAAAGCGTACACCGGCCGCCAATAAATTTCGCACAATTTCGAGAGGGCACAGAGTGCGTGTGCGGAAGCCGTCTCTGAATTGCCAGCCTCGAGGACTATCGTCCAACGAGTCGAACTAAATGAGTCATCGCGACCGTCCGTGTCACGACGCGGCGATACCGGCGCTGTTTTCACGGCGCTAGCGAGAATAATACAAAGCGCGTTGTTGTGGCAAGGCTCTTTCGCGCTTCGCGTGGGCGCTCAGTAGGGAAGCGTTGCTGCCCTCGACGATCACCGGGACCGCTCTAAGCCATTTGGAGTGCGTTTCGCGCTGGGAAGAGTTCGCGGCGAGGTGTCGCGAACGTTCTCCGCTTCCCGCCAAAACTTTTTCCCGTTGACTGCGGTAGGCGCGAAGATTACCGCATCATCGGCGAACACAGAGATGGACGCCTCGCGAAATTCTTATTCGCCGGCAAGTTTAGCATAGGCCTTTTCGACAGCGATGAGTGAATCAACGGCTTTTTCGAGATCGACGCGTTCGGCGTGTGCTACGGCATCACTCAGCAATGCGATTAACGAGAAAAATTTCGATCGCATAGACAAATTCATTGGTTGGCGGCGTCTTGGGAATAAAGACCGTGAAAAGGTCATGGATAACATCGCCAGCCATGAGGATTGGAAGAGTTGCTTTTCTGAAATCGGTCCCGGCTTGCTGCTTTTTGCCCGGCAATGGACGCGATCGGCAGCCGATGCCGAAGACATTGTCCAGGAAGCTTTCGTCAAGTTTTGGCGGCGAAACCACCAGATTAACAATCGCGCGCTGCTTTACGCCACGGTGCGTTCCATTGCTCTCGATTTCATCCGTCGCGACAAACGCCGCGCTCGACGCGAAGCCACTGTTTTTGCCGAGGCCGATCCAACGGTCGAGCCGCAGTTTGAATGGGAAGATGAGGGGCAATCGGCGCTCGCTGCGGCAGTCAGCTGTTTGCCACAGGACCAACGCGAGGTGCTCGTCTTGAAGATCTGGAACGAACTGACGTTTAGCGAGATCGCCGGTGCACTAGGCATTTCTCAGAATACCGCGGCGTCGCGATATCGATATGCCCTGGCCCACCTGAAGAAGAGCCTGCAACCCCAATGAACGATTTCTCCGAGCTTGAGAATGACCTGAAAGCATTGCGCCCAGCGCGGCCGTCGCCCGTACTTTTTGAGCGAATCGAGGAAGCGATGACCGAGAATTGTGGAGCGTCCGTCGCGGCGGACGCCGGATGGAGCTGGCAGCGTTTCACAGAAACTCCCTTCAGGTTTGGTATCGGCCTCGCGGCAGCAGCTGCAGCGGTCGTTCTGTTAATCGCGCGGATCAACACCGATCAAACGCGAGACGAAGACACAGAAATCGCGCAACGTTCGCCTTCGTCTCAAACAAAAGCGGTCCTGCCTTCCTTTTCTGGCAGGAGCGGCGTTGACGGATCGACCTTGTCCAACAAATTCGTTCCCTCTGGCGCGACGCAGGTCGTTTACAACGCTCGCGACGAGGGCTTGCAATTTGCTAACGGCTCGAAGCAACCGTTGCGGCGCCTTCGTTATCAAACACAGGAGACGTGGCAATGGCGTAATCCTTCCACTGGCGCATCGCTTCGCGTCTCTTACCCCAGCGAGGAAGTCGTCCTCATTCCGGTTTCCGGCCAATGATTTAACAAAACAAGACCATGAAAATTAAACTCATCACTATCATCACAACCGTTGCCTTCTTGCCGATCGCAGGATTTACGCAAACACCACCCGCACCGCCGCAGCCACCTGGTCAGCCGCATCCCCCACCGCCGGGTGGCCATGAAAAGGCGCCCAAAGTTCCGGTGGTATTTCTCGGTGTAGAAACATCGCAGGTGCCAACTGTGGTTAGCGAGCAACTGGGCCTGTCCAAAGGGCTCGGATTAGTCGTAGAGTACGTCGTGCCTGATAGCCCTGCAGCGGTTGCGGGCGTTCAACAGAACGATATTCTCAAAATGCTCAACGACCAGATTCTGATCGAACCGAGCCAATTGCGGAAGCTCCTGCAGACTTTCTCTGACGGCACGGACGTGACGCTCACGATTTTGCGCAAGGGCCAGGAGCAGAAGGTCACCGTCAAGCTCTCAAAGAAAGAAAGACCGCAGCGCCATTCCTCGTCGCCTGGAGATAAACACGAATCGCACTGGGATTTTGATGACACAGGTGATCTCGGCGAACAGATGCAAGGTTTGAAAGAACAGTTGCAAGAGCAACTCGGGGCACAACGGGGCATGATCCGTGGAGCAGTGATGAAAGCTCATGAGGCGGCAAGACAAGCACGGGAAGACGCCCGCCGCGCCGCGCGGGAAATTCGCATTCTGAGCAAAGACAACGGCACACTGAAGGCTACAAGGATCGACCTCGGCCAGGCGCAAATCGTTTTTTCGGACGATAAAGGCGAGATGAAGCTGGAAAATGTGGATGAAAAAAAAATACTCACCGCAAAAGATCCGCAGGGAAAACTGCTCTTTAGCGGACCGGTCGAGACCAAAGAGGATCGAGATAAAATGCCCGCCGATATTCGTGAGCGTTATGAAAAGTTGCAGCAAAATGACTTACCCGCAGTCGGGCCTGAAACAGATGCCGATGAAGAGGATGAGGACGATGAGGATGCAGCGCAATCTACCGACACGGTTTACGCGCCGCAGTACCTTCGATGGTACGTCATCTGAAGTGCAGCAAGGGACCTCAAGATCGAAAGCTTGAAGCACACAAGCTAAACGTTGACGATCTTGAGGCTGAGGAGCAACTCCGTCGAGCGCCTTAACCTGGCCTAGCCAGCCGCTCGGCGGAGTTTTCCTTTGGTTTCATGAATCTTCATAGCGGCCTTCTGTAGAGGCAGCCGTGCCGGCTGCAAAACCTCTTAAGCAAACGACACGCCTGCGGTTACAGTCACAGGTTCGCACTTCGCCATTTTTCTTGCGGCAACAAATCCACGCGCCTATAACGAGAGCGCGTAATGATGCGGGTCTTTTTGCTCACAGCGGTTATTGCGTTTTCGTCTCCGCTGCATGCGCAAACGTCGTCGCCTTCTGCTTCGCCGACTCTGGAGCAGCGCGTTGCCGACTTGGAAGCTTACGTGAATAATTCGGCGCGCGGCGCTGATTCGGCGAACGCGCCACTAGTATCAAACATTTCCGGTCCCGGGCCTGCCAGCAACGCCTGGATGATGACCTGTGCGGCACTGGTGCTTTTTATGACATTGCCGGGACTCGCGCTTTTTTACGGCGGCCTTGTCCGCGCGAAGAACGTTCTTTCCGTGCTGGCGCAATGTCTTGGCATTGCGGGCCTGGTGACCATCCTTTGGTGGATGATCGGTTATTCTCTCGTTTTCTCCCACGGGTCGCCGTTCATCGGAGGATTGAAGTTTGCGTTTCTGCGCGGTGTCGATGGACGACCGAACAGTGATTATTCGTATTGGGTATCGCAGAATGTCTTCGCGATGTATCAACTGATGTTCGCGATCATCACACCGGCGCTAATCATTGGGGCGGTCGCTGAGCGGATGAAATTCGCGGCCGTGCTTGTCTTCGTAGGGGTCTGGATGTTTGTCGTTTATTTTCCAATCGCGCACATGGTGTGGGGAATCGATGGCTGGATGAATGGAGTTTGGAACCCTTCCGCAAGAATCACCGCCATTGATTTTGCCGGGGGAACAGTCGTTCACATGAGCTCGGGGTGGTCGGCGCTCGTTTTGTGTATTCTTCTCGGGCACCGGCTCGGATTTAAAAAAGAAATCATGGCTCCGCACAGCATGGTGCTTTGCATGGTGGGAACCGGCTTGCTCTGGGTGGGCTGGTACGGTTTCAACGCCGGAAGTGCTCTTGCGCCCGATGGAATTGCCGCGAACGCGTTCATGAGCACGACGCTCGCCACCGCGGTGGCTTCGTTTACGTGGGCAATGCTTGAGTACGCGCTGCGCGGCAAACCAAGTGTCCTCGGTTTTTGTTCCGGCGCGGTAGGCGGGCTCGTGGTAATCACGCCGGCTTGTGGGTATGTCGCGCCGACTGGCGCTGTGATTATCGGAGTTCTCGCGGGAATCGTCCCGTTTTTCGCCTGCACTAAATTGAAATCCTGGCTGGGCTACGATGATGCGCTGGATACTTTTGGCGTCCACGCGGTTGGCGGAACGCTGGGCGCGTTTCTCACAGGCCTTCTCGCGACCGCCAGTGTGAACCCAAATCTTTTATTAAGCGTTACCGGGCCGCCTGATCCTGCCACGCGAAACGGTCTTGCGAGAATTGTGGGGCACACGCTCTGGCTGGAGCAATTGAAAGCAATCGGGATCACGATTGTGTTGGCGGTGATAGGCAGCGCAATTATCGGCGCCGTTGTTCGTGGGGTAATTGGGTTACGAATCACACCGGAAATCGAGCGGCAAGGTCTCGATATCAATCAGCACGGCGAAGAAGGCTATATGACGACAACTTGATATTTCTCAAGGCCCCGCCCCCTTTTGCACAAGGCCATAGTGGCAGGCGCTTAACGCTCGATTTAGATGGGAACAAGGCAATGAAAACTTCCTTAACGATCGCAATTTTTTTGACTATCAGGGGAATTGCATCGGCTTACACACCTGCAGAAATCGCGGCGGAATCTAAAAAGGCTAACGACTTTTTCGAGAAATGCTGGGACGAGACGCTTTCACGCCATCCGGTGGACGAATCGTTTTATGGAATCAAGACGCATTACGATCAGCTGGAGGATTTGTCTGACGAGAAAGCCACGGCCGATGAGAAGGTTTGGGAGCGCCAGCTGGCGGATTTGAAAAAGAACGTCAAGGTCGAAGCGCTCGATGCGCAAACGCAGTTGAGTTACAAACTCTTCGAGCGCGAGGCGGCGCGCGAAGCGGAAGAATTCAAATATCGCTTCGACATTTATCCAGTCAGCCAGATGCGTGGCGTCCATGCGCAGATGCCGACTTTCATGATCAACATTCACAAGATCGATGACGTGAAAGACGCGGAGGCGTACATCGCGCGGCTGCGCGCGTTTCCCAAATTGTTCGATCAGTTGCTCGTCAATTTGAAGGCGCGCGAAGAGAAAAGAGTGGTAGTACCTCGCTTCGTTTTTCCGCTTGTGCTCGACGCCTGCCACAAGGTCATCCAGGGGAAACCGTTCGATTCCGGGCCTAACGACAGTCCGCTGCTGGGAGATTTCACGAAGAAAGTGACCGCCTTAAGCAACGCCGACGGCAACACGCGCGAACGGCTGGTGGCCGATGCGACCAAGGCACTGAACGAATCAGTAAAACCTGCCTATGAGAAACTGATCGCTTTCTTGGAGGAGCAAGCCAAGCGCGCCACCGAAGACGACGGTGTCTGGAAGTTCAAGGATGGCGCGGAGTTTTACGAGTCCACGCTGCATCGCACGACCACGACAAACATGAGTGCGAAAGAGATTCATGAAACCGGCCTGAAGGAAGTGGCGCGTATCCAGGATGAGATGAACAAGATCCGGGAGAAAGTCGGTTTCAAAGGCGATCTCCAGGCCTTCTTCAAGTTCATGCGCGAGGACCAGCAGTTTCGCCTGCCGAGCAACGAGCAAGGTCGCGCAAAATATCTGACCATGGCCACCGACATAATCGAAACGATGAAGAAGCGGGTCGACGAGCTTTTCGTAACCAAGCCGAAGGCAGACATTGTGGTAAAAGCAGTGGAGAGTTTTCGAGAAAAATCGGCCGGCAAAGCTTTTTATCAGCAACCGGCGCCGAATGGAACGCGCCCCGGAATGTTTTATGTGAACCTGCGCGACATGCAGGACAATCCAACCTACGAACTGGAAGCGCTGGCCCATCATGAAGGCATTCCTGGCCATCACATGCAGATTGCCATTGCGCAGGAGCTGAACGGGGTTCCGAAGTTTCGGAAATTCTCGCACGCCTACACCGCCTACACGGAAGGCTGGGGTCTTTACAGCGAGCTGACGCCAAAAGAGATCGGGCTCTATGCGGATCCTTACTCCGATTTCGGCCGTCTCTCGCTCGAGCTGTGGCGGGCCGGGCGTCTCGTGGTGGACACGGGGATCCATTCAAAACGTTGGACGCGCGACCAGGCGATCGATTACCTGATCAAGAACACGCCCAATACGGAGGCGGACTGCACCGACTCGATCAATCGTTACATCGTGATGCCGAGCCAGGCGACCGCTTACAAGGTCGGAATGCTAAAGATTCTCGAGCTGCGCGAGAAAGCGAAGAAGTCGTTAGGCGACAAGTTTGATATCCGGCAGTTCCATGAAGTGGTCTTGGGTGATGGCAGCGTGCCGTTGGATGTGCTGGAGGAGCTGGTCGATCGCTGGATTAAGTCGAAGCAGCCTGGCTAGCGCTAAGGGATATGGATTGCGATACCGAACAGCTTAATCTCCTCGCGATTTTTCACTATGTCGTAGCGGGTTTGGCCGCTCTCTTCTCTTTTTTCCCCTGCTCTACACGACAATTGGCGCCATCTTCATATTTGCCGCGCGGCACGGAACAGCCAAACCGGGCGAAGACTTGCCCCCCGAATTTCTTGGCTGGATTTTTGCCGTGCTCGGTTCGCTGTTGTTCTT
>Ga0137378_10004304_pt1 | contig 12305 bp, 9 predicted proteins | sample SagtaG_21_FD_104813 | JGI IMG/M metagenome (GOLD analysis project Ga0137378, IMG submission 104813) | Vadose zone soil microbial communities from Sagehorn Ranch, Mendocino, California, USA - Sage2_L_60_16 metaG | ecosystem: Environmental > Terrestrial > Soil > Vadose zone | place: USA... | reverse complement strand
GATTCCGCGCTACAGTTTTGCAGTTCAGTCCGCCGCCGAGCACACCCGCACTAACAAGTTTTCCAGGATGAAGTTTGGGAGGTAACCGCGATGGACACCGAGATGCGGAAAACCGGAGTCGAGGTCGTCGGCGACATATCTTGGGGGTCACACTTTTGTCTGTTCTACGAGACCAGAGCGGATCTCCTCGAAACTGTGGTTTCCTACTGCAAAACAGGATTGGAAAACCAGGAATTCTGCCTGTGGGTAGTTGCCGAACCCCTTGCTGTGGAAGACGCAAGGCGTGCATTAAAACGAGCTGTTCCTGACTTCGATCAATACCTGGCTGACCAGAGTATAGAGATTGTCGCGGCTCGCGAATGGTATCTCCAGGACGGAACGTTTGATCTCAACAGAGTGATTCATGGTTGGAACGAGAAACTCGCCAGTGCCTCGGACAGAGGCTACGCCGGCGTAAGAGTGACAGGAGATACTGCCTGGCTCGAAAAGAAGGACTGGAAGGATTTCTGTGAATACGAAGAGTCACTCAACCTGGCGGTCGCCAATCAGCGTCTGGCGGTGCTATGCACGTACCCGCTTGCCGCATGCGGAGCTTCTGAAATCCTGGATGTGGTGCGAACACATCAATTTGCAGTAACAAAGCGGCGCGGAAGTTGGGACGTTATCGAGACCGCCGGGCACAAACAAGCTAAGGCGAAAATCAAGCGCCTGAATGAAGAACTAGAACAGCGTGTTATAGAACGGACCAGTCAATTAACGGCTGTAAACGGCGAGCTGACAAAGGAAGTACTGCAACGTCAGCGCGCGGAGGAGGCGCTGCTGCGGAGTGAGGCCTATTTAGCGGAAGCACAGAGAGTGAGCCACACTGGCAGTTTTGGCTGGAGTGTTTCCAGTGGGCATATCGTCTGGTCAGACGAAACGTTTCGAATTCTTGAATGCGACCCAGCCAATAAACCTACAGTGGAAGTCATACTGCAGCGAACCCATCCGGAGGACAGATCCTTCGTCCAAGAAACGCTCGATCAAGCAGCACGGGATAGGAAGGCTTTTGAGTTTGATCATCGGCTGCTGATGCCGGATGGCTCGGTGAAGTACGTTCGAGTTGTGGGCCATCCCTCAACCAAAGATGAATCGGGCGATGAATCGGGCAACTTTGAATTCGTAGGGGCGGTGACGGATATCACCGAGGGCAAGCGAGCGGAAGAATCGCTGCGCCGGAGCGAGGGTTATCTGGCGGAAGCGCAGAGGCTCACACATACGGGCAGCTGGGTCTGGCGGGTAGCGGGACGAGAGGCCTTGCATCTATCCGAAGAATGGTATCGGGTATACGGCTTCGACCCGGAAACGGGTGTGCCGACCTGGGAGGAACGTCTGCAGCGCATCCATCCCGAGGATCGAGCCATATGGCAAACAACAATCGATCGAGCCATAGGTGAAAAATCGGATTACGAATTGGAATTCCGCATCCTTCTTCCAGGCGGCACCGTCAGATACATCCACACCGTTGGTCATCCTGTTGTGAGCGCATCCGGGGATTTGCTGCAATTCGTCGGTAGCTCGGTTGACGTCACCGAACGCAAACGGGCGGAGGCGCTGCGTGACGGAGAGAGCCGCATTTTGGAGATGATAGCGCGCGATGCTGCGCTGGAAGAAATACTGGAGAACCTGGTGCGCGTTGTGGAGGCGCAATTTGCCGGCTTGCTTTGCTCTGTCCTGCTCCTCGACGAGGATGGAAAGCGCGCGCGGCACGGTGCGGCCCCTAGCCTTCCCGAGGCCTACAGCAAGGCCATCGATGGACTTTGCATCGGACCGAAGGCAGGATCATGCGGCACGGCCATGTATCGCAGAGAGTCTGTTGTCGTCACCGACACTCTCCAAGATCCGCTCTGGGAGGCGTACCGGGACGTGGCCGAGCCCTATGGGTTCCGCGCCTGTTGGTCCACTCCCATACTTGCGCATTCGGGCCAGGCGTTGGGCTCATTTGCCATGTATTACCGCGAGCCGCGCGGTCCGAGCCCAGCTGAGACGCGTGCGCTGGAAATGGCCACGCACCTCGCCGGCATTGCCATTGAACGCAAGCTGGCGCGTGAAGAGCGCGAACGATTGCGTCAGGCACAAGCGGATCTCGCGCACATAAATAGAGTGACTACCATGGGCGAGCTGACTGCTTCGCTGGCGCACGAGATCAGGCAGCCGATTTCCGCGGCATCTACAAACGCTAAGACCTGCCTGCGATGGCTTGGTCGCGATGACCCCGACGTGCCAGAGGCACGCGAAGCCGCATCGAGAATTGTTAAGGATATAACGCGCGCGGCTGACATCATTGGCAGAATCAGCTTGCTGTTCAAGAAGGGCGGGCTGCAGCCGGAATTGGTTGATGTTAACGAACTCATTCGAGAAATGATTGTCCTGCTGCGCAGCGAGGCCAGCCGCTACGCAATTTCGATCCGCACCGAGTTTGCAGAGAATCTTCCAAAGGTCATGGCGGACCGTGTGCAATTGCAGCAGGTATTGATGAACCTCATGCTCAACGGCATCGATGCTATGAAGGAAATGAGTGGTGGAAGTGAGCTTACCATCAAGTCGAGAGTCGATGATGGTCAACTGCTGATCTCCGTCAGTGATACCGGGGTGGGACTGCCGCCCGAGCAAGCGGACCAGATCTTCAGTGCTTTCTTTACGACCAAGGATAACGGGACTGGTATGGGGCTGCCCATCAGTCGCTCGATCATCGAGTCTCATGGCGGACGCTTGTGGGCCGCCGGTGCCCCGGGGCGGGGCGCAACTTTTCAGTTCACCCTGCCGGCCACGGTCGCGGCGCACGCATAACCTCTCCATCTGCTGGGTCATCAATGCTTGCTCTCTGTAAGAGATCGGCGGGGACGGATTTCCTGTTGCGGGTGTGGATGGCGGCACAGAGGGTTGACGACATTTCGCGCTGTGGGTGCAGCGTCAGCGAACTGGCTCGACCACTCCTACTTTGTTGACCCCGCTGCAGGCTAGGTATACGCGCCCGTCGGAGGTAGCTGCCATGTTCCGCACGGTGCCGCCACCGGAAGGAATTTTTGCACCCGCGAATTCTTCGGTTTTCGGATTGAAGCGGATGAGTGTATTTGGAGTTACGCCGGACTCACTGTACCAGACCATGCCGTCCGGGGTGATCGTAATCCCATAGGGATCGGATCCAGCTCCGCCGGGAGAAGGCCACAATTTAGCCGTGCCTGACGCTGGATCAAGGCGCCCAAGGTTCCCGCTCTGGTAATCGGTGAAGTACACTTTGTCGTCAGCGGCAATGGCCAGACGCCGCGGCCGTACGCCTTCCGGCAGCGGATATTCCACGATCTGCATTGTTTTGGGCTCGGTCTTGGATATGTCGATCCGGGCCAGCTTGTTGGTGCCGAATTCGCAGAAAAATGGCACTCCTTTGCTGTTGATCTGGATTCCGTATGGTCGCGCGTCTTTGGTTGGGACAACTTTCAATTCGATTTTTCCAGTTTTCGGATCGAGGCGGCCGACCATGTTCCCAACCTGTACGGTAAACCAGAGCGTTCCATGCGCGTCGAAAACGGCCGTGTGCGGGTCTTCCGCCTTCGCATCCGGCATTTTGTACTGAGTGACTTCGCCCGAGCGCGGATTGAGCTTGCCAATGTGCGCGGCGAAGTTTCCGGTGTACCAGATGTTGCCGTCGCTATCGGCAACGAGGCCATGAGGACCATCGTTTTTGCCCTTTAGGGGATATTCTTTGAAATCTCCAGTTGCAGGATCGAGCCGTCCGAGCTTGCTGACCATTTGTTCGGTGAACCACAGCGAGCCATCCGGTGCGACGGCCGGATCATGGGGGTGCGCGCCTTTGGTCGGCACATCCCATTCGCGGATTTTGACGTCGAGATCGCCGACAGCCGATGGCTCCGTTGACGACCGAGAAGCAAGCCCGCTGGCAAGTGCGAGGCCCGCGATCCACATACTCAAGAGCACGCTGGTTTGTAACTGCATATGTTCCTCCCGGCCGGCGAGAACACGGCCTACGGGTGAAGCTGCGGGCTGTGTATCGCTAGCGTAGTCCCGTGAGCGAGCGCAGTTCAAGCGCAGTTCAGCCGCAGAATGATAAAGCTGATGGTCTTTGTAGGCTTCTGTGGTTGGTGGAGACAGCTCGGGCGGCGGGTCCACGCTCGAAAAGAGTTGGTAATGTCGTGGAACGGTGTTATGGTTCGCGGTGCTTACGGGTCAAATAGGCAATTCGTTTCAATCCTCTCTGTAACAAACGCAAAAAAATGCGCAAAGGAGATTTTATGAAAGCACGGGCAGGTTTGTTGAGTTTCGCAATACTGTTCGCAGCCGCTGCAGTGTGCGTGGCTGCCGACAATGTGCATCTAGGCACTTGGAAGCTGGATGAGGCCAAATCCAAGATCAGTGCAGGAGCCCCAAAAAACACGACGGTAGTGTACGAAGCCGCTGGCGACAGCGTGAAAGTTATTGTGGATGGCGTTGACGCGGACGGCAAACCCTCGCACAACGAATGGACGGGCAAGTTTGATGGCAAAGACTACCCCTTGACCGGCGATCCGACTGCCGACACACGGTCCTATAAGCAGATCGACCCCAGCACCCTGGAGCTGACCAACAAAAAGGGCGGCAAGGTTATCGTCAGCGGTAAAATCACGGTTTCGGCTGACGGAAAGACGCGCACTGTCAGCACCAAGGGGATGGATACCAACGGCAAAAAGGTGGCAACCACCGCGGTTTATAACAAGCAGTAGCGGGCGGACACAATAACTCGCTGGAGGGCCGCGTTTCCGCGGCCCGTTTTTGTGTGCCGAGCACGTTCGATAGCTTGGAGGTGAAAGTCCTCTTCACAACGTGATGGACGTGAAGTGATAGCGAAGCGCAAGGGTCAAGCCGCGAGGCGAGGTCTGAAAGAAGCGTGGAGCAAACACGCGAGCCGATGGACAAGAACTGGATTTGAGGCCTACGGTGCCGGGCGAGCGAGCAAATGATCGCGAAGCCCACATCCATCAAAGGCACTGGTGGTAAATCCGGCGGTTGTGCGTGGAAGGCGATCGAACTTACCTCGGGAGATCTGCTGCATGTCACGGGATCGTGACTGAGGGTGGAGAGATTCACTCTGACCGTGCGGCAGAAGTCAGCAGCGAGCGTATTAGTCGCGCAAGCGATGAAGGCCCAAACAGTAGGGAGTGACCAGTAGGACGCAGGACTCGATGAGCGACAAGCGGCAGAAGAACCAGCTAGTGCTGGCCTTTACTGAGGAGGGGAGGAGTGAAGCTCCGAAGGCTTCTCAGGAAGGGACCGAATCGCTCACGGCGAAATGCGAAACCGAACGTCCAGCTAGGCACGTGCAGTTGATGGAAGAAGTCTGCGAGCGGGAGAACTGCTGGCAGGCTTACAAGCGAGTCAAAGCGAACAAAGGAAGTCTGGGAATCGACGGCATGAGAGTTGGCGAGCTCTCGGGCTACCTGAAGCAGCACTGGCCCTCGATACGGGAACAGCTGTTGCGCGGGACCTACCAACCACAACCGGTGCGACGGGTGGAAATCCCGAAGCCGGACGGCGGGGTGCGAAAGCTTGGCATCCCGACGGTGCTGGATCGATTGATCCAGCAGGCGGTGATGCAGGTATTGCAACAGAGATGGGACCCGACATTCTCTGAACACAGCCACGGATTCCGGCCGAAACGTTCGGCGCATCAAGCGATAGCTAAGGCACAGCAGCATGGGGTTCGAGCAACGAGCCGATGCCGAGCGCTTCCTTCAGGAATGGAAGGAACGCCTGCGAAAGTTCGGGTTGGAACTGCACCCGGATAAAACGCGCCTGATTGAGTTCGGGCGCTTCGCAGCCGAAGACCGAAAGCCACGAGGCGAGAGCAAGCCGGAGACGTTCAATTTTCTGGGGTTCACGCACATCTGTGCGAGAAACCGGAAAACCGGTGGCTTCTCGGTAGATCGCAAGACTATCCGTAAGCGACTCTCAGCAAAACTCAAAGCCGTAAGGGAGGAGCTTAGGCGGCGCTGGCACGAGCCAGTGGCCGAAGTCGGGAAGTGGTTGAGGTCCGTTGTACAAGGCTACTTCAACTACCATGCGGTGCCCGGCAACATCGATAGTCTACAAAGCTTTCGGGCCCAAGTCGTCTGGCACTGGTCCCGCGCGCTGCAACGGCGGAGCCAGAAGAGTCGGATGCCCTGGGAGCGTTTCGGGCCGCTTGTCGCTCGGTGGATCCCGAGTGCTGTGATCCTGCACCCGCGTCCTGCCATGCGCTTCAACGCCAGGTATCTGCGGTAAGAGCCGTATGCAGCAATCCTGCCCGTACGGATCTGTGCGGGGGGCGCGGGGTTAACTCGCGTCCCTACCGCGACTGTGGCAGGGGAGAGCGGGCGACCGCTCCCCCTATGCCGATTGTATGCCGAGCATGTTCATCAGCTAGGAGGTGCAAGTCCTTTTCACAACGTGATGGACGTGAAGTGATAGCGAAGCGCAAGGGCGTCACCGTGAGGTGAGTCTGAAGGAAGCGTGGAGCAAAGGCGCGAGCCGATGTACAAAAACCGGATCTGAGGCATACGGTGATGTGACAGGGACAGCGGGCGACCGCTTACCTATGTCGATTTGGTGCAAAAATCTTAACAACGAATGAAGCCCAAATTGCAGCAATGCGAAACGGGGCGTTAGCCGGCGACCAACCGGCGTTAGCAGGCTGATTAGGTCCAAAACAGATTTGAAAGAGGCTTCGCTACTCCATTCTTAGCGCGTTCATGGGCGAGATAGATGCTGCACGGCTTGCGGGAATGATGGCCGCGAAAAATGAGCAGATCGCGAGTGACACCGTAGCCACGCTCAGTGCGGGCGGGTCCCACGAGGAAACGCCGTACAACTGAGCGGAGATCAAACGGCCAGCGCCAACGGCCAGGGGCAGGCCCAGTAGCAGTCCGATCAACACGCGCTTGAACGCGCCGCGCAGCACGAGTTGAATTACCTTGGGGCGGTCGGCGCCAAGCGCCATGCGAATGCCGATTTCGTTGGTCCGCTGCGCCACGGAATACGCGGTGACGCCGTAAAGTCCAACCGCGGCCAGGATCAAAGCCACAATTCCGAACAGGCCGGCAAGGCTGGCTACGGCGCGCTCCTGGTCGAAGGAAAGAGCAATCTGCTGCTGCATCGTCCGGACGCTATTGATCGTCAGGTTGGGATCCAAATCAGCGAGCAATCTGGTGAGCTGCGCTTCGAGCGCGCCCGGGGACATCCTGGTTACTAGCAAAATTCCGCCGATGAAATGGGAACGGAACTCGAGCTTCTTCATCAACGGATTTTGGTAGTCGACATTCTGCGCCAGCGGAACATAGAACATCGGACGAGCGGGTTTGTCGAGGCCCCAGCCAGCGAATTTCGCATCGCGCACGACGCCCACGATACGGAATGTGCCAGCAAGTTCGGGTATGTCCAGGCCGAAGTGCTGATCGAGCGGGTTTTCGTCATTCTTGAAGAAGCGCTTCACGAACGCCTCGTTGACGAGTGCGACCGGCGCGGTGGTTTCGTTGTCCGCGGGAGTAAAGGCACGTCCGCGCAAGACCGGGATGCCCAGGTTCTGAAGATAGTTGGCACTCACCCGGTCCCAAGACGCGCCAGATTCTTCGTTCAATTTGGCGGACGGATGGCCGGCTACCATGATGAGTTCGCCCCAGTTGTCAGTGAGCGGGTTATACATGGCCAGGCCGGAGCCCTGCACTCCTGGCAGACGATTGAGTTGTTCCTCCAGCTGGCGATAGAGCGCGGCTAATCTGGGTTGCGTGTAGGTGGCTGGCGGACTGTTGATGTCCACCTCGACGCGGCCTTGCACCTGATATCCGAAATCCTGATGTTCGAGCTTGTTCAAGCTGCGGCCCAGCATGGTGGCGCCAGCGACCAGAACGACCGACAAGGTGGCCTGTACAACCAGCAAAGCTTTGCGGGCGAAGGAAGAACGGTCGCTGGTGCCGCGGCCCGATCCGCGGAGTGCTTCCGACGGATCGGTTTGCGTGGCAAGCCACGCGGGAGCAACTCCGAAAATGATTCCCGTCATCAGCGCCAAGCCAAACGCAAACGCCAACACGACGAACGATGGCGCGGTACTGATGGGAAGAAAATGAGAGCTGTGGAACGCAAGCACTAGGAGTAGCCGCGCCGCTGCCCAGGACACCGCAAGTCCGACAAATCCGCCGCCAACGGCGAGCAGGATGCTTTCCGTCAGCGCCTGCGTAACTATTTGCCGGGGTGCGGCACCGACGGCGATCCGCACGGCGGTTTGGCCGCGACGTGCGACACCGCGAGCGAGCAGCAAGTTCGCGACATTGGCACAGGCGATCAGCAGCACCAGAGTGCACACAGCCAGCAGGATCCGGAGGCTTTTGCCGTACTCTTCTTTCATCACTGCCACACCCGCGCCGGCGGGCACTACATCCACGGTTTGCTTGGGGAGCATCCGGACTACATCGGCCATCCAGTTGGAAGGATACCCGGAATCATTTTGCATCCATTGCCGCAACGCGCCAGTGAGGCGCGGAGCCATTCCGTCTGTTGAAGCTCCTGGACGCAAGCGGCCGATCATGCGCAGCCACGCAGAAATGGACTGATGCAATAGTGTGTTGTCTCCGTTGACCATCGGTTCCTGTTGCAGTGGGAGCCAGATATCAGGAGGATCGCTTTGCAGTGTTTCCCCGAAGAACCCGGCGGGAGCGACGCCGATTACCGTAAACGGATGACCTTCTATCGCGAACGTGGAACCCACGACCGATGGATCGCTGGCATAGATCGTCTGCCAGACGCGATGGCTGAGCACCGCTACCGGGGGCGCCGACGGCTTGTCGTCGTCCGGCGTGAACACCCGTCCGCCGAAGGCGCCTACCCCTAGCGTCGAGAAATAATTCCCGGTGACGTACTCCGACCGCAGTGGCCTCGCGAGTGAGTCGAAGCCTTCACGTCGCGCGCCCACACGCCAGCGCCCGGCCTGGAAAGCAGCCACTTCTTCAAATTCAGGTGCCTCCTTCTTCAGATGCTCGAACAACGAGTAGGAAAACATTCCCCATTTGTCCTGAGGCCCGCCTTCCACGCAGCAATCGTCGCCGGAACCGACCCGGTAGAGCCTGCCCGGATCAGCAACAGGCAAGGAACGGAGCATCACGGCGTGGATCAAGGTAAATATGGCGGTGGTCCCGCCGATTCCCAAGGCCAGCGTAAGCACCGCCGCAACCGTAAAGATTGGGGACAAGCGGAACTGGCGCAGGGCGTAACGCACGTTGCTAAGCAGGTTTGACATGAAGGCCCTCTCAGTATCGTACGAAGATCTGTTGCGTGGAGTTCCCGAATTTGCTGGTTTGAGGACCGACCGTCGTGAGGCGCATGCCGATGTTCTAGCTTAATTTACGCGGTACTACTTCGGGTGTGGTACTCGTGTTGACAAGACAAGGCCAAACCGGTACTGAATCGCAACTGTTTTGGGAAATCCACAGGGAAACCACGGTCAAATCATTTCGGAATCATTTTGGAGGATGAAACAACATTCGAATCCGGATGGCGTTTGCCTCGATGCTCTTGGCGTCTCTCGCGTCCGGTGTGTTGACCCAGGCTCAAGGTCGTCCGTGTCACTTCAAGAGTTTTTCCGTTCCGTGTTTGCGCTGCGGGAATCCGCGTTTATCGCTAGCTTCACCAGCTGATTCTCCTGCGCTGTTCACTGTCGTAGCCGACGGCTTGCAGAGCCCTCGCGGGTTGGCCTTCGGCCCGGGCGGACGGCTTTATGTCGCTCAGGCCGGTGCGGGAGGTGCGACGCTGACGAGCAAAATCACGGAGATTCGTTATCCCTGGCTTCCACATCCCGCGATTCACGACGTAGTGTCTGGGCTGATCCCAACTGGGCGACTTGTTGATGACGCGCGGAGAATCTTTTGTTGTTGAGGGCTCGCTAGCGAGGCAGCTCCATGCAAAAGAGAAGCGGTTGCTGCGTTCTATAGGGTGGTTACGCTATGGCGAAGAAGCTGTTGCGGGCGGTAATGGTTAAGGCGGCTCGATGCACTTCTCGCTATGAAGCCCCCTGCATTTGGAGGTGCACATGAAAACTCGGATGATCGCGGTAGTTGGTTTCGTCGTTGGTTTCGGTGGTTTGATTGCGGATATGGGCCAGGCACAATCGACTGGAGCTCAGATGAACGGGTCTCTGAACGGGCTGCAATCGAGCGAACAAACTCCGACCAATCTTTTGGCGCGGCTTTCTTATGACAGCACGTATGTCACGGATGAGAGAGGACAGCCACATTTTTCGCAGAATTTTTCGCGGATTTGTTTTGAGGTTTATCGTGACGGGCGGTATCGGATATCGAGGATGGCGCTGGGCCGGACGGAAAACCTTCGTGGAACGCTGTCGGAAGAGCAGTTGAGCAATGTCGGCAGCTTTTTGAAGAAGGTGGATTTCGACAGCAAGGGAGGTGGGATTGTTCGGCAGGGCTCAGAAACGTTTGTCGCGGAGATTGTGCGCGGTGGACAGACCGTACGTTTTATCTGGGTAGATCCTGACCATCACCGGCCATTTCCGGAGGCGGCGGAAAGCGTCATTCGGTGGTTGCAGGAGTTTAAGGCGCAGGGCGCGACGGCGCTGACGGCGCCTGAATCGAGCACGATGCAAATTTGCCCGCGAATGTCTGATAGGCCGGTGCAGCCAGTCGGCGAGCGCGGAGCCAATGCGGGCTTCGCGTGTGCACCAGTAAGCGGGATAAGGGAGGATGGTGCAGAATCCCGCAATCTGAGGCGCGCATCGACAGAACTTCCAGTGAAAGAAATCTCGACTATGCGAAAATGAGGTGGGCGCACATTGTCGCTACATGTCGCAGCTTTTCGCTTGCTTTGGCCAGACGGCTGGTATCAACTACCTGCACTTTTCCTTGACGAAAGATCCCCGTTCCGGAGATGTGCTTGATACCACAACTTCTCGTTCTGCTGACATTGTTGGCGTCAGGACCGATCTTCAAAGTCGACGCCCTTTTGGCCGCACCTCGTCATGCCCAGGAAGTTACTGACTACGCCTCGCATTTCAACCACGGTGGTGAGCTGATACAGCAGATGCGTTTCCATGACGCCGTTGCCGAGTTTCGCGAAGCTCTTCGCCTCAAGCCAGACTACCTACCAGCACATCAGGCGCTCGCCGTAGGTTACGCAATGACCCAGTGTTTCGAGCTCTCGTGGCAAGAGGTGAGTTTCGTGCGTAAGGCTGGCGCGGAGATGCCGGAAAAATTCGAAGATGCTTTGACGGAGGAAATCTCCGAAAAGGACGCCGCGGTCAAGCGCGAGACCAATGAACGGGAACTTTTATCCGCGCAGAAGGCTGCCGCCGACGAGCCCAAGAAAGCCGCCGCACACGCACTTTTGAGCCACGCCTTCCTAAGAGTCGGCGACTTTGCCGCTGCTCAGAAGGAAGCTGATCTGACCCTTCAGCTGAATCCCACGGAGCCTGAAGCTCATTTCGTCCTCGCCTCAATACTAGGAGGGGACCCTCCTACAAATCAGCAAGCCCTGCCTCACTTGAAGCTCTATCTCGAGAACGTTTCCCGCGTGGCATCCGTTTTCCCGGATATCGCCCAAGCGTACTGGATGCTTGGCGACATGTATGCGCGCATGCAAAAGGAAACGCAGGCTATCAGCGCCTACGAAGATGGCCTAAAAGTTGACCCGGTAAATGCGCACCTTCTAAACAACGCCGCCTGGCACTACGCCACCGCGTCGGACACCTCTGTTCGGAATCCGCAAAAGGCGCTCACGTATGCCCAGAAGGCGGTGGCGGTCACCAAGGAAGCAAAATCGGGTGTCCTGGACACCCTTGGCGAGTCCTTATATGCGAATGGCCGCTTCGATGAAGCTATTGCGGCGGAGAAGAAAGCGCTGGCGATTTCTCCTGACAACGATCTTTTCGGCGACCAGTTGAAAAAATTCCAGAAAGCAAAACAAAATACGGCCTCGCCCAAACCTTGAGCGAGCGACGGAGGATGACCATGCATCGCCCACTGCTGATTCTCTTGCTGCTCCTGTCTTCGGCGCTATCCGCCGCTGCAGAAGAATTTGCTTTGAAAGACGGCACAAAAATTGTCGGACACATGATCGCCATTAAGGGTGACAGAATCGAAGTTGAGACGCCTTACGGGAAAATGTTGCTCAAGCGTAGCGATATCCTTGCGATCGGCTTTCCGGAAAACGAAACTGGCGATACTCCGGCTGCAGCTGCCACGAAAAAGGATGCCCAGAAAATCGACGAGTCTTTGGATGGCACGCAGTATGCTAAT
>Ga0137378_10004294_pt1 | contig 12313 bp, 18 predicted proteins | sample SagtaG_21_FD_104813 | JGI IMG/M metagenome (GOLD analysis project Ga0137378, IMG submission 104813) | Vadose zone soil microbial communities from Sagehorn Ranch, Mendocino, California, USA - Sage2_L_60_16 metaG | ecosystem: Environmental > Terrestrial > Soil > Vadose zone | place: USA... | reverse complement strand
TCGAGCCACGCACGCGAGGCCTCGGCCAGGGTCCGCGTCTTGCCGCTGCCCGCCGGGCCGGCGATGACCTCGACCGTCCGCGCCGAAGTCAGCGCGTGATACAGGGCCGCGCCCTGATCCAGGCGCAGGCCCGAGTGCGTGTGCCGGGCGCGGGATTCCCGCGCCCGTTCGAGCAGCTGCGCTTCCAGCGTGCCTGCGTCCGCGCCGAGCAGCGCCGCGGCCTGGTCGCGGGTCAGGTGCGGCGCGCCCGGCCGCCGGGCTTCTTGCAGCAGCTGCTCTTCCATGGCGAGCTGCACCCTGGTGGCGTAACGAGTCGTCCCGGGCCGGGTGTACACGCTGCGGCCATCCAGCTCGCGGCGAAGGCAGGGCGGCAGCGGCGGCCACTGCGGCGCCTCCAGGCAGACCACCTGCTCCACCGTGCCGGCTAACGCGTCGTCGGCCAGCTCCTGCAGCAGCGCTACCGCGTCCTCCGGTGCCATCCGCCGCGTCCAGGCCGGCAGGACCAGCGCGAGCTGCTTGAGCAAGTCCGCCCGCGTCCACGTCGACCGCGCCGACTGGACCAGCGCCAGCGCCCGCTGGACCGCGTGCGTCAGTTCCGCTCGCGCGGGTCCTGCATCTGGCCCTGCGTGACCCGGCGCCGCGTGCGCGTGCCCGCGGCCGCGCAGATCCGAGACACGCGGCGCTACTGACGCCAGCTCACCGCCGAGCTGCGCATCCCACCGGGCGGTTAGCGCGTCCCAGTCGAGCGCGCCGTCCTCCTTGCCGTGACGCGACGCCAGCGTGACATCCTGCCGGATGTACAGCAGCTCGCGCTTGTTCGGCGCCCGTCCGTACTTGGCCGTCCATGACGCCACGGCGGCGGGCATCTGGTCCGTGATCGAGACCGTGCGCGAGGAGTAGGCGTCCATCTGCTCCTGCGTGATGCCCGCGATCTCGTTGCCGTTGCCGTCCGCGCGCCACCCGCCCGACGCCGAACTCGCGGGTCAGGCCGCACTCGGCGTGGGTCGCGACGACGGCCTGGACCGCGCCCAGGACCTGGCGCAGGCACACGGTGTCCAGCGCCCGGTGCCTCCCGTCCCGCACCGTCTTCACCAGCCGGGCGATCTGGTTATGGATGTGATCCTGCGGATCCCCGTCCCGGCTGGTGCCCTGTAGCCAGGACGACACCGTGATCAGCGCCTCCTCGAACCGGCCCGGCTCCTGGCCGTCCACCCGCGCCCCGTGGTAACCGGTCCGGGTCATCCCGGCCCATTCCTGCACGTATTCCAGGCCAGCCCGGTTGGCAGCCTGCAGCACCTCCTGGTACCGCTGCTCGATTTGGGCCCACCACGCCGCCGTCGCCGCATCCCCGGCCAGGCGCGCCCGCCGCTCGTTCTCCCGGATCGAGGCATGGAACACCGAGATCGACTTCGACAGCGACACCGTCACGTCGGTATACACCGGCGCCTGCCGGGTCGCCTGCGCGGCCTCCCGCTCCAGCTCCAGCAGCCGCTCCGCAGTCGCCTGCGGCTCAGCAGCCTGAAGCCGGGCCAGGTGGTCGGCGAACTTCGCATAATTGCCCCGCGACCGGCCCAGCTTCTCCCCGGTCCGCGGGTCCACCTGCCGGTAGACCAGCTCATACGGCCCACGCTCGACCGCCTGGCCCGCGCTGAACCCCAGCGCCTCGGCACCAGGACCCCGCCACCGGCCGGCGGCTCACCCGCCTGAGCCGCATTGATGTAATACCCGCCAGCCGACCGCTCGGGCGCCGAATGCCCGGCCTGGTTCTTCCAGACATAGCCAAGGTCAAAGCCAGACGTGGCAGTGACGACGACAGCCACGCAAACCTCCCCGGTGCTGATCTTGATCTTCGCAGTTGATCTTGAACTGACCATGATCGTTGGTAATGCAATGGTCTGTTCAGGATGAAGAACTAGATCGAGGATGCATCGGGCTACAGGATCGTGCTGGCAGCAAGATCATCAACAGGTGGCAGGAACGACTGAATGAGGCGCACGAAGCGGGGATCGAAGGAAGCTCAAAGTGCTGGACGCCACTCAGCATGAACATGTTGCGTCGTCCATTCTGAACAGAGGCAAGGATCCTGATCGCCCGCTCGGCGGCGTCCGCTTCATGCACACTGTGGTCTGTAGAGTCTTCCGGCGCAGTCATCGAGCAGGCTAGAGAAGCAAGGTCGAGGGCAGCATGGGGTATGGAGGTCCCTTGCATCAAGGACCTGTTCGGCGTGGCCGTTACACCCTTAGCCACTGCCGCTGCGGCCTTGAGGGCGTCACCTGGTTCTGCTTCAACGATCGCTGGTCGTAATATTGGCACGTGCCAGCGTTTCGGCCTCCCGCCTGTGCGGTCAACTGCTGGAGTTGCTGTGGATGATGCGCACGAAGGGCGTGGCTTAAGTGCCTGCGACGGGCAGTCCTACGGTGCGTCGCCGGGAGCTCGGGTCCATGCTCCGTTCTCTTCGTGCGGGCACAGGGCTGACAGCCGAGCAGGTCGCGGAGCGGCTCGGGTTCAGCCGTTCCAAGATCAGCCGCCTTGAGAACGGGCGGCGTGGTGCTAGCAAGGTTGACATCCTTCGCTTGTGTGAGCTGTACCAGGTCGATGAAGAGCAGCGCCTGCGCCTAACTGAGCTTGCCACTGAGGGGAAGCAGCGGGCGTGGTGGCAGCATCTTGACCTGCCATATTCTGAATATGTCGGGCTGGAGGCAGAGGCGGCGTCGATCAGCGATTACGGCCTGGGCATCGTGCCGGGGCTGCTCCAGACGCCCGACTATGCACGAGCGATCCTGCGCGCCGCGGTGCCGACGTGGGCGCCGAGGATTGTCGAGGAGCGCGTCCGGGGGCGGATAGTGAGGCAACGGCTGCGGTTCTCCATGACAGCCCCGCGTTTCGAAGCGGTGCTTGATGAGTCAGTCCTGCACCGGATCGTCGGGAGCCCAGCCGTAATGCTGGCTCAGCTCAGGCGACTGCTGGAGATATCTCAACTGCCCAGCGTCACTATCCGGGTTGTTCCATACGATGCGGGCGCCGTGCCGGCAGGCGTCAACAAGTTCGTCATCCTGAGGTTCGCGCTGCCCGATATCGCCGACGTCGTCCTTATCGAGGAACTCACCAGCCATCGCTACCTAGAGGAGCCCAAGGAAGTCGAGTTTTACAGCGCTACTTTCCGGACATTGACCAATCTGTCCGCAGACCCTGCTGCCAGCCAGGCCATGATTCTGGCGAAGATCAGCGCGTACGGGTCGAAGATCAGGCTATGATTCTGGCGAAGGTCAGCGCGCGGGTCGAAGATCCGCTAGCGTTGCTCTCCATGCAGACCCCAGCGCTAGATTGGCGTAAGGCAAGCTTCTGCCAGAACGGCGAGTGTATTGAGGTAGCGGCGGCGCAGAACGGCACCGTTATCATGCGAAATTATACCCACACCCAGCCTGACTCAGCCCATATCTACATATATTCTACCACCGAGGAATTCCGCTCCTTCCTCAGGGGGGCCAAGGCGGGAGAGTTCGACGACTTGGCCAGGTAACTGCACGGAATTGATTAGCCACATGCCATGCATCCGTAAACATCAGACTTATTACACATTGCGAACTGACTGACTTCACCAGACGCATGGTCCAAGGTAATTCGCCACCCATCCAGGCGCTAACCTGAACCGTTCGCCCGGCACCGACAGCTGGGCCGCCCTGGGCGGCCAGCAGGTGACCCGTGAGCCGGGACGCGGTGATGAGCACGGCGGTCTATGAATGCCCGAACTGTGGCGAGCGCCAGGCCGGCACCCGTCGGCGCCCCGACTGCAACCTGTTCATGCGTCCGCTCGGCCCCGGCAGCAGCTGCCCGCACTGCGACGAGCCCGTGCTCATCAGCGACCTACTCGCCGCGCCGGGACAGGCCCGGTGAACGCGCCCGCAGCCCCGCCGGTCCGCCCGACCTGGAGGGTCCTGATGCGCAGGCGGCTGCCCCACCTGCGCAAAGCCGCCCCCGACGTGCTGGCCACCGCCCGCGCCCAAAGCTGGGACCTGCCGGACCCGCCGGACCGCAGCCGGGTTCCCGGTCGGCAAGACATTCGCCACCTGGCGCCCCGTTGACTCCTCCATCACCGCCCCAACCCAGGACGTCCTGGCCACCCTGGAATGGATCAGCCGGGCCGAGAATCTCGCTGTCGCCGGGCCGCCAGACACCGGAAAGTCACATTTCGTCGAGGCATCGCGCATGCAGCGATCGAGAAGGGCATGCGGATGGCCTGGTTCACCTCGAATCGCTGGCCGCCGCGGTCGGCCAGGCCAGGGCCGACGGGTCGGTTGCCCGGACCGTCAGCCGGATGTGCCGTTGCGACCTGATCGTCATCGATGACGTCGGCATGCCGCTCGCCGGGCAGGAAGCCGCCGAGGCGTTCTACCCGGATCACAAATGCCGCAAACGGCGTAGCCTAGCGGTAACAAGCAACATTCATCCCTCCGAAGCGCACATGTTCTCGCGAACGTGTTAGGTTACGCCGAAGCAGCATACGTTCCGTCGTGGGTCGCGGCTCGCCGCGGTTCACTTTGTTAGAGTCATGCTGTCTCAGAGGGGTCGAGTCAGCCGGATTTCTTCTTCTTGGAATCCCTGGGCAGCATAGAAATCGCGAGCTAGGATATTGGCCATTCCGGTATGCAGAGTGAGATGACGTAGCCCCGGCCCAGGTTTCAGCCGCGGCGATGAGTGTCCGCCCTATGCCGCGCCGACCGCATGGTAGGCGACTGCTAGCTCTCCTATGTATCCGTCGATGTCGCCGGTGAAACGGCATTGCTCGCTGATGGTTATGACTCCGGTGATGTTGGTCTTACCAACGGCGACCAAAGGCCGTTCCGTCCCTGGCGAGCGGCCGCAGCGAAGGAGTCCATGAGCCACTGCCGCGCAGCTAGGATGGCTGCCTGGTGATTCCTCCAGCATGCCACTCCTTATGCCAGCCTCGGGGCGAGTTGCAATACCCCTGGCTTGTCCTGATCAGCGGCGACACGAATATGGATATGTTCGCTATTCATGCCAGCAGCATGCTGCCACGCCTGCCGTGTTATAAAAGGGGGATTTCGCGGAGATTGGCCGCAAGGTGGGCGTTTCTTGGCAGAATTTATTTATCTAGGCGTATGTCATCTATGTGGTCGGCGAGGTAGATCATGATGCCTTCGTGGTTCATACCGAACGCGGCGGCGGCCACCTTGAGGTCGATGGTGCTGACGAGGTCGGCGAGGCGGGTGTAGCGCAGGATGCGGGGCGGGGCGCCGCATTGGTCCAGGACGTGGCTAATATAGGCAGTCGACGCGGGCGCCATCCCGGCCTTGGTGCCTTTGGAGACAATCAAGTTCTCCACCGACCCGCAGCTGGAAGCCAGGCACCGCGACGTCGGCGGGCTCGTACCTGAATCCGCCCGAGAAGGCGTGGTGCTGTACGTGGCGATAAGTCGCAGGTATAGGCGCTGGACCGGACCGCGCCGATCCTGCCGCTGCTGCCGGGCCTGCCAGAGAAGGCGACCCCTTGGCTAAGTCCGGCACGGCACCACCACGCTGTTCGCCGGCATGGAGGTCCTCACCGGCAAGGTCACCGACGAGCACTGCCCTTCGCCACCGGCATGAGGAGTTCCTACTCTCCTGCAGCAAGCGCCCAGGGCTAGCCGCGTCAACGACTGCACATCGTGGCCGACAACTACGCCACCTATAAGTACTCAGACGTGCGGCGTAGCTAGAGAGGCCCCCAGGATCACCGTGCACGTCACGCCGACCTCGGGGTCGTGGCTGAACATCGAGATCTTCTTCGTCATCATCACTCGGCAGGCCATCCGCGGAGGCACCTTAGCTCAGGACCTCATCACCGCGATCGTGACCTTCATCGACGGCTGGACATAGCACTTCCGCCAGCTCATCTGAACCAAACCCGCCGACCAGCTACTCCTGCGCTCCAGGCCCGGTAAGAGAACTCTTTTGTGTGACATTAGCGCTGAATATTGCAGTGCAAGTTTCGCAGTACATTCTGTGATCAAAAGAATTATACATGTCCCACCTAGCTTCTGCCTGAGAAGATATTGGCACGTGCCAAAAATCGTGAGACTGTACTACTAGGGACGCCAGAGATGAGTCGCCACTAGGGCGATGGATGGTCTGGCCGGAAAGGAGGAGGATCAGATCCTGGCCTCAGTCCGGTGATGCTGAGATCACCAGCAGGCGTTACATCGTCATAGGACACGGCCGATGTTGCACCATCGGCCGTGTCAGTCACCAACCGAGTCCGTAGAAGGCTGGCCAGCGATAGGGATCATGCTACCTGTCCCAACCACGAATGCAAAGCCCCACCTGGGACACAGCGCTAGCAATCAGCCTGCCTCTGGCCAGCCCTGACCGGCAACAGCCGGAAAGGAGGTGGAACATGCAGGCCCCGGTTCAGGAAGTGGAAGCAGCCCAGATCATAGTGCTCCTGACCGCCATCGCAATCGTGGCGGTCTGGCGCACAGTAGTCAGGTGGCTGATAGTACTCGCATCCACTGCCATCATTGCAACCTTGGGTTTCGGCCTGATCATGATCTGGCAGACCACCCACAACACAGCGGGGTAACCCGTTGGCCTGCCGATCGGCCTTCGCAGCACAGACTCGCGGTCGATCGGCAGGCCTCGTGGCTGCAGCGCTTCCTCATCGGACAGACGGCCACCGCGCATTGCACTTTGCGCTTGGCAGACCACGCCGATGGGCCACTGTCAGCCGAGCAATAAGGCGGCTCGGCGAACGGCAACCCTCACGACGTCATCATGGACATCTTCTACGGATCTCGGTGATGCATTCGATATCCCCCTTGTCCATCTGAAGTGACGCGCGGTGTTCGTGGCGAATGGCGCTCAGCAGCTCAGAGGCGTTTCAGGCCGTCGAGGACACGGCGCAGCAGATCGGGGTCGGCGGACGGCTGAGTTGCCGTGACGTGTGTGGCTGGAGGCGGAATGCCGCCAGTTCGCCGAGGCAGCGCCACTGTGGCGGGCCCGGAGTCATCGGAAGTAAGCGGATCGGCCTGGGCGGTGCCCGCGATTTCGCTGGGTGGTGTCACGGCTGCGCTTGGCGGGCTGGTCATGCTGCTGCCGTCAGCTGGTGGCAGCAGCTGGCCGACCTGGGCCGCTGGCTATCTTGGCCTGCCAGGCTGTGGCGCCTGGCAGCGGCCTCCTTGAGGGCGTCCGCGGTTCACGATGCCCGCCCAGGCCGATGTCATTTCGTTCGCCCTGGGGCATTGGGTGGCGGCGGGGCGGCGGGAACTGCAAATGTGCAGCGGCACGGCTCTGCTGTCGGCCGGGAGCTCCTGCCGTCCTGGGTTCTGGGGAGGCTGTGGCGATGGCGGCTGGTGGCCGCGGAGGTGAGGAGTCCAGGTCACGGTCGAGCATGCTGGCCAGTTCCTGGGCCGTTGGGGCGGCCAGCAGCTTGCCGCCTGCCAGCGCCCACCACTGCAAGGTGGAACGGCCGAACCAGGCCGGGACGCCGGTGAAGCGGCTGGCCAGGGCGGCCTGGCCGTCGCCGATCGCTGCCTCGTATGGATCCTGGGGTGATGCGGGCTCAGCGGCGGCCGCGTCACCCCAGGGGACATCGGCCCACACCAGGCGGCCGCGGTGATCCCCGCACGCTCCGGTACGGGTGGACAAACCCTTGACGACCTGCAGCCCCCGGCCACGCTCGCCATCCGGGTCATCGATCACCTGGGGCCGGCCGGGGGATCCGCAGTCGGTGACCGCGACCCGGACTGCTGGCTGGTGCCAGGTGATGTCCACGGCGAACCAGCCGCCGCGCCCGCTGGCTGTGTGCCGGATCGCGTTGGTGCCGAGTTCTGTCGCGACAATGGCCACATCGTCACGTGCCGGGCAGTCCGGTAGAAGTAACTCCAGCCACCGTCGCAGCGCAGCCAGCTGTTGTTCCTCGCCCTGGAACACTCGGCGCCACCGCATCCCCGGTATCAGCGCCGCTGCTCTACCTGATGGGCCCCTGCCTGGCTCCCCGGCTCCCCTGGTGGCAGTCATTGGCATCCTCCATGGCGGGCCGACACCCTGTGCTCGCGAAGGCCACGCGCTAGACCGACATCGCCGCAGCCGCAGCGCGACACCCAGTGAGTGACCAGACGCTGCTGGCCCGGTTCTGCGGGGCCATAAGGCCGGGCCGGGCTAGGCCGGCGGAAGCACTGAGCCATTCGGGAGCCTTCCCTCCGGGAACTGGGCGGCGGCCTCTTGCTGTCCGCTACCATAGATGTGTCAGATCTCAATATGCAATATGACACGTAAAATTGCTGACAGCAATCTGCTCACTCATGCGGGAGGCGGCCGATGGCGGCACGGAAGATCCCCACGGTGCCGCAGCGTGCCCTGGCCAGCGCGCTGGAACGGCGGCGCGAGGCAGCCGGGCTGAGCCCCAGGGCTGTCGCGGCGAGGCTGGAGTGGTCGGAGACCAAGGTCTGGCGGATCGAGACTGCTCGCGTCACCGTGTCGCCGGGTGATATCAGGGAGCTGGCCAGGCTGTACAGCATCGACGATGCCGGCACCGAGGCGCTGGTGCAACTGGCCCGGCAGGCCAAGCGGCCCGGCTGGTGGAAGGGCATGAGCCAGGCTCTCCCTGAGGGCTTCTCGGTGCATATCGAGCTGGAGTCCACTGCCACAGCGATACGCACCTACGAAGCCCAGTGGGTGCCCGGCCTATGGCAGACCGAGGCCTACGCCAGAGCGGTGCTCGCGGCCAACAGCCTCACCAGCACCCCTGAGCAGATCGAGCGGCAGGTCCAGGTGCGGATGCGCCGCCAGCAGATCCTGAGTAGGCCCGACCCGAAGCCGCCCGCCATGTGGGCGGTCCTGGACGAGGCCGTCATCCGGCGCGTCGTCGGAAGCCGCGCAGTCATGCGCGGCCAGCTCGAACGACTGCGCGAGGCCTCCATGAGCCCGGCCGTGACCCTCCAGGTCCTCGCCTTCAATGCCGGTGCCCACATGGCCGCCTACGGATCGTTCGCCCTATTCGACCCAAGCGACCCAGCCTTCCCTGTCACCGCAAGCACCGACCGCCCTGCAGGTAGCCTGATCGAAGACGATCCTGAGGACATCCGCAGGTACACGATGATGTTCGATCACCTCCGGGCTTCATCCATGAGCCCGGCCGCATCCCGCACGCTCATCGACGAAGCGATGAGCCTGCTGTAAGGAGCCAGTCCCGATGCCCCTCTCCCGTGACTGGGCCAAGAGCAGCCACTCCACCCCTAACGGCGGCAACTGCGTCCAGGCTCGCGACACCGGGCGGGCTGTCCAGGTCCGCGACAGCAAGAACCCTGACGGCGCCGTCCTCACCTTCGCCAAGGCCCAGTGGGCTGCCTTCACCACAGCGGTCAGGAACGGCCAGCACAACAGTGCAGGTTCCCGCTGAGTCTTCCCAGCCCCTGGCGAGCCTTCCGCCCAGCCGCCCGCGGAAACAGGCCGCCGTTCAGCGTTAGCCCGCGGCCGCGCGGCGATAGCGCGAGCGCGTAACCCCGGGCGGCGACCGCGCCGTCACCAGCCCGCGATATGGCGCCCAGGGCACGGATGCCCGCGTCACCTGCATGCGGGTTGTGGTTTGCGGGCCGTGCCCGCGAGGAACCAGAACTGCTCCGGATGCCTGGGTACGTCTTCCGGCGAGTCCGGCTGCCACAGCGGGGCATACACAAGGCCCGGCTCGACCAGCTCCCAGGTCCCGAAGAATCTCAGGATCTCCGCGCGGGACCGTGCCTGGCCGTCGGCCGCGTGAGCGTTATATACCCTCTCCGCAGCAGCGGCGAGCTTCGGGTTGTCCTGGTTGGTGGCGTGGGAGACGACCAGGTAACTTCCTGGCGCTGCGGCGTCCCTGAGGCGTTCCACGATGCCGTACGGCTCCTGGGCGTCCATGATGAAGTGCAGGACCGCGACGAGGATGAGCCCGACCGGCTCAGCAAGGTCAATCAGCCTGCCCGCCTCGGGATGGGACAGGATCGCGGCCGGGTCGCGCAGGTCAGCCTGGATAACGGTGGCCAGGTGGTCGCCTGCCAGCAGTTCGCGGCCCTCGGCCACCGCGACGGGATCGCGGTCGGCGTACACCACCCGCGCGTCCGGCGCGGCCCGCTGGGCGACCTCGTGCACGTTGCCCGCGGTCGGGATGCCGGAGCCGATGTCGATGAACTGGCGGATGCCCGCCTGCCCGGCGAGGAACCGCACTGCCCGGCCAAGGAAAGCCCGGTTGGCCTTGCACGCCGCCGGAATCCGCGGGTCCAGCGTCTCCATCCGCAGGCCCAGCTCGCGGTCGGCCGCCAGATTGTGCATCCCGCCCAGCCAGTAGTCATAGACCCGCGCAATGCTCGGCTTGGTCGGATCTACGCCAGCCTCCCGCCAGCCCGCAAACCGGCCCGGGCCAGCCACGTCCTGGCGTCCCTGTGAAGTCATAGCGGGTCAGATCACGCCATCGTCGCGAAGCCGCCGCAGAGCACGTTCGCCGACTCCGATGGCATTACGGTCTCGTCCGCCAGCTCCATGATCTACAGGCACGGGCGCCCGGCGCCCGGCGGCATCGTGGCCCAGGTCAGCTGACAGCATGCGGCCAGCCGCTCCGCCCGGATCGTCGGCGGAATGCATGCGGTTATCTGCGAAACGGTAAAGCCGGCCATCTGTAGTGACGATGTGGAATCGGCCCGCGCCAAGGACGTGCAGCTCCGGGTCGCCTGGCCTGGATGGCCGCGCTGGCCCGCGGCCGTGCAGCTTCAGGGCGTCCCTGCCGACAATCACTGACTCGAAGCCATGGGCCGCTAGCGCATCTTGAAGCCGGATCAGCACGATTTTGCGGCGGTCTACCTCCTCGCCCGCCAGGACTGTCCGGAGCGATGCTTGTTCGGCGAGATCGTCCTGCATGCCTTCTTGTCCCCTCTACTCATGACTGATGCCAGCGACTACCTCGTGCCAGGCCAAGGGCGGCCACTTCCCGGCCATCTGCAGCAGATACACCAGGACGTGGCCGCGGATCTGCGCCGGGCGGTCAGCCCAGTCCGCGCCGTCCGCGCCGTGCAGCACCGCGGGCGCCGAGCTGCCGCGGAGCCTGGCGCAGGCCTGGAGGTGCGCGCCGGTCCAGCGTTCCGAGGCGGGGGTCCTCCGCGGCATCAGGCTCGGCCACTGCCGCAATGCTCATGATTTGATAATAGCTCATAGGAGCTTACAGAGCTAGGCAAAGTTTCAGCAGCTCAGAGGACGTCTATGTTCGCCACGTGCCAGCCATGCCAGTTAATCCGTATGGGCGCGATCATTCCTACCTGCAGGTAGCCAATGACATCGCCCGCCGGATCGACGTCGGCGAGATCACACTCAAGCTGCCATCCGAGCGAGCACTGGCCGAGGAGTACCAGGTCGCCTACACCACTGTGCGCCACGCCATGCAGATCCTGCGCGAACGCGAGCTAATCGTGACAATTCACGGACGTGGAACGTTCGTTGCGGCTTCTCTGCCCTAACGGTGCCCAGGGGCCGCGGGCACGCAGGGCGACATTGCTGCGATGGAGGCCCGGCCGGCGTGGGCCGCTCGTAGCAGCCCGCCATGACCTTGGGTCGGTGGCAGGCGATCGGCCGCGCGCGAGTTACCCGCCTGCCGTCCGGGCTGCGCGCCGGGACCGGCCGAAACCAGGACCCTCGGCCAGCCGGTAAGCAGACTCAGCAGTGGTGACGCGAGTCGCACTGCCGAGCCGTATCCCATCCTTGTGACGATGGCCGGGCAGCTGGCCGGCTGCCCGCGCTGCCCCCTGGGCCGAGTGGTTGTTACCGGGCTCGTGCCTGTGACGTCATTGTCCGGCCTCCCACTCAGCGTCGAACGCGGCGGACTCGGCGTCCCGTGCGGCGACGGTCGCGGCGAGCCGCGCGCAGTCATCGGCATGACCGCGCTCATCGTCGGCAGGCCCGTTGCACAGTCCGTGATCGCTAATCAGGCCCTCGCAGAACCCGCACCTCCACGAGAACGACCGGCCATATCGCCGCGCTGTCTCGGTGTCAGGGCTTCCGGCTGCGTAGGAGTAGGCCGCCTCGGCGATCGTGCCGCCTGCCAGGTCGGCTTCTCCGCCGGGGGTGAGGTCTAACGCCGTGCCGATGTCCTGCCAGGTGTGCCCGGCCTCGCGTGCGTCGCGGACGTAATTCCGGGCGTTGTAGCGGGCGCCGAGCTCGACCTCGCGGGCCGCCCGCAGCCCGGCGAGGGTCTCGATGTCCTGGATGGCCGGCTGGGCGCCGCGGAATGCGGGGCGGCTGATGACTTGCGCGCCCTGGTCGCGTGCGAGGTCGATCGCGGCACGGCGGGCCGCCCG
>Ga0137378_10004289_pt1 | contig 12321 bp, 11 predicted proteins | sample SagtaG_21_FD_104813 | JGI IMG/M metagenome (GOLD analysis project Ga0137378, IMG submission 104813) | Vadose zone soil microbial communities from Sagehorn Ranch, Mendocino, California, USA - Sage2_L_60_16 metaG | ecosystem: Environmental > Terrestrial > Soil > Vadose zone | place: USA... | reverse complement strand
TCGCGGCCGGGATCGCTCAACCGCAGATTCAAGGCGGAACTGGCGCCCGGTCGGTTTTCAATCAGCCCCAGCTCCTTGAGTTGGTCGTCGAAGCGGCTTTTGGAAATCATCAGGCCATGCTGGTCGAAGGCATAGGTTTCGCCCGAGGTTCCGGAACGGGCCACCGAAAGAATCCGCGTAAACTCCGCGTCCGGATTGATGATCAATGCCAGCGCGCCACGCACGACGCCGTTGTCGTCGCGGACGGGCGCCGCCACTTGCATGAGGGTAACATCGCCGCGGCGGAAGCGGGCCATCTCGGCGGGAGGCGGGCGGTCTTGGCCCGGGAACTCATTGGTCTCGCGGGCGCGGGATGGCGGGGGACTATTGGGAGGCCAGCCGAAGGGAGGCTCGCCGGTTCGTCTTCTGGGCGGCCTGCCCGGGCTGGGTCGTTTGGGTTTGAAGGGGGTGATGATGACCGGTTGGCCGGAAGCAAACAGCTCGGAAAACTTTTCGGTATGGTCCTCGTGGACCGCGAATCCCGGCCGCGATCGGCCGCCGATGGCGTTGGCGACCACGTAAAGGTTCGTACTGACCAAATGCGCCGTCTCGTAGCCCACTTTTTTGAGGCGGGGTTTGAGGTAATTGGCCAATTCCTCCAGCTCCGGCAAGTCCGGGAGCTTCTGGTGGTTCGCTTCGGCCTGGTCAAACTTGTCGAGGATCCGCAGCGCGAGAGCGCGGACGCCCGATTCGTCGGCGAGGGAAGTGGCCAGCTTGGCCTGGTTGGTCGTCCAGAGATCCAGGGCGGTGACGTTGGCATCCAGGGTCGCGGCCAGTTCCGCCTTTAGCTGCCCTTCGACCGTCCGCCGCAGCCGCGCGTTGCCCCACCAGCCGAACACGGCCACTAATGCCGCGATGGCTAGCGGAACGATCCAGATCGGCTGCCTAAGATTGCGGTCCTCATGCTTCACCACTGAAGGAGACGTTGAAGATGCCGTCTGGGTTTCGTCAAGCTTCCCAACGGCTTGGTCAGCGCACGCGCGAACAGGTAATGCTGCGGCGGCGGAGCGGCCAGGGAAGAATGGCCACTTACCTCTCCGATTCTCTTATCAGCCTGGCCAGATGCTTTTTCCAGATGGGCGCCAGCGTGTGGGTTCCGTGTCCCCGCGTGCGGTCGCTCATCGGGATAAGAACGGCTTGGCCGCGCCTCACCCGTTTGATCTCGCGTTCGAGGACGCCCAGTTCGGGCGGATTGATCAGATCATCGGCGAAGTTGACCGCCAACAGGCGCGCCTGGATGGTCTCCAGGCTGGGACCCGGATCGTAGTCGCGGGAGCTTTCCAGCGCGTAGAGGACATCGTTGGCGTCGAGGTTGTTGAGGATGTTGGTGAGGTGGGCGTCGAGGAATTTATCGGCTAGTTCGAGGGTGGGAGCGTCCTTGAGCCGCTGCACCGGATTGTTGGCCATGAAATAGAGCACCTCCGCCGCAATGCGAAGCCCGTGTGGCTGGGTCTGATAGTCGCCGTTTTGCCATCCGGGATCAGTGCGAATGGCGTCGATGATCAGTCGGCGCCAGAGACGGTTTCGGCCCGAAATTTGCGTGGGCAGGCAGGCCAGCGGCATGAGCGCGTCCATGAAGTCCGGGTGCGTCTCGGCCCAAAGCCAGGTGTGCATGCCGCCCATCGAGGTGCCCATCACCAGCCGCAGATGATTTATTTTGAGTCCTTCGGTGAGGAGGCGGTATTGGGCCTGGATCATGTCGCGGTAACCGTAGCGAGGGAACCGGGCGCGCAGCCCGTCGCTCGGCTTGCTGGATTGGCCGTGGCCGAGGTTGTCCGGCAGGATAACGTAATAACGGGTCGCATCCAGAAGCTGGCCTTTGCCGAAGAGTTCGCCGGCAAATTCGGCGCGCACAAAGTTGCTGCTGTTTCCGGTGGTGCCGTGAAGGATGAGGACGGCATTGCGGACGATGCCCTGGTCGTCGCGGCGCGGACTGCCGAAGGCGCGGTAGTGCATCCGCAGTTCAGGCAAGACTTCGCCTGAGTAGAAACGGAAATCCCGGATGACATAATCTCTGCTCGTGGGCGGCGGATAATCGGCGGCCGTTAGCAAACTGCCAGCGGCCAGAAGGAACAAGAATCCGAGGACCACATGCCGTTGCACGCGCGCGACTTTTTTGGAGTGAAATGTTCTGAGGTTCATGCGGAGTGAGCATAGGCAACCGGAAATGACCTGGAAAGCGAGATGTCCGCTCGCGGCAGGCGGGCAGGGGGTCATCAAAAGTGAAATGCGCCCCAACGGCCATTCTCGCCGGCGAAAATGCTTGCCAGGAAGTGGCGGATGGGGTAAGGATACGCCGTGTCACCTAACGTCGTTTTGCGGAGGTGAAGTTCATGCGCACGGTCGGTCTTAAGCCTCACTCAGGGGCGGATTTCCAACGCGGAACGTTTAGCCTGTTCATCATTGGCGTGGCGTTGAGGTTCATTCCGGCTGGAATCGCAGCCGCGCCAGCGCCCCGGACTGCGTCGAGCGGTTCGAATTCGAGCAGTGGCGTTATACCAACCTATTCGTTGTCGGTCACGACACCTGGTGGCGGAAATGGAGTGGATTCCGAATAACTCTGGTTGGGCAGCTTGGCGACCACTATCAATTGGAGGGATCCGCGGACCTGGTGTCCTGGACACCGTTGGTCACGTTGACGAATGCGTTTGGGCTATCGCAATACTCCGAGTCGTTTAAGACCAATTTTTCGAGACGATTTTATCGCGCGCTCTTGTTGCCGTAGGAAGGGCAGCTGGACATGACGAATTCAAAGAAGGGAAACCGAGGCGGCAGCCGGAAGCAAGCGGGCCACCTTCTGGCCGGCATCGTCGCCCCGTCACCGCGACGCCGCGGCCCTGAAACCCTGGATGGGGAAAGAAAACCGATCTCGCAGGTTAGGGACATTTGCGGGAAGAAAATCGAATAGCCAATCCGAAACTCAAAAACGCTTCACTCGAATCCTCTGATCCCTCGTCGCCCAAGGCCCCGGAAACGCGCGGGCGGCGGGCTGTCGGGCCACGGATAAAGTGGCCTGCAATTAGCTTGTCGGAAGCTGCGGTTTCTCTGCGGAGAAGGGTTTTGAACGTTTTCGGCCTTGCATGGCTCTTATATCTGTGCGTTCTGGCTCAGTCGGGTCGAAGCGGTGCGATTGGCTTTTGACGAATCGCCCAAACAAGACTATGAAAGAGGCGTGAGATGAACAGCGGGATCGAAATTCGCTGGAAGCACGCGAGCGGCCTGCTCGCGGCAGTGGTAATTTATTGCAGCTCGATCTTGTTGCTGCGGGCGGGCGACCCGGTCATTTTCTCGAACGAAAAGAGCCGGCTGGAACCACAGCGGCCCACCGATGTCGGCAATGACTTCATCAAGTCATGGGAAAGAACGCCCGGGACGAGTCCGTTCGATGTCGTGGTGCCTCCCTATATGCCGCGGCTGAATCCGGCCGACGTGAAAGCGGAAAAGCGCCGCCAACACGCCCAGGATGAACGCCGGAACTGGCTCCTGCTCGGCGAGGGAGAACTCACGGAAAAGGAGAGCCAGGAAACCAGCTTCGGAGTGCGCGACAAGGATTACCTTGTCGATGGCCTCGACAAGGAAATCGGCAGCCGCGATTACACCTTTTACCCTTTGACCAAACAAAAGACCGCCGGCCAGGACCGCGCCGGCAGCCAGCCCCGACTCCCCGGCCAGTCGCAAACGGCGAACGCCAATCCAGCCAGTGCGCCAAAGGCTGGTTCGTCCGCCGACGCCGACGGTGGGCCGCGGAAGTCCTCCGACTTAACACGAGATCGCGACCCTCAATTCGGCGCGCATACGGCCAGCGAGCTGGATTTGAGAAACATGCTGGACTCCAGGCCCGGCAGTCCACGTCACCCGGACAAGTCCGAACTGACCCTGCGTGAGCTTCTCAACAACGGCCCGTCCGCGGCTTCCGATCAAGCACAGCACCAGCGACGGGAGGAGTTCAGTCGCTTTCTAAATTCTCCTGCGCCCAGCGCTCCTCTGTCCGGACCGGCCGACCCCATCAATTTTCACGGTCCAGATCAGACCCTGCTGCCACTCAATCCGGTGGTGCCGAATGCCTTTGACGCACCCGCCAGGAGTGTTGTCGCCGACTCCTTTATTCCTGGCCCGGACTTTGGCGCTTCCGGCAGTCGTCCTTCCCAGCCCGGCCTGTTTGACTCGAACCCTTCTCGCGCCGGCGCCGCGAACGGTTTCCCCTCCCCTGCTTTGCAGCCCCAGCAGCCCCCGCAGCGGATGCAAGTGCCGACCTTCGAGATGCCCCGACGCCCCAATCTCTTCGCGCCTTGAATCGGTTCGGCCTGCTCACGGCCTTAGTGGCGCTTTGCGGCGCCACCGTTGCTTCGTCGCGTCCCCGCGCCGCCCAGCCGGTGGATCACGGCAACCTGGGCGCGGGCGAAGGCCCGGCGTGGCATCCGGACGGCTACCTTCTGTTCACCGGCGGCGGGCGCATTACCAAACGCGACGCGCGGGGTAACGTCACCGTTTTCCGCGAAGACGCCGGCGGCGCGAATGGACTCCTCTTCGATCAACAGCGCCGGCTGGTAACTTGCGAAGCCGGGCGCCGTCGCGTGACGCGCACGGAACGCGAAGGCAGCATCACCGTTTTGGCGGATAACTACCAAGGCAGCCGCTTCAATTCGCCGAATGATCTGACCCTTGACTCGAGCGGGCGCGTTTACTTCAGCGACCCGCGCTACGGTCCGCGCGATGACATGGAAGTGCGCGACGCTCGGGGGCGGCTGGTTGAAGGGGTCTATCGCATTGATGCGCCGGGGCAGGTCACGCGAATCATCACCCACGAGGTGGAGCGTCCCAATGGCCTCCTGGTTGGGCCAGGAGATGAATACCTCTACGTCGCCGACAACAATAATAACACCGTCGGCGGCGCGCGTAAATTGTGGCGCTTCGAGCTTCGGACCGACGGCTCCATCGAGCCGCGCCACCGCAAACTGATCTTTGACTGGAAGGACGCGCGCGGCCCCGATGGCTTCAAAATGGACCAACGCGGGCGGCTCTACGTCGCGGCGGGCCTGAACGCGGCGAACCCGCCGTTCGAGACCGCCGCAAAATTCCGCGGCGGCATTTACCTGCTAACACCACTCGGACGGCTCTTGAAGTTCGTGCCGATACCCGACGACGAAGTGGCCAACTGCGCGTTTGGCGGCGCCGACCTGAAGACGTTGTTCATCACCGCCGGCGGTCATTTATGGAGCTGGCGGGTTGACACGCCGGGGCGAGTCGCGTTCGCGGGGAATTGAGCTGCCGGCAGAAATTCCTTTTATCGAATTCACTTGCCGGCCGTGCAGACGCGCACAGAATGAGTCCCGTGTGGGAAGCGTCGCGCGAGGTTGGCGGATGCGCCTTGACGAGGGAGGACGCCCTCACCCCGTCGCTGCGCGCGGCCACCAGCTCCCCCGGGAGAGGGAGAATCGGAAGCGGTCGCTAGCAGGTTCGGAATCCCGGTTTTAGGCGGCACGTGCGCCGCGCCGGCTAATGCCGGGACTCGGAACACCGTTACTTGGGCCCATAGCTCAGCGGTCAGAGCAGGCGACTCATAATCGCTTGGTCGCAGGTTCAAATCCTGCTGGGCCCACCATACTTACGACCGGGGAGGTTGGTTTCTGGGCCGCTTTTGAGGAGCGTTTTTCTAGCGAAATACGGCTGCCAGTTTTCTCCATTCGGGTTTGAGCCGGGCACCGGGTCTGGTTCAGGCGATAAGAGGGAAGCGAGCTTTTCCTCGAAACGTAAAGCGAATAACTTACCATTTCAGCGTTCGTTCACGTATCGTAACAGCTCACTTCTTGGAATCAGCACTCGGCGAAGGGCGGCCAATGTATGAAGAGCTTTCCGTCGCACGAAGCGTCGAACCATTTCTTCACAAACACCCAATTCAGCGGCGCTGCTCTTTACGTCGAGGGTCTGACATTCGATGGTTGCGATTGCGCGCATAACTCATCTTTCACGAATGAACAGCCTACGACTCAGCGCAACTTCTTTGGTGTAGCTGATACACAATGCACAAGCATTAGAGATGAGAATCTGCGTTGTCGCAGCCTACGGCGCAACGACGACGATGCGGAAACCGATGTGGTCCGCTCGCCGCTGCGGCTCGTACCGCAGGCGGTAGGCTGACCGACAGTATTTTCCGTCGTCACCCCAATTGCCGCCCCGGCGAGCGCGCGAGAATGTGCCGTCCCGGTTCGCCGATCCTTTGATGGCGGACAAATCGGGATCGTCACCGCCCGGCAACTTTTGATGATACCAATCCCGGCACCACTCGAAGACGTTGCCGTGCATGTCATGCAGGCCCCAAGCATTGGCGGGATAGCTGCCGACTGGCGTGGCTCGATGAAGTGACGGTCCCGCCTCGGCCCCGTTGTACGGCTTCTCCCCGTGGAAGTTCGCCTGCTTGCTGCTCAACTTATTGCCGAATGAAGTTGCGGTCGTCGTTCCGGCCCGGCAGGCGTACTCCCACTGCGCTTCGGTGGGAATTCGGAATTCCCATTCTTTGGGATGATCGCCGGAGGCGTGCGCTTGCTCGGTTAGCTTCTTGCAGAATTTCTCGGCTTCGTCGAAGTTTACTTCAACGACCGGGAAGTCGTCGCCCTCGCCGGCCGGCTGCTTGCCGGGAAACTCACCGACCACCCGCTTCCACTCGCCTTGCGTCACTTCGTACTTCCCGGCCCAAAAGCCCTTGGTCAGCGTCACCGCGACCTGCGCCTCGTCGGGCTGCCGCTCGGCTTCGTTGGGCGGGCTGCCCATGAGGAAGCGACCGGGCGGGCACCAGCAAAGTTTAACGCCACCGACTACGCGCTCATCCCCGGCCTTTGAGCCCACAAAGGACGCCGGCCGCGCGAGCGACAGGCGGGAGTTTGGCGCTAGACGGTCGTTATGCCGAGTGGAGGCGCAACCGCAAAGGATCGCCACAGTAATCAGCATGATCGGCGCGCGAGTCATATTCACAGTCCGGGTCGGCAACCAGATTTGATGTAGAAAAGGACAGAGACAGCAAGCCGAAAGGACCAACGCAAGCGTCCCACGGATGCGCGGAACGGTGAATCACTCGACGCGAACACCCGCTCGACAAACGCGCGGGGCGTATAAACAATAACATCCCAGAAGGACGCTGCCGTTGGCCCACCGCTAGTCCGATGCGCTCTCACCTCTGACGCGGGCCAATGCACCAGAGGCGCTTGTCGGTGCGGATGAAGATGTCGCCGTCGGAGAGGGCCAACGAGGCGTTCATGGGTTCGCCACCGATGGAGTTGACGGCGAGGAGAGCGAACTGCGGCGCGGCTTTCAGCACGAAGACGTCGGCGTTCCGGTTCGGCCCGAAATTGAGGAAGCACAAGTTGTGGTAGAGAACGAGTGAAGAGGCGTAGCCCGATTATTTCCTCAAAATAGGGACGCCGGCTGCCGACATTAACTGCAAGGAGGGTCCGTAGTGTTCGGGCCCGGTTGCATTGATGACGGCAACCGGGCCTTTAATTTGCGGCGATATTACTTTTGCGCCACGCTGGTGATTTCGCCGCTCTCGAGTTTGGTCCGCAGCCGCTGCCCCGCGCGCACCGCCCGGGCGGCGCGAATGATCTTGCCGGAGCGGGCATCCATCGTGATGGAATAGCCGCGCCCCAACGCGTTTTCGGGCGAGAGCAGCCGCAAGCGCGACTCGAAGCCCACCAAGACATTCCGCGCTTCCTTGCACTGAAGCCGCGTGCGCTCGCGCAGCCGGCGCGCCAGATCGCGCAAGCTCTGCCGGCGCGGGAGCACGAGCAGCGAAGGTCTCAATCGGAATAATCGCTCTTGCAACGTCCGCCAGGCGGTCCGCTGCTGGCGCAGGCCGCTCCGAACGCACCGCACCAGCGAGGTCTGCAAATCATCCAGCACTTGCAGTTGCTCGTTGAGCAACCGGCGTGGGTGGACGCGGGCAAGGCGTTGCGCCAGTTGCCGCGCCGCATCCTCCTCCTGGCCGAGCCGTTGCCGGAGCAGCTTGCCCAGATATTGCGCGCTGTCGGCCACGAACGCCCGGCTGGAAAACGCCCCTTCAGTGATGATCTCCGCCGCGGCGCTGGGAGTGGCGCCCCGCGCGTCGGCGACAAAGTCGCTGATGGTGAAATCAATTTCATGGCCGACAGCGGAGATGACTGGTGTCGTTGACTCGAAAATCGCGCGTGCCACTGGTTCTTCGTTGAACGCCCACAAGTCCTCCAAACTGCCGCCACCGCGAGTAACCAGAATCAGATCCAGCTTGCGCTGCGAGGCCGCCAGGCCGCCGGGCAGCGCGGGCGCCGCCGCGGCGCTCCAGTCGTTAAGCAGGCGGATCGCAGCGGCGATCTCCTCGGCCGCCCCCTGCCCTTGCACGCGGCAAGGCGCCAGCACGATCTCCAGGCCCGGTTGACGCCGTTCAATCACGTGCAGCACGTCGCGAATCGCCGCGCCGGTCGGCGAGGTCACCAGGCCGAGGCGCTGCGGATAGCGCGGCAGGGGCCGTTTGCGTTCGGGAGCGAAAAGCCTTTCAGCCTGGAGTTTTTGCTTTAATTTTTCGAAGGCCAGTTGGAGCGCGCCCACGCCCCGCAATTCCACCGAGAGCACGCGCAACTGGTATTGACCGCGCGGCTCGTAAACCGTGAGTTCGCCCTGAAGAATCACCTTCTGCCCGTCCTGCAACAGCTCGCGCTGGGCCGCTGCTTCGCCGCGAAAGACGACGCAATTCAACTGCGCATCCGCATCCTTGAGCGTAAAATAGACATGCCCGGAACTTTGCGCGCGGCAGTTGGAAATCTCGCCGGTGACCCAGATCAGGCCGATCTCCTTTTCCAGAATGCGCCGCACCGTGGCCGTCAGTTCGGAGACCGTGAGCACGCGGCGGATGGCTTCGGCTGGGAAGAGTTCACCGAAGTCCCACTGCGATTTCACGTTTTTGGCCATGATCCTGTTGGCTGGCGGCGAGGTTCGTCTTTCACGCGCCCTCAGACGCCTTCAAACTCTCCGAAATCCGCTGGATGCGCAACGCCCGGCCGCTCGCCTCGTCAATCTCCACGACCGCGCCCTGCAAGAGCACGCGCTCTGTGGCGACGCCAAAGCGCTGCGGCGTGTTGGTAAGGAAGCGCCGGATGATCGGCTCGATTTCCCGGCCCAACACGCTTTCATGCGGGCCGGTGAAGCCCGCGTCGGTCAAGTACGCCGTGCCGCCGGGGAAAATCTGTTCGTCCGCCGTCTGCACATGGGTGTGCGTGCCGATGACCGCGCTCACCCTACCGTCGAGCATGCGCGCCATGGCGATCTTTTCCGAAGTGGCTTCGGCGTGCATGTCCACGACGATGATCCGGGTCTCCTGGCGCAATCGCGCTGCCTCCGCCTGGGCGAGCGGGAACGGATTGTCGAGGTCGGGCATGAACACGCGGCCCTGCAGGTTCATAACGGCGAAGGCTGGCTGGCCGGGAAGCTGGAAGACCCGTCCCCCATGCCCGATGGTGCCGGCCGGATAATTCAGCGGCCGGAGAAAACGCGGTTCGGTTTCGAGGAGTTCGGTCACTTCCTTCTGGTCCCAGAGGTGGTCGCCGGTGGTGATCACTTCCACGCCCGCGGAAAAAATCTCCGCAGCGGTTTTGGGGGTGATGCCGGCGCCGCCGGCGGAGTTTTCACCATTGGCAATCACGGCGTTCAGCGAGTGGCGTCGGCGCAACAGCGGCAGGAGTTGTTGCACGGCGCGGCGGCCCGGCTGGCCGACGATGTCGCCGATGAAAAGGACGTTCACGGCGCAAACAGTAATGAGGGCGGCATTGCGATCAAGCAAAACGCCACTTTTCAAAAACCACTCGTCACGCGGGCGAGTTCCGCTATAAAGGGCTTATGACGAATCGAGAAGTGATTGGCACCCACCAGAAGGCCCTGCAGATAAACCTCGACGACACCAAATACGGCACGTTCGCCGAAATTGGCGCGGGGCAGGAGGTGGCGCGCTGGTTTTTTCGCGTCGGCGGCGCGGCGGGGACCATCGCCAAGACGATCTCCGCTTACGACATGACAATCAGCGACGCCATTTACGGCGCCGCCGAGCGTTATGTGACCCGCCAGCGCCTGCAAAGCATGCTCGATCATGAGTACGGGCTATTGTTGGAACGGTTGAAGGACAAACGCGGGGCCACGACTCGATTCTTCGTGTTTGCCGATACCGTTAAGGCCCGCGGTTACAAGGCCGTGGACGATTCGCACGGCTGGCTGGGTATTCGGTTTCAGACGCGGCCCGGGTCCGAGCCGGCCCAGATCATCATCCATGTCCGCATGTTGGACAAAGAAAACCTCCAGCAGCAGGAAGCGCTTGGGATCGTCGGCGTCAATTTGATTTATAGCGCCCTCTCCCTTCACGGCAAGGAGACGCTCATCCCCGCGTTGCTGGACAATTTGACGCCCGATCGGGTCGAGGTGGACATGATCAAGTTTTCCGGCGCCGGGTTTGATAAAGTGGACAATCGGCTGATGGCGCTGCAACTGGTTCAACAGGGTTTGACCAGTTCGGCGATGTTCACGGCGAACGGGGAGGTGGTGCAGGCCGCGGAGGTGCTCTACAAGAAAGCGATCCTCGTCGAGCGCGGCAGCTTTCGGCCGGTCACCAAAGTCACGCTGGACATGCTCGAATGCGCCCAGGCCCAATTCATCCAGGAACCCAACGTGCAGGGCGAGCCGGCGGTGGTGCTCATGGAAATGACGCTCAAGAACCTGACCGATGGCGGCCAGATCGATCATTTGGATTTCCTGGATCGGGTCGATATCCTGGGGGCGCTGGGCAAGACCGTGCTGATTTCCAACTTCGCCGAATTCCACCGGCTGGCCGCCTACCTCTTTCGCTATACTAAAAAGATGATCGGCATCGTGATGGGCGTGCCCACGCTGCGCGACATCTTCGACGAAAAATATTACGCCGACCTCGAAGGGGGCATCCTGGAGTCGTTCGGCCGGCTGTTCAAAAACGATTTGAAGTTTTACGTCTATCCGCTGCAGGACCCGGCCACCGCTTCGATTATCACCTCCGGCAATCTTCGCGTCGCGCCGAATCTGCGCCATCTCTACGCCTACATGATGGAGAACCTGTACATCCAGGGCCTGCGCGACATCCACGAGGAGTGCCTGCCGATTTTCTCGCGCGACGTGCTGGCGAAGATTCGCAAGGGCGATTCGAGTTGGGAGAACATGGTGCCGCCCCAGGTCGCTGGCTTGATCAAGCAACGCAAGTTGTTCGGCTTTGCCGGGTGACTTGCCTTCGGGGCCGACTTTCGTAAGAAAGTGAACTATGCACATGATGTTCGTGGATGAATCAGGCGACCCTGGTTATCCCAAGGACGGCAACTGGAGCAAATGGGGGAGCGAGCAGGTTCTTCGTCCGAGTCGGGCTAGTCGTCCACGGTTGGAAGTGGAAGGCGTGGAATGAGCGATTGGTCAACTTCAAGTTCAATCGCGGCCTCATGTGGGATGCCGAAATCAAAGCATCTCATCTTCGACGCGGCAACGGTGCCTTTGTCGGCTGGGACGAAGGCCGGCGCAGATTGTTTCTAACTGATTTGGCGAGACTAATTGGGGCCACCACCGAGATCACTCTGCTGGGCGTCGCAATTGACAAAACCAAGATTGACACTAGCCAAAAAGACCGATGGGTCAAACCAGTGGTTCGTTCGCTGGAACTTTTGTTGGAACGCTACAACCTGTTTCTTGAGCAACAAAAGGATAAGTGCGGTATCGTCATTCTCGATCCTGTCAAAGAGCAGAGTGATGACAACCTTCGCCGTTTTCAGTCCTTCCTGCAGGCTCAATCGCCGAATTTGAAACCGCTTCATATCGTCGAGGGCGCCTTCTTCGCAAAGTCTCACACATCACAAATGATCCAACTCGCGGATTTTTGCTGCAACGTGTTCTTCCGAGAATCAACCCGTCAGGCTAATGGCCCGGAATATCGGGCGATCTACCCACGTTTCTGGCGAATGAATAGCCGAGTGCTCGGTTATGGAATCAAACATTGGCCGACATGAAGGATGCAATCGGAGAAAAAAAGAGCGGCCAAGGAGGCTTTCGCCCCGCCAGTCGCACACTCGCGGCTGTCTTGGTCGCCGCAAAAACTATCGCAGATTTCATCATCATGATCAAGGTAAATTTTCAGCAGTAATGGATAACAAAACCTCAAGTCAGCGTGGCGATTGCCATCAATTGGAACCGCCGCCGGTGATTCGCGCCCTCCTCAAACAGCCATGTGAATTCAAACTGACCCGCGATCCATTCGCGTCG
>Ga0137378_10004287_pt1 | contig 12330 bp, 16 predicted proteins | sample SagtaG_21_FD_104813 | JGI IMG/M metagenome (GOLD analysis project Ga0137378, IMG submission 104813) | Vadose zone soil microbial communities from Sagehorn Ranch, Mendocino, California, USA - Sage2_L_60_16 metaG | ecosystem: Environmental > Terrestrial > Soil > Vadose zone | place: USA... | reverse complement strand
TTGAGATAATGGATTTCGTCTTTGACCTGCGCGATCAGGAACGCTTTTAGCGTTTCGAAGTCGGTGAACGGCAGCTCGATGTTTCTTTTTTCCGCCCATGCTGTCGCCGATGGAATTGAACTATCGGCAATATCGGGCAACGCCCGCCAGGCAGCGCGAGTAAAGTAGCCCGCAGCGTAGGCGATTCCGACCAGACAAATGACAAATAAGATCAACGAAAGCCATTTTCGTTTTGTGACAGCGTGCAGTTTGCGCAGCGCGAAGTAAGAAAAAAAAGCGGCAAGCAACAGGGTTCCCAGATGCAGCCACGCTACGACGATTAGCGTCGCAATCAGGACGCCGTAGGACACTTTGATAGGCGTGCTCATGTCACGCGGCTCGGTTAACAAACGCTACGCTGCCTGCCCGGTTTCTTTTTCTGCGCGTTCCTTCAACGCTGCTTTGCGCGAAAGTTTAACCCGGCCTTTATCATCAATGCCGATGCATTTTACCCAGATCGTGTCGCCCGCTTTCACCACGTCTTCGGTGCGCTTGACGCGAAAATCGGCCAGTTCCGAAATGTGGACGAGGCCTTCCTTGCCCGGAAGAACTTCGACAAATGCGCCAAACTCTTTCGTGGAAACGACGCGACCCTGATAAGTCGTGCCGATTTCGATTTCCTTGGTCATGCCGCCGATAATTTCCTTGGCGCGCGCCATCGATTCGCCGCTGGTCGCATAGATGTGGACTGAGCCGTCGTCTTCGATGTTGATTTCCGCGCCGGTCTCGGCCACGATGCCCTTAATCGTTTTGCCGCCCGGTCCGATAAGCGCGCCGATCTTTTCCGGATTAATTTTGATTGTCTCGATTCGGGGCGCGTACTTCGAAAGCTCGGTGCGTGGTTTGTCAATAACACTGCGCATGATCTGAAGAATCTTCGTGCGTGCTTCTTTCGCCCGCTGAATCGCCTCGGCCAGGATTTTGTGGCTGATGCCGGGCAGTTTCAGGTCGAGCTGATAACCGGTGATGCCATTGTCGGTTCCACAGAGTTTGAAATCCATGTCACCGAAATGGTCTTCCGAACCAATGATATCGGTGAGTAGTTCGTAGCGCTTCAATTGTCGATCTTCGCCGTGCTCGGTGACGAGCCCGACGGAGATTCCCGCGACCGTGCCCTTCACCGGGACACCCGCGTCCATCAACGCGAGCATTCCGCCGCACACGCTCGCCATCGAAGTCGAGCCGTTTGATTCCATGATCTCGCTCGAGATGCGAATCGCGTAGCGGAAATCGTTTTCGCTCGGTACAACCGGCTCGATCGAACGTTCCGCCAAAGCGCCATGACCGATCTCACGCCGCCCGGGTCCGCCGGTCCGACCAGTTTCGCCAACACTGAACGGTGGAAAATTGTAATGCAGAATGAAACGCTTCGATTGTTCGCCGCCGCCGTAAGCGTCGATCATCTGCGCTTCTTCGATCGGCGCCAGTGTTGCGAGCGCTAACGCCTGGGTTTCGCCGCGCTGAAAAATTGCCGATCCGTGTGCGCGCGGGATTACTCCCACTTCGCACGTGATCTGGCGCAAATCCTGGTAACCGCGTCCATCGACGCGCTTTTTCTTGTCCAGAATGCTAATGCGAAACGCTTTCTTCTGAACGTGATCGAACGCCTGCGAAATTAAGAAGGCATCGGTCTCGGGATGCTTTTCCAGGATCGACTTTTTCACTTCTTCGCGCAGGGCTTCAATCGCTTTGGCGCGAGCGACTTTGCCGGGCGTGTAGAGCGCGCCTTCAATTCGGTCGCCGGCCACTTGATAAGCAATTTCGAGCAACTCCGGTTTGGCGGTAAGCAGAGGCATTTGGCGTTTTGGCTTGGCGATCTGCGACGCGAGCTCTTTTTGAATGCGAATCATTTCCCGCGTTTGCTCATGCGCGAACTCGAGCGCTTTCAAAAAATCGGCTTCTGGCAATTCGTTAGCCGCGCCTTCGATCATGATCACGTCGTTTTCCAAGCCCACGTAAACCAGATCGAGAGCGCTTTGCTGACGCTCGGTGTGAGTCGGGTTCGCCACGAACTGGCCGTTAACGCGGCCGACGCGCACCGCGCCGATCGGTCCAGCAAATGGAATGTCTGAAACAGACAGCGCTGCAGAAGCGCCATTGATCGCGAGAATGTCGGGATCGTTCTCACCATCCGCGCTCAGCAAGATCGAGATAATCTGAGTGTCGTAGAAATATCCCTGCGGGAAGAGCGGCCGCAACGGACGATCGATCATCCGCGACGTGAGCGTTTCTTTTTCGGTCGGCCGGCCTTCCCGTTTGAAGTACCCCCCGGGAAATTTTCCGGCAGCGGCTGCTTTTTCACGGTAATCGACCGTAAGCGGAAAATAATCCTGACCTTCCTTGATCGCGGTGGCGGAGACCGCGCTCACTAACACCATCGTGTCGCCACACGAAACGATGACTGCGCCGTCGGCGAGCTTGGCGACTTTGCCGGTTTCTATAGATATTTGATTAGACCCAATTTGGGCTGTGACCTTCTGTTGCATTGTAATTTCCTGGATGTGCGAGTTCCAGGTCGGTCACCCTGACTGTAGGTTTTAACTCCGATCCCGCGGCTGCGTGACGGGCGGACCTAAAACCTAAATTCAAGGTGCCTGGCGACCTGGTTGTCGCGTTTTTAATTTTCGAATCGGCGTCGCACTGAAACGCGGACGCTAAGATCGACATCCGACCTGCTATTTTCGGAGGTTCAGTTTGTCGATTAACTTTTTGTAGCGTTCAGCTTGGGACCGGCTCAAATAATCGAGCAAGCTCCGGCGCTGGGCCACCATTTTCAGGAGGCCACGACGCGAAGAATGGTCTTTGGCGTGGTTTTTCAAGTGTTCGGTCAGTTCCCCGATTCGGCGCGTCAACAGCGCGACTTGGACGTCTGCGCTGCCGGTGTCCTTCCCGTGCAACTGGAACTGCTTGATATCCACCGTTTCCGTATTCTCAGCCATTTCGAAGCGCCTATTGTAAATGAAGAGCGTCCTTTCGCAAGCGCCGGCTATTTCGGCGGACTCCTATGTTCCCGGATCACCCCGCGCTCGTATTCCCTCGCGATTCGCAGGCCGATGATGATTAGAAACAGAATCGCGCCGATCACGATTCTCAGAACCGGAAGCTGAATTGGAAGGTCATGACGGAATAAATCAAAATGGCAAAGGCAACAAATCGGGCGGACACCACTTGTCGCGCGCAGCTTGCGAGTTAATCAACTCGCGCGAGTAATGGGCTTCGACCGGACGGCGCTCTGTCCAGTGGTCGACGATTAGGTTGATCCGGCGCCAGAGTGGAAGATCCGCCTTCGCGTTGCAGCTACGGCGCGACGGGTCGACATCACCCGTGCTGGCGAGGTGCTCGAGGAGACGCATCCAGAAAGTTGTGAGCGTTTCATGATAGAGATTGGTGACGCCGTGATACGCGGCGAAGAAACGAATCTTCTCGCGCATACGCTGCAGCGCCTCGTCCGGCGAAAACGCGTTGAGATAGCTCAGCGCGACCGCGATGTGGGCCGCGTGAGTGAAGTCAGATGCTGGGATGCTCGCGTTTTCAAACGCGAGTACCAGCGCTGCGACCTCACTGTCGGTCGCAAAATCGCGCGTCTTCAATGCATCAGAGCGGCACCCCATTTGCCCCAAGCCCAAAGCAAAATAAGCGCGCCGATGATCGACATGATGAATCCAGCGGGATGAAACGCCGAGCCGGGTGCGGGTCGCGAGAACAACCGCCCGATCAAACCGCCGACGATGGATCCGCCAATGCCTAGAAGTGTCGTCATGATAAAGGTCAGGTGCTGCATACCCGGCATGATCGCGCGCGCACACAAGCCGACAATGAAACCGATAATGATCGACCAAATGATGTGTAACATGAGCGTAATGCTTAGCGGGTGAGCGACTCGAAAGCGATCCTTTTCTTAAGGCAAGGTCGACCCGCCTTTGCCCCCGCTAAGGGGTGGCAAGCACCTACTTGCGCTGGCGGTTTGCTTCGTCGATGGCCAGATATTCGGCGCGCGGCGGACTGAAAGTATCGAGGACGCGCGTTTCTTCGATGGTCTCAACGCCGTGCGGGACGTTGCTCGCGAGATAGTAAGAATCGCCCGCCTTCATTTCGTGCGGCATTCCATCGACAATCAACTTCATTCGCCCCGACAAAACGTGGACGATTTGCTCCTGGGGATGTTGTTGCGCCGGCATTTTGCTACTGGGCTCGGGCGTAGCCAGCATTTGATACATTGTTTTACCGCTCGTTAGCGTCTGGCGTTTGATGCCGGGACAAATTGGGATCCAGGGATTTCCTTTTTTCATGACCTACTCCTTTTGCTCGATCTTAATCCGAAAGTGGTAGGATGAAATGTTCATTCGCTTGAGAAGATAAAAGCGGTGAGCGTCGAATCGCTGCACTCCGGAATCGAGTTCCAGATTCTCGCAGCCATGCTCGCGTGCCTGTTTAATTAACCAATCAAGCAGCTCGCCACCAAAACCGCGCGACCGGTCACCTTCACGCGTGACCAGGTCGTCGACGTAAAGAAATTTTCCGGAGAAGAGTGATTCGAGGAATCGATAGCCGGCAACGGCGCAGACTTCTCCGTCAAATTCAAGAAACGCCAGCAAGTATCTTTGCTTCTGTTGGCGCAGCACGCGCTCGACAAAATGTTCGGGATCTTGAAACAGCGGACGCAACTGGCGGAACACCGGGTGACAACGGCGGATTTGGGCTGGTGTGTTCGCGATCGTAATTCGCGAATTCTTCATGTCGTTCTCAAGCGATCAATGACGAAACCGGAATGGCGAAGCTCGAAGTAATGACGAATGCCGAAACTCTGACCAGTCGCCTTGTTCCTCGTTGGTCGCTTATTTGTCATTAGTGCTTTGTCATTGCTTTCATGTCGATCCTGTCTCGCGTTTACCGTCGTACCAGATGTGAAGACGGGCTCGTGAACGGGCGGCGCGGGGGCCCCGCAGAATAACGCTCAGAAAATTCCCCAGAATTTCGCGTGCGGAATACATTCGCAGTTTGCGACCGGAGGTGGCGGCCGGGTCACCCAGAATCTTGAAACGCCCAAGCTTTCGCAGCGCCATGCTGAAATAAATTTCTTCTCCAATAAAGAGCTTTTCGTCGAATCCACCGACCGCGTTGAAGTTCTTGCGCGTTGTGAAAAGAAACGCGCCGGCGCCGAAATTAAATCCGAAATACAGCGCGCAGAAGGCTTTTAACAAAATGTGCGCCCATAGCGGAATAGTTCCGCCGACAACAATGCGCGCGCCACCACCGGCGCAACCTTCTTCGAGCGCTGCGATTGCGCCGCCAACATGCTTCGAATTTATGCGAGTATCCGCATCGACAAAGAACAAAATCTCTCCCTTAGCTGCTCGCGCGCCGGCGTTACGTGCGGCTGCAATTTGCCGGCGATTGATTCGAACAACCTGTGTGCCGGCATTTCTCGCAATGTCTGACGTCTCGTCGCTCGACGCGTCATCGACGACGATGATTTCGTAGTGTTTGCCACGGCGAATCCGTCCTTCGGCGGATCGATCTTCTGCGGCCTTGCGGATCGCCTCGATCGTCGCCGGTAGCTCTAGCTCTTCGTTGTAGGCCGGGATGATGAAGGAAAGATCCATCTCACTGCTGTGAATCCTGTCTATTTTTCGCTGAATTTGATTCCGGCTTTCTGCACTTCGCGATAAGGCAGGAGCCAGATGAGTGATTCGTCGTGAAGATCGACAACCTGGACGCGATTGCCCCAGGGATCGCGAAAATCGCAGCGGAACGGCGGCTCGAGTTTTAATTTGTACTTGCCGGTCAACTTCTTGCGGACTTTCTCAAGCTGTTCTTCGTCGCGCACCATGATTCCGAAATGGCACATGTTGGCGGGCTGAACTTTTTCAACTTCGAAAACCGCAAGGAATTGGTGCTCGCCCAGTTTGAAAAAGGCGTCGCCTTCGCCCCGGTCGAGCTTTTCCAGATTGAAAACATCTTGATAGAACGCGACCGCTTTCTCGATGTCATCGACTTCGATCGCGACGTGATTGCATCCGTAAACCTGCACGCTCATTTTCGAATTTACATCGATCCGGGCTGAGCCCAAAACGTAAGATCGACATGGATGAGTTCAGTTACCTCTCCGTTCTGATCTCGGTCATCCTCGGTCTGGCGGTGACGCAAATTCTGAAAGGGTTCCGCGGAATCTTGCTGTCGCGGGCGCGGGTTCGGATTTACTGGCCGGTCATTGCTTGGGCTGCACTCTTGCTTCTGATTTGTTCGCAGAACTGGTGGTCGATGTTTGGGATGCGAAACCGGCACGATTGGACGTTCCTCCAGTTCACAATGGTGCTGCTGAACACAGTTTTTATTTACATGATGACCGCGTTGGTCTTTCCCGACTTTTTTGGCGAAGGAGTTGTCGATCTAAAGGAGAATTTCTATGCCCAGCGCGGATGGTTTTTCACGCTGGCCTTCTCCACCATTGTCATCAGCGTATGCAAAGATATTGCTCTCGATGGCAGGTTGCCAAACACGACGAATCTCATCTTCCACGTGATCTTCGGCGTAACGTTATTCATCGGTGCGTTGACGCGCTCGGAGCGTTACCACAAAGGACTTGTTGTTTTTGGCAGCGCGCTCTTCGTCGTTTATATCGTCGTGCTTTTCGGACGAATTCAATAGGTTCGACCCAGTCATCGCATCAACCGTTTCAAGACTTTGCTCATTTCCACGCTCCGGCCGCGGATCTCTTTTCGGTGCGTGGCCGCTAGTTCTTCAATCAATTTCTCGCCTTTGGCGGCAAGTGCCACGTGTCGCCGTCGGCGGTCAGTCTCGCCGGGCTCGCGCGTAATCAATTTTCTTTCGACCAAGCGATCGACAATATTAACGGCCGAGTGATGTTTTACCTGAAGTCGCTCGCTCAACTGAGAGATGGTCAGGCCTCCAATTGAAGTGAAGGCTCGGATCGCGAGCGAGGATTCGTATTGCTCTGGGCTGAGGTTGCCATTTGCTCTGAGGAAATCTTTGCTGAAGCGGAGGAACTTTCGCAGCAGGTAGCGAAAATTCGCCAGCGCTTCGTAGTCATCGACGGTAAGTCGGGGCATGCGAGCTACTCGCCGGACTGCGCCTCACTAAACATCGATCTTCGATATATTGGCATGGTGGCTGCTATTCTTTCTAGTATATGAATACGTCCGCAGCCAAGTCGTATAAAGGTTTCACCCTCGTGGAAATCATGATCGTAGTTGCAATCATCGCGTTACTCGCGGCGATCGCGGTTCCGGGGTTCCTCCGGGCGCGCAAACGCTCGCAAGCCAGCCGAATTCTGAACGATCTGCGCATGATCGACTCAGCGGTTGACCAGTACGCGATCGAAACGAACCGGGAAAACCGGCGATGTGGTCAAGGTTGCCGATTGGACGAACTACTTGAAAAAGGGTTCGCTCCTTTACAACAACGGCAACAGCCTTCTGGGTACCGCTTATGGTGACCAAACGGTCGACACCATCCCGCAGGTGCCGGCCTCGGACCTCGCCGTGTTGTCCGATGTCGCCGGAACCGGTTTCTGGTCGCCTTACGGTCCGTAAGGCGCGATTCAGTTCGGCAAAATTTTAAGGCGCAAATTTTCTCCGGCGGCTAGATTTCTGCTTTTCTGAGTCGTGGTGGATCGACAAACAACGATCGATCAGTTGGAGGAGCTTCTCCCGCTGGCGGCGCAGTGGGCAGCGGAACAGGAACGGCACGTCCTCTGCGAAGGTGTGCGCCTTTCTGAAATCGAACTGGCCGACGCTAAAGCTATCGGTGTGCGCAATCCGGAGCGAGTTCGTTTGCTGCGGGTCGACGCGGTTCCGATTCCGGTGCATCCAATGCTACGGGCTGCGGCGGCTTCAATTAATTTTTTAACTGCCGCGCCGCGCGGTTTGGCTTTGGACTACGGAATTTTTATTCGCGCTGATCACTGGCGCGATCGCGCGCTCATTGCTCACGAGTTGGTGCACACCGCGCAGTTTCAAAGACTTGGCGGAATCCTCCCATTTCTCCAGACCTACATTTTCCAATGTGCGACCGTCGGCTATCAGAATGCGCCTTTGGAACTGGAAGCAGTCGCGACCGCTGCGCGAGTTTGTTCTGCCTGATCGGAACTATTGACCACTGCGCAAGATGCACCGGGCGCGCGTCTTATGCGCACCAAATAACAGGATAGCCGCTTACTTTTTTCTGTGGCCGATCATTTCGCCGCGGACACTGCGTGGATCAAGCCGGGTCAGATTTCTTTTCATGCTCGGTGTGAGCAACGAAATGTGTGGGATCTCGCAAAGATGTTCGGCGATAAACCAGACCGGTTTCTCGGTTGTCATCCAATTGAAACGGTCGAAGCGCGCCAGGTTCACTGGACGCGAGTAGCGACGTAACGTGCGCTCGAATCGCAGATTAAAATAAGTATTGAAGTAGCTCATCGCGAGCTCACGCAGGCTCCGATAGACCGGCTCGCGATAACGACAGCCGGCAAAGTTGGATTTCGCGACTGCGCCCCAATGTCCGCGCCGCTTAAAGATCGCAACTACGTGATCAGTGTCTTGCTCCGCTTCTAAATCGAAAATAAGCGGTGAAAAGCCCAGGACGCGAAGTGCGGCCGCCGCAAAAATTCCGCCTTCGAGACAAGATGCCGTGCAGTCATGCAAAACACGTTTCGGCGAACGCGCGGTGTAACTAAGATTATAAAGCAGCCCGTCCAGGAAGCCCTGCACGCCGGCAGGCGTTTTCAGTGCGCGGAATTTGCGCAACTCTGACGCCGTAAATCCAAAATCGCGGCGTCTGGATGTCGATCTTGTATTGTTCGCCACGGCGAATCCGTCCTTTGGCGGATCGATCTTGCGCCGGCGCGCGGAGATTTACAACCCGATCGGGTGGCGCGCTTCGAAACCGCCGGCAAGGGCGCGTTCGGTTGCCTGCCACCCCAGCGCCCATCGGTCGTGCGCGGTCAGATAAGGCGTGGTGTCCAGGCGCAAGCCCGCGATGATGGCGTAAGTGTGGCCGTTGCGCGCATAAATCGTGATCCATTTGCCGCGACCGCGTTCGCCGAACTTGCGAAACTCCGTTGAGCTAATGGGCGACCTGAGCAAACCGGCTGCGCCGAGGGCGTAGGAAACGGTGCCCGAACAATCGTAGCCGCGGTCAGCGAACGATTTGTGGCCGCCGCCGAAAACGTACGGCTTGCGGTGGAGCTGATTCGCGGCCCAGATGGCGTGCTTTACCGCGAGCGGCGCACCTTCCGGCGCAGCCGCCTGGCCGAAGCGAAGGCGGGCACGCGTTCCAGGCACAGTTGGACCGGACGACGGGAAAATATTCGCGTTCGCGGATGACACGATTATGGCCAAAACAGCCGCGCACAATTAGAATTCTAGGGCTCAGGGGATACACAAGCCGATTTCGGAGCGTGTCCTATGCCATAAGAATTGCGTTTGCAAAGAAAAAAGTCACTTTCTCAAGACCTTTTGGTCATCGCTCGCGCTAGTTGCTGCGGCTGTTGGTGGCGTGGGTGCCGTGCCCGGCGGCGTTGGTGAACTCGGTGGTCTCGGCGGACTAGGCGGTCTCCGCCTAGGATATCACTAAAGGCGCTTCGTTGAACGGGAGAAGGTGATATTATTTCGGCATGCTGCGCGGAGCCGCGCTTCTTTTTGGGCTTGTCGCCACAACTCTGTTGGCGCAAGAGCCGAACAAGGATCCCGATTCGTTTGATATCGAGCCGCCGCTGCTGATTCCAAACCGCGACAGCGAGCTTCCGCCCAATACCAAGGCCGCGCCGTCTCTCGGGCGAGATGTCGATCTTGCCAGGCTGGAAAAAGAATTGGAGCGTGCAAAAAGAAGCGCGGCCGGCATCGAACGGCTGTGCAAAATGGGCGCCCTTTCCAAACTTGAAGCTGAGCAACGCGCGCTCCGTCTCGTTCACCTTGAATTTGATCTCGCGAATGCGCGGTTGGTCTGTGCCAAGGAAGAAATGTTGGAGAAAGAAAAACAGCTGACCGCGGGCGAAATCGCAAAGGCGGAGATCGCGCAGACGGAGGCGGGTCTAGCGCTCGCGATTGAAGCAGCGCATGCCGCGACCGTCAAACGCGAGCAAGCTGAGCTCGATGCGGCTGAAGCCAATGTCCGTCGCCAGGAAAAACTTCTCGCTCTTGGCAGCGCCAGGAAATCCGACGTTGCCCGCGCCGAACAAAAACTTGCCGAGCTCAAGTCGCAGAAAAATTAAGTCACCGATCAGTAACCGGCTGCTTGTCCGTCTTTACGCGATTCGCTTGCGCCGACGTAAACGCGCTGCCCGTCGTGTATCTCAACCTTGATTGCTTGATAACCGCCGTAACCGCCAACATCGACGCGCACATCGTGCCCGCGTTTCTTTAATTCGCGCTGCGTTTCAGCGGGAATTCCGCTTTCGAGATTCACGTAGCCGCCGTTCTCCATCTTCTCGCCGGTTGGTTCGTTATCGCCTTCATGTTGCCAGCGCGACGCGTCGCCGGCTTCCTGTACGTTCAAATCAAAATCGATCTGGTTCGTCAGCACCTGGACGTGACCTTGTGGCTGCATGCCGCCGCCCATCACGCCGAATGCTTCCCACGGTTTTCCATTCTTCATCACGAATCCCGGAATGATGGTGTGAAATGGCCGCTTTCCCGGCGCGTACACATTCGCGTGGCCCGGTTCCATCGAGAAAAGTTCGCCGCGATCATGAAACGTGAATCCGAGTCCCGGCACTACGATGCCGCTTCCCATCCCGCGATAATTGCTTTGAATGAGCGAGACCATGCTGCCTTCATCGTCGGCCGTGCACATGTAAATCGTGTCGCCGTTGTCGATCTTACCGGCGGCGACAGTTTTCGCCGCGCGACTCGGATCGATCAACTTCCGACGCTCGGCCGCGTAATCTTTCGAGATCAATTTCGTCAGCGGAATTTTCGCGAACGCGGGATCGGCGTAATACTTCGCGCGGTCGGCCCAAACGATTTTCTTGGCCTCAACCATCGTGTGCAGTGTGTCGGGCGAATTGCGCCCCATCGCACGGAGATCGAATCCTTCGAGAATGTTCAGAATCTGGAGTGTCGCGATCCCTTGTCCGTTCGGTGGTAATTCGAAAACGTCGTAGCCGCGATAGTTCGTCGAAACGGGATCGACCCACGCGCTGGTGTGTTTCTCGAAATCCACTTTGCGCAAGAAACCGCCGTTCTGTTGCATGAAGTTGTCGATCTTGTCCGCGATCTCGCCTTTGTAAAAAGCATCGCGACCTTTCTCGCCGATCAATCGCAACGTTCTCGCCAGCGCTGGATTTTTGAAAATTTCGCCTTTGGCCGGCGTCCGGCCTTTACCGTCGAGCGTGTAAGTTTCGAAGAACGCGCCGGGAAGTCCTTTATAGAGTCGAGGACCGAACGCCCAGTAATACGCGATCAGTTCCGTGACTGGAAAACCTTCCTCAGCATAACGAATCGCCGGCGCGAGATCGTCGCTAAGTTTCAGCTTCCCGAATTTTTTATGAAGCTCCGCCCAGGCGTCGACGCAACCGGGCATGCTGATCGGCAGCATTCCCTGCGGTGGAATCGTTTTGCGATTCAGTTTGTCGAGCTCGGCTTTCATTTGCTCGTAACTCAAAGCGAGCGGCGAACGTCCGCTGCCGTTGATTCCGTAAAGTTTATTGTCCTTTGCGCTGTAAACGATCGCAAAGAGGTCGCCGCCGACTCCGTTCGACACCGGCTCCATCAAACCGAGCATTGCGTTCGCGGCGATCGCTGCGTCCACCGCGCTGCCTCCCTTTTTCAAAATATCGATCCCGACTTGGGTCGCCGCCGGCACGCTCGTGCAAACCATTCCGTGCCGCGCCAAGACTTCCGAGCGCGTCGCAAAATTTTTTCCCGTGATACGATCGATTTGCGCGGAAGCGAGGTGACAAACGAGTAGAGGGAGAATGACGGATCCAATCGTTCTCATACCGCAGAGATTAGCATGAGCGGCGAATTCTGATTCAAGGAATCGTTAACATTCTCCGTCCAAATGGTTACCCCATGGCCCTGCGAATTTTAATTTTCCTCACGTGCATCATCGTCACCGCCCCGGTAAACGAAGCGGCGGAGCGATCGCTGGCCGACACGGTCAAGAAAATTTTCGCAACGCCGACACCGACGCCGCATAAGAAAAAGAGTTCGCATCACCCAGCGAAGAAGTCGCCGACTCCGAGCCCAACTGCAAAGCCAACCGATTCGCCGACTCCCACGGCAAAGAAATCCGCGACGCCAGCAAAAGAAGAATCGCCATCAGTTTCACGCAAAAAAACAAGAG
>Ga0137378_10004285_pt1 | contig 12338 bp, 9 predicted proteins | sample SagtaG_21_FD_104813 | JGI IMG/M metagenome (GOLD analysis project Ga0137378, IMG submission 104813) | Vadose zone soil microbial communities from Sagehorn Ranch, Mendocino, California, USA - Sage2_L_60_16 metaG | ecosystem: Environmental > Terrestrial > Soil > Vadose zone | place: USA... | reverse complement strand
TTCGGCGGTCTGAACGTTGAAGAGACGGCCGAAGTTCTGAAAGTTTCGCTGGACACCGTTGTTCGCGACTGGAGCTGGCCGAGGCTTGGCTGCTCCGCGGGTTGAGCAGGAGAGGCTCGATGGATGCTGAGCGGTGGCAGAAAATCGAACGCGTCTTTCACGCGGCATTGCAAGCCGAGCCAAGCCTCCGAGCCACAATCCTGGAGGATTCGTGTGCAGGTGATGAGCTCCTTCGTCGCCAGGTCGAAGCCCTGCTAGCCCATCGCGAAAAGGCCGGAACCTTCCTGGAGACACCGGCGTTCGCGACAGCAAAGCAAACCTCGGGTTCGGAAAAGCCCCCCTTCCACATCCGGAGGAGCCGCACGCTTCGGGGTGGGCGCGGCAGTCGCCCAATATCGCGTGCTGGCGGAAATCGGCGCTGGCGGCATGGGGATCGTGTACAAGGCCGAGGACACCAAACTCGGCCGCCTGGTCGCGCTGAAGTTCCTGCCAGAGACTCTGGCGACAGATGCCGCGGCGCTGGAACGGTTCCAACGCGAGGCGCGCGCCGCTTCGGCATTGAATCATCCCAACATCTGCACCATTTACGACATCGCGGAGTACCAAGGCCACCCGTTCATCGCGATGGAATACCTGGACGGACGAACGCTCGGGGAGCACATACTCGGGCGCACATTGGACGTTGATGAGATCTCCAAGCTGGGGATTCAAATCGCCGAAGCGCTTTCTGCTGCTCACTCGAAAGGAGTGGTTCATCGCGACGTCAAGCCGGGAAATATCGTCGCTACCGTCACTGGTCCGGTGAAAGTTCTCGACTTTGGACTGGCCAAACTAATTGGTTCGCAGGGTGGAAATGCGCTAACAAAGAGTCTTACTGAAACCCATGCGGTGGCCGGCACATTACCCTACATGTCACCCGAACAGCTACGCGGGCGAGACGTGGACGCCCGCACCGACATCTACGCGTTGGGCGTTGTGCTGTACGAGATGTCAACCGGGCGCCGGCCATTCACCGCAGAGATATCGCCACAGCTCATAGACGACATCTTGAACAGTCCGCCTCCGCTTCCACACGAGCTCAATTCCAAAATTCCACTTAAGTTGGAAGAGATCATTCTGAAGTGTCTGGAGAAAGATCCCGAAGACCGCTATCAGACCGCTAAGGAGATTGCTGTTGATCTCCGGCGAATGACGACCCCTTCCACAGTTTCGCAGCGATTGGTTGCGAGTCGACCGAAGCGATTCGGAAAGGTCGCTCGGTTTCTTTGGGCAGCAACTCCTATCCTGGCTCTAGCAATCTTGGTGCTTGGATGGGTTCTTGTTCGCACCGCTTATTTCAATCCAAGCCGCTCGATCGCAGTGTTGCCCTTTGAGGACGATTCGAAAGATGCGTCAATCCAGTACATCAGCGATGGAATCACGGAAGGCGTGATCAATAAACTTTCGGAAATTCCTGGGTTAAGGGTCATATCGCGAAACTCAGTTTTAAAATTCAAGGGAAGAGAGGCTGACGCGCAGGTCGTAGGAAGAGACTTGAAAGTACAGGCGGTACTGAGCGGCCGGATTTCGCACCCAGCAGATGGTGTCATGATCAGCGCGGAACTGGTGAATGTGAGCGATGGAAGTCAAATCTGGGGCCGGCAGTTCCGATATCCAATCTCCGACCTCCCGCGAGCGCAGGATGAGCTGGCTTCAGCAATATTGGACAAGTTGAAGCTACGTTTGAACAGTGCCGACGAAACTCGAATCGCCAGATCCGCGACGGTCAACTCCGAGGCCTATCAACTTTACCTGCAAGGCCGATATCACTGGAACCAGAGAACTGGGGCTGGCATTAAGAAGAGCATTGAGTTCTTTCAGCAGGCGATGGAAAAAGATCCAAATTTCGCGTTGGCATACGTAGGCCTCGCCGATGCGTACAACATGGGCAACAACCTCGGGGTGTTCACCCCCAGGGAAAGCGCACCGGAGGCCAAAGCAGCAGCCACCAAAGCTTTGGTGCTGGATCCTCGGCTCGGTGAAGCTCATGCGATTCTCGGCCAAGTGAAGTCGCACTACGACTTTGATCTCCCACGCGCCCAGCGAGAGTTTTTGAAGGCAATCGAGCTCAGTCCCAACTATGCCAACGCTCACCTTTACTACGCGGGCGGCTATCTCACTCCGATGGGTCGGCATGCGGAAGCCATCGCCGAGATGAAGAAGGCGTTGGAACTCGACCCGCTTTCGTCACCTTTGAACAATTACATGGGCATGACGTATCTCCTGGCTGGGGACTATCAGAAGTCAGTTCAGCAATTGCAGCACACGATCGACCTCGATCCGACATTCCCACTTGCGCACTTCTTTCTTGCTTCCGCCCTGACCGAGATCGGGAAATATGGGGAGGCCATAGAACAGGTGCAGAGAGGCGCATTGCTGAGCGGCGAAAGTCCGGAACAGGCGTCGGCGGTGACGGCTGAATTTCTTTCGGCATTTCGTACTGGTGGCCCAAACGGCTACTGGCAGAAGAATCTTCAGGCAACGCTGCGGGAGCAGGAGCATGGGGGAGCGGGATCGCTGGACCTGGCGACTGCCTACGCGAGAGTAGGCGATAAGGAGAAGTCCCTGGAATGGCTTCAGAAAGCCTACGAGGAAAGGAACGGAGACATCACTCTTGTGAACTCCTATCCGGACTACAAGTGCCTCCATGGAGACCCCAGATTTTCGGCCCTTGTTGAAGCGTATGGGATTGCCCGATTAGCAATGCGGGGAAAGAACCATTTTTCAGGTTTGCCAACCTTGTTCATTTCAAGTAATCTGGCGGGCATCCTTCGAGGCTCGGGCGCCTGTTTGCGGGCGAAGTCTACGCAATTGTAGAAATGGAATGCCCACTCCAATTTATCCGAGCAAGCCAATTATTCGCCTTACGCTGCAGGGGTGGGGTTGCGTCAGCTTCGATAGGCCTTCCTTTCGGCAATTCTCTAAGCAGCGCACGTAGGTGGCGGATTTTCTGAAATATCAGAATCGATATCGGGAGGAGTGTATGCCAACGTTCGTACGCAGATGGATCCGGGTTGGTTTGGTATTGACGTTGATCGGGCATGCTCTGGGCCAGGGCGGGGCGACGGGGGCGATCACTGGCACAGTGGAGGATCCCAGTGGCGCAGTCCTCGCCGGAGCTGACGTCCGCATTCTCAACCAGGACACTGGAGCGCTGAGCCGCACTCTGAAGACGGACGCGAATGGCTCGTTCACGGCGACTCTGTTGCCGGTCGGTTCGTATACGGTGAGTGTCACCAGTTCCGGATTCCGGGAAGGCAAATTTCCGGATATCGCCGTGCGCGTCACTGAAACCACGCGCCTGACGGTCAACTTGCGTCCTTCGTCGGTGCAGGAAAAGGTCGAAGTGCAGGCGCAAGTGCAGAACGTCGACACCACTGCCGCGACCACCGGCCAGGCCATCGAAGCTCGCAATGTCCGCAACCTGCCGCTGGCTACGCAGAATTTTCAGCAACTGCTTACCCTTTCCACCGGCGCGCAGAGCGAACTGAATGCCTCTGCCCAGCTCGGCCGCGGCGATGTTCGCATTCAGGTCAATGGTCAGCGCGAGGACAACAATAATTATTTGATTGAAGGGATCAGTGCGACCGACTACAACGTTGCCGAACTGACTAACACTCCGCTCCCCAGCCCCGATGTCGTGCAGGAATTCAAGGTCCAGACCAGTCTCTACGACGCCACGCAAGGACGGAATGGCGGGGGAAATATCAACGCTATCCTGAAGAGCGGCACTAAGGACTTTCACGGAAGTCTGTTTGAATTTTTCCGCAATACCAGCCTGGACGCAAATGAGTATTTCAACAAGCGGAGTCAGCTGGCGGCGGGCCTTCCGAATCAGCGTCCGGACATCAAGCAAAACATTTACGGCGGAAGCCTGGGCGGTCCGCTGGGCCGAGAGGCCAAGCTCGGCTTTTTCTTCCTTAACTATCAGGGAACGCGCCAGCGCAGCGGCCTTTCGACGGGCACGATCATCAGCACCACTCTTCCCATACTTCCGACTATTGGTCGGGGCACGCCGGCGTACGCCCAGACCCTGGTCAACACATTCTTTCCCGGCGATCCCAATGTGACGGCGGCAAACATCGATCCGGTTGCGCTCAAGCTGCTCAACTTTCACAGCAACCAATTCAATGATCCCAGCGGTTTTTTATTTCCCGGATTGTCTGGCGCCACATGCCCAACCTGCGCGGGAACATTCGTGCTCAGCAAACCGGGCAAGTACACCGATGATCAGTTCACCGCAAACTACGACCGCGATTTCCGCCGAGGGAACGACAAACTCTCTGGCCGCTTTTTCTTTTCCAACTTCCGTTCGATCACTCCGTTTGGCGCGGGCGGACTGACCGCGACCCTGGGTGGAAGCATCAGCCCGACAGACCTTAACTTTCCGCTGGATCAGCCGGTGCGAGACCGTTTTTTCAGTCTTGCCGAAACTCATTTGTTCAGCGCGCGACTGGTAAACGAGTTCCGTTTTGGCTTCGTTCACATCAACAATGTCTCTATTAATCAGCCCATAGTGACGGTCGACGATTTGGGTATCAACCGTCCCAATAGCAATCTTTATAAAACCATTTACAAGTTCACCTTCTCCACCTTCCAGCTGGGACCGACTCCGGGCGCGGACCAGAGCCAACTGCAGAACAACTATACTTTTTTGGATACGGCCAGCTATGTTGCGGGAAAGCATGTCGTACGTTTCGGTGGAGAATACGACCGCATAAACCTGGACAAGAACTTTCCACAGACTTTCAATGGGCAGTTGTTCTTCTTTCCTCTTTCAGGGAACGCTGGAAATCCGGCTGATCCCTGTGTTCCCATCGGGGGCTGTTCAGATTTTCAGAACTTCCTGCTTGGCCAGCCGGGATTTTCCTTCGGCGGCAGTGGTGTTTCCAATCACCAATACCGGGTCAACGACTTCGGACTGTTTGTGCAGGATGACTACAAAGCAACTCCGAACTTAACCGTCAATGCTGGATTGCGTTGGGAATTGTTTGGCGCCGCCAAGGACAATTTGTGCCACATCGGCAATACAATTTCGGCGCTGGCCAACCAAGGCATTACGCCGTTCGTCTATCCCAAGTGCGTGGGCAAGCTGGGGGTTCCTGGCTTCACCGGAACGCTCAGCGATAGCACCATGGCGAATGGTTACGCCTCGAATTGGGGACCGCGAATCGGATTTGCCTATGACCTGTTCGGCCATCACACCACATCTATTCGCGGCGGATACGGGATCTTCTACGTCCGGGAAGATGTTGGAACTGTGGACCAGCTCTCGTTCACCACGCCGATACTTCCGATTACCACGCCCACCGGTACTCCCGGAGATATGGCGGACGTCTTCGCGGTTGGCCCCGGTCGATTGCCCCAGGGTGGTGTGATCGATCCCGCATTCATCCCGGTGTATTCGCAATTCCTGGGATTCGTGGACTGCACTACCGGCTTGCCTACCACGGATACTTCTCAATGTTCCGTGTTCGACAATGGGCAGCCCAACCCGTTTGGCGTTTTCGGCGGCAACAGCATCAATCTGTTTGGGCTGGAAGTGCCGCGCCACTTCGTATCCCCCAGTACACAGCAGTGGAACCTGAGCATCCAACGGCAATTGCCGTTCAACTGGGTGCTTGAGGTCGGCTACGTTGGTACGAAGGGCACGCACCTGAGGGAAACGCGTGACGGGATTCAGCCGTTTGACGCCAGGACTCATCCCGTCACCGTCACTGCCAAAGATGGGACGCAGTACACCATCAACCAGAACACTTTCTTCAATGCCAACGCGCGCTCGCGGGCTCTCGGTCTCGCGACGCAAAACTATCAGATCTTCGCCAGCGATGCTTGGTCCAATTACCACTCGCTGCAAATGACGGCGTCGCATCGCTTCTCCAAATCCCTGTATTTCCAAGCCGCCTATACCTGGTCGAAGGCATTGGACGCAACTTCCACTGGAAACACCGCGTTCAACAGCGCCATCAATGACCAGACTAACTTGCGTGATTCATATGGTCCTGCGGACTTTGATCGCACTCAGCGGCTGGTGATGAGTTACAACTGGGACCTCCCTTTCTTGTCGGCAACGGAAGGCTGGGTGGGGGCGTTGTTGAGTCGCTGGACGTTGAGCGGGATCACGACCTTTCAGTCTGGAACCCCGATTACCATCATTGACGCCGCCGGCGGAACCGGTTTCAACCTGAGCAGTCCCGGCACCAGCACCGCTACGTTGAATCCCGGATTTACCATGTCTTCCGCTCTGGCGAGCGGCGACATACATCAACGAATCAACGGTTACTTCGATCCCGCGGCATTTAGCGGCGCTCCCACAGTTGGGCCGAATGGAGAAACAGGCTTCGGCAACCTTCGGAGGAATACTTTCCGCGGGCCATCTCAGCAGAACTGGGATGTATCTCTTGGCAAGAATTTTCGCTTTACGGAGAAACTCAATTTCAAGTTCGCAGCTGATTTCTTTAACATTTGGAACCATCCCATTTTTGCCAGTCCAAACAATGTCTTTAACGGGTTGGGCTTTGGGACGATCACCAGCACCAAGGGCACGCCGCGCCTGATTCAGCTTTCGGGAAGGTTTTCGTTCTGATAGATCAACCTAAAAGTCGGATTCCCATGCTCGAGCGGGATCAGATCTCGCCCGAACTAGCGGCTTTGTATGACGTCTTGCTGGCACAGCGAGGCGTTGTGCCGAATATGTTTAAGACCGTAGCCAACCATCCAAATTTGGCTTTGACCTTCGCCGCGTTTCTTAAGTCGCTTCTTAGTGACGGTGCACTGCCGGGCTTGTACAAAGAGCTGATCGCCACGCGGATGTCGGTTTTGTTGGGCTCCGCGTACGCTGTGGCGGCACATTCGATTTCTGCCAGGCAGAAGGGTGCCAGCGAGCAGCAGATCGCGGCAATGAAGTCCGATTTTGAGAGAGGTCCGTTCACCGAAGCTGAAAAAGTGGGGTTGCGCTGCGCGGATCGGCTCCATCACTCGGCCAACCAGATCGATGACGACTTTTACGCCAAACTGCAGAGTGTGTACAACGACCAGCAAATCATCGAGCTCATTGCCACGGCATCGGCTTTCCAGTTTTTTCCACGTTTCGTAGACGCGCTTCGCATCCCGCTTACTCCACTACCAGAAAAAATCTCCGCTGGGCAGGTCTGAATGCGCCCACTGGCTTCACGAATGTCGGTGATGAGCGGCGAAGGAGCGCTCTCCGTCTTCGCACGAGCCAAAGAATTGGAGAAGCAAGGTCGTTCCATCATTCACCTTGAACTCGGCGAGCCGGATTTCCATCCTGCGGCGAGCGTGCATGAAGCCTTGAATCGCGCGGTGCGCGAAGGCAAGGATCGTTACTGTCCTGTGATTGGTGTGCCGGCTCTGCAGCAGGCGCTCGCCGAGTATCTGCGCAAAACCCGCAATCTGAATGTCTCACCGGACAACGTAGTTATCGCGCCCGGCTGCAAAATCGCGCTCTTCATGGCCATGATGGCGCTGCTCGATCCCGGGGATGAAGTGTTGTATCCCGACCCAGGTTTTCCCGGGTATGCGTCCATTGCGCGGGGACTAGGCGCCGTTCCGGTGCCGTTTGAGCTTTCTGAGCACAATCATTTTCAGCCCGATCCCGATGAAGTTGCGGCGAAAATCACTCCCCGCAGCAAAATACTGATTACGAACTCGCCCGGGAATCCGACGGGCACGGTTTACACCGACCCGGTGCAGCGACGGCTGGCAGCGTTGGCGGTCGAACACGATTTGCTGGTGCTTTCGGATGAGATTTATGCACGCATCATCTACGGCGGGAATTACATCTCGATGATGAGCTATCCGGGGATGGAAGAGCGCACGCTGATTATTGACGGATTCTCTAAAAGTTTTGCGATGACGGGATGGCGTTTGGGATATGCCGTCGCTCCGCCAGGGATTGTTCCAGCTCTCGCCATGCTAGCGGTCAACACTTACACGTGCGTGGCTGAGTTCACTCAATATGCGGCCATCGAAGCTCTCAAAGATCGCGAAGGTGCGACGCCGCGGATGGTGGCAGAGTTTGCGCGACGTCGCGAGCAGTTTGTACGTGATCTGAACCGGGTGCTCGGATTTCGTACTCTTCCGCCCGAAGGCGCCTTCTACACCTGGGTAAAGATTGATGACACTGGTTGGAGTGCCGAGGATCTTTGCCATGTGATGCTGGAAGAAGGCGGGGTTGCCGCAATTCCTGGCGCGGCATTCGGCCCTAACGGCAAAGATTTCATCCGCTTTTCTTTTGCATCTTCGGCAGCCACATTACAGGAAGCGGTTCAGCGGATTTTGCAGGTTTCCTCGCAATGGCAACGAATGCCCGCGAGCAGATAACTAAGAACCGCGAACTAAGAGCGTAGAACTGATTGTTGTTCTTCCAGATTTTTCCAGGAGTCCAAGACATGAGGCAACTTTGCAGATGGCTGTGCGTCGTGATTGCGTCAGGCACTGCAATCGCATCCTTCGGACAGGCTCGTCCCTTGCCGGGCCCAGACGTACAGCAGATCTATGAGCGCATTCTGCCGCAGATCGAAAAGATTGCAATCTTCGATCATCACGCCCATCCGGGATTCTTTGACGATCCTGATGTGGATGCCATGGCTGCGCCGCCGGGAAGTGCGGCGCTGCGCGAACGTGATTCGAATCCAGAACTCGTGGCCGCCGCAAAAGCATTGTTCGGATATCCCTATGATGATCTCTCGCCGGATCATGCCAAATGGCTGATTCAAAAAAAGGCAGAGCTCAAGAGCGCCCAGGGCAAAGCTTACTTCTCCAACATTCTCGATAAGCTGAACATCGAACGCGGAGTGGCCAATCGCGCCATGATGGCCGACTACCTCGATCCCAAACGTTTCCCCTGGGTGTTTTTCGCCGACGCTTTCATGTGGCCTTTCGACAACCAGCAGCAGCGTGCACGCAATCCTGACCAGGAGGTGTACATCCCACTGCAAGAAAAAATGTTGCGGCGCTGGATGCAGCAGGAAGGCGTCAGCAAATTGCCGCCAGACTTTGGAGGCTATCTGGCGTTTGCGAGTCGCACACTGGAAGACAACAAGAAAAAGGGTGGGATCGCTATGAAGTTTGAAGTGGCATACTTCCGTCCGATGAAGTTCGGCGATCCTACTCGCGAGCAGGCCGCGGCGATTTACAAACGGTACGTCCAGGGAGGTGTGCCTGGTTCCGATGACTATCGTATCTTTCAGGATTACATTTTCCGCTTTCTGATTCAGGAAGGCGCCAGGCTGCATCTTCCGGTTCACATTCATACCGCGGTGGGGATTGGCGATTACTTCAACCTCTTCGAAGGCAACGTCATGAACCTGGAGAATATTCTTCGCGACCCGCGTTATTCCAAGGTCACCTTCGTGTTGATCCACGGCGGTTATCCCTACGAGCACGAAGCGATTTGGCGGGCAGCGTTGAAAAATGTTTACCTGGATTCGTCACTGATGGAAATTTATATGTATCCATCAGAATTCAAGCCCTCGCTGAAGCAATGGCTGGAAACGTTCCCTGACAAAATCACCTTCGGCACGGATTCATTTCCTTACAACGAAACCTTGGGAGCCGAGGAAAGTTATTGGTTGGGCGTGCAATCCGCGCGCACCGCCTTAGCCGCGGCTTTAGCAGAAATGATCTCGATGGGAGAGGTGAACGAGACGCAGGCGCTGAAAATGGCGCATGGCTATCTGCATGACAACGCCGCAGGACTTTACTAAAGAACGATGGGTAGTCAATTCCGCATCCCGGCTTCTACCTTCTGACTTGGGTCGCTCTGCCGCTGCACGCGGCTGTGATGAACGCCGTAGCTGAAATAAATCACCATCCCAACGACGAGCCAGACTCCCAACCGGATCCAAGTGATCCCGGTCAGGCTCAACATCATCGCCAACGAAGTTATGATTCCGAGGATTGGCACCAACGGCACCAGCGGTGTTCGGAACGGCCGCTCCAAGTCGGGCCTGCGCCGGCGGATGATCCATACACCCGCGCAAACGATGACGAATGCGAGCAGAGTGCCTATGCTCACCATTTCCGCGAGTACATTGATAGGCAGGGACGCGGCTAGCACGGCAACGAAAAGCCCGACCGTCAACGTAGAAATCCAGGGCGTTCGGAAGCGTGGATGGACGGCCCGGAACAGGCCGGGCAACAAACCATCCCGCGACATAGAGAAAAATACTCGAGACTGTCCCAGCAACATGACCACAATTGTGCTGGTCAGGCCCATGAGGGCGCCAAGCTTCACCAATAAACTGCCCCAACGAACGCCGGTGGAGTCGATGCCAATGGCCAGCGGATCCGGTACGTTCAGGTATCGATAATTCACCAGAGCGGTCAGCACTCCCGCGACCAGGATATAGAGGACGGTGCAGATGGCCAGAGAACCTAGAATTCCGATAGGCATATCCTTTCCAGGGTTCTTGGCTTCCTGCGCCGCGGTGGAGACGGCATCAAAGCCGATGTAAGCGAAGAAAATAATTCCCGCTGCCCGGAAAATTCCCGACATACCGAATTTCCCGAAACCATTGTTCGGTGGAATGAAGGGATGCCAGTTGGCCGCCATCAATCCCGGATGTTCGAGCAGGTAACGGCTGCCGATGCCGACGAAAATTATCAGGACGGCTACTTTGATGGCCACAATCGCAGTATTGAAATTCGCCGACTCCTTGATTCCGATCACCAGCACCAGAGTGCAAAACACGATCGCCAAAAAGCCCAGCAAGTTAAATGCGCCATAGGTGTGGAGCAGAGTTGCAGGATCGATTCCGAGCACTTTGAGCTTGGGAATGATCCTGGCCGCGTTCTCCCAGTGATTGTTGTAGAAAATGAACTCGTCCCAGCGCGTGCCTGCAATCGAAGCCGGCAATTTGATTCCGAAATCGCCGAGCAAACTAATGAAGTATCCGCTCCAGCCGGAAGCCACCGAGGCGGCGCCGAAAGCGTACTCCAGCACCAGGTCCCAGCCGATGATCCAGGCGAATATCTCTCCTAGCGTGGCATAGCCATAGGTGTAGGCCGAGCCGGCAACCGGAATCATTGAAGAGAATTCGGCGTAACAAAGACCGGCAAAGACACAGCCGATTGCGGCGAAGATGAAAGACAGAATCACGGCCGGCCCGGCATGCTGCGCCGTGGCGGTTCCAGTGATAACAAAAATTCCGGTGCCGATGATAGCGCCAATCCCAAGAGCAACCAGGTTGCTGGGACCCAGTGCACGCTTCAGACAATGTTCGTCAGTTTCTCGCGCTTCGTTAAAGATTGTGCTGATCGGTTTGGTCGCCAGCAGATTGGCCATTCGGCATTCCTTGATCTTCGGTGAGGAATTTCAATTATGAATAATACGGGAAGGTTGCAGCCATACTCACTATTTAACCGCCGGCGATGGCGCCGATCACGATAAAAGGCTCTTTGCCGGATGCTACCGCGTCGGGGAGAGGGGCGTCCGCCGGCTCGTGGGACAAGTCTTCCTCACAGGCGAAGAACCGCAAGAAGGCGCGGCGCTGTTGCGTGACCTGGTCGCGGATGGTTCCACGCAGCATGGGATATCGCGCCTCAAGCGCGTCGAGCACGGAACGCTGTGTGATCTGGCCTTCCACTTCGAGTGTGACCTCACCGCCGACGTGCGCCAGGGTCCGAAGATGTTGCGGGATGATTACGCGGATCATATTAGAAGCCATCGAATTAGAACTCCCAGACACTACGCGGCGAGCTCACGGCCAATCTCCCAGTGATGACCGAAAGGATCGACTACGCGACCCAATCTCCAGCCATGCTCCTCTCCTACCGGGTAGACCTCTTTCGCGCCAGCTTTTCGCGCCCGAAGAAAAACAGCATCCGGATCGTCCACCGTCAAGATGATTCGAACCGTGGCGCCACCGAGAGACTCAGGACTGAAGTTGCCATGGTCGGGCGATTCGTCGCTGAGCCAAAACTCCGCGCCGTCCACGGAAAGCCTTGCTACCACGCTTCCGTCAGGCCCTTCTAGGCGAAATGCCTCAAGCGCTCCGAACGCGGACTTGTAGAAGTCAACGGCTCGCGCGCTATTTCGAACCGACAGCCATGGTGCAATCGATGTCATGGGGACCTTCCTGTTCGAAAAGTATTCTACAGGGGGTGCCCCACGTCTCGCGACTTTGGAGACTTGGGCGCTGGCAGCGTAACTTCGCGCGAATGTTTCTCCGCTTTGACGAGCAGGCCCCAGGGGCTAAAGCCCCGTCCTTATTAGACCGGACGGCACGGCTGAAGCCGTGCCCTTCCAAAACATCAGGCACCCGGGTGCGCGTTGA
>Ga0137378_10004280_pt1 | contig 12341 bp, 8 predicted proteins | sample SagtaG_21_FD_104813 | JGI IMG/M metagenome (GOLD analysis project Ga0137378, IMG submission 104813) | Vadose zone soil microbial communities from Sagehorn Ranch, Mendocino, California, USA - Sage2_L_60_16 metaG | ecosystem: Environmental > Terrestrial > Soil > Vadose zone | place: USA... | reverse complement strand
CCGCCGCGTGCAGCACCCCCGCGTCGAACAGCCAGGCGCTGCCGGCCAGCAGTGCCCCGGAGATCAGGTACGTGCCGGAGATCATCTTCTTGCGCCCGAGGCTGTCGAACAAGTGGCCGAGTAGCAGCGGGCCGGCCAGGTTGCCGACCGCGAACGCGAGACCGTATATCGGAACGTCATTGTTGCTGACGTGGTAGAACCTGGTGAGCACGAGGGCATAGGTGAAGAAGATCGCGTTATACAGGAATGACTGCGTGATCATCAGCGTGGCCCCGAGGATCGCCCGCTGAGGGTACCGGCGGAAGGCCACTCTCAGCAGCGTCAGGTATCCGTACCGTTTCTCGGGCAGGATCGTGATGGCGGCACTTTCCGGCACCGGCTCGAGGTGCTGCCCGTCCCTCAGCGCGACTTCCTCGATGCGTCGTATCGCCTCCTCGGCCTCCTGTACGCGGCCGTGGGTGATGAGCCACCGTGGGCTTTCGGGGAGATTGCGCCGCACGAACACGATTACGACAGCGAGAGCCGGCCCGACCAGGAAGGCCAGGCGCCAGCCTTCGTTCGTTCGCATCGAGTTGAGCAGCAGGAAGGAGGCGAACGTGCCGAGGATCGCCCCGAGCCAGTACGTGCCGTTGATCCAGATATCGGTGCGTCCGCGGTAGCGTGCGGGCATCATTTCGTCGATGGCCGAGTTGATTGCCGAGTACTCGCCACCGATGCCCATGCCGGCGATAATCCGTGTCGCGTAGAGGTAGAAGATCCAGCCCGTGCCCTTCGCGGTGAAGGCCGTAAGGCCGGTACCGAACAGGTAGATCGCGAGGGTCCACATGAACAGCTTGCGCCGCCCGAGCTTATCGGAGAGCCTCCCGAACACCAGGGCCCCGATCACCTCGCCGACCAGGTAGACGGTGCCGATAGAGGCGGCCTGCGTCGTGGTCAGGTTAAGCGTGTCTGGCTGGGTGAGTTTGCTGCTTACCGAGCTGGCGACCGTGACCGACAGGCCATCGAGGACCCAGGCGGTGCCGAGGCCGAGGACAAGGCGGGTATGGAACGGCGACCAGCGCAGGCGGTCCAGGCGGGCCGGGATCGTGCTCCGGATCGGCTGTTGTTGTTTCGTGGCGACGGTGGCCATGCGGTGACCTCCCTCGATCTCCCCGGTCAGCGGGCGGTCTCGTGGTGGGGTTGCTTGACGTCGGCGCTGTCGCTCGGGACGAGCATGATGGGGCACTCGGCTTTGTGAAGGACGTACTGGCTGACCGTCCCGGGCAGCAGGGATTTGCCTGGGCTGGCCGCCAGCACGATGAGCTGGGCATGCGTCTGGCGGGCTGTCTCAACGATGACGCGTCCGGCAAGTCCCGCGGAAACGCGCAGGTCTGTCTGTCCCGCCTGGTCACCGAGCTCTTCGTGGACGGTATCGCGAAGGGTTGACTCGGCCGTGGCCCGTTCCTCCTCGGCGGTATGCAACGTGGCAACCGGATAGCCGCCCGTCGGCATGCCGAGTGGCGGCTCGTAGGCGGACACCGCGACCAGGGGGACATGTCGCCAGTGAGCCTCCTGCGCGGCTAGCCGCAGAGCCGTCCTGGAGCGCGGGGAGCCGTCAACCCCTACCACAACGGTCATGTTCTTCTCCTTCCCGCCCGGGTACCTGTCGGCTTAGCCGAACAGCGCAGGTGACAGTCCGGTGAGGTATCCCACACTGCATCAGGCACCGTGCGGCCACATCCCGCATCTGGGTATGAACCGCCGGTTCAGGGCTGGCTTTCGCCCTTCCAGCGGACGCCGTTCAGATCGGGGTCAGCCCACAGCGACAGGGCGAGCTTGGCCTCCGTGGGATGGTCCACTATGCGGTTGAGGTCTACCTGGGGACCGACCGCGAAGGCGCAAATGGCATAGCCGTGCCGGATGGCGCAGAGGATCATGACCTCGAACTTGACCGGATTGCCGTCAGCGCTGTTCGGCGTGGTCTGGAAGGCCTCGCCGTAGCCGGGCACGTAGCCGACGCTGGCGCCGGGCAGCACGTAATCGGGGACCGCGTTGGGGGCGTTGGCCTGCTGCAGCGAGGTGACGATCTGGCTGGCGCTCTGGCCCTGGGCAGGTCCGCCGACGAAGGCCAGCTGGCCGTCCTCGCCTGGCGCGGCCGGGTTGGTGAAGTCGAGCCGTAGCTGGTCAGCCGAGGACGAGGCTGAGGTCGTGGGGGGCTGCTGGCTGAAGACGGCGCTCGCCGGGTACCACTGCACGCTCCAGCCCTCGGCGCTGGTGTACACCCGCGGGAGGTGGGCCGGGATGCCGAACGGCGCCAGGCATTGCAGGGACGTGCAGGGCGTGGCGGGTGTCGGCGGAAGCACAAGGCCGAGGATGACCAGGACCACAGAGAGCAGGGCCAGGCCGCCGATCAGGGTGGCCAGGACGCCCCGGTGGCCTACAGGCCGGCTTGCCGTCCTGGTCGCGCGTTCGGCCACGCCGCACATTGGGCAGAACGGCATCGCGGGCACGACCTGGTGGCAGTGCGGGCAGGCCCGGGGCGGCCCGATCCGCACGTCCCGCTGCTCGTGCAGCAGGACGTGATGCAGCCCGATCCGCAGGGCCAGCAGAGCCGCCGCCGCGGCGGCGAGGTGGACGGCGAGCAGGACGGTGTCCGGAAGAGCGGCTTCGTCGGTGAAGCCGAGGCCGATTTCCACGGCCAGAGCTACCGCCAGCGCCAGGACCGGGTGGGTGAACCAGCGGCCTCCGGCCGCCGAGCCGGTGCCGCGCCGACTCCACAGCGCTGCTCCGATGTACCCGGTGGCGGCCGCGGCCACCAGCGGGACGCTCACCCCCCGGATGATCGCCTGGGTGAGGTTGGCGAGCACCGACGAGCCCTGGATGAGATTCCCGGCCCGCAGCAGCGGCGCCAGTTCGGTGAGCGTGGCGGCCATCGTCAGGCCAAGCGCGCTGGCGGCCCCGGCAGTGAAGCCGTCCAGCGCCTCGCTGTGGTCCGGCCGCCACAGCCAGGCCACCGCGACCGGCACCAGCATGAGGAGCTGGCCGATCACGGGGACGGCCACCGCGGACGCGAGCACGCTGCTGGTCGTCAGCGACGCCGCGAGCTCGGGGACCAGCGAGCCCGCGACAACCGGGCCGACCACGATCGCCCAGGCGACCCCGAGCGCCGCTCCGATTACGAAGGTGACCGCGGTCGGGACGGCGAAGCGGGCGTCCCGCGGGGCGATCTCGTACATGTAGATCAGGAAAAGCAGCGGTATCGCGAGGGCGCTGACGGCGATCACCGGCGCCCGGAGTCCCGCCACCGCCATGGCCACGAGCAGCACGACGATGAGGCCGAACGCGACACGGTAGGCACTGCGGGACGTCCCGGCGAGCTGCGGGAACAGCGAGCTCACGACGGCGAGGCGGAACACGCCCTCATCGGGGAACGCGGAATGGGCGTGGGCTCTCGTGGCGGCACCGCGGCCCCGGGCGTGCTTCAGGTGCGCTCCGCAGGCTCCGCAGAACGGCGCGTCAGGGACCTGGGACCCGCAGTGCGGGCAGACGGTGGTCCGGAAGGAGGAAGGCGGGTCGGGCCCTGCGTCATCGTCGCGGCCGGTCGTCGGGATCATGGCCGCCCCGTCAGCGACGTGAGATCGCGGGCCAGGTTCCAGGCGTCAGGCGTGCCCAGACCGGTGACCATGTCATAGCCGGGGCCCGCCGGGTAGAGGTCGTTCGTCCCGACCGTCACGTCGTGGAACGGCCGGTATGGCGGGGAGCTACCGGCGAGCCGGTACAGCAGCGGGTTCGCGAAGCCGACCGGGTTGTCGCCTTTGGACCGGAGGTACTGGTCGATCAGGGATGTGAGCGCGGCCCACACCGGGGTGGCGAGCGAGGTCCCGCCCGAGGAGAGCCACTTGCCGGCAAAGCGGATCGCGGCCCCCGTCTGGGGCGCGGCGTCCGCGGACACGTCGGGCACCTCGCGGCAGTACGAGCCGCGCAGCTGCCCGCAGACGGTTCCGTCCGAATAGGGGCTGGCCACGCCGGGGGTCTGCTGCCACGACGGCGCGGGCAGCAGCGCCGACTGGCCGCCCGTCGACCCCTGGGACAGCAGCGGCTCCGTCCAGGCCGTCTCGCCCAGGTACCGGCCCGCCGTGGTCAGTTCGATGGTGGTCCCGCCCACGCTGGTCACCTGCGGGAGGTCGCCGGGGAACGAGATGCCCTGCGCCGGGATCCGGCGATCCTGCTGGTGAATGCCTAGGCATTCGAGCCCGCCATCGTCACCGCTGGCGACGAAGGCCGACGTCCCGCCCTGCTCGGCGAGCTTGACGGCATTGTTCACGGCGGCCAGGTCGGTGGGAGAGAAGATGTCCTCGCACTGGCCCAGGCTCACGCTCCAGATGGCCCCGGGGTAAACCCGGGCCACCGTCGAGAACGCCTGCTGGAACTGGGACGCAGCGGACGCGTTCTTGCCGCCGAAGGCGTTCAGGTTCACGTAGACCAGGTTCGCAAGAGGTGCGATCGCGTGCGCCGCCTCGAGGTCCATGGCGCTCTCCCCGGCCGGCTTCAGGTTCAGCGGGCCGATGTGCGGGAGCGGATCCTCGAACGGGGGCAGCCCGAAGCGCGCGGCGTAGGCGGCGAGGTCGGCGGCTGAATATCCGTCCATCTCGAAGAAGACGATGGTCTCCCCCTGGCCGAGATCGCCGTGTCCCCAGAGCGGCCGAACGTCATAGGCGTCGGCGAAGCCGCCGGGTGCGAGCCCTCCGACCGGGACGCCCTGTTGCCTTCCGGCCGCCTTCACCTGGCCGAAGGAGCTGATGCGGCCCAGGCCGGCCACCTCGCCGCGCAGCAGCGCGGGGACATGGCTCGTCCCCCTGGACGCGTAGAAGACGCCGAATCCGGCCAGCCGGAAGTCATCAATGCGGACGCCGAGAGCGCGCCCGAGAATCGCCGGAGGCGCGGCCAGCAGCACCGTCGGCTGGCCAGTGAACCAGGTAGCGCGCAGCCCGTGCCGCGCCGCCCATGCCAGGACCGCCGCGGGACGGCCCGACCCGTGCAGTCCCACCAGTACGTCGGCCGTGGCGGCGCGGCTCGCCCCGAGATCATGAGCCTGTCCGAGCAGGGCATTCCACGCCGATAGCGGGCCCGCCGCGGCGGGCCGCTGGTTCCCGGCGGACGCCGGCCCGAAGGAGCCAGTCCCTGCCGCGGTGATGAGACCACAAGCGAGCGCGACCACGAGTAGCGGTGCGACCACACCGGCGAACCTGACCGCTCTTGTCACCACCACGCTTCAACGTAAGGGCTAGGGGCGCTGTCGCCACATCCCTGATTCGTGTAGTTCCCGGCCGGCCCGGTAGCCGACCATCCCCGATGGGAGCAGCATGGGATGCCAGCAGGCAACGACCCGCCTGAGGAGCGCCGGAAGACGGTCATGGGAGAGCTAGAGCCACGCCCCGTCGATGACGAAGGGGCCCTGGCAGATCACGCAGCGGGAGGGCGGGCCCGGCGCCCTGATCGCCAGGGGTGATAATGGCGCGTATTCTCTTCCTGCCAGCGCTGGACCGCGCGAGGGGTGATGACCCAGGGCGCGCATCCTGCGAGCGCCGACTGTGCTGGGGGCGTCATGCCGCCTGAAGTTGAAGCCAAGCTGATCGCGCCGGGCGAGCTGCGGCTGCCCGATCTGAGCGGCCTGGTCAAGGCAGCGACCGCGGTGCGGCTTCCCGGCCGCCACCTTGAGGCCATCTACTACGACACCGCCGAGTTGCGCCTGGTCCGGAACGGGATCACGCTGCGCTACCGCTCCGGTGAGGACGGCCCGCCGTGGACGGTGAAACTCCCCGAGGCCAGTTCCGGCGCCGCGCTGCGCCGCCGCGAGGTCAGCTTCGACGGTGCGCCCGGGCGGGTTCCGCCTCAGGCCGCCGACCTGGTCCGTGCCTACACGCGGTCCCGTCCGCTTGTGCGCGTGGCCCGTCTGAAGACCGACCGGACGCCCGTTGAGATCCGCGGTGCCGATGGCGGGCGCCTGGCCGAGATCGCCGATGACAAGGTGGCCGTGTACGGCGAGCGCGGACGGCGGACGGCAGGCTTCCGCGAGGTCGAAGTCGAAGTCCGGGCTCAAGGGCGGGCCGGCCGCCGCCTGATGCGCGCGGCGATCGGCCGGCTCGTGGCAGCCGGGTGCCGGGCCGAGCCGCCCGTCCCCAAGGTGATCCGGGCACTTGGCCCGCCGGCGTCCGGGCCGCCCGATGTCGTCGTGCCGCCGATAGGGTCCGATGCGGCCGTCAGTACGCTCATCCGATACGCCACCGCCCGGTCGGTCGCCCAGATCCTGCGTCATGACCCCGGGGTTCGCCTCGGCGAGGATCCCGAAGACGTCCATCAGTTCCGCGTTGCCACCCGCAGGCTCCGGTCTGACCTGCGCACGTTCGGCCCGTTCCTGGACCCAGAACCCGTCAGCGAGGTGGGCGGCAAGCTGCGCCTGCTGGGTGCCAGGGCCGGGGCGGCGCGCGACACCGACGTCCTCGCCGGCCGCCTCAGGGTAAAGGCGGACGTGCTGCCCGAACAGGACGCCGCCGGCGTCGGACAGCTCCTTCACCGCCTGGAGGACCAGGCGCGCCAGGCTCGCTCCGCGCTCCTGCAGGAGCTCCGCGGCCCCGGCTATGATCAGCTGCTCGACACCCTCGTGGGCATCGCCGCGCGGCCGCCGATCGCCGCCGAGCCGCCCGGCCTGGCCGGCCAGCGGGCCGCCGATCTGGCCGCCGGTGTGATCCGGCGACCCTGGCGACGGCTCAAACGCGCCGCTAAGGCCCTCGCAAAGCACTCACCCGACCCCCAGTGGCACGCCGTCCGCATCCGGGCCAAGCAATGCCGGTACGCGGCCGAGGCCGTCGCACCGGTGGCCGGCCGCCAGGCCAGGCGGTTCGCCGCGGCCGTCGCCGCGGTCCAGGCCGTCCTCGGCGATCACCAGGACACCGTTGTCGCCGAGGCATGGCTGCGCAACACGGGCGCCGCTGTTTCGCCCGCATGCGTCGCCGCTGGAGAACTGATCATGGCGGAGCGCCTGGAACGGGCCAGGCTGCGTTCGAAGTGGCCGAAGGTCTGGAAACGCGCATCAGCCCGCAAGCTGCGCCGCTGGTTGTGAAAGGGCGTGCCGCCCCTGGGCGGGGCAGGGCGGCACGGTGGCTGATCCAGATCACGGTGCAACGCGCATGGCCATCGCGGTGGCCCTGCTGAATGGGAGTGTCCGGTTTCAGCCGTCTGCTCCGGCCCCTAATGACCCCCAGCTGACCCCGACCGCAGGTGACGGGCGAACCAATCCCGGGCCAGCCGGGCGACCTGCTCAAGCGCCCCTGGTTCCTCGAACAGGTGCGAAGCGCCTGGGACGATCTCCAGGCGCGCCTCGCCCCTCAGCTCCTGCATCGCTTGCCGGTTAAGCTCGATGACCACCGCGTCGCGTGCCCCGACAATCAGCAGGGTCGGTTGGCCTACCGAACGCAGGTGCTCGCCGGCGAGGTCGGGGCGACCACCGCGGGAGACGACCGCCGCTACCGAGCCGGGCTGCGCCGCGGCCGCGACAAGCGCGGCCGCGGCGCCCGTGCTGGCGCCGAACAGCCCGACCCGCAGGCCAACTGTGGGCCGGTATTGCACTACCCAGTCGGTTAGGGCGATCACCCGGGTCGCGAGCAGGCCGATGTCGAACCGGAGCTGACCGGTGCGAGCATCGAGTTGCTCTTCGGCGGGGGTCAGCAGGTCGGCCAATACGGTGGCCAGGCCGGAGGCTTGCAGTTCGCCGGCCACGTAGCGATTGCGGGGGCTGTGCCGGCTGCTGCCGCTGCCATGCGCGAACAGCACGACTCCGCCCGCCGGCTCGGGCACCACCACGTCGGCGGCCAGCGCCACATCGGCCGCGGGAATCTGAAGGCTCTGCTCAACCAGGTTCATAACTTCCTCGCCTTGACGAACGTCGCCGACTCGGCGTAGCCATGACTCACACCGCGAACGGATAGGTCTCCGGCATCTCGCCCGCTTCCCAGCCTGCGGTCCGCTCCAGCGGCTCGAGCGCCCGGGTCTCATCGACGTGGATCACCGCGTCGAACTGGTCCGCCACGCGGGCCCGGAAGTAGTGACTCTGCCGCTCGGTCTCGGGCCGGTAGATCACCCCGATCGCCCGCTCCAGGCGCCCCGAGCGCAGCGCATCGGCGGACCGCGGCGCGGCCCCGAAGCGGAGCAGGAAGTCTTTCTCACCCACCTCGTGCAACAGCTCCTCCACACTGTCCGCGAGCGCCGGCCGCATCTGCTTGCGCTCGGCCGGCCCGTCCCAGTCGCTGCCCGCCGTGACCGTGCCGGTATAGGTGGTGAAGCCCACGAGACGGCAGTCGCCGGGGTGGCGCTCGCGGACAAGTTGGCCAACGTTGAGCTCGCCGCGCGCCGAAGTCTCCGTCGCCCCGGCATCACCGAGGTGGGAGTTATGGGCCCACACCACGATCTTCGCGGGCGCGCCCCGCCGCCGACTCAGGTGGCTAGCGAGCGCGTCCAAGGTGTCGGCCATGTGCCGGTCGCGCAGATTCCAGGTCGACACCCGCCCGCTGAACATGGCACGGTAATACTCCTCCGCCGCCCGCACCACCCGCGCATTCTGCTCGGCGTAGAAGAGCTCATCCTGGGCTATCAGGCCGTCCCGTCGCGCGTACTCCACGGCGTGCCGCTGCAGGTCGACAAGCTGCTCGACCACCTCACGCTCACACGCCTCACCCGCCCCGAAAGCCGCCGCGAAGCCGTAAACCTGAGCGTCATAGCCGCTGAAGTGGTCAAAACAGGCGTAACGCTCGCGGGCCCGCGCCGCGGCAGCCGGGTCCACCCGGTCCAGGTAGGAGATGACCTCGTGGACCGACCGGTACAGGCTGTACAGGTCCAGGCCGTAGAAGCCGGCCTTGGCCCGCTCGTCGCGGCCCGACCGGTCGTTGTGCTCGCGCAGCCATCCGGCGAAATCCAGCAACACCGTGTTCCGCCACATCCAGGCCGGGAAACGCTCGAAGCCACGCAGCGCCTCCTCAGCCGTGGCATCCTCGCCATAGCCACGGACATACCGGTTTACCCGGTAAGCATCGGGCCAGTCCGCCTCGGCCGCAACCGCGCAGAATCCTCTCTCCTCGATCAGCCTGCGCGTCATCTGTGCCCGCGCCGCGTAGAACTCGCTGGTGCCGTGGGAGGCCTCGCCGATGAGCACCATATGCGCGTCGCCGACCAGATCGAACAACACATGGTCGGCCGGCGTACCGTCGGCGACCGGCTCCGCCTCGGCGCGGATGACGGCCACCTCCGTTGGGCCAGCCGCGCTTGCGGCGGCGGGCCGGGACCCTGGGGCCGCCCGCAGGAGGTCCCGCACCTCCTCATCGGTCGTCTGGGTGAAATCCCAGTACGATTCCCCGACAGCGAAGAACGGTGACGGCGTCGTCGCGCAGACCACTTCGTCGGCCAACGCATTGAGCTCCCGGCAGGTGGACTCCGGCGCGGCCGGCACGGCGACCACGATCCGAGCGGGCCGCAGCCGCTGCAGCGCCTCCACGGCGGCACGCATGCTGGAACCCGTCGCCAGACCGTCATCGACGACGATTGCTATCTTGCCGAAAACCTCGGGGAAAGGCCGGCCCTCGCGGTAGGCCTGTTCCCGGCGCAGAAGCTCGCGGCCCTCGCGTTCGGCGACCTGCTGGATAGCGTCCGGTGAGATGCGCAGCCCGCGAACCACATCGTCGTTGATCACCGTCACCCCGCCGCTGGCGATCGCGCCCATCGCCAGTTCCTCCCGGCCCGGCACTCCCAGCTTGCGCACCAGGAAGACGTCAAGCGGGGCACCCAAAGCAATGGCCACCTCATACGCCACAGGCACCCCGCCACGGGGGAGCCCCAGCACGATGACATCGGGGCGACCCCGGTACTCCTCCAGCAGGCCGGCCAGGAACCGGCCCGCATCCCTGCGGTCGCGAAACAGACGATCTGGCATGATCTGCGCCCTGTCCATACAAAGGGCTCGTGCAACGTAAGGAGCCTCCCCTACCCGTTCCCGGGCAGGGCGAACCACGACCGCGGAGAGTCGCTGCTCGAAAGCCGACCAGATCGGCGGTTCGGGCTCGTTGGCGGATCGAGAACGACCACGGTGGGTAATGGCGGAGGTGCCCTACGCGTCGAATTAGGCTGGGGTAACTCGGATGTCGGCTGCCTTGACGCCGGTGTGCCGGTCGGCGGACACCGGTGGTCAGGCGTCCCGGCCATGGATCTGTTCCAGGAGGGCGTCCACGCTCCTGGCTCTGTGAACAGCGTCACCCGGGCCGGGGCCGACTCTCACGTCGTGCAGCGCCACTGAGAGAGGGGCACCCCAAGATCATCGAGATGCTCGTGGACGAAGCGGACGGCCATGGAGCCTTCACCCGTGGCCGCCGTCACCCGCTTGACCGATCCACTTCGGACGTCCCCTGCTGCGAAGACGCCGGGCCGACTGGTCTCGAGCAGAAAAGGAGCGCGGCCGGGCGGCCACCTCGTGCCTTCCCCGGCCGCGGGGATCGCGCCGGTGAGGATGAATCCGTCGTCGTCCAGGGCGAGCTGATCTGCCAGCCAGCCGACCTGCGGATCGGCACCAATGAAGACGAACAGGGCGTGCGCTTCTAGCGTCCGGCGCTCCCCGGTCTGGCTGTCCCCGGCGACGACCCCGCGGAGTTCGCCGTCGGCGACGAGCTCGCGGATCTCGGTGCGGTGCAGGATCTCCACGCCGGGGTCCCGCTGGAGCTGGTCAGCCAGATAACGAGACATGCCCTGGCTGATGTCACCACCGCGGATGAGCAGGTATACCCTTGCCGCGTGCCTGGCCAGGTACAGCGCCGCCTGGCCGGCCGAGTTGCCGCCTCCCACGATGACCACCGGACCGCCTATGCAAGCGCGGGCTTCCACCGGGGTGGCAGCGTAGAAGACACTCACCCCCTCGAACTCCTCGAGCCGGGACAGCGCCAGCTTGCGATAGCGTGCGCCCGTCGCGATCAGGACCGCCAGGCCGGCCACGGAGGTGCCATCATCCAGGCGGATGGCGTAGCGGCCGTCGCCTTCCTCGAGCGCGATCGCCGCGGCCGCGACGATGATCTTCGCACCGAACTTCTCCGCCTGGATGACGGCCCGTTCCGCGAGCTCCCCGCCCGAGATCCCGGCCGGGAAGCCGAGGTAGTTCTCGATGCGCGGGGACGTCCCCGCCTGGCCTCCTGTCGCCACGGCCTCGAGGACGACCGTGGCCAGGCCCTCCGAGGCGCCATAGACGGCCGCCGTGAGGCCGGCCGGTCCGGCTCCGACAATGATCAAGTCATGCGCTGTGGTATCCGAGGCGGGCCGCCGGAGGCCGAGCAGACGCGCGAGCTCGGCGTTCGTCGGCTTGCGCAGGACATGGCCCCGCCAGATGACCACCGGCGTCTCCTCCGGAGGGACGGCAAGCCGACGGAGCAGGGCCTCTGCCGCCTTGTCCTGTTCCAGGTCGACGAACCGGTGCGGCAGCCGGTTGCGGGCGGCGAGTTCGCGCAGCCGGCGGGTGTCGGGCAGGAAGCGGGAGCCGACGATCTGAAAGCCCGTTCCGAGCTCGATCAGCAGGGAGCGGCGCAGCAGGTAGGCGCGAAGAATCAGGTCTCCGAGCAGCGGGTCGAGGGTGACAAGGTGACGCAGACGCTCCACCGGCACGACAAGCACCTCGCCCGGCTCACGTACCACGGCGGTTACGAAGACGGTCTGCCCGGTGAGCAGGCTGAGCTCGCCCAGGAACCGGCCGGGGCCATGGACGCTGATAACGTGCTCGTCCCCGCCGTAGCCCGTCACGATCGCCACCTTCCCCGCGAGGATGACGAAGAAGTCGCAGCCGGGATCCCCCTCGCGGAACAGCACCTCGCCTGGGTGCGTGCGTCGCCGATGGCCATGCGCCGCAAGAGCCTCGATCTGCGCCTCGCTCAATCGGGGGAACGCCCCGTACAGGTCGGGTGTCTCGGCGAGTTGCCCGGGTCCCGGTGCGGTCACGATGCCTGCCTGGATGCGCGCCGCATGACGATGCCGGCAGGACGGGAGGCGCTCGGGTCACATCGGGCAACCGCGGTCTGCCCGTGCCGGAATGGGTAAGGAAAGCTCACAGCTTGTGAGCGAGCCCTCTGCAGGATCAAGCCACACCGTCCCTTCCGCAACCACAGGGATGCCGGCCGGGCCCTGGCCGGCCTCCAGGACAAGTACCCGAGGCCGCCCCGACGTCATAGGGCAGGCGGGATCCCAGACCTGGAAAGGTCCGCCGAGCCCGTCGGGTCCCTATCGAAGCGACGATGCAGCTCTGACACCACGCCAAGGGTAACGCCGTCGCACCGGTCTGGGAT
>Ga0137378_10004277_pt1 | contig 12345 bp, 5 predicted proteins | sample SagtaG_21_FD_104813 | JGI IMG/M metagenome (GOLD analysis project Ga0137378, IMG submission 104813) | Vadose zone soil microbial communities from Sagehorn Ranch, Mendocino, California, USA - Sage2_L_60_16 metaG | ecosystem: Environmental > Terrestrial > Soil > Vadose zone | place: USA... | reverse complement strand
TTCGTGGTCTGTTGGCGGCTTGTTGCGGGTGTTCGATGAATCCCATGCGGGACCGTTGAAGAAGCCCACTGAATCGAAGAAGCTGTTGCGGTTGATCTCAAACAAGTCGCCGTGATATTTGTTTCCACCGGACTTCATCTGGTAGGTCAATGCCCCCTGGCCCAGACCGAATTGCGCGGAGAATGTGGAGCGCTCGACGCGGTATTCCTGCACCAGTTCGAATGGCGGATTGAAGTTGGTGGTATAGCCCTCGGTTTCCGGCTGCGGTGCGGGGATACCGTTGTAGACAATCTCCTGCTCGAAGTCGACACCACCGCTGACACGGTGAGAGAAGGTGCTGCCTGTAGTTCCCGGCGCCATGAACTGGAGCGCGTCCACCTGGCGGCCGCGACCCGAAACTTCGACCGGCAACGCCGCAACCACGACCGGCTCGATCGTGCTGCCGAGTTCGGGTTGTGTCGTGTTCAGGGCAATCTGATCTGCAGTGACCTGAACAGTCTCAGTAGCCGCGCCAGTTGAAACTACAACGTCAATGGTGGCCGTGGTACTGACCTCAATCGTGACGTCATTGTGAACTGCCTTTTTGAACCCTGAGGATTCAACCTCGACGTTGTAGCGGCCGGGGATCAAGCCTCTGACCGTGTATGTGCCTGCACTGCCGGTAACTGCGTTCGTTGATACCGAGGTTTCCTGATTGGTAATGGTGACCTTGGCACCAGAAATCACAGCTCCGCTGGAATCGGTGACGGTACCCGTAATGCCTGCACTGGCCTGGCTGCGGACGACATGCGGGGCCAACAGTATGAGGCATCCGAGTGTAAAGGTGACGGCGAACTTAGCCCACAGACATGGGTTAAAAGGGCGCACTCCTGCGCGCTGCTTGAGAACGGGGAATTCTCTCACTGTGTCTCCTAACAAAAGTCGTACTACTTCTGCAATCCAATCGTGAACAGGGAATCTCGTAACGGTGGGCTCTATCCCGGCCCATTCATCTCCGCTATGGAATCGATACCATTTTTGGGCTGAACGCTCCCATAGCGGGCAAATATAAATTGATCCAAATCTGTCTGTCAAGTTTTTTTAGGGGCGAGCGATCCCGCCGCTTCATAACTGCAGAATGGTTCCTATGGCAGAAAAGCAGGACAATTGCGTGCGGAAGTCATGGCTTGCTCGTTGAAGAAGCGGGTGTTGAAGATGGCGATGCGGTCACTGGGCACGGATGCAGCCCGCACATGGAACCGGTGATTCCCTTGCCCTCTGTGATGGTGAAGATGCGGTCGACACCGGGAAGCTTCACCGCCTCTACGACCCCGGATGGCCAATGAATCTGGGCCGTTCCCGCATCGGTGGAGTCGCCGAGGCCGAAGTGGGTCCGCTGATCGTTGGTTGACACGTAGCTTCCACCGCTTAACACATCCTGTCGTTGTCGCAGACCGTGCGCCGTGAGATAGACCGTCGCACCCACTGCATCACGCGGCCCCCTGGGCCCACCCATGAGCTTGAGTTCGACCCAATGATGCTGATCGGCACTGACGTTTTTCAACAGCACGGGAGGCCCGTCGATCGGGGTGATGATCACGTCGATCTTGCCATCGTTGAAGAGGTCGCCAAACGCGGCTCCCCGCCCTGATGTGACTACCGCCAGACCGGACCCCTTGACCGGGGGAATCTCCTGGAACTTGCCATCGCCGGTATTGCGAAACAGCAGAGGCCTCTGCGCGTAAGAGGTTCCCCAGTCGAGCCGGTCGGCCGCAGGGTAGATGTGGCCGTTAATAAACATCAGGTCGAGCCAACCATCGTTATCGAAATCCAGAAAGCCAATGCCCCAGCCCAGGAAAGGGACGGATGTCTTTCCAATGGCGGAGCGCATGGAGACCTCGGTAAAGCTGCCGTCGCCTTCATTGTGAAACAGCAGTTTTGCCTCATCGGAAAAATCGCTGATGGCAAAGTCCAAGCGTCCGTTGTTGCTGTAATCGCCGACAGCTACGCCCATCGCGGCCACTTCATGGCCGTCCTCGTTTAGCCCAAAGCCAGAGGAGAAGCTTGCATCTTCAAAGGTTCCGTTGCCGCGATTGAGATAGAGATAGCTCAATGTCGAGTCGTTAGCCACGAGCAGATCGAGTTTGCCATCGTTGTTCGCGTCGACAAAAACCGGTGTCAGGCCATAGTACCGATTGACTTCATCAGCAACACCGGCCTTCACACTCGCGTCGGTAAACGTGCCGTCTCCGTTGTTGTGAAAGAGGTGATCGGGCTCGCCCTGAAGATTACGCGGCCCACACATCACAGGTTCTCCGCGAAACTCGCAGTACGAAAAGCCCGTGGCCTTGGTTTTTGCATAGGGCAGATTGTCTCGATCGAAGTGAACATAGCCAGAGACAAACAGGTCGAGGCGCCCGTCGCCGTCATAGTCGCCCCAGGTGGCACCGGCAGACCAGTTGCCCAGGGTTACGCCCGCCTTCTCTGCGACATCTGTGAAAGTGCCGTCATGATTGTTGTGGTAGAGCCGGTTCTTGCCCCAATTCGATACGAATATGTCGGGCCAGCCGTCGTTATCATAGTCGGCGACAGCGGCGCCAAAGCCCCAACGATCATTCGTCACGCCGGCCTTCGCGGCCACGTCGGTAAAAGTTCCGTCGTGATTGTTGTGGAACAACGCGGCGTGTGGAGGCTCTGCTTTGCCGTCGAGTGCATTGAAGGTTGACCCGTTGACCAGGTAGATATCGAGCCAACCGTCGTTGTCATAATCGATGAGCCCTATGCCCGATCCATTGGTATCGATGATGAGTCTTTTGTCTGCCGCTCCCATGGTGTGCGTCCAGTTGGAGAGTCCGGCCGCGCTCGTCACATCCTGGAATATCACAGGGCCGGAATCAACAAACCCTGAGGACGTGATGGGCCGTTTCTGCGCGCTACTCACCGGCGCAACCGAGGCACTCATTGCGTTCAAGGTTTGCGGAAGCTGTGGCACGGGCTGCTTCGCGATCGATTGCGACCAGAGTGAAGGCACAAGAATCGCCGTCATCAAAGAGCCGGCAAGCGAACCGTGAACACGCAGCAACAAGACTCCTCCGAGGGTTGAAGTGTATCGCAAACCCTGACGCTGCACACACGATAATGACCAACTTGCCGCTCATTCACGACCAACCAGCCGCGACGGATATTGCATCGTGGTCAAGACTTGCGGGAGTGTCAAGGAAGCCAGGACTGGCATGGCGCTGTGGCAGGGGCTTGCATTGCTGCGATTCCGGGGCCACTGCCAGCGGCGGGGTGTTGGGGAAGTGCACAGCAGATGCCATCAACCACCCGTCATCTCAGGCACTGACAGGAATGCACCCACATGACATGCGCTGAATGAGTCGAGTTTCGAGCGTAACGTGTCGGGTTCTCTTGGAACGGACAGCCGTTCCGGCATTACGTCTGCCAAGGAGTTGTTCGAAGAGAAGCTCAGCCGCAACACGGCCAATCTCTTCCACAGGCTGCTGAACAATGCTGATGGAGGGTCGAACCATCGAAGCGAGTTCGAAGTCATCAAAGCCCAGCAGGGCGATGGTTTTGGGCACGTGAACGTTGAGCTTTTGCAGAACTTCAAAGGCATACGTGGTGGTGCTGTTCTTTAAGGTGAAGAGAGCGTCAGGCGGATTGGGGCCGGAGAGCATGCTCTCGATGGCGTACTCAGCCGACCTATAGTCTTTTGCAGAGGTGTCAAGAGTAGAAGTCAGTCCGGCAGAGTCAGTTGCAGCGCGATAACCACGGATGCGCTCTTGAATCGTGAAGATGGTGCTCTCGCCCGTCAGACAGACGATGCGACTATAGCCATGTTCGATCAAATGTTGGGTGGCAAGTTTAGAACCCTTGAAATTGTCGGTCACAACCGAAGGAATGGAAGAGTTGGAGACCGGGCGGTCCACTGCCACAACTGGAACAGAAAGTCTATTGAGCGCGTCTCGCAATGCCTGACTCTGTGAATTCGCGGGCGCGATAATCAGTCCATCCACTCGGTGGCTAATCAAGATGTTGAGATTTTCAATCTCAGTGTGAGGATCGTTATGGGATGCCGTAACGATCAACAGGGAGTCGTTGGCACGTGCGACAGCCTCGGCCGCCTCAGCGCAACTGGAAAAAAACGGATCAGCGATACTGGGGATGATCAGTCCGACCGTCTTGGTGCGATCGCCCTTGAGAACCCGTGCGGCCTGGTTGGGCATATAGCCCATGGCCTCGATCACCCGGCGCACATGAGCCAGCGTCTTCGGGCTGACGCGATCGCCGCCGTTGATGACGCGGGAAACGGTCGTATTGCCAACACCCGCTTCTCGTGCGACTTCGCTGAGAGTTGGAGGAGTGCTTCTCTTCACCATGCTTGTGCCGGTTGAATCTATCGCGGTATCGAAAGTCTATGTCACCCGGGGTGAAGGTCACAACCAAGGAAAATGACTTTGCCTCTCAAATTCTCAGATTCTGAGGGGGTTAGCCATTTTGGCGGAATTGCCCCTTGGATTCTAAAAACCAGCTAACAAGTGCAACGTCAGGCGGCTTGGGGAGACATTTGGGATAAACAAAGTCGACAGAGGCCCGAACCGCCTGGCCGGGCCTCTGGAGTCATCTGCTCATGAACTCGCTGCTTATGGCGCCGGAACAGCGGTTCGATTTGCGGGCACGATCTGTTGCTGATAAGCAAAGACCTCCCGGCTGCGCGCATCGACGATCACCTTGAGCCAATTTGCGTCATTATTGCCGTTGGCCTGGTTGTCACCGAATGTTTCAACCCTTGTAAAGTTCTCAAGCCGTCTTCCCTGGGCGTCGAGGAAGGGCTTGTCTGTCCGGAAGTAGTGCGAGTCGCCATGCACATACGCGACAGGCTTGGCGAAAGAGATAACTTCGGTGCGCAGGGCAAGCAAGAAATCCTGGAAGCCATCGGGCTGACCATCGGTTTCAGCTAACGTCTTAGGGTCGCGGACAGGACCGCGGGGAGCATCGGTTGCATCAAAGCCGGGATCGGCCTGCGAGATGAACATGACAGCGGCTGAGCCGCGCCTCGTTGCCTCGGCGAAGGTATCCTGCATCCATACAATATCCGCTTGATTGCGCGCTTCATACTCGGCTGGATCCGGTGCAGTGTCGCACAGATTGTTGCATGAGCCCTGAATATTCAGCGTTGCATAGGTAACACCGCCCACGGTCCAGCGACGGTTCTCAACGCAGGGCACGCTCCCGCTCACGCCCAGGCACAATGGCGTCGTCTGTACCTGCTGGCGCAAGCGGCGTTGGCCGAGCGTGAACGGAGTGCTGAAGAAAAGCTTCCGCTCCTTATCGAGTTGCGCCAGAGAAGAATAGCCGGCGGTACGATCGCAATCGACCCAATCGTTATCTCCCGGTGTGAAAACAGCTGGAGCACGCAAAGAACTGAAATAGCCTAACGCCTGCGTGTATGCAGCATCTGTACACTCGCTCGACCCACTCTTGAGATCTCCGTCGTGAGCCGTGAAAGCGAGATTCTGACTGTTCATGTCGGCGATGATGTTGGGCACGCCGACCGTGGCTTGCAGCGTTGAATAGGGCAGATCTCCCCAAAGACCGATTGCGTAGGGACCTTCGACTTCCTGAGCCGTTGCCGCGCTTGTTGCTAGGCCTGCGAGTAACACTGTCGTCAAGAAAGTTGAGAGCCCTCTGCGAACTGCTCTCGGTTGTTGGAACGATTTCAGTTGAATCCTTTCCATGAATCACTTCTCCTCGGGTAGACTCTTTGAGCCTGCCCGCCAAGTGCGTTCTTTGAAATTCGGACCGAAGGCATCGAGACCAATGGCTGCAAACCCAAATTCGTCGCGATGCGATTCCATGTGAGGTGTGCCACGGCATTTTTTCAAGGGGAAGAGCCGAAGCGACTTCAATCTAGAGAATCGTGTTTACAGGATTGTGAATATAGCGAAGTCGTTAAGAACAGCGTCGAGATAATAGTGACATCGGAGCGGCATTCCGTTCATACACCGATTGGTAGTGCTCTCCCATAGATCCAGATTTCACACAGGATTCATCATCGTGCAATAGACACCCGGTAGTTACTTAGGGCGGCGCATGCTGCGATGCTCCCGCGCTCTATCCCGCAGTTGATCTCAAACTCCCCATCCCCAAGGAGACTTTATGCAACTCGTCGCCCAAAGACTAGTCCTTGCAATCTCAACTTTCGCCCTCGCACTTCTGGTCACCGCTCCTGCGCAGGCAGAAAAAGATGACTATGCCACCAGCACTCCGATCAAACACGTAGTGGTGATCTATCAAGAAAACGTGTCATTCGATCATTACTTCGGAACTTACCCGAATGCCGCCGCGAACAAGGATGGCAGCCAATTGTTTGGCCACGCCAAGGCCGCTACTCCAAGAGTGAATAATCTCATCAGTGCCGGTCTTCTTACGAACAATCCCAATGGCATTAATCCCTTCCGCATCGATCGCAGTAATCCCAATACCTGCGATGAGGATCACGGTTATGGAGACGAGCAGTTTGCCTTTCATGGCGGACTGATGGATCGATTCACTGCCACCTTACCCAATGGCCGTCCATTCAGCTGCAACGATCGAATTCTCGGCGCAAACAGCACCATGGGTTACTACGACGGAAACACCGTGACGGCACTTTGGAATTATGCGCAGCATTTCGCATTGAGCGACAATTCATTCGGCACCAGCTTTGGCCCTTCGACCCCGGGCCTGCTGAACCTCGTGGCCGGGACAACATTCGAAGCGGCTATTACCAACGGCCTTTCGCCGAGCGGTAATATTGCCGGCGGCGTGAGCAGAGGAGCCGCCATTGGCGACCCAGATCCCGCATTCGATGTCTGCTCCAATCCGAAGCGAGCCCAGATCCAGATGTCAGGACAGAATGTGGGCGATCTGCTGAACAAGGCGGGCGTTACCTGGGGATCGTTCATGGGGGGATTTGCACATTGTACAGGCGTGCACACCGGCATAACGGGCCTGACCACCGCCGACTACATTCCCCACCACGCGTTCTTCCAATATTGGCAGTCGACGTCAAACCCCAATCACACTCCTAGAACCTCAGTCACGATGATTGGCCATCAAGGTGACGCGGCCAATCATGAATACGACCTTACTGACTTCTGGGATGCCCTCGCGGCAGACAACCTGCCCGCGGTCAGCTTCTTGAAGGCGCGCGCGATAGAAGATGGGCACGCCGGTTACTCCGATCCTTTGGATGAACAGAATTTTCTGGTTCAGACCATCAATCGTTTGCAGAGGTCTCCGGAGTGGAATGAGACTGCCATAATCATCGCGTACGACGACTCGGATGGCTGGTATGACCACCAGATGGGCCCCGTTGTATATCAGTCAAATGTTGCCGATGATCAGTTGCTCGGAGCCGGAAACTGCGGAACTCCGAAACCAGTGGATGATACGGGCACAATTCAAAACGGCCGGTGCGGGTACGGCCCGCGTCTTCCGTTGCTCGTGGTATCACCATTTGCACGGACCAACTATGTTGACCATCGGGTAACCGACCAGGCATCCATTCTCAGGTTCATTGAAGACAATTGGAATTTAGGAAGAATCGGGAACGGATCGGCGGATGCGATAGCAGGAACACTGGACGGTATGTTCGACTTTGGCGAAGGCCACGGGAATCGCAAGTTGTTTCTCGATCCGCTGACCGGCAGACCGATCGATTGATTAGTAAAGCCGTGAATGACGTGGAGCCCAAACAGAAGCGGAATATGCAGCCGCGATTCCTCGATCGCGGCGCGCTGAATTCTGTTGATCTGCGCAGGCGCTAGCCGCGCGGCGCTGGGCGCAATGCACAAGAGCAATGCGCCCACGCTCGCTGCTAATGTCACCGCGACATCGAATGCTCATGGAGTCTTGCTCAGGGAGCGATAGTATTCGGCGACTGAGTCCTGATATCCCTCCGGTACTGACTGCGGCTTTCCAGTGCGCGATGCGAGCGAAGCAGTCGCGCTGCGCTCCAACTGAAGCTCAAGCCGGTCAATGGAACCGAGCACTTCGCGGCGCATCTCTTCGACGATGGCCGGATTCCCCGGGAAGCGCCGCGGGTCGAGATGCTGCATCTGCCGAGCGAGATCCTCCGCCTCTTTCGCGGCCTGCGGATCCCCTTTGAGCATCTGCCGCAGTTGGTTCAATTCCCGCAGCTCCTGCTGGAAAGAGCGCTCGGCGTCGGCGGGATTGGCAGATGGATCATCTGCCTGGGGTTGCTGTGCGGGGGAGCCATAGCGATTGTTGCCGGTGTTGATGTTGCCCCACACTGTGCTGTCTGCAGTGCGCGAGCCGCCAAAGCGAATATCGCCAGCCTGACCACCAACGTCGCCCGGGCTGAGGGAGTTGCCGCTGCGCGGATCCGAGGAACGTCCCGACTGCGCGCCTGCGCCTCGATTCAATTGCTGATCGTCCTGCCCGGCTTGTGCTTGTTGTCGACCTTGAGCAATGGAGCCATTTCCGTCGCCGGCCTGCTGAGCGCCGCGTTGCGCATTCTGCTGGCCTCCATTGGAGCCGCCGCCGTTGCGACCGGGCGCGCGCGTCATTGACTCGATTCGATTGCGCAAGCGTTCAATCGTGTCGAGTGCTGCGGACTGGCCGGTCTGGTTGGATGCACGGCCGGAGTTGCGCTGCCCGGGCTGTAGCTCATTCATTGCCTGCTGCGCCTGCTGCAACTGCTGCTTAAGTTTGTCGAGTCCCTGCGCGATCTGGCTCTCCGTACCATTCGCATTTGGGTTGATTCCACGACGCAGCCAGTCGGCGGTTCGTTGTGTGTGGTTATCGAGGTCGGAGTTGTCCATCTCAGTGAGGGCATCGCGCAATTGTTTCGCAACACCCGGTTGGTTGGGGGCGATCTCGCGCGCGCTGTCACGCATATCCTTTTCCAGTTTTGATAAATCGTCGGAGAGCTGTTGCCTTTGCTGCGCGAGGCGATCGCGCTCGCGAATGCGCCCCATGGTGCCGGTGAGGTCGGAGGGCGTGGTGTTCTGCTGCTCGCTGGCTACCTTGTCGATGCGTTCAGACTGCGCACGCTCTTCGTCTTTGAGGCGGGCTGCTTCATGTGCCAGCGAATCAACCTTGCCGGAGGCGAGTTGCTGTTGCGTGCCGGCGAGCAGATTGGCCGCCTCGCGCAGCTGTTCTGCGGCTCGGCGTGCCGCATCGGCACTCTGCTGCGGACCGCTGCTGCGCTTCATGGCATCGGATGCTTCCTGCAGGCGCCGCAAGGCCTGTTGCACGCGCTGATCGGCACGATCTTGCGATTGTTGAGCGGATGATTGCTGACCCGTCTGATTTTGCGAACCAGATTGGGCTTGCGAATTGCTTTCGGCCGACGATCTCTGCTGAGAATTGGCCTGTGACGACGAGGAACTCGATCCCTGACGACCTTGCTGTTGGTTCTTGGCCATCTCTTCCATCTGGCGCTGCAGTTGCTCGGCTTCGCGCCGCAGCATTTCCTGCTGCCAGCGCTGTTCAAAGCTTTGCTGCGGATTGTGCTGCTGGTTTGCTTGCTCTTCCTGGCGCTTTGCGAGCGCGTCAAGTTTCGCGAGCGCATCCTCCACATCTTTCGCGCGCTGCTCCTGGGGCGAAACGCTCTGCGCGGTTTCGTACTGGTTCTTTTCCGTGTCCAATTCGAGGTCGAAGAGGCTGGCGAGATCACGCCCGGCGCTGCCGCTGCCCGAGCCTCCGCCGCTCTGGCCAAAGGCAACCTCGATCTTGCGGAAGGTGGCCTCAGCGCGCAGCAGGGCTTGGAGAGCCTTCTGTTCGAGTGGAAGCGCATCCTTCCATTGCGTGGCTTTCAGTTTGTCCGCGGAAGGAGCCATCGCGGCAGCCGCATCTTGCATATCTTTGTTGAAACCGGCGAACTCTTCAGCGGCCGCGGATAGATCGCGGCTTTCAATCCTGGACGACAACGCTATTACCTGATCGCGAAGCTTCTGCTGCGCATCAGAGAGGAATTGTCCGGCAACCGTGGCATCTTTTTGAGTGGCGCTCTTGTTATTCTGCTGCTTCCATGTGGCGGCGATCAGTTCTTTTTCGCGCTTGGAGATTTCGGTCTGCTTGTTTCCACCCGCGCCTCCAGCGCCGCCTCCGCCGCCGCTCTGCTGTGACTGCGAGAACTCGCGTTCGAAGGGCTCCACCTGGATGAAAGACATATCGGTACGCGCTTCGGCATGACCATCACGCGCGCTGGCGTAGACGCTGACCACGTCTCCGGGTGCGAGCTTGAAATCTTCAAGAGGCAATGTGTGGGCGCCGTCGGTACTATTTGCGCCGGGCTTGTCGAGCAGACTGATCTCGCGCTCCGGGCCGCCATTTACCGAATAATGAACATGAACGTCGTCCAATCCGAATTCAGCGGCAGCCTTGACGCCTACCGTGACTTCCTCGATGGGATTGGCGCGGTAATCGCCACGCGGCCGGTCGATGGAAATCTGGGGAGGCTGCGCCTTGTCTGTGGCAATGAAGTAATCCTCAGACAGTCGAACCGGTTGGCCTTCGTCCACTGCAGCCAGGTGGTAGACGCCATCTTGCTCCATGTGAACGGTGCCACGATATTTGTTGCCGTCGCCACCGGTGAGTTGAATTGTTTGTCCATCACCGAGCGTGAGTTGGCCATTCTCCAGGGGATGATCCATTTCGATTTCGAGAGCGGCATCGGTTCCCTCAATCGCGCGTAGGTCGCCCGAGTGTTCTTCCGTTGCCGGCTTCATACCCGTCCACTTCGGGTAGTGATAGGTGGCGCGGATTCCTTTTACCGCCGGCAAATCGACAACACGCACCGTGTAATGCGGCGAGGCCAGCGCACCCGCGGCCACGTAATACTCCACGTTCTCGGGCAATCCGGCAAACACGAATTGAAACTTCGCATTTCCATCCGTGTTGGGTTGTCCCTGCATGGCAACGGGCTCCCAGCGGGAAGCGCTTTGATAGTGCGCGAAGAGCTGCACCTTTGCAGGCTGCATGCCGATGACTTGCGCGGTTATGAGTTGATCGCTGTTGCGGCGGACGGCGATGTTGCCGGGTGTAACCGTGATGGAATAGAACGGCTGCGCATTTTTTGGAGGGCCACTCCAGAGCAGCGATGCACCGTAACCGAGATAACCGGGTCCGGCCAGGATCATCCAGACGAGTACAGTGAGGCATGCAAGCCCCGCACCGCCCAAGGCAAACAGCCGCTTGTCTTCAACCAGGGACCACGGCTCAGCATTTTGCGTCATGGTGAGCGTGTCAGCGGCGAGCAACTCGAGAAACGGATCGCTGCGCTGTTGTTCCTTTTCGTAGAACGTCGTGAGCCGGTGCTCGAGTTCAGGATTTGCGGCTTCAGCTTTGTGTACGGCGTGCGCACGCGTGAGACGCACCAACGGCAACGCGATGCCGAATGCAGCCGCAGCGGCAAGGGCAATGAACAGTGCCAGTCGTGCACCCGTGAGCCCGCGCGAGGCAAACGCTAACTGATTGAGCAGAAGCACAAGAGCGACGGTAACGGTGAGCGCGGTGCCGGTGAAAATTGCCGCGCCACGCAGCCAGGCTGCGAGGATCAGCCTCTGCCTCATGCGCCCGATATAGGAATTGAGCTCATTCCGCTTGCTCATATTTCCTCCCGCTGCGTGCTCATGTAGCGGCTCGCGAAGGCTATTTCTGCGAGTGCCGTTATGAAAGCAAGCAGCATGACGTACCACCACAAACTTACTGGACGATAGCTTTCCTGGTGTGTGGAACCGGCTTCGGTTTGCGACGCGACGCTGGAACCGCTTCCGCTCCACAGTCGCTGAACGTCATCGGCGATCGGCTGCAGATCCGACTCGCGCCGGTCTGGGTTGACTCCGATGAGCATGTCGCGCCCATTCGCAAGGCGAATCTGATAAACGCCGGCCTGCTCCAGGCGCAGAGTCTGCGCAGTTTTTGCTTCACTTAAGGAGAGCGGCCTGCGACTATCAGGACCGATCACCTCAACGCTGCCCTGCCCCGATGTGGAATCGGCCGGCGCGCGGAGTTGTACGTAGGCGTCGACGAGCCTGGATCCGCTGAGGCGTTCGCTGCCGGAGAGATACCGCGCGACGCGGTCGGCGAAGGCAACAAAAACCGGATGCAGCGGCACATCGTTGGTGAGGTTCTCAAGGCCGGTTGTAAGCAGGAGCACATGCCCCTGGCCTACCTGCTTGTCGAGCAGGAGCGGCGTGCCGTCACTGAGACGCGCGGCGATGCGCGCTCCGCGCGGATCGACGACGGCCGCATAAAAGACCTTCGCCTCAGCCCAACCGCCATTGTTGCGCCCCGGCTGCGCGTCGAGAAGCGCGGGGTGGGTGAAGTCGACCTCGCCAATGGTCGCAGCGC
>Ga0137378_10004273_pt1 | contig 12348 bp, 14 predicted proteins | sample SagtaG_21_FD_104813 | JGI IMG/M metagenome (GOLD analysis project Ga0137378, IMG submission 104813) | Vadose zone soil microbial communities from Sagehorn Ranch, Mendocino, California, USA - Sage2_L_60_16 metaG | ecosystem: Environmental > Terrestrial > Soil > Vadose zone | place: USA... | reverse complement strand
TCACCTGATAGGTGCCATTCACGAAGGGCGACGGGAGGCCGCTCATGTACACGTAGACCGCTTGGCCTGAGTTGAAGGCATACGCTAGCGTCGCATCCTGCGGGTAGGTGTTGGCATTCGCGTAGAAAATGGTGATGACATTGCCACCTGCAGTGCTAGTCGGTCCCGATGACCACTGGATATCCTCGAAATGGCCGGGGATGCCAGGATCGGACTTCTGCGCAGGCTGCGCAATCGTCGCAATGGCAAATGTATTAGACGAGGCGATAATCGGCGTGAAGACAGGCGCGGCTCCGGGGCCAACCTGCGTGATTCTGTCGATCCACTGCGACGTATATTGCCGCGGCACATCGCATCCAGCCGTGCCATCGTTGAACGCGAGGTATTCGACACCTTCGCCCTGCGCCCCGACCGCATACGAGTTCGGCGCGATATTGGAAACCGCCAGCGTCAACACTCCGGGGTTGTTGGTCACGTCCTCAACCCAAAGATTGCCGCTCGCATCGAGCGAGATGTTCTTTACTGTGCCATTCTGGTCCGTAAATGGGGCGATGAAGTTGAAATTTGTCTGTGTGGGCAGGAGAAATGCCTTCAGCGTCACATAGCCGAGCGATAGATTCGACGTGACCGAACTTACGCAGATGATGCGCACGCCAAACGTGGTGCTGTTCAGATCAGAGTAGTTCCACGTGGAACCGAAGAGATCATTTGCACCGCCAAACGTAAAGGCGCTGCCGCTCATGGCCAAAGACTTGACCGTGCCTACCGGGACGCCGGCCTTCAGCATCTGCACGGTGAGCGTGGAAGATGGGTCTGAGGCAAACCCTTTCACGTCGATCTCGAAGCCTTGCGGGGTGGAGGTCGAGGGCACAGAGAACCCAAACAGGGTGATATCCAACGCATCCGTAAAGAGCGTGGGAACCGTCGTGCTCACTGTCGCGACCGCAGAGATGACCTGATCGCCACCAAGGAACGAGACAGTGACCCCGCCGCTGTAGGCATATGACCCTGCAGAGTTGATGGTCACGGAACTAATGAAGTAATAGCCGCCGCCCTCAGCGGTCATGATGCAGGTGCCGGACGCACCCGAACCTGCGCCCGAGAATATTGGAGTCGGAGGAGTCGAGCTGCTATATTTGCCGTGCTCCGTAAAGACAACCGCTGTCACGCCAACAACCGCCGATATGCTCGCCGTCGCATAGTTTCCATCGTCCAGCAGCACATTGGCCGGGTTCGTCCAATCCACACCCGCGCCCGCTTCGTTGACCGCAGCCCCGCCAGGGGCGGGTCCAACGCCAGCGCCGGAATACGTATAGACGCTCGTCAGGCCGGCGCGGGTATGAGTCGAGCCTACCTCGTAATCGTTGTCGTAGCAGCGTGGCGAAGCGCCCTCCGGCAATGAGTTAGGCCCCGCCAGAGTGACGAGGCCCCCCATGGTGCTGATTGAGATAGGAATTGCCTGAGAGCTACCGTGCATTAGTAGCCGCTACCCCCGTAACCGCGAGCAAACTCGGCCCTGAACCCAACCGTATCCGCAACGATCGCGGCCGCATCTGTTGCCTGCGTGATGCCGCTGAAGATGAGTAGCGTGTTTGGTGAGACAACCTGATTCACCTTGTAGTTGAATGCGGATCCAGAAATCGTGGCCACATCCATCCAGTTCGGTACAGCGCCAGGTCCAATATCCGGGACGACCACATTCCCGGATAGATCAGTGAACGTGAAGCTGAATGGGATCCCACCAGTGGTATACGTCGCCTGGATCACCGCTACGCCATGCTGTGATCCTGAGCCGTTGGCATGAGTGAGCGCGGCCACGAAGGTGGTCGAGGTAGCAGAGGTGGTCGTGAATGTGCCATTGAGGAAGGTGAATGAGCCGGAGAAGTTTGAGACGGTCACAACATCCCCACCGCCGGTCGTCAGCGCGTTATTTGCAGTGAAGGTCACGACATTCGAGGTGATCGACCAGCCTGTAATCTGGATAATCGCACCAGTGGAGGTCTTGATGAGCAGCGTCCCTTTGACGATAAGGGCGCGCTGCGTGTTGTCGATGCCGCTGGGGTAGTTCCCGATCTGGAGTGCTGCGATTCCGTTGCCTGCCATGTGAACCTCCTCGGTTCAAGTTGCGGGTTGGGGGCGTTCCTCACGCCGCTAGAGACTCTGCAGCCATCCGAAGCCTGCAGTAGCTTCCGAGCCCCACTCGACGCGCTGGTACTCGGTGTTTTGCATGTTGCGCGCCACTTCAAGGCGCAGTTTAAAAAGCGAATCGGCGGCCGCGTCCTTGGTCGTGCCGTACTGCTCCGGCGCGAATCGCCGCGCATAACGCAAGCACATCTTGTCGACTACACAGTTGATGCAGTCGAGGATCGGGACATAGGTGGTTGAGAAATTGAGCGTGGCCGGGTTCAGATAGTCAGGAAACGTGATCAGACAGCGAAGACGAAGGTCCACAGAGAGCATCGCACCTGGCATCCACACAGCATTCTGCCTCGTTTCCCACCAGCCCATGCGGTCCGTCTGATTCATGCCTGGCAATCCGAACGGGGCGGGGTCCATCGGCGCAAAGGTGCCATTGCCGCCGCTTGTGCGCTCCCAGATACGCTCCACGCGCATACAGTTTGCCGGGAGTGTCCATGCGCTACTAAAGGTGAATCCATTGAAATAGCCGATGCTGTCGAGCGATACCTGAATGGCTGGGTTCGGCGTCGTGAGTGCAGGGATGCCAGTCAGGATGTAGTTGTCGAGGATCAGTGCTGGCTCGCCAACATTGCGCAGGTCCGAATACGTATCCCGAATAGCCGAATTCATGAACACGAGCAAGTCAGGGTTCAGATCCGTCATGATCAGACCTTCACCAGGCGTGTTGGTTGCGCCCGCGAAGGAATCATTGATCTGCGCCCTGAAGAGCGTGGCGATACTCTCGAGGGACGGGAACCGATTTGAGCCACCTACCGGCATTTGCTCTCCTTGCCAACTCCAGCGGGGCTGCAGTCAATTTCCGCGGGAGACATGGCCGCAGGCCTTGCTCTGGCAACCCCCACCAGAGATTTAGGCTGCTGCGTCATTCGGCCCGCGGTTAACGCGAACACCAGCTTCGGCAGCCCGTTTCTTGTCAATGATGCACAGCACGCCGGCGCTCGACTTGTGGAACGCAATGCCCGCCTTGATGATGTCGCCGCAGTTGGGGCAGCTCTGCCGTACTTCCGCCCGCTTATGCCAATCCGCCTCGATGCCGAGCGCTTCCATCGCCATGCCGATGTCGGGGTTCGAGCGCAACCATGTGCGGAAGCCTTGCGGGTTCGATGCCTGCTCCTGGAATGCCTCATCTACCAGCGCCTGGTAGCTGTCGTCGCGCGACTTCTCGGCGCGCAGCAATTCCTCTTCGGTTGGCGGATCATTCAACGACGGGAATAGGCCAAACTTCACAAGATCCACGCCTTGGCCGGTCGAGTAATAGGCCGCCTGCTTGCCGCTGGGCTTCCAATAGGGGTCCAGGCTGGGGTTGTTCGGGTTAAGGATGTCGATCGCAACGCGCATACCAGCCTCGTCGCGGGGCTCAACTTCGACACGCTTGCCGCCGCGCTCCGGGTCAACTGAGATCTGCTGTGGAGGGTCGGCCACGCTGTAACACTTCACATAGCGTTCGCCATTCGTGCAGCCTTTCAGTTCTCCCTTGAAATAAACGTGACTGACCGGGAAGCCGCGGCGGGCCACAGAGTAGAGGTGGATGTGCCGGTGAATCGGGTACATACGCGGCATGTGGGTGTCGAAAAGGTCAGGGTTATCCGCTTTCATCAGCCACGCCGAGCCGGGTTCCGTAAATCCGTGCTGCTTGCCAACATTTGCCATGTCTCTTACGCTCCAATCTGTTTCATGCCGGCTTGCGTCCGGCTCGCTATTGCCATTGCCTGGAGCATGGTTCGCTCCATCAATTCCAAACGCTTCTGCACCAGGGGCGAATCGCGCCTTATCTTGTGCGATGACCGGGAATCCTCAAGCAGCCGGTCAGCCTCTGCTTCCTCTGCTGCCCGCTCATCCTCGATGATCTCCAGCCGCTTCTCGTTTGAGAGCTTGTTCCACTCCTTGATCAGCGGCAACATCACGTCGAGAATGAAATGCGTGGGCTCCATGCGCGTGGTTACGAGCTGATCGCCGACAAACTCGCGGTGAACAAACTTCTTGATCACGCGGTAGCGGCCATGATGCGGATATTGCCCCAGTGTCACGAGGCCGGTTACCTCATCGGTATGGTCCTTGTACCAGCGGTAAGGCGTGCCCAGTTTCACGGCGGGCTCCCACATCATCAGCGCCCAGCAAGACTCACCGCCGATAGCGGGCACGTCGCGATAGCCCTCATAGCCATCTTTGAGGAAGTAGCCGCCATCGCGCATGGTTTCCGATTCGCCCCAGACAAGCTTGAACTTGGGATCGCCATGCGGGTTGCGGCCGCCAGTGCGGGTGAGGCGTTCCTGAAACCATGACGGGCAGCGCCTACGCATTGACTCTGCCTTCGATGTCCTCGTATCTCACCAGGTAATACTTCTTGGCGTCCGGCCTGAACTCGTCTTCAGGGTTGAGCACGATGTAATTGCGCCCAAACTCGTTGGTCCGCACCACGTCGCCCTTCTTGTACGGGTTTTCGACCCAGAGGCCGTTATAGGGGAATTTCGCACCGGCTGAGATAACTTTGCCGGTCTGCGGCTTCTTGGCTGCTCTTGCCGAGCGCACAATCTCTTGTCCGCCAGCGCCAACCAAGCCGGTGCTCGTTGCGTCCTCTACCGGGATCTCTTCCACTAGAAACACGTCCAAAAATGTCTCAATTTGCATGTCTCTCCAAAACCGGGCCTGATAACGCTCAGGCCCAAAGCGGTTGGGTTGGTTAGAGGATGACGACAGGCAACTGTTGCATGTAAAAGTTGCGTTTCGGGTCGTTGCAAACCAACTGGAATCCGCGCTCATACGCGAACATGGTCGAGTCAAAGTAAGTCTGACCCGTGCTTCCGCCGATGGCCGGCACAGAAGCGATGGTGTTGCCAGGCGTCCATTCATGCAGGCGCGTCGGGAACAGTTCGCCGAAGTACCAGGTGGTTGGGACGATGTAGTCCATGCGGGACGGCTCTGCGGTCGATGCCCAGACCACATCCTCGCCCAGCACGGTTTTCTGCATCATCTTGCGGGCGGTGTCGGGAACGTAGTCTTTCGCGCCCTCGTCCAGCCGCGTAAAGCCGGGGTTGTAGAACTGATTGCTCAGCGCCACACCCTGCACTGGGTTCGCCAGCCAGAAGCCCGACTCGTTCTCGTCGTAGTCATCGCCCAATGCCCGCATACGGATAGCCTGGACGCGCTGCGCGGTGGCATTGTTGATGGCACCGTTGCCGCCGAAGTTGATGGTGGGGGTCGAGAGGCGGCCCGGGTAATTGGCCTTGGCGATTCCACCGATGGTGCCGGTGTTGCCGTTGGCCAGCCAGTAATCCTTGCCGAGAATCGAGGAGCCCGCAGCGCCGGATGCGCCCGAAACCACCAGAATGTCGCCCGCAACCGTGCCACTCGGCAGAGCTGTAGTCGAGTAGATGGTCTGCGCAACCGCGTCAACGTAGCTAATCACGAATGAGCCGCGATTCGTTCCGCCGACTGCCGAGAGCACCTGCACGGCCTGCTGCTCCGAGAATGAGCCGGCCGTGTTCAGACCAATGATGGAGGAATAGGTTGCCGAGCCGGAACCGCCGCCGCCTGTAGCCGAGTTGACGGTTGCGCCGGTCGGGATCTGGTCGATGGTGCCTGACCCGTCGCGGTGGATGATGCCCTCAACGCCGTTGTCAAACGCCTTGAGCGAGTTCTGCAGCTCTTCGCGTTTGATCTTGACAAGGCCGCGGTCCTTGCCGTCAGTCGCCTGCTGTGTGAGGTTCGAAATTTCGCACACATTGACGAGGCGGACAGGGGCAGCGGTGAAGCCGTCATAGCTCGACCCAGTGCCGCGAGTCCACACGAAGATGGCCGAGGAGGTATCGGCAGTCGCCTGCTGAATGCCTGCGCCGCCCTGCGCACGGAAAGGGACACGCATAGGCGAACGGGTTGTTCCGCCGCCACTAGTGGCGTTGGAGATGGCCATCTTGTGAGCGCCCTTTTCGAGCCGCGTCGCGAAACGGTCAAAATGCGCCTGGAAGTCGGGGATTTCATCTACCCACGCATCAAGTTCAATGGCCTCTGCGGCCAGTTCTGTCATTGGATTTGCCACGGTAATACCCTCAAAATGAGCTCTGCCATGTTCCGCAGGCGTGATGTCTCGATCACTGCTCACTTCAGGGCATACCGATTAGTCCGGCTGGACGGGCCTGAGAGTGCTTGTGCTACCGGCTGTCTTTCCAGCCTGCCATGCTTCTACTGCGCTACTACGCGAATCACTTTCCCGTTCATGAGCTTGTATTGCTTCATCGGCAGCCATGCAACCGGGGTGTTGCGATGATCGATCTCGCTCATCGGCGGCTTGACTGTGCGAATCTCTACATTCAGCGCCACTGGACCGGCTGCCTTCGCTCCCGGCTTGGGCGCTGCTGCCACTGCCGGCTTCGGCTTGCCTGCCAGGAATGCCCCGTACCGCGCCTTGACGAGTGCTTCCATCACCGGCTTGGAATGCTTGTTGATGGCATTCTTGACGAAGTTGGCAACCGCCGCCGGGTCAGGGTTCTTCTGCGACTTGTAAAGCTTCATCTGCCGCTGATAATCGGCATCCGCTTTGCCCGCGCGATTCAGACCCTCTTTGAAGTCCTGCAAGAGTGCCGTCTTACCTGCCGCGTCGAGTCGCAACCGCTTCTGATAAGGCTCGAACAGCGAATCGAACGTCTTGCCCTCGTGCGTAGACGCCTGCGGTGCGATCTTCGTGTTCCAATGGAAATCCTGCTCCTGCTTATCAAGGTTGGTTTGCCGCTCGACAAGAGGATCAGGCTTGCCTACCTGTGCCGCTGGTGCAGCCTTCAGCGTTCCCGCCTTTTGCTGCAACCCATTCATGAACTGCCCCATCGAGGCGAGCTTCTGAATGGCAAATTTCATCTTGGTCGCATCATCGAATCGCGGGTCACCCTGCGTATTCAGAACGTCAATGATGTCGTTGTAATCCTTGACAAACTGTGACCCTGCTAGGAACTTCACATGCTGCGGAAGCATGATCGACTCGTGCGCTTCCGGGTCAGAGCTTAGGATGCGGTCGAGAATGGCCGGCGCAAGCTTGGCCAGCCCCGCATTGAAGTCTGGACCGAATGAGTCAAGCGCGGTCGGGTCGCCCGCCGCGACCTTGGCGTCGATCTGCTGAATGCCAGCCAGTTCCTCGCGCATGGCCGTGAGTGCTTCCGGCCCTTTGGCCTCACCATGCGCCAGGCTGTCGAGCAGCGCGTACTTCTCGCGTACACCGTCGATGCCCTTGGGCTCAAGTTGCGTAAGTGCGAACAGCCGAGCGTGGTTGTCGCGTGCCTGTTTTGCAAACTTGGCCGCCTCGGGGTTCGCCTGCTCCCACTGCTTAAGGGCGGTGCGCATCTCGCGGCTGAACTTGGTTGTGTACGGGTTCGATGGGTCGGTCTGATCAGTCGACTGGTCGTCGACATTGCTATCTGTCGCAGACTCAGCGCTTACGTCTGTGTCGACACTGATATCGTCCACTTGGTCGACTGCATCGTCCACCACATCATCAATCATCGTATCGACTGCATCTAATCCGTCCACGGGCTTATACCTCCGTCACGTCTACGGTTGGCTGCGGATAGGACCACAATTTTCCACGTAGAACGCAACCGGAAAACTCACTGTTTAGCTTGTTGTCTCCGTGCCGGACAACGACGCGGTTTCCGTCTGCCGATACAACCATGTTCCCCGTCTTACACTCGGGGCAGAACGTCGGGGGTGAGCCCAAAAGTAACTTAAACGCGGGTTTCTTAGTCGCCATTGTCAGTCTCCTTTTTCTGTTGGGGTTGTGTTACCGTAGGCCCTTGCCTACCATTGCAATCTTCTGTTTAACGGGGATGCCCTGTTCGTCCACGCCTTCTTTCTCGGTGACGACCTCGTGCGGCACAAGTGAGGCATCGCCCGTCGCTTCCTCGGGGCTTACCTGCATGCCGGCCGCCTGGAATACCTTGCTCTGCACTTCAGGCGAGAACTTGCTGAGGTCGATGCTCAGGCTGCCCTTGAACTCCATTTCCTTGGGTGGCGTGAGCTTCTCGCTCATCGCGACGTGCTCCTGCCAGTGCAACTTGATATTCGCGTAAATGGCCCGCTGCTCCTCGTCGCCATTCTTGAGCTTGCGGCCCGCTGCGCCGGTCATGAAGCCTAACGTGATCGCTGCGTGAATCTCATGGTTCTCGCTGCCATCCTGTGCAACGCTCACCGACGATATCTTGGGCGGCAACTGCTGCAATGCCTGCTGGAGCTGCTGCAGCGCTTGCTGGCCCTCCGGCGTCATCGCTTCGGGGTTGCCCTCCGCCTGCTGCACCTGCATCTGTATCTGCGCAACCTGGGGGTTGTCGAGCGGTCCTGATTGCATCAAAAGCTCAAACTCGCCCTGCTGCTGCTCAACCGCATCAAGCCCTGGGATCTCCAGATTTGCCAGAGATGGGAACTTGCCGAACTCGACAAGGTTGCGCGGATCTTGCGCGATGGCCTGATAAATGGCTACGTTCTTGCCGTTCTCCAGTAACTCGGCCATCTGCGCTTCCTGCTCTGCAATTGTCTGCGGGATTTCCAGCGATTCGGGATAACACAGCGCGCTTCCCTGCATCTTGCTCAACTCGATCTCAAGCTTGTCCTGTCCGGGTACGTTGAACGCGATATTCGCAATACGATTCTCGGCGGCGCATTCCGCCGCCTGTTCCGCAGCCTTTGCCAGCCCAATGCAGATACGGCGCCACGGCATCGAGAACACTTGCAGTGCCTGGTCGCGGTTCAATTTGGTCGCGCCGAATGTGTCCGCATCTTCCATGCCGAACATTGCAGGACTGGCACCGTCCATCGCTTCAGGTGCGCCCTCAATCAACCACTGCACGAACTCGAACATGCCTGATGTCGGCGTCGGTACCTTCTCAACGCCAGTAACGCCATCAATGGTCTGCCCAGCCTTCAGCAGCAGCGGCGTGGACTTGGCGGGGTCATTCGTCTGCGCAGCCATTACCTCTGAGTTGATGGCTTCGGAATCGTGGAACTTGCGCGGCACCGTCGAGCGGAAGTACCTGTCCAGCAGAGAGATGTTCGCGTTAAGTATCTTCTGCATGGGCAGGTAGTTCGAGCCGATCGCTCTGCGGTTCTGCCCACTGCCATGTTTGGGATGCAGGATGGTCAGGTGCTTGTCCATCGACTCGTTGCGGCACATGGCAAATTCGCTGCCTGCATGCACCACCAGCAAGCCATCAGGGAACGTCTCAAAGAACAGGTCGCGGACGGCCTTGTCCTTGATCGCCCGGTATTGACTTGGCCTGAACCACGTAAACGTCTCAGTAGCGTCCTGCTGCACGCTTTCGCCTGACACTGTGCTCGTCTGCACCGCCAACCGCACGTTGATGCGCGCTGTGCGGTCCAATTGATCACCGCTGCCTACTGAGCCGCCGCCCTTGATCTTGTCATCGATCCAGACGTACCGCTCTTTGAGGGTATTGATGTTCTCTTCGCTCGCGATGCGAATCCACGGCATCTGCGCTTGTTTGTCGGCATAAATGGGAACCTTGCATTCAAGCTTGCCGTAGGCCCGCGTCACCTCACGCACTGCTGGTCGATCCGATTCTGGTTGCTGTGGCTGCATCTCCGTCTCAGGCGTAATGCCATCGGGGGCAGGTGCACCAAAGCCTTCCTGCTTGGCATCAGGCGCTTCCGTGCCCCATTGCTGCTGATCTACCCATGATGCCGTGTAGAGCGCAACGCGGTCGTCGGTATAGAACAGGTGCGAGACTTGGCCCAGCACTTCGGCAATCTCAGCCTCAGTCATCCAGACCTTGAGATACTTCTTTTTCTCGTCGGCCGCTGTCTGGTCCATCGGGTCAGAGTCGCGCTTGGGCACAAAGGTCAGACCTGGCACTTCGCGACTCAATGCCGACACGATCTTATCTTCACGCGCCGAGTACACATTACAGGCAAAAAGCTTGCCCGCATTCTGCGTCTGCATAATCTCAGCGCCGGACGCAGACGAACCATTGACCGCGCCGGCCATTCCCCAGCCCTTCTTGCCGCCCTGCAAGAAATGATATCCACGCGAGAACAGCCGCGCTTCCCATGCCTGCAGGACTTCCCAGATGCGTGCAGACGAATCGGCCCGCGTGCATGTCTCGCTCAGATCATCGATTGCAGACTTGTATATTCCCAACTCGTCCGGGCCGAAGATCGGCTCCGGCGACACAGGGAAAGCCGCATAGCGTCCCGGCACATGGCCTTCTGGATAGACCAAGGGCGTTAGCATAGGGCCGCCTCGGGGTTCGTCCTGCTCGTCGAGTTGGTCTGGGGCGAGAATGGCCATTTAGTCTTTGTCCAGGATCGGGCAGCCGTTGGGGTAAACGTCAGGTTGCATCGTCACTGCCTCAGCCGCGTGGTGTGCGATGTCCTCGAGCGGTACCGGCATGATTAGACGGACGCCTTGGCCGCTTGCAGCTCCGCTTCCTTGGCCTTGGCCGCATCGAGCGCTTCCTGTGCACGCAGCGTTTCCGCCTGCGAGTCCGCAATCTGCTGTTCGAGGGTTGCCGTGGTAAGCTTCAATGCCGCGGCCTCAGCCTCTGCCTTGTTGGTGGGAAGGTTCTGGAGTGCAACCAACTGCGCTTCAATTTCGTCGATTTTCATGATGTTTTCCCTTCGCATAGAATTCGTGAGTCTCTGCTGCATCCCTAAAAACGTTGGCCAATTCCTCTGCCCCGACGATGCGCCATTCGCGCTCGTAGTTGCGGTAAAGCTCCGCATATTCGGCATGGGTGCGTTTCGGCCTGGCGACTTCGGTGAGCATTACATCATTCCGGGGCCGGCTGCTGCGGGCGGGGGCGCTTCCTGCTGTTCGCTCTGACCCATTGCCATCTCGACATCATCTGCCGTGTAGCCCTTCTGCTTGAGCGTTTCCACGCATTGCATTGCCTCGGGGTCGCTCTCGATGGGTGGGGGGCCGCCCTGGTCGTCCGGTGCGGCTGCTGCTGGGGCCTTGGTCGGCATCGACGCCATCTTTGCGTTCGCCGACTTGTACGACGAGTAATTTGTGTGCTGGCTTCCATCGTTTGCTTTGAATGCCATCATTTCTCCTTGAACTGTTCGAGCGCGGCCACTTGGCTGGACTCGTAATCGAATGGTGCAACTCGCGCGGGCATCTGCTGCGCTTTGGCTTTGAGTGCAGACTTGAATGCCTCCAACTCTCCGCCCACAATGTCGATGCGAGTGCCGAGCGCTACAATGTCATCGCCGAGCATCGAGTAATTACGCCTGAGGCCGTCGACGTCTTGATCGAGAGCATTGATGCCGAGCCATTTGCGAAGCCGTGTGCGGATCACTTGGCGAACCTGCCTTTTGCATCACGCTTGACCGGCTTATCGCCGCCAAGCTTCCACTGGAACAATGCGCCGAGCAGTATCCCGGACAAGAAGATGAGCGCGCCTGTCGCGATGTCCATGTCTCTACCTCAATCCCAGTAGTTAGCTGGCTGATTCACCTTTTGCCTGCGCTCCGTCTCTCTCAAGCGCATGAAGTGCTGTTCCATCGGGTCTGGGCATGATTCGATCTGCTCCAAGAGCAGTTCATCACGGTTTTTATTTCGTGGCGCCAGCATGGATTTGGTGCCGTATCTAAGCATGTCGCCACAATCCTGTTCGATCTTGGCTGCGCTCAGATCAGTCTTCATCACGTCGTCAAGGTCTTTTGGGTTCCGCAATAGCGCAGGGATGGCCGCCAGCGTTTCGGCGCACTCGCTAGAAATCAGAATCGCGTCGTCATACTGAAACCGATGGCCTTCTTTATCGAGTCCCCAGCCCTTACCTTTTGAGGCTTTGAACAGGGACGCCAGCAACCCATATCCGCCTTTGCGTTCGTTGTCTGCCTTCTCTGGACTTGGCATGCTTAAAGACTTCAGTACGGTATATTGCTGGCTGCCAATCGAGTTAGCGTCATCGGTCACGCATTCAGGGGAGAGAAAGTATCGCCTCAACCTTCTGCGCTCATCTAAAGGCGTGCGATCAGCGATGGTTTGCGCTACGTTGGGCGCTTCCATCTCGTTCACCACCAATTCTCGATGCATCACGGTCACGTTAATGGGCTTGATCAAATCCCAGCCCAGCAATAACTTTGCCTCAGACGGCGGCAGCAGCACGCGGAAGTACCACCCAGTTACGCAGAAGTGCGATTTACCCCAAT
>Ga0137378_10004271_pt1 | contig 12349 bp, 8 predicted proteins | sample SagtaG_21_FD_104813 | JGI IMG/M metagenome (GOLD analysis project Ga0137378, IMG submission 104813) | Vadose zone soil microbial communities from Sagehorn Ranch, Mendocino, California, USA - Sage2_L_60_16 metaG | ecosystem: Environmental > Terrestrial > Soil > Vadose zone | place: USA... | reverse complement strand
TGTGACCTCAGCGTTCACGGTATCGAGCTCATGAACCACCGAGATGAGGTCGCCTTTTCTCAGGCTTTGACCGACTTTTTCTTTGAGGTGTCGGGTTGTGACGATGCCCGATATGGGGCTGGTAACCACGAGCAAGTTGAGCTGTTGCTGCAGATACTGTTCCTGGGTTTTCGACCGATTGATCTCGGCCTCTTTCGCTTCGATTTCCTCAAGCCGACTGCCCGCCAATAAGAGGTTGAGCTTTTCGGCGGCTTCTTCCAGTTCCTTTTGGCGAACGGCCAATGTTTCCTTGGTTTCCTGAAGTTCCTTCAGCGAGACCAGGCGCGATTCGTACAATTGTGCGTCCATTTCCAGGCGGCCCTTCGCGAACTGGAGCCGATCCTGGTTTTTGGCGACGACAACGTTCGCCAGCGCAATCTCTTCGGGCCTCGCCCCGGTCTTGAGCAATTTGAGGGTCGCGCGCATGGCAGCGATTTCGGCTTCAATTTTCTCCAGTTCCGAGCGGTAGTCGCGATCGGCGAGACGAGCGAGCACCTGCCCTTGCTGGACGGGTTGGCCTTCTTCGACGGGGATTTCGGCGATGATCCCTTCGACTTCAGTTCGCGCCTCCGAGTTCTTGCCGGGCAGGATCCTGAACTCGCCTGACACCTTCAATTCCATCCGGACAGAGAAAGCTGCCGCCAGCAGGGCCGCAAGGACTGCGGTTAGTTTTAGCAACCGCCAAGCTGCGTGCCGCGCCTTTTCGATCGAGGCCAGCATGGCCAGCATGGCGGCGCCCGCGCTAAGACAGCGACGCAGTGGGCGGCGAAAGACAAGACCGAGCAGGCTGGCAAAGAGCACAAATCCCCACCCTTGATAGCGGCCCACGAGAAGGCTCCCCAGCCAAGAGATGGCCAGGGCCAGAAACCAATACGAATAGGCCGTCGCCAGCAGGCCATAAGTCCAGAAAATGCGCCGCTCGCGCGGGGAGAGGGTCATCCGCTCACCGGCTGACCGCAAGCAGAGGCTCTTCAGTCGCGCTCCCATGTAGCCAAATGCCCGGGGCCGAAGATTCGGTATTTCCAGGAAATCGCTCAACAAGTAGTAACCATCCAGCTTGATTAGCGGATTGAGATTGAACAGGCTGGTGATACCCGTGATGGCCATGACGATCAGCGCCAGATAGTTCAAGGCGCTCGACGGCTCTGTCACCCGCCAGCACACCGTGGCCAGCCCCCAGAGGAACAATTCGCAATAGGCGCCGGCGAACGTGACCCACAACCGCTTGACTTTCTCGGTAAAGAGCCAGGCATCGCTCACGTTGCAGTAGAACGCGGGCCGAAAGTAAAGCAGCAGGAAGCCAATTTCCCGGACCTCGCCTCCGAAGCGCTTGCAAGTCAAGCCGTGGGCTGATTCGTGCAAGGCCGTGACGATCGCCAAAGCCAGCCAGGTAATCGCCCCGGTTCCCCAACCCAACGTGTGCGCGAGGTCCCTACCCAGTTCGTAGCGGTTCGACCAAAAGATAAACGCCGCCAGTACAATGCACCCGGCCGAAAAAATGAAAAAGGCGCGCGTCCAGAGAAACCACAGCTTTGGCGCGAGCCAGGTAAAGAAGCGATCCGGATTGCAAAGGCTTTTGCGCCAGTAAAGGATGCCCTGGCGGCGCACTGGTGGCGCACAAAGCCGGTCGCTTTTCGAGTTGGCACCCTGCTCAAGGAATCCACGTCGCTGCGCCATTCGCACGAACTCCTCGAGTTCCTCTCCGGATAGGGTTTGGTCGAAATGTTTGGCGAAAGCCCCACAGATGGCCTCGGCGCTCCGACTGCCGTCGAGTTGATTCAGCAGGAAAAACTCCTGTTCGCCGATCTGAAAGTAGGCACCCGCCCGCGGATCCTTCATGATGTATTTGCCCTTTTTGCCGAGCGAACGAATCACCAGTTCTGGCCGGCGGGCGGGTAGGACCGATGCCTGAGGTTCTGTCATGGAAAGCACGTCAGCCTCCGGAATTTATTCCATGGTTAGCTCGTTATACGGGTTAACTTGTTACAGGGGTTAGAGGCGACGAAGGAGCGGCGGGGCAGCCGCTGTAACCACGCAACCTTTGTAAACATGTAAACTCATGTGGCTTAGTTAACCCACTCGTGCCGCAGTCGTGGATCCTCCCGGAACGGGCCACGAACACCCGGTTGGCTCCAACTGCTGGCGAAAAGCGCGGCTAAAGCGTGCCTCTTGTTCACTGCTAAGATGGGTCTTGCCTTCTCCCACTCGGCCGCTGCGGAGGAATGAGTTGAGTTGCACACCTTCTTCCCACAACGTTTCCATGGTCGGGTCGAATTGGGCTTCATGCTTCTTCATAAAGTTAAAGCTGCAACGCGCGACGATCCCCGGCAGCCTCTCGCTCGGCACGTATAGGCCACAGAAGTCGCTTACCTTGCGAATGCAGCTCTCTAGATCGCGCGTCAACTCCTCGTAAGTCAGGAACAACACGTTCGGGTCACGCCCGTGCTCCCACCATCCCCGGACGTGCCGGAACCAAGAGCCGAACTGGACCTTGCCGCTCATGAACTGCTCGAAGAACTCGGCGAAAGTCCCCGCGTAACCTTGGTACATACGGTAGAGGTGATAATAGGAGACTGCTACGTCCTTGCCCTCCCGGGCCACATAAATGTATTTGCCCGGGCCTTTCGGGATTTTTTGATAGGGCAGGTGGCTCTTGAAAAGCCTCGGTGATGGCCGAGTTTCAAAGGCGCGGCCTGAGCGCAACGAGCGCTCAAACCAGGGGCAATATTCAGCGATGTGCGGGATGTCCATACTCCCGTCGGTCGTTAACTGGTAGAGGATCATCTGCATCCAGGTCGTGCCGGATCGCGGATAGGTCACGATAAAGATGTCGTCGGGTCGAGGCACAAACTCCAGGCGGATTAATCGGAGGAGGCGAATCCTGAGGCGCGCACGTTGGAGCCAGAGGGCAAGCCACCGCAGCACCGCGGCAGCGACGCTCAGGAGCGTGGCGGCGATTCGTTTGAGCAGCGAGTGCACGCCAAGACGCTGCTGCGCCAAACTCGGTCCGGGGTCCAGCGGAGGCGTTGGAACCGCGGTGCCCTCCGCTTGAAAAAAACCGCGCTGGGCTGCAAGTTCCAGGAACTCCGCCAATTCATCCGCCAAAAGCGGTTGGACGAAGCGGGTGGCGAAGGCGTCGGAGAGTTGCTCACCATTCTGCTGTCCATCCAGGTGCTCCAGCAGAAAGTGCTCCTGTTCGCCGACCTGGAACGTCTCTCCGGTCCGGCGGTTCCTAACCAAGTATGCTCCCTTCTTTCCCGACGACCAGGAAACGAGTTCCGACCGGCGGGCCGGGAGTGGGATTGCCAGTTTTTCCATAGTGATTTCCTTTCTTCGCTTCGCATGGGTCGGGCACCCTGCCTCGTCCCATTCCGTAGCCCCACATTGAGTGCCCAAACGGGCGCCTCGAATGTGGGGCCGGGCTCCGCCGGTCACTAGTAGCAGAAGCAGTAGCCCCCCTGCTTGCCGCAACCGACCTCCTTGCCATGCGGGTTGTAATGGCAGGTGGGAGCGATCCGCTCCTCCAGCTTCACGATCAGGAAGCGCTTCTTCTGCTCGGGCTTCCCTTTGCGGGGTTCGTCAATCTGTTGCGAGCCGTCTTGATGTAGTTTCATAGTGAAACTCCTTTCCTGTTATGGTCCGCAGGTATGTGGACGCATCAGTTCCTTGCGCGCAGACCCGCCGCCAGGACGATGATGGGCCGGTGAGAATTGTGCTCGGCAGCGGCGTCTCACCAGCCTGGCAAATGCAGCTGCAAATGAGTCTGACTGGCAGTTCATCAAATTCGTCGTTCATAATTTTCCTGCCGTTTTGCTCGGTAGATGCGGGCGCGGTATCGCCCCACCCGCCCCACGACCCCACATTGAGGCCCTTGACGGGCGCCTCGAATGTGGGCGTGGGCCCGCCGGCCACTAATAGCAGTAGCCGTTACGGTTGTTGCCGCAACCGACCTCCTTGCCATGCGGGTTGTAGTGGCAGGTGGGAGCGATCCGCTCCTCCAGCTTCACGATCAGGAAGCGCTTTTTCTGCTCGGGCTTCCCTTTGCGGGACTCGTCAGCCTGTTGCGAGCCGTCTTGATGTAGTTTCATTGTGAAACTCCTTTCCGGTTATGGTCCGCAGGTAGGTGGACGCATCAGTTCCTTGCGCGCAGACCCGCCGCCAGGACGATGATGGGCTGGTGAGAATTGCACCTGGCAACGGCGCCTGACCAGCCTGGCAAATGCCGCTGCAAATGATTGACTCCAGCCACAACCCTTCGGCTTTGTTCCTCATAATTATCCTTCTGTTTTGATCTTGGCTTTGACTTCAGTTGAGGTATGCTGGCGGCTCCCGAGGAGAAATTCACCGACCGATGTTTCGGAGTAATAGTCCGTGCCGGCGGTGTGGGCGAACAGGTCGGCGTTGCCACAGCCGACGGCGCACGGGGCGAGCCTCATTGCCGTGGCGGTCAAATACATCGTCTGATAAACGACGCCGACGTGTTTCAAGATAAGGGCGTAGGCGATTGCGGCGTACTTCCAGGCAAGTCGCTGAAACCGTGCCGTCAAGATCACCAGGACCTGAAGATTCTGAGCGGGGACACCGGTTGCCCCACTTGCTCCGCCCAGGAGTTGCGCGAGCTCGGTAGTCCGACCGGCCAACCGACCGAGTCGGTGTTGCTTGGGGTCGTAATGGTACAGGCCAGCGGTCAGCCCATCACAGGCGTTGATGGCCAGGTAGAATTCCATTTCGTACAAGCCGCCTCCGGCGGGGTAGGGGCGTGAGCCGGTCGCCATTCGCATTTGGCCTGTGGGCGTCTCGAGCTCCATTTCCCTGAACTGCTTGACCCGCGCCACGCGGAAGAGGAACTCCCCCAACTGCTCGGACGTGATCGGTTTCTCGCCGTACTGCCTAAGAGAGCACCGCCGCTCGATCACTTCGGCGAACGGTGGATCTTCGCGCTGCAAAGAATCGAGGTTGGGTTTGTTCAATTCGATGAATTCGCAGAACGCGGCCAGCTTGAGTGGGGGTGGGAGTTCGAGTTTCCCTGCGAAGCGGCAAGTGCCCCCAATGGGCAGGTCATGCCTTCCCTCGCGGCTGCGGGTGTGGAACAATAGGTCGTGAAACTCCCACGATTGCAGGGCCGGGGAGCCATCAGGGATCGGCATGCCGGAGTCGTCAGCCTCGCCAAGGATTGCGGCGTTGAGTAACAAGGTCATCACCTTCGCCGCAGCGTCAACAGAAAGGCCGGGGATGCTCCCCGCCGCCTCCGCCACGCGCGCAGGCAGGGCCAGAGTTTGCAGCAACGCGGCGGCCCGCCAGTCGTGAAGCACAAGCCGGGCATGCGCCAGAGGCGATTCCAGGAGAGTCCGGCCTTCCTCGACGCGCATGAACGCAAAACGCGACAAAGCGTAGGACTGCGCGCGGTTCACGCTGCGCCCGGGGTAGGTGAAATAAGACGAGGCCGGCGTGAGCGTCGCCAAACGGCCACGTTCGTCCTCTGCTGAGCGCCAAAGCAGGTTGCGCCGTCCGAGTTGCTGCAGTTGGTAGTAGAAGGGGGCCAAGCCGCCCATGCCGTCGCGTTGGAAGACAATCCTTTCCAGCTCCTCTTGGTTTGCGCCGCCGGCGCCCAGCCGTTCGAGAGCCTCGTGAACACCCGGCAGCAGCCGCTTCAGGGTGGTCCGCCCGCGAGCGGTTTGGATGACCAGCTCCCCGTTCCCGGTTGGGACGAGCGCTGCGTCTGCACTCAGAGACAAGAACAGGGACCGGTCGTCGAATTTTGTCGCTGGGCTGGTCACAAGAACATCGTGATGGGGTTAAGGTCATCCTCAGGGAGTGGCTTGGACAGCCAGCCCAATTTCACCGGTGTGTCGTACAAGCGTCCGGGAGCAAAGCGAGGCCAAAAATGGCGCAGGCCGGGCACAATCACCTTCACGACCGGCAAGCCTATGTCCGGTCGCGTCTGATCGAGGATCAGCATCTCCATACCGTGTTGCTCGACCAACGCCTGACAGGCCAGCACGCCGTCGCGGAGGTCGTCGGTCGGGCATCCGGGGAAATCGGACCGGGCGCGGGGCGGTGACTCGGCGGGAGCGAGGTAGGGCTGATTCTGCAGCGTGGCTGTCTTCAGCCATTCCGCCGTTTTCGGGTCGTCGAGGCTATCATGGACCAGCGGCTGGCCGTCTTTGTCAAGCCACACCCACACCAGCATTTGATTCAACTCGGTGACGGCCCGCAGCAAAGCGATGCGGGCATCGCAGTGAGCGCCGAAGCCGAGGAGGATTTCTTCAGGCTGACGATCCAGGCGCCTGGAGAGCGCGGCGAAGGCGGGGATCCGCAAATCGGTGGTCAAGTCCAATACCCACAGGTCCCGATGTTGCTGCTCGCGCAAGCATTGTGTGAGTTGGCCCAGATACGGTTCCTCGAAACTGCTCAGATCCACCGCCGGCCGCCTAAAGCGGTTGTACCACCACAAGGCGACCGCATCGCGCTCGACCAGCTCGAAGAAGCCTTGCAGAATCGCTTCCTCAAGAGTATTGCCAGCCGCATTGCCGTTGGAGCAGGCCCGGCAGTAGCGTTTGGTCATGGGATAGTGGTAGTAGCAAAAAGCCGTGGGCAGGTAGCGCGCCTGGTTGCGGGTCAGCGACCAGACGGGCGTCCATTCGATGGCCTGCTCCTCGTCGAAGGGCTCGGGCACGCTTTGGGGTAGCGGCTTGCGAGCGTTCCAAGCCGCGCGCTCGCGGTATTGCTTGTCGCTGTAACCCATGCAGACGTTCGGATGGATGGCGGCGTCGCCCAAGTCCCGCAAGCGGCACGGTTTGGTGCGCGGCTCGTCACCATGGAAAAGACCGGAGTAGCGCTCCAAAGCCTCACACAGTCCGCTGGCTTTGGCCTGCAGATCAGTGACGCCCTTGCCAGCACTTTGGCTGCGCAGCCCCCTGCGAATCTCCTCAACGCTCTCTGGTCGCCGCGCAAGGTTGTGACCTGCCTCATAAACGTTGACCAAGCCCTCGTGAGAGCAGCCGAAGCGCTTCAGCATGGTAACAGCGCCCGTGAGCCGGCTGACGTGATGCTGGTAGCGTCGCAAGGTCTCCTCGGGAGAAACCGTGCGGTGCCCGCCGTCACGCGTGAACGTCTTCTTGCGACTCTGCAAAACGATCGCGGCTTCTCGCGGCGGGTTAGGATTGCCGCAGGCCGGGCACTGCGGGCGGCGAACAACGGTGTGCCATTGCGTCTTCCACGAGAGCGTGTCAAGGGTCAGCAGCTTGCCTTCGAGCTTGGGCGAGGCGCCGCGCGCGATCCACTTGGCGATCTCGGTGGCTGCCAGGTTCCAGGCGATCGCCCGTGTAGCCGGCGTGTCCGCAACCGGGACGGGAAGCGGATCGACCCGGCCTGTTTTCTCCTGGACCAACCCCTCCGCCTCGCGGTTGCCTCGCAGACGCGCCGCAAGGCATTCCCAGCAGGCCGTCTGGCCCGGTCGAAACACCGGGCCGAGCCAGATCATAAAGCCGAATGGTTTGAGCAGCATCCAGGCGCGGTTATTACGGAGTGCCTCGCGGTTGTACTCCTCCAACCCGATGCGCAAGTAGTCGTCGGTGACGACGACGCCGATCGGGCCGCCGCTGGCGACGCGAACTTGCAGCGAGCCAAGAGCCGATGCCAGGGGCTCGCAGTTCAGTTCGCCGAGGGCAGTAATGGAAACGGTTGTTTGCTCCAAGCGCTGGGCAGCGGCAGCGGGGTCAACATTCTGGAGATGCCAAAACGCGTGTTCTGGTTTGGAAACGGCGCCATTCCGCTTGGTGAGATAGCCCTTCTTCTCCAACTGCCGCAGCGCATAATAAACCTCGGCGGCAGAAAGCTGACCGTCGAGTTGTGCCACGATTTCATCCGCCGACCGTCGGCCATCAATGAGAGGGGCCACCAATTCATACAGCCGGCCCCGGAGCGCGGCCTGTCCCCGCTCCGAAAGCAGCAGCAGACCATCACCCGGCAACCGCTCGACGCGCAGATGGGCTTTGAATATTGGTGGTTGAATCATTGGTCGCGGTCCAAGGCGCGGGTTGAATCCTCTGGCAAACTGAGATCGTCCTCGATCAGGTCCTCCGCCGCGGGCCGGGCCGGCAGTCGCAGACAGGTCACTCCTTCGTGCATCTCCTCAGGCTCTCGATCAACCAGCTCGACCTCCGCGTCATCCGGCACATCGAAGCCTTCCTCGCGCAGCACCTCCCTCGGGTGGGTCAACAGCCGCTGTCGGAACCCTTCATCGTCCCAGGCGCGGGCTACCACTTGGGCCCAGCGCCTTTCTTGTTCCGGCTCGAGTTCTTGCGCGGGTTCCGTCGGTGCATTCCCAGGGCTTTTTTCGGATTGGGCCAGGCCCTTGGCCAGTTCATCGAATTTGTCGTTCATAACTTTCCTTTCGTTTTGGGTTGCTGTTGTTCTTGGAACCGCGGATGTCACGGATAACTCCGATTGGGTTTCCATCTCATCCGTGCCCATCCGCGCAATCCCTGGTTCAATGCTTGTCCGTTCATAATTCTCGTCTCGTTTTGGTTTTCGTTTCGGTGTCCTGTTCCTCACGCACGGTCGCGAAGCAGTTGGCCATCGCGCAATTTCTCTTTCGAGGTTTGCTCTTTCTACCTTGCCTTCGCCAAGTACGACGGCTAGTTTCATCGGCATGATTACTGATGAGATCAAAGAGTTGATGCACGCCGCACCCTTTCGAGCGGTTCGGATTGTGCTTGGCAACCAGCAATCTTTCGTCGTGGCGCATACCGATTACCTCATGATCAGTCCTGATCGGCAAACCGTTGTGCTTTACGATAAGCAGCGGCGTTTCAAAATCATCAACGCTCAACAGATTAGACTGGTCGAACCGGTGAAACGTGCGTCATCGAAAGCCGCTTGATGCGGCATTGGATGAGCGCCCCGCGCCGCGTGACCGATTGGGCCATTCCCTTCGTCAGTTCCTCGAATTTGTCGTTCATAACTTTCCTTTCGGTTTTGGTTTCTTTTTAACCGCGGATTACGCGGATTACGTAGATTAGGCCGATAGAACATGTTCTGGTTTTTGCTTATCCGTGCCCATCCGCGCAATCCGTGGTTCAATTCTTCTCATTGAGCCGACGTGTCACTCAAAGGCGCGTTGCCGTGGAGACGCTGGAGAGCGTTCGCCAGAACATAGTTGGCCACTCGCCGGCCCAGGGCCTGGCCGTCAATGCAGGCTGTGCGGTAGTGGATGCCGCCAAAGACACGCGCGTCCCTGATCTCGAGCTCGGCGCCGGAGAAACTGGAGAAGTTGCGCGTCACACCGGGCGTCAGCTCCGAGGTAACGGAGAACTCGTTGCCGTCGCCAAAGAAAGCGGCCAGTACGGCCGGGGACGCGCCGCTGGCGACCGAGTGACCCGACGGATATTCCGGGTGGCTCGGAGTGATGAGCAACGGGGTCCAGGTTGGATCGGCCACGGTGTCGGCGTTACCGTCGAAGTCCGCCAGGGCTACAGCGGTGATGGGCCGCCAAAAGACGTAAGTGTATTTCGCCTGCCAGCAACAAATGATGGCGTCGGCCTCGGCGAGGTTCATCAAGGCGAGCAGATGGGCTTTCTCCAAGAGTGATAGGTCGTAGTGTTCGGCCACCTGAACGGCGGTGCGGTTCCAGAAGCCGGCGGTGTTGCCGTTCCAGAAGATGGAAAACAGGGTCTGGTCTGCCGTGCGCGCCGCGCTGTTGGTGCTGCCCATGAGCTTGCTCTCGCTGAAGTCGGCGGTGTATTGGGCGCTGGTCAGCGCGGGCGGGCCGGGGGTGAGGAACTGTGTTTGGGACGGGATGACCCAGGGAGTCATGTAGGCAAATTGCGGCGCGGCGCCTGAGGCGAAGGCCGGCGGAGTAGGCCGCCATTGACCAATGTTGGTGCCGCCCACAAATGCAGGCGGGTTCGGGGTGAAACCGTCAGTGCTGCGCCAGGCCCAGATTTGATCGGCCACGTATTGGCCCCAATTCAGGCCGCGCTCGACCGACTGTCCGAACGTCCCGTCTTCGTCGGCCAGGTTGACCAGCGAGGCAGCTAGCTGCAGGTCCAGCGTCGGTTTTTGGGTTGGGAAAAGCTTGATCAGCGACGCGTAGGCGGCCTGGACGACTGCCGCGCGGGCCGAAGCGCCATTGGGCGCGGTCGGTGGCACATGGACGGGCGTGTAGCGCTTATAGACGCCGTTGGCAGCGTCGAACACGGCCGCTTGCACCAGGGCCGTTACGCGCGTGGTCACCAAGGCCGTTAGTTTGGCCGTAAAGATCGCGGTGAACAGGTTCTGGTTCCAGTCGCTGACTTCGTCAGCGTGAAGGTTGGCCGAGCCGGCAAGACCCGCCAGCGCCAGGCCGGCAGCGAGGAGACGTTTAACTTTCATGGTTCATTCCTTTCGTATTGGTTTGTGGTTTGTCGTGTAATTGGGCGGAGAATTCACTGCTGCACTGCGCGATAAAATCTCCGCTCGAAATTCCCTGGGCTTGAGTCGGTTAACTGGTTGGTGCCGGTGACGCTGACGAAATTGGTGGCGGTGACCCACTTCACCAGGTCGGTGGAGACCTGGATGGCGTAGCTCTGGCCAGCCTGACCGAGGAGAGTAAGTTGAAATTGGCCAGTAGGAAGAAGAAGGCTTGGGCCGACTAGCGTTGGCGCGGTCGCGGCTACTTGCCCATATTTTAGGGTGAGGTAATCGTAGGCGTTGACGTCGCTACCGCCGTTCCACGCCGAGTAGCCGCTGACGTACACATTGCCGGCGCCATCCAGAGCAATCAATCGCCCAAAGTCGTCGCCGTGTGACAGGTCGTCGAAGCGCGCGACCCAGACCTCGCGGCCAGAGGCGTCGTACTTCACCGTGGCGTAATCGTAGTCGCTTACGGTGTATCCAGAAGAGTTGACATGTGAATTCTGGTCTCGGCCAGTGACATAGACATTGCCTGCGCTGTCCAGCGCCAAGGCGCGCGCTGCATCATCGCCATGACTGGGTCCATCGTAGCGCGCCAGCCAGAGCTGCTGTCCGTTTGGCCCATATTTGATGGTGACATAGTCGGAGTCGTTGTTGGTGATATAACCCCATCCGGCTACATAGACATTGCCCGCGCTGTCCAACGCCAGCGCCCGCATCTCGTCATCGCCGTTGCCGGGTCCGTTATAGCGGGCCAGCCAAAGTTGGTTTCCGTTCGAGTCGTACTTGAGCGTGGCGATGTCGTAATCGGTGCCTGAGCCGATAGAAGCGCCCGAGACATAAACATTGCCCGCCGCGTCCACAGCGAGTCGGAACCCGAAGTCCGTTGAGTTGCCGGGTCCGTTGTAGCGCGCGGCCCAGAGCAAGCTTCCGTTGGAGTCGTACTTCAAGGTGGCATAATCGGAGTCCGAGCCGATGCCGCCTGATTCACCGGTCACATAGACGTTTCCCGAGGCATCCACGGCGATGGTGTAGGGGAAGTCGTCCGTGTGGGCGGGACCGTCATAGCGCGCGGCCCAAAGCTGGTTGCCGTTGGTGTCATACTTGACCGTCACGCAGTCAAACCCGTTGGAGGCGCTGCCCGAATAAATGGCGACATAAACGTTGCCAGCGTTGTCCACGGTCACAGCCTGGCCGCCGTCCTCGCGGCTCCCGTCCGAGGTATAACGCGCCACCCAGAGTCGGTTGCCGCTGGGGCCGTATTTGATCGTGGCGGCATCCCAGTCGGGGTAGCCGTTGGTGGACATTGACACGCCAGTCACATAAACATTGCCGAGCCGATCCAGCGCCAGTCCCCTGGCCTCGTCCCAGCCGTGGCCGGGGCCATCGTAGCGCGCCAGCCACAGCCGTTGGCCGTTGGCGTTATACTTTAACGTCGCGAAGTCGTAGCTGACGTTGTAGTTGTCCGAAATGCCGGTAACATAGAGGTTGCCCGAAGCATCCAGCTTCATGTCCCGCGGGCGGTCTTCCGAATTGGCCGGATCATCGTAGCGCGCGACCCAACTTTGCCGTACCAGAGTCGAAACAGCCAAGTGCGCGGGTGCGCTGGTGATGGAGTTGCCAAACCCTGAAACGACGACGCGATAGTCGCCAGCCTGCGCCGGTAAAACGTTCGACAAAACCAACGAAACCTCATGGTGGCTCGGCGCGGCCGCGCCATTAAATTGCCATTGATAAGTCACCGGCGCGCTGCCGAACGTCCAGGCATCGAACTCGGCCTTGGCGCCCACCAGCACGGACTGCGAGGCCGGGGGGGCCACCACCACCAGGTTTGCCTGAGTGCTGACCGTCAAGCCGACGGAATCTGCCACCTCCACAGAATACAACCCGACGCTGTTCGGCCCGATGTTGTTGA
>Ga0137378_10004270_pt1 | contig 12352 bp, 14 predicted proteins | sample SagtaG_21_FD_104813 | JGI IMG/M metagenome (GOLD analysis project Ga0137378, IMG submission 104813) | Vadose zone soil microbial communities from Sagehorn Ranch, Mendocino, California, USA - Sage2_L_60_16 metaG | ecosystem: Environmental > Terrestrial > Soil > Vadose zone | place: USA... | reverse complement strand
TCTCGGCGACGGTTGGAGCCTCATGCAGTGTATCAATTCGGAAATTCGCGCTCGTCAACCGGGGAAGATCACCATCGCGGAGGACATGCAGGACAACGCATCGATCACCCGCGCAATCGACACGGGAGGGGCAGGCTTTGGCGCGCAATGGGCGGCAGGGTTCATGCACGCTGTTCGCGAGACGATCATTACTCGCGATGACGCGTCGCGAAACATGTTTGCAATGCGTGACTTCATTTCCCAGCGGTATAACGCAGATGCATTCGGGCGGGTCATCTATACCGAGTCCCATGATGAAGTCGCGCAGTCGGCGGGGCAGGCCCGCGTACCGGAGTTGATCTGGCCGGGCAATGCCGATAGCTACTTTTCACAAAAGCGCTCGACGCTCGGCGCCGCGCTCTTGTTTACCGTGCCCGGCATTCCCATGATCTTCATGGGGCAGGAATTCCTGGAGGGAGGTGCCTGGTCGGATGCACGTGAGCTCGATTGGTCGAAGAGCGATCGGTTCGACGGCATCAGAATCTTCTACTGCGACCTGATTCGACTGCGGCGCAATTGGTTCGACACCACGCGTGGGCTCAAGGCTCAGCACGTGAACGTCCACCACGTCAACGACGTCGACAAGGTTCTCGCATTTCACCGCTGGGATCAGGGAGGGCCGCGCGATGACGTGGTCGTGGTCGTCAATTTTGCCAATCGTGGCTACGACTCCTACCGGGTCGGGCTGCCAGCAGGTGGACGCTGGCGGGTCCGGTTCAACGGCGATTGGCGCGGTTACAGCTCGGTATTTTCCGACCACCCCAGCGATGATGTGTGGGCGCTACGACGCGAGTACGACGATATGCCATGGTCAGGTGACATCGGCATCGGTCCTTACACCGCGATCATGCTTTCGCAGGACACCTGACATGCCCGTGAGCGAAAAGATCGAAATCCATCGTGGACTGAAGGGGGTGTACTTCGACCGTTCGCGCGTCTGTTTCATCGATGGGCGCGCGGGCGAGCTCACTTACCGCGGCTATTCGATCCACGACCTCGCCGAGCGCTCGACCTTCGAGGAGACCTGCTATCTGCTCCTCAAGGGCGAGTTGCCCGCTCGCGACCAGCTCGAAGCGTTCGATGCCGAGTTGAAGGCGGCGCGCACGCTGCCGGCGGCGGCTTATGACATCATCCGTGCGGTGAAGAGCACGCATCCGATGGACGTGCTGCGCACGGCGGTGTCGGCGCTCGCCGCCTCCGACCCGGAGGTCGCGGACAAGTCGCCCGAGGCCACGCTGCGCAAGGGTATTCGCCTTACCTCGCAGGTGCCGATGATCGTCGCCGCGCACGATCACATCCGCAACGGACGCGATCCGGTGGCGCCTGCACCGAGTCTTGGGCATGCCGCCAATTTCCTCTACATGTTGAAGGGAAGGATGCCGGGCGCCGACGCGGCGCGGCTGATGGATACTGACTTGATCCTGCACGCCGAGCACGGCTCGAACGCCTCGTCGTTCACTGCGCGGGTAGTCGCCGGAACTGACGCCAATCTGCACGCCGCGATCACTGCGGCGATCGCCGCGCTCTCCGGCCCGGCGCACGGCGGTGCGGCGGAAAACGTCATGCGCATGGCGCAGGAGATCGGCGATGCCTCAAAGGCCGCCGATTACGTGAAGCGCAAGCGCGCGAACAAGGAGCCGGTGATGGGCTTCGGTCACCGCGTCTACCGCGCTGAAGACCCGCGCGCCCGCCACATGCGCGCGGGCGTCGAGCAGCTCTCCCGCGAAATGGGCCAGCCACAGTGGTACCAGATCCTCGAGGCGCTGGTCGAGGCGATGAAGCCCTACGCGCGTCACGGCGTGAACGTGAACGTGGATTTCTACACCGGGGTCGTTTACTTCCTGAACGGAATCGCGGAGGACCTATTCGTCCCGGTGTTCGCCATCGGCCGCGTGCCCGGCTGGACCGTGCAGGTGCTCGAGCAGATGGAGAACAACATCCTCATCCGGCCGCTCACACTCTACAACGGTCCCGAGCCGCGCGCGTACGTGCCGATCGACCAACGCTGAACGGGCTTTAGGACTGAGCGAGCACGATCGCCGCAGTGGCGACGATGTCGTCCACGCTCGCGCCGCGCGACAGGTCACTTAAGGGACGTGCGAAGCCCTGCAGCACCGGCCCGATGGCTTGCGCGCCGCCGAGATACTGCGTGAGCTTGTAGGCGATATTGCCGGCGTCCAGGTCGGGGAAGACGAGCACATTCGCTTTCCCGGCGACCGATCCGGCGTCCTTCAGCTTCTTCGCCGCGACTGCGGGAACCAGCGCCGCGTCGGCTTGCAGCTCGCCATCGATCGCGAGCGACGGTGCACGACGTCGCGCAATATCGAGCGCGCGGATCACTTTGTCAACGTGAGCGTGCTTCGCGCTCCCTTTCGTGGAGAACGAGAGCAATGCGACGCGCGGCTGCTCGCGCAGCAGCCGGCGGCAGCTTTCTGCTGACGCCAGCGCGATGTCGGCAAGCTCGTCGGCAGTCGGGTCAGCGTTCACCGCGCAATCGGCATAAATGAGGATCCGCTCCGGCAGGACCATGAGAAAAAAGCTCGAAGGCGTCTCGATGCCCGGCGCAAGGCCAACCGTCATCATTCCCGCTTCGAGCACGCGCGCAGTCGTATTCGCAGCGCCAGCCACCATGGCATCCGCATCGCCGGCCTTCAACATCAGACCGGCATGAAACAACGGTTTTGCCGCGAGGCGACGCGCGACCTTCGGGTTCGTGCGCGGATGGGACTGCAGGTATAACTCGGCATAAGCGTCAAGCCGATCGCTCGACTCAGGGTGCTCGAGAAGGATCGGCTCAGCGAGGCCCTCGTCGCGCAGGCGCCGCGCCGCAGCGACGATCCTTTCGTCCGCCCCTTCAGGAAGCACGACTCGCAGGGCCCGGCCACGGATCTGCGCGAGACACGTTTCGAGAATGTTCATTTGCGAAGAACAGAGACGATGAGCGCAAGGCTATAGCCAGCCTCGAGACGTAGCGCAGGAGTCTCGCACCGATCGGCCACGCGGTCGAACCCCGTCAGCTCGGCGCCATGCCCTTGTCGGTCAGCTCCTTGATCGCAGTCTCGTTCTTCGACAGATGCGATAGACCCATGCCGCGCAATACATTCGGAGCCTTGGTGAACTGAACGTTGGCGTACCCGACGATCTCTATGCGATTGCCCCACGGGTCCAGGAAATCGAGAAATCGGCCCGGCAAGGGCTTGACGCCTGTGTCGGCCAACGCCTTGCGGACGGCCTCCTTGTCATCGACGACCAGTCCAAAATGACGGCCATCGTCGGCGGGCTGTGTGCGGCCCTTCTGGAGCGCAATGAACTGGTCCCCGAGGTCGATGAAGGCTGCAGTGTCGCTCTTGCTTCGAAGCTTGAAGTCAAAAATGCGAGCGTAGAAAGCCAGAGCAGCTTCGATATCACCGACTTCAAGAGCGACGTGGTTGAAACCCACGGCACGTGCTTTTTTCGATTCAGGCATGGAGCTCTCCGATTGCTTGCCAGATGATCAGGTCGCGGCATTCCCAGTATAGGACGTAACCAGGAAGTCGAGATCGAACTCTCGGTCGCCGCTCGAGACTCGGTGGTATCCTAAATTAGTTCGAACGACTTGCCGCATGATGCGTGCGGAGATTCTTAACAATACGCTGTTGCCAAAGCACGCCATGCACCATTGACCGCGCCGCCGTCGCAACGCGAGTGAGCAGCGAGCGACCCTTGAAAAGACCGATGCGCAGGCCGGCTCATACGCGTCCGGGGAGACCCGTAACCTCGATCGGTGTGGTTCTGGCATGACGGTCATCGATACGAGTATACGGAAAGGTCTGGACGATGACGCAGCAACCGAAGTCGGGTGGCACCGTGGTTACCTATTCGTGCCGTGCCTCTCACCATCACGAAAGAGTGACCCTGCACGACGTCGCACGCAGGCTCGCTGCGATCAAGGGCTACGATTTCGTGGAAGAATTCGACCGCGCGTGCCGTTACTCAGGCCCTTTGTATTTCGTACCGAACGACACGCTCGTCGGAATTGATGCGGCACAGCGATTGGGCATACAAAACGAGCAGGATTTATTTGGCGGTGTCGTGCCGTTTGCGTTTGCTGCCACGAAGACGATCACCCATCCGCTGCCCGACGCCGATTCGCGTTCGCCCGAAGGATGGTCTGAGGAATTCGCCAGCCGCGTGCGCGACGTGGTGCTTCCAGGCTACTCGGCGTTCGCGACGCGCGATGCGCGCATCGCTGGCGTGCGACTGCTCGGGCTGGGCCGCGTTCGCATCAAACATCCGGCGGGGATAGGGGGCCTGGGGCAGTTCGTCATCGACGACGAACGGGCGCTCCATGTCCAGCTCCAGTCCCTCGATGAGGATGCGCTGCTGCGCGATGGCCTGGTGCTCGAGCAAGACCTGACCGAGGTTGTCACGCGCAGCGTCGGCCAGGTGCGCGTGGACGATTTGCGCGCAAGCTACTCCGGGATGCAGCGGCTCACCGCCAACCATCGCGGCAAGCAGGTGTACGGCGGCTCCGACCTGATCGTTGCGCGCGGCGATTTTGAGCGCCTGACGGAGCTCGTGCTTGAGCCAGAAGTCCAGACCGCCATCGCCCAAGCCCGCGCATACCACGCCGCCGCAGTGACATCCTTTTGTGGCATGTTCGCATCGCGTTTCAATTACGATATTGCGCAGGGCATCGATAGCACAGGGCAATGGCGCTCGGGCGTGCTCGAGCAGTCCTGGCGCGTGGGAGGTGCGAGCGGGGCGGAAGTGGCGGCGCTGGAAGCTTTCCGCGCAGACGCATCGCTCGATGTCGTCCGCGCATCAACCACTGAAGTGTATGCTACCGGGCCGGTCCCCGCCGATGCCGTGGTGTATTTCCGTGGCATCGACGAGCACGCGGGCGCCATGACCAAGTACGTGCGTATCGAGCCTTATGCCAACCCGTGATCAGACGATCGATGTCGTAGTCGGCGATGGGCGCGTTTCCGGAACGCTGATTACCCCCGGCACCCAAATTCCGGGCGTACTGTTCGTGCACGGCTGGGGAGGTAGTCAGCAGCAATATCTCGTGCGAGCGCGAGAAGTTGCTGCGCTGGGATGCGTTTGTCTCACCTTCGACTTGCGCGGCCACGCGGCAACCAGTGCGCAATATGAGAAGGTTTCGCGCGAGCATAATCTGGGCGATGTGATAGCGGCCTACGATGTGCTGGCCGGCAATCCCAACGTCGACAGCTCCGCCATCGCGGTGGTGGGAAGCAGTTACGGCGGCTACCTGGCCGCCATCCTCACTTCCATGCGCAGCGTCAAATGGCTGGCGCTGCGCGCACCGGCGCTGTACCTCGACAGCGGCTGGGAGTTGCCCAAGCTGCAATTGCACCGCGACCATGATCTGGTCGCATATCGGCAGAAGCTGATTCCACCCGCGGAGAATCGGGCGCTTCGCGCGTGCATGGTGTTTCAGGGCGACGTGCTGGTGATCGAGTCCGAAAACGACAACGTGGTACCGCACGCGGTGATCACCAGCTATGTGGAGGCGTGCACGCGAGCCCATTCGCTCACCTCCCGCGTGATCCAGGGTGCGGATCATGGGCTGTCCGACGAGGGCTCCCAGCGTTCATACACCTCGCTGCTGGTGAACTGGATGACCGAAATGGTGCAGGGCGCGAGGGTTGGCAACAAGATCGCGCCGACGAACACGCCGCAGCCAGGCTCGCAGGAATCCACGTAGGAATTAGCTTGAATCCTTGTCCTTTTGCAAAGAACCCTTTTTTCCAGTGGGCGACAGGCGCTTGCTTACGACCTTGTCGTTCAAGAAGTGCACGGTGATGGTGGTCTTGTCGTCCTTCCAGACGGCCTCGCCAGTCGAGAGCCCTAGGAAACTCCGGCCCTCGGCATCCACCGGCTCGCCCAAAATTTCCCGTACTTCCTTTTGCGACATGCCGTCGTGGATCTTGTCGAAATTCTCCTGATTCAGACGCGAGCCACAGGCCGCCAGGCACAGTAGCAGGATGGCGACACCGAGCGAGTGATGGACGCGCATGCTGGACTCCCTTATTTAGTGTTGCCGCTGCTTTCGAGACGGAGCTTCGCGGTCATTGCTCACGCCTTTCGTTTCGGTTTCGGTCCCGGCTTTTGCGGTTCCCACTTGAAGCCGGCCCGGGATCATCCAATCGCGCGCGATGCGTGCAAGGTTGGCGATCAAAACCGTTCCGGTACGGCAATGGCAACATACGCGGCGATGGTCTGGACCGACTCTAGTGGCATTGCGAATCCTGAGGCGCTGCGGTGGGGCTGCCTATCATCCGTTTGGCCCAGGCTTTACGATCTTGGCGCGGCGGATGTCTTGCCGTCAAGCGTCTCGGCGCATTCAGAGAGCCGCTCTGCATACGCGTCAGCAGGCACCCGGACCCAGTCGCTGGTGAATCGGAATACCCACAGCAGCAGGCAAATTGCCACGAATGCACCCGCACCAACAAGCGCCTCGTCGAGTTCACCTGTCGATTGGCGGACGAGGTGGAGTCGGACACCACAAACCATGCTGACAAGCGAGGCCGTGATGCCGACGAGCCGCAGCCCCAGCCGGGCCATAGCGGATATCCATGAGGCCGGGCATGTATTCGCGATAGGGTGTTGCCGGCAGGCTTCGGCCGTTAAGTCGACAGCATACCTATAAAACGCATGACTACGTGCGCCTCATAGGTCTCCAGAATAATCCATATACTTGCTAACTATAGCACTGGGTGCTATAACTCGACTTCATGAAGCGCGTCCTCATGACAAAGGCGTTTGCCCGCTGGTGCGGACTACCGGACGAAGTGCTATGCGAGGCCGCGCGAGAGATCGAGGTGGCGTATTCGACGTCAATTTGGGTAAGGGCGTCGTCAAGAAGCGGGTCGCCTACCCGGGCCGGGGCAAGAGTGGGAGCGCACGTGTGCTAGTTGCTCATCGTATGAAGAGTTTTGTCGTCTTTTTGGTTGGCCGAGACAAGAGCGACTCTGGCGCCGACTTTTCGGCGGCACAGGAAGAGGCAGCGCGGCAGATTGCGAGCGGTCTGGAAAAGGCATCTGACGCCAAAATGGAAGAGGCACTGAGAGAGGGGATTATCAAGGAGATTTGCAAGTGAAGACGAAAAAGGCTGCTGCCGACCGCGTGTCGGCCGACCTACTAGAGACTGCGGCGGACTTGGGTAAACTGGGGATTATTGACGAGCGTGCGTTCGCGAACATCAGAGCGCTATGTCTCGAGCAGCCACCAGTCTATTCGCCTCGCCGCGTGATGACCATTCGTACGCGTAAGGCGCGGATGAGCCAATCGGTGTTTGCGAAGCTGCTTAACGTAAGTGTATCGACAGTGCAGAAGTGGGAGGCGCCGGCCGCCGACAAGCACCCCAGTGGAGCAGCCGCCAAGTTGCTCCAAATCATCGAGAAGCGGGGCATCGACGCTATCGTCTAGGGATCCGCGTCGATGCGGCAACGGGTTGCTGCGCGAGCGCGGGCTATCGTTCCAGAATCGGATTTACACTACTTCGCATGGCGCCTGTTTGCGGAACGCCCCTTCAGCGTGAACACTGCAGCAGCGGCAATGCTGCGTTGATGATGCTCGAAGTCGTGCAATGGCGACAAACGACGCCGATGTAGTACGGGAGCACAGCGTTTTTCCGTATCCACGCAAACCGAGGAGAGTCAAATGAGCAGCATCAGCAACAGGGCGTACGTGCGAATCGTCGTCGCAATCGTGCTCGGCGCGTTTGCGGCGGGCGCGGCGCTGGCGCAGCAGCCGGTGTCGACCTGGCAGCAGATCAAGCAGCGTGGGGAGCTGCGCATCGGCGTGACGCCCGGCGAACCGTGGTACTTCAAGGATCCCGGGACCGGTCAATGGAGCGGCATCGGATACCGCATGGGCCAGCAAATCGCCAAGGATCTCGGCGTCAAGCTCGTCCCGGTCGAAACGACATGGGGCAACTCGGTCGCGGCCATCCAGGCAAACCAGATCGACGTCATGTTCGTGCTCGACGCGACCGACGAGCGGAAGAAGGCGGTCGATTTTCCTGACGCGCCGTTTTTCTGGTACGCGCAGGGCGTGTTGGCGCGAGATGGCCTGCCAGCCAGCAACTGGTCCGATCTCGATCGCGAAAATGTCAAGATCGCCGTAACCTTGGGCACTGCGCCCGATCGTGATCTCACCAAGCGGCTCACCAAGGCCAAGATCGAGCGCTTCCAGAACATGGACGAGGCGATCGCCGCGTTCTATTCAGGACGCGTCGACGCCGCAGCGTTCTATCACCCGGCGCTGGTCATGCAGCAGGCGCGCGTCAAGAAGGGATCGGTTGTCATACCACAGCCAGTCGTGGCACTCGCCACCAGCGCCGGCATCCGGCGCGAAGACGACAAGAGCTTTCGCGACTTCCTCGACAAGGAATTCGACAAGTACTACAAGAGCGGCGAGACGCAGAAGTTCTACGAAGAGTTCCTGGCGTTCCGGAACATCGATGCGAAGAAGGCGCCGCCGATCATCAAGGAGCAATGGAAGTAGGCGAACGTGAGGCGAGAGACGGGCTTCGGCGCGTGAGCCACCGGCCCGGATCGGCAGCGTGGCGCGCGGCTCGGCCAACGCGAGCGTAGGAAGCGCCGATGCGATACCAATGGGATTTCCCCGCGGTATGGAATCACATGGACATGCTCATCATCGGGCTAATCGGCACGGTCGAGCTCGCGCTGGTCTCGATCGTGCTGGGCGTGATCGTCGGCTTCGTGATTGCGCTGATGCGGCTATCGCATCGCCGCGCGCTGCGCACGCCCGCAACCGCGTTCGTGGAGTTCTATCGCAATACGCCGCCGATCGTCCATTTCTTCTGGTTCTTCTATGCGCTTCCGATCGTGATCGGGCTTTCGTTCGAGCCTTTCACGGCCGCGGTGCTCGCGTTATCGACGCAGTCCGGGGCGTTCTATGCCGAAGTGTTCCGTGGCGGAATCGTGTCGATCGAGCGCGGCCAGTGGGAAGGCGCCAAGGCGCTCGGCATGAATTATCGCGCGGTGCTACGCCGGGTGATCCTGCCGCAGGCGTTGCGGCGGATGGTGGCGCCCTTCGTCGATCGTTCCTTCGAACTGACCAAGACCACCGCCCTGGCATCGTCGCTCGCCTATGCGGAGTTGCTCTACCAGGCGATGCAAGTGAACAGCATCACGTTCCGGCCGATGGAGGTTTACACGACCATCGCCATCATGTACTTCATCGTGCTGTTCGCAGCCAGCAACCTCATGCGCCTGGCCGAGTATCGACTCTCGCGCGCCGGCTAAGGAGACGCCGATGGAATATACGTGGGACTTCAAGGTCATTCTCGACAGTTTCCCGCTCTTGCTGCGCGGGCTGGTGGTCACGATCGAGCTGTGGGTCCTGGCCTTTGCGATTGGTCTTTCGCTTGGGTTCGCGGTCAGCCTCGCCCGCGTTTCGAACCGGGGCTGGCTCAATGCACCGGCGATCGGATATGTCGAGATATTCCGCAATACTCCGGTGCTGGTGCAGCTCATCTGGTTCTACTATGCTTTTCCGATCGTCCTCGGAGCGCAGCTTTCGCCCTTCACGGCCGCTGCGCTGAGCCTCACGTTGAATACGTCGGCCTATTGCGCGGAGATCTTCCGTGGGGGCATCGTGTCGATCGCGCGCGGTCAATGGGAAGGTGCCAAGGCGATCGGCATGACGCGGGCGATGACGATGCGGCGCGTGATTCTTCCTCAGGTCTTGAAGCGCATGCTGCCCGCGTTTACCAACCGGGGCATCGAATTGGCCAAGGTGACGTCGCTCGCGTCGCTGCTGGCCGTGAATGAGCTCATGTATCAGGGCCGTCTCCTAAGTTCGACCTACTATCGGCCGCTAGAGATCTTGACGGTTGTTGCGCTGGTGTACTTCGTGCTGATCTATCCCGGTAGCTACCTGTCGACCCGTCTTGAACGCCGCCTCGCGGCGCGCGATTGATATCGAGCGGAATCCGATGAGCGATACCGTCATCCGCATCCGCAACCTGCACAAGCGCTTTGGCGACCTGCACGTAGTCAAGGGCGTCGATCTCGAGGTGAAGCGGGGCGAGCGGATCGCTATCATCGGTGCGAGTGGATCGGGGAAAAGCACGATCCTGCGCTGCTTGAATTTCATGGAGATGCCGAGCGATGGGACCATCGAGCTCGATGGCAAGGTGCTCGGCACGGAAGGGCGGGCGAACGATGGTGGCGCAGCGCGGACCTACTCCGAGAGTGAGCTATGCGAGGTACGCACGCGCGTGGGCATGGTGTTCCAGCAGTTCAACCTGTTCCCACACATGACCGTCCTCGAGAACGTCATGGAGGGACTGATTACGGTGAAGCGTACGCCGAAGGAGGCGGCGCGCTCGCGTGCCACCGAACAGCTGGCGAAGGTAGGGTTGCAGGACAAGCTCCATGCGTATCCGGGGAAGCTTTCCGGCGGACAGCAACAACGGGTTGCGATCGCACGCGCGCTGGCGATGGACCCGGAAGTATTGTTGTTCGACGAGCCGACCTCGTCGCTCGATCCGGAGCTGGTGGGCGAGGTCCTGCGCGTGATCCACGCGCTGGCCGAGGAAGGACGGACGATGCTCCTGGTCACGCACGAGCTTGGGTTCGCCTATCACTTTGCCGATCGCGTCGTGTTCATCGCGGATGGCGTCGTCTACGAAACCGGTTCCGCGGACGACGTTCTGAAGCATCCGGAGAAGGAGCGTACGCGGGCGTTCCTGGCGCGCTTCACCGAGCGCGCGTTCTAGGTCGAGCGGAATCCGGCCTTGCGCTTTTTCAACGAGGGGCTCGCGCGATGAAGATCGTCGGCGTGCAGGTGCTCGAGTTCCGCCGGCGCCTTGATGGACGCTCGTGGAATCCAGCGTTTCGCTGGCACGAGCGGCGCGCGCCGCTGCTGGTTCTCGAAACCGACAGCGGCTTGAGCGGCGTTGGCGAGGCGTGGTCGCAGCAACCGCGGATCGCGCTCGTGCTCGACTATCTGGCACGTCACTGCGCGCCGGCATTGCTCGGGCGGGATCCCTTGCTGCGGATGCCGATCTCTTCGCAGGTCGACTCGATAGCCGTCGCAGCGCCGGAGCCCTGGGTCGCCGCAGCAGCGGCCAGTGCGATCGATATCGCGCTGTGGGACCTCGCAGCGCAAGCGGCGGGGCAGCCCCTGTGGCGCGCGCTGGGCGGCAGCACGGGCCGCGCGGCGGTCTACGCGAGTGGCGGATTGTACCGCGACGGTGCAAGCTTGAAGGATCTTGCGCACGAATTCGAAGCGTATGTGGATCAAGGATTCACGGCGGTCAAGATGAAGCTCGGCGCATTGCCGCTCGAAGCTGACCTCGAGCGCGTGCGCACGGTGCGCGATGCAGTAGGTGACGAGGTCACCTTGTGGGTCGACGCGGTCAACCAGCTTACCCGGACCACTGCGCCGGCCTGGTGCGCAGCGCTGGCGCGCGTCGGCGTAGCGGCCGTGCAGGCGCCGCTGCCGTTCGACGATATCTGCGGCATGGCAGATATCAACGCTTCGCTGCTGCCGGTCATCGCGACCGAGACGGAGGATCGAGAAGAGGTCTTTCGCGCGCTGGTCGAAGCCAACGCGGTGACCTACCTGCAGTATTGCGTAGGCCTTTGCGGCGGATTCACCGGGGCGATGCGCATCGATGCGCTCGCAGCAACGCACGCGGTGAACAGTACGCCGCAGTGCTTCTCCACGGCCGTCCTGCAGGCGGCCAGCCTCCACCTTGGCGCGGCGCGCGGGAACGTCATCGCGGTGGAATTCCACCGCTTTCACGATCATCTCGCGACAGCCTTGCCTGCGGCGATGAGAACCGTCAAGGCAGGCTTCGTCCATCTCGACGATGCGCCGGGTCTTGGCGTGTCGCCTCCGACCCCCGGCGAACAGCCGTGCGGTGGCGAGGTGCGCCTGCATCGGCACATCGCACTTCACGATCATGGGAGTAACGCATGAACCCAGCCACGACTTCCTCGCACTCAAGCGCGCAGGGTTACGTCGACGACCCTCGTAACGACGACGTCCTGGTTTACGTCGATGGCGAATTCGTGCCCCGGAATCGGGCAGTGGTGTCGGTGTTCGACAGCGGGTTCGTGCTTGGCGACGGCATCTGGGAAGGATTGCGTCTCGTGAACGGGACGCTGGTGGCGCTCGACCAGCACATGGACCGGCTCTTTGAAGGCGCGCTCGCGATCGCTCTTGACATCGGTATGACGCGCGACGCGCTGGTCGCAGCGATCCGGGCGACGCTCGACCGCAACCGCATGGTCGACGGCGCGCACATCCGCGTGATGGTGACGCGCGG
>Ga0137378_10004249_pt1 | contig 12387 bp, 8 predicted proteins | sample SagtaG_21_FD_104813 | JGI IMG/M metagenome (GOLD analysis project Ga0137378, IMG submission 104813) | Vadose zone soil microbial communities from Sagehorn Ranch, Mendocino, California, USA - Sage2_L_60_16 metaG | ecosystem: Environmental > Terrestrial > Soil > Vadose zone | place: USA... | reverse complement strand
GATTGGTCGGCGGTCCACAGGCGATCTTTCGACCGTGAAAGAAGTAACTTAAGCGAGTGGCTGTACTGCACGCGTGATGCGCCGCCATTTTGGCGCAGGCACAGGTGCACGGCGCCCGACCGGGTCTTGAGGAGGTGTCGAAACTAACTTAGTGCGGGAGAAGAGGGGCCGAGGGAGGTGTAGTAGGCGCTGCCGCTTCCAGAGGGTGGCTAGTCCTGATCCTCCTGTTGCTGCTGCGATTGGGCATAGACGGGTGATGCCATTTGTGAAATAGAAAGTGTATAAGGAGGAAGGGCCAATTGTAATTGTGATTCACTGGTGGCGTTGTTCGAACACTGCCGACCGTGACTGTGTGGAGTTGGGGAGGGCGCTGCACTGACTAAAGGGGGGCCGGGAAGAGGAGGAAGGTTCAATTGTAAATTTGTTCCACTGATGGTGTCGTCCGAGTGCGAATTATGTTGACTATTTGGAGTCAGTGAGGGCACTGAATCGCCCCAGGCGATGGAGAAGAGGGAGGCAGTATAGGGGGACGTGATGGCGCTGCAAGGGCATGCAGGGTTGCTGAAGACTCGTGTACAGTTGGGCGAGTTTGTGTAGGGCAACTCCCAGGATTGCGGGGCATATGAGTGTGGCACGCTCTCTTGGAACCCAACATGGCGATTAAATGGGCCCCGCAGATAGGCGTGCAAGTATTAGTTGGAGTATACCTCACTAACTTGGGGCACGCGACACTCGGTACAGTTCATAGTGCGGATTGACCTGCATTACAGAGAGTAACGAAACAGATGAGCTGGGCAAGGTGGCCTGAGATCAGTGGGGGGTATTTGAAGTCAAAAGTGGGGTTGGTGGTCTCTCGTATCTCCATCAGGAAATTTTTCAAAAATTTATGAGGCATCGTGAGACAATGTCATTGTGAGTAGCCATATGCATTGTGATCTATTTGTGCCCTGGTACGATCCATAACTCGGCACATCGGCATGTGGTGATACAGTAGCCTGAGGACCAAACAAAGGACTTAAAAAATGGACGCAGGGAAAGTCTGCGGGGGCTCGCTGAACGATAGACTGGTCCATTCATAAGGTATCTGCGGCCTATGCCGGTGAATGCTGACGCAGCACAGGAACTGAGCTGCGGGGTGTGTAAGGGAAAAGACCGTGATGCTGTTGAAGCATGATTGCTGTGTGAACGCGCTGTGAACATCATGAACTTGCGCAGAACACAACCAGTTTTTGGACTGCTATATGTATTCTACCTCTAACGAAGTAAACACAAAGTTACGGAGACAATCGTAAATCGAGCTGCGGCGTGACTCGATATATACACAAACATACGATGAGCAGCAAATTAAAAGTGCAAATGAACTGGAGGAATATTAATCCACAGGGGACAGGACAGTGCGTGAAGTGCGAGCATTATATACAACCGACCATTGTGATGCAGAGAGTGCAAAAAATATTGAGTTCAAGATACGGTGGGAATCAGTGCTGGTATGCATGCGTGCGAGTGTGTTTATGCATGTGGATGGCAACTACCAAGAGCATTGATTGATAGATACTATGTAGTCGGCACATAATCTGCGTCCTCAGATTCCATGTGGCGAGCCCCACTGTTGTCACGGCGCTTATGAAGACCACGCCGGGACATTGTTGGGTATTCACACTTGCGCGAGCGCCGTGCGCATTGGCTAAATAAACACCATAGTCAGTTGATCAATTTCCTCGATTGGGTTCAAAGGGGCACACATACTTGCATGTGGTATCGGCGCTTCCAACGGGTGGCGCTCTACACGCGATCTTACGCTCACGGCAGAATAGACAGGCGATCGCAGGTCTGCGCCGCGCGCTCCGCTTTGTCGACGGTAATTTCAACACTCCTTGTCCCGCCTTGGGATTCGGCACCAGGGTCGGCGTCGGGAGTGACGACGTCCATGTCACGGCGGTATTGTCCGTGACTCGGAGGGTCACACTCGATGTAGGCATTCCCGTATCGGAAGACGAAAACGACGACGAGCGTGGCGTGGAGATACGCGCACCAGGAGAATGGGAGTGCGAAACAGGAATAGAGAGGGCCGGTGGCAGCGTGTGCCTCTATACGCCGATGAGTATGAGTAAGCTATCCTGAGACAGGAACGAACCTTGGTGGACGGAGCAAATCCCGAGTAGGTGGCGGGGTCTTGCACCGGGCGGCAAGAGTCGTGCGTGCGTGGTCGATGATGACGCAGGGAACTATGTCCGTGCAGAGGCGTAGAGATGTCCACAAGAGCATTGCCAAGTTCTGAATAACCGGAGGATGGAGGAATTAGAAGGGCAGGGTGTTGGGTAACAGTTTCGTAATGATCAAAAGAACCATCACAGCTTAGATAGACCGAAGGATCTGAGACCAGATATTGCTGATCTTGGCTACCAAGTGGGTAGCTGCACTGGCCATCGGCATCAGCGCACCCCGCGGGGCATTCCGCCCAACCATATGGGAGTGAAGTATAGTTTACACTCGGGATGTACTGCTGCAGATGATAGGCGAATTGCTCTTGGCAGTCGGTTTGGGTCCTGCCCTGCCAGTGGGGAGTGGCGGACGCGCTGGTACGTAAGCTCGAAAGGCCATGGCAATCTTCCGAGTCATGGGTTACGACAGGCTGGGAGGTGTCGAGGCCACCAGGAGCCCAGTAAGTATTACTGTCTTGAGGTATGGCGGGGTCGGTGGCATGCTCATGGCAGTGATCAAATGGCGCAGAATAGATATGCATTGACACACAGGGGGGGGGCGGAAAAGAAAAGAAAAAAAAAGGGGGGGAAGGATGGTGATAAAACGGATGGGATAAAGAAGGCGAAGGGAGAGAAAAATGGTGGAGAGGTTTCTGGGGCTCTACCGCGCTCACATCGTGCTAACTTACAGTACTAGCCATTTCCAGCTAGTGAATCATGACCAATTCATTGAATTCAAAGGACGGATAAAATAAACTGAATGTAATACAGTACAGCACATGTTCCTCTTTACTTCGATATCCTCCGACGTCCAGAGAGAATCCCACGATAAATGAAATGAGCTAAGCTGTGCTTGAGCACAGTACGAAAAGGCCGTACCTTCATGAACCAGACTTCAAGGCCGTTCTCCAAGATTAGGGCGAATGGTGCAAGCCTCCGGCCCGAGCGCTGCGCGATGCTGAGGTGTGACTTATCCCCATGGGCCAACAGCTGCTCCCTCGCGAGAGGATAACTTTCATTACGAAGAAACTGGTAGCGAACGTGGATGGCTTGTCAAGACTGCCATAAGGTTGCAATTTGGAAGCCTTGGGCCCACTGCCATTCACGCCGGCGAAACGCCCTTCGACACGGTGCAGCCAATCTCCCACGAGGTCGCGCAGAGATAGATCGAGCCAGCAGTCTTCGTGGGTGACAGACTGGCTGGGTAAGGCCTCCTGTCGTGAACATTGTGAGCCAAGCAGCTCAGGATAGAGTAAGAGAATAGCACTACGTTGATAGTATCGGGGATGTGTTTGTTGTTCGGGATTTCGTCCATCTTCCCCTGTTCGATCAGGGACTGAAGCTCCGCAAAAGTAAGGGTTCTAGGAGCTTCAGGGATCGATGGAGACACCTCTTGGTCTTGAATGACAGTGGTCTCTGGGGTAGAATGAGTGTATGCGCGATCTCCTAAGAAATGAGTGGCATCAGATATACGCCTGAGCGTCCACACGTGTTAACCTTCTACTTGCTTAGCATCGGATTCAGATATGTTACACCTATAAGCTCTGAGGGACATGAGCACCCGAAGGTAGAGATTGAACTATTCAACTGCTTACTGGTTAAAGTAGAAGACCCGTGATCTCCTAAGGAATTCTTCCTTTGCCTCGTCGGGCAGATCGTCTAGAGCGCCGCTAGAGTAAAGTGTAGACAAGACTGCCTTGCTCGGGCGGCCTGGGTCAGTTTGAGCGATCTTGTGATCGCCTAGAATCAGCTCACTTGATAGGACCTGTCGTTTTCAAAGGAGTGGGTCGCATATACAGTCAGAGGGTCGACATGGGACTTCGTAGCCATGTTTGCCTGCCAGTGACGGCAGACAGTCCGAATGCTCCCGGCATAGGCGGCTTCCTAAGGCCACCTGTATCCACGCTGACTGACTCTCACCTCACACACTCGCTACTTCGGACTTACAACGTCACCACTTAATCCTTACTATGTCTGGGACTGTGAGCAAAATTACTGCAGAGCGTAATCAGAAGGCTCTTATGGAGCTGGCAATGAGGCCCGGCAACGGTTAGTGTTTGTTTCTTTACCCCATCTGTTATCACATTCGTCGTTTATTGGCGACTCTATTTTGTGCCTCGGGCCTGGCACCGCTACAATCCCAAGTGGAGGCGTCATAGCACCTCTTGGCAGCCCGGCTTCTGCCAAGTAAAGACCGCAGACGTCACAAGCATCCCCAGAATCGCTGACTTCGTTTCTCTCCTTTATTTCTCTTCAACCTCGCAGATCTATGCGCAGATCGTTGGGCAACACTCATTCTGTGAAGCATGAATTGCGCCAGTGTTCATCGAAAGATCGGAACCCATATTACAAAGGTGTACGTGTAACCCGCCGTCGACGCGTACATACTCACGCAGACTCGGAATCTTCAGGAAAAGCCTGACCATGGATGTCTGGACGAGAGAGCAAGTTGACGTGCGCGAATTTCATCAGAGGTAGGGAGTTTCGACATGTAAACTTGGTGCTTTCTCAGCACATGCGACGGGTGGGGAACATCAATTCCAACGAGATGTATAACCCAGACGAGGTTCGCCATCCACCACCGGCAAACATGATTGACGTCGCGCGGGATAGTGAGATAGAGAAGTTCATTCGCGGTAGGTGATCCTTCCGTCTGGTTGGTACGACCAAACCGACATTGACTGATGTATGATACTTCCATACAAGTATGAGTTTAAGCGCTTTGCCAGTCGCACAGACCGAGTTGCTGTCGTTGCTTCCCATCTTGGACCGCTACGGTCCGCTTCGTCTGTCAGGTCGTCAACATCCTCCTCCTCGTTCCCACCGAGTCCAACCCGGAATCGGACTCATACTTTGCCACCACCCAAGCCATCGATTCCTCCTGCAACCTCGGCGCCAGCTGCACCCACTCGCACAGAGATGGTGCCACCCAGCACATCGGCCAATACCACAATGAGTCGCTCGGTCTCTACCCAGTTTCGCAACCGGCCCAAACCCCTGCGGGCGGCGCATGGTCCGACCTTGCTTCATTGTAAGGTCCGACTCGGACATCTACTTTACCATTACATTACCTATCATCAACATCATCTCCTTCCGCACCTGTCCCGGCAACGAATTTAACTTCAAATCCCACAGCGGGATCTACTACCCTGGGTACAAACTTTATCATGACGCCAGCCTCTCACGGCCCAAGTTCGGGTCCTAGCTTTTCCCCCGCAGATGCTTTAGTTTCAGGAGTTGCTACGCAGCCAATGCAACCCCCATTCGCCTTAGGCACTTGAGTCTTCGAAACGTAGTTCTGAACCATTTCTTGGTGCATTAGGATGAAGATATGGATGGACACTGGACAGACGTAAAACCAAGTTTTTAAACCGCAGTCGCCAAAAATAGTCAATGTATTAGTATCAGCGCTCACCCTCTGGCAGTGCAGTGACTCAGGATCGACAAATTGGACCTCAAAACGTGGGAAGACAACATGTGCAACGTGCAGTGGTCGTAGCATAGGCATCCAGCCTCTCGTCTCCTCCTTTTTTCACCTTTTATCCTGCAATCACTGGCAGTGTGGACGGAGAAGAATTCCTACGACTCGGAATGTCATTTACAGTAGTAACAGTACTGTCACATCTCGGCCGGTGATACCGAGACATCCGTGGTAGTTCCCGGTAAGTTCCGGATTGAGGCGAGCCTTGCCAGTGATCGAGTGATCACTTTGCGAATGGGCCATGGGACCATTTAGAGTAACCTACCACTGGATGTAGTGGGAGTTATCAACGAGTCGAGGATGACCCGAGACGAAGGTGCAAGAAAGGGAGTGAATCTGCGTAAGCGAGATAAGATACTGAGATGTTTTGCGGTATATTTAGCACAGAAAACTCTTCCATTTCGTGAAGTCATTCCGTACAGTAAATAGGCAATATACGTGCGAGGTACTAACCACTCTTGTCAACGAAGCCTCAATCGGCTGCTCAACTAATCGCACTGAATAAGAAAGACACATTTTCCTAGGTCCACAAATGGCACAAAGCCCTTTATGACTTTCCCTGATCCTCTTGACACGACGCCACCCCGCTTATACAGTATCGCATCATTTCACAGCTCCTGAATGAATACTCTCCACACGAAGTACAAAATTACAAGGCAGATGACCACCCAGGAGGCCATGCCAACACAGTGCACGTCTCTCAACCAGGCAAAGAGCCCCGGCCGTTGACATGCGTACTGTACGTTGATGCTTTTACAAATCAAATCACTCCTCTACTTTACAATTCATTTGTATTTTGCAGATCGTCTTCAACCCGCCAACGTACCCCAAATTTCTCCGCTTCTAGGCACTGCACAAGTGCCCTGCCGATGTGATCAAGAACCAGATGACGTTTAGTGTCTCACGCGACGGCAGCACATTCGAGTGGGCTGGTGATGGTCTGCGCAGCGTGTTTTGCCAGCGCCAACGCGTATTCGACCTTGGCATGTGGCACATGCTGTTCGATATCATGCGTTTCAGGGCCCGTTCGGTAGCTCCGGTTTCAAAACCGGCCCTGCCAAATCGCATCCAAATTTGGCAAAACTGGCGTTTTCGAAACTGGACCAGGCGATTTTGGCGGGTGCGGGTTTTGAAACCAGAGCCACCGAACGGGCCCTCAATGCGTGCGTGGTACACGTCACGGTCCTTACAGAGAATGATGACAAGTCCATCGGGGAGTACTTGCAGAGGGAAGGCTATTCGTCACGGTTCAGGGATGACTAGATGACTACTTGATTGTGAGTTTCCTGACTCCATTCCTTCTATCTCTCATTAGGTTTTTTGCCCCTCTTTGCATTGTAGCCCATGACGACCGTGATGTGTCGTACCCCGCCGGTCCGGCGCCGGATGTATGCGCCATAGTAGACTGTAGATAGACGAATAGAACCAGTTTTTTTGATGACAACTGGCTTGATCAGATGGCACCCGAAGGAGCCCGCAATAGTGCCAATGAATGGCTTGATGTTACATAGACGCTGTTTGGGTGAATCGGTTTTTACCGGATAGTGTCAACTCAAGTCAACACAAATCTCACTGGGGCTGAGCTGCGGGGTTTGTAATGTATTCTGCCTCTCGCGATGTGTATGCGAAGTTACGGAGAGATGGAGGCACGCCTGCACGAGTCGCAGCCGATTTATGTCAATTTACTCAATTTCAAAGGGTGGCGACTATTTGTTCCTGTTTATTAGGTTAGCCCTTTAGCCGATGATTGCTTCGCTTCGCTCGCAAAAATAACCACAGTTCCGCGCAAGGGCACATTGGCGTGGCGATACAACGCGGGGATACAGTAACCGCCATTTCTGTCAGGCGGTATGATGCAATTCCGAGCACTAATAAGCGGGGCGTCATTCCGTTCAGCCCTGTCCCCCGGTACCGGTGAACGGCGATTAGCACCATCTTAGGGCGCGTCACGGTTCGGCAAGCACGCTTTTAAAAAGCGTGCCTGCGAAATCAAAACCGGACTATCAGACGACCTGACCGCAGGGAGTCCTTATACCTCCTCATCTCCTTTACTTGCTCCACCCTTGATCACCGTATGTTTTCCTGCTCTTACTCGTGCTATTCATCTTTAGTACGAGCCAACGAGGTGACGTAGTAGTTATACGTTTACCTGAGCTGTTATGTAGCGTAGTTGGCCGAATATATTACGTTTCACATTTCACTATACCAAAAGCAGTCCGGTTTTGATTTGGCAGGGATTCGGCAGGCACAAGCGTGCGCTCTAAGTAGTGCTATTGATGCCTTACTCCATATTACTCTGTACTGTATATCTTAGCTATCGCTGAATTACACTAGCGCTACCTCTCGCTAACGCGGGAGGTTTTTCCTGGTGGCCGGGCCACTGCTCTCTTGGAATTTACTTTTGCCCGATACCTCTACAGTATAATCTCATGGAATAAATAACAAGGTTCAGTGATCGATCTTCTTTGCCCGATCGTTGGATCGTTCCGTTCTCTGCAGGAATCAAAAGTAATCTAATCGGTAGGTAGCTGAGCTGCTACATAATATTAACATAAAGATGTGCGACGTGGGCATAGAATATAAGCCGTTTTATATGTGCATGTACGGCACAGTACTGGCGAATGCTCGTCACCATGGCCATCCCTTGCCCGCCAGAACTGGCCTGTTCTAAAATTGGTCATACTGTTGTGAGACGCGAAGCCCCGAGAACTCCGAATTGAGGGGAACACGCTAATGAGAAATTGTAAGTTAGGCGATGCTGCTACTGATCGTCATAACTCCGGATACACCATGGCGGGTGTGATAGTAGAAGCCACTGCAACCACAAACTACCCCAGCGCGAGAATGCGGATGTCAGATCACAAGTGACACGTCTTGGATATACACACACCCACGATCACACCATCTCTGGTTCCATAGTTTCCAGGTCAAATGTACTACGTCTTTCGGCACTTGGGTCGCTCGAGATGACCTTGTGTGTTACGAACTCCAACTAACGTAGAAAAAATAAATAAATAAAGGAATTGTCAATCGGGGTGTTCCTTTTCTTCATGGTGAACGTACATGTAAGTCTGGTGGTTTTGAAGCATCTATGTAATCCGGTTCACCTGGTCTGACAGGCCATGCTGCAATGTTTCGGCTCGCACCTGTTAGTGTTGGGAAGTGGGTGCGATTGGTGACTCCAGCTAGCATTGCACGGCCCTCCCTATGAGATAGTTAACTAGGCCATCAGAGCCTGTGACTGGGCAAAAGGAGAAAGAGAGCGTACAGTGTCACGAACAGCGAGATAAGATATAACTTCCCAAGGACTGTCTGCGGCAGAATCCCCCAGCTCGATATAAGTGGCGCCTAAATTAGACGCAAAGCCAGGTCATTGAGACCGCTCTCACTTTTCAGAAGGAAAGAGGAGTAAACACATACACTAAGAGCATGAACTATCAAGGCAGCAATAGCGCAGGCACATGGCGGGACTGCTGATTCCCAGGTGATAAGAATAAGGCGAAGAAGTGCCTGAATGTGGTAAGCTTATCAGTTCAGCGTCGATATGAAAGAATGCAGCCCTTTACGTGACGAAACTGTCTAGTATGTATGTCAGACCGCGACCGACTCAGAAAGACGAGGACTACAGGGGACCGAGTCGAAGTTGGTCACAAAGATTAGTCAAAGTTCTGCATGGTCAATGAATACAATGCGACTTACAGATACCGGTGACAAACAGGTCGGTGACTAGACAACCCGCAGTTTGATTGTCAGAGGTTCTTCCTTCATCGCTATGAAAAGGACTTTTACTACCTACAGAGAAGCCTACGGAGAGAATAGCTTCATGGCCACGAGTAATCAGTTCCAAAGCTCAAGAAGGCGCTTGTGAAGACAAAACATACAGCATGTATAATAGGCACGCATTGTCAGCAAACGAGTGTTCCCGCTATGCCAATCAACAAGACACATTATAACCATAACATAGATGTCAGTTGCGACACTGCCGATAACCAACAACACAAGGAAGAGCTGATTCGAATTACAAATGGTCAGTCATCTCCAGGTATTCACATGGAAGACCTGCAACATACTGCTATGTATGGTTGACGATTCAGGCTTACATGCCAGCAACGCCATATGTAAAATAGCTGGACCGGAGCAGCGATGAACGACGACTAAGTGGGGGGCCGTTAAAAAAAAAGGAAAAAAAGGAGGCCGCGGATCCGCCAGTCACTGTTGAAAAAACAGGGCTAATGTAATTCCGGAACATACCAGTGTAAAATGAATTTTGTCAGGCCATCGGAAATCAGAAACAGCCGTCTATCCGTAAGAGAAACGGGGGGAGGCGGGGAGGTGCGGAGGGTGGGAATATTAGAGGGTGAGTTGCGTAGATGGAGACTTAGAAATTGAGACGCCACCGGATGACAGTAAGATCCACTTACCCAATTGCCGAAGTTTAGCACCGACACTCGCCACCATGATGCGAAGGTCGTTCCCACCTGAAACCTGTTTTCGATCAATGAAGTGAGATATCAAAGTGTGGGAACAAAGTGTGGGAATGTGAATAATTTTATTAAAAATTTGTCAGAATATAGATTTGTAATGAAATAGGAGCTCGTACAAAGCCACAAAAGTCACGAAATAAATCAAGAACTGAATAGCCAATCTTTCTCTTTTGCGGATGAAGAAGCGAGCAAAGAGCACGATGATCACGCCCATCTCGATTGCGCTGATGAACACGGATAGTGCTTTGGCCCCGAGGAATTTTATGTCGAGTGACTGGAAATTCACGGCGCCACTGGCATTACCTTTGCTCCTGATAACATCCCTGCTATCGACCATGACTGGTCCGAACATGCAGAGATCCCGTCAGTGGTGGACGCAGTGGAATGGCGAGACAAACGTAGTAGGACGTCGGGAGGAGGAGGGCTCTAGAGGGGGTAGAAATGTTGTGCTGTTGCGTGGACTCGGAGGGCGGGAGAAAGACAACTACGTTATAGATTAGTGTGCAGAATTGTCATCACTAGACGATGGAGTGAGAATGTAATGTAACCTAATGGAGACGCGGGCTTCAACTAGGTAAGATTTGCGGTAGAAATGAACGGAGGAATCAAATCCGGGCAGACACAGGCACGTTGAATTGAGATCTCCAGCATAGATGAATGTAGATCCGTGCAGGGCAGCTTTCAAGGGCAGCAGTTTTCAAATCCGGACGGAGCTCGACACCAGTGCATCAACCGTAGATTACTGTTAGCGTTGCCAATTAGTGCAAATACGCACTGCATAAAATCTCGCAAGACATCTGACCGGACTTGTGCTGCCACATAAAATTGTCCGACCTTCCTCTGATCCTGATGTCTCATCTACGAAACGGATTTGAATCCACCGCCCGTGCGCTAGTTATAGTAGATACAACCATTTACATAAAGCTACTAATTGGAAACGCTGGCACATAATTATTGAACGCGACCCTCACTACCGGCGCTCCGACGGCCGACGCACGCCCCCTCCCACATTCGAAACGAAAGTCGTCCGTTTCAAGGAATCTTCGAAAGAAGAAGAGGAGCGCGATGCGGAGGATCTCGTAAGGCGTATGAAAGAGCTGCCAATAAACGAAGAGGCATATGCAATGTTGTACACCCGGCGCGCTCTGCGATTCCCGAATGTGGTGCAACACCTCCCCAAGCCGCTTTTCACTCAGCCAAGGCCCGCATCAGTGCCTACAGCATCGTTCTCCGTACAAGCACCAGCACCCCTTCCCCAGTCAGCCCCGCAACCTTGGCCCGTCGCAGCCATCCCCTCTTCTACCCCATAATTCGCCCCAATCCCTCCTCCTTCTTCTGGTCTCGCGCCCGACCAGACGCATGGTATCGATACTTGGCTTGCTGCTCAGGCTCCGGTGGCTCTAGCCCAAATACAACAAGTTTCATTCACACGAGAGGCACCTCATACTCCTACAACCCGCGACAATCGCATACCCTCTACCCGCATCGAGGAAGTAACGGAGGCTCATATCCTACAAATTGTCAGCGCTGAGGAGGACTCGGAACCAGATGATGAAGACCTATTCGACTTCTTTCAAGTTTATGCCACTGAAAAGAAGTGTGAAACCTGGCGTTCCAAGCTGCCGGAGCTCCAGTCATCTACCTCCCCCTCTGCCAACACCGCACCCTCCCCTTCCGCCTTGGCTGCTTCCCATGCTCCTGGGACCGCCCCTGCTGTTTCCCTTACTCATGCCGCTGCCGCACCTCCTGCTCCGACCACTCCCCCTACGCAAACTCGGACAGCTCCCCAATACCGGTACCAGTCCACAGCGGAGGACCAACGACTCATCTCTGAGCTAGAGTCTTGGTTTATAGAGGGAAAGCTGACCCCCGCTCACATTCTGGCAGCTAGCCCCATCATCCAGAAGGGCCTTGTCAAGAAGCTCCGGGTTCGCCGCGTCGAAACTAGCAGCTACGAAGAAGCGACAGACATCGCCCTCACAGACACCACCCATCAAAGCGCCCAACCTACTAGCCCGCGTGAACCAGCCTACTCGCTGCCCCTGCGCGAGATCGACATACAGATCGGTGGGAAGATCGTCGAAGCAGGGGTCATTGACCCGGGCTCTCAAATCATCGTCATGAGGGTAGATTTAGCACGAGAAGTCGGAGCTACCATCAACGCGAAGCACCAGCTACATATGGAGGGAGCCAACGGCGCAACAAATTGGACCCTCGAGTG
>Ga0137378_10004245_pt1 | contig 12389 bp, 9 predicted proteins | sample SagtaG_21_FD_104813 | JGI IMG/M metagenome (GOLD analysis project Ga0137378, IMG submission 104813) | Vadose zone soil microbial communities from Sagehorn Ranch, Mendocino, California, USA - Sage2_L_60_16 metaG | ecosystem: Environmental > Terrestrial > Soil > Vadose zone | place: USA... | reverse complement strand
TCCTGAATTAAAGCAGTGATAGTAGGCCAGAACATCCAAAAACCCGCCGCCACCAGCGTGTTCATGAGATAGAGTTCCCAAACCTTCACCCTTCCGGCGAAGGCGAGGAGGCAAACCACAAGAATCACGAGGGCGCGGGCGGCATCGAGCATCATGACCAGCCGGCGCCGGTCTTCTCGGTCGATGAAAACCCCGGTGAAGGGCAGCATCAACATGGCCGGGATGGTCTGCAACACTGCAAAGGTGCCGAGAGCCATTTCCGAATGTGTGGCTTGCAGGATGTACCAGGCCACTGCGGCTGAGTTCATGCCGCTGCCCAGCATGGAGATTACGTTGGCGGTAAACACCCAACGCAGGGCTCGCTTCTGCAGGATGGCGCGCATACTTAAATGTAAACGATTAGCGAAAGCGCGGGCGACTACTCTTTGTGGACTAGTGGCCAGCGAATCTGGACGCGGCTGGCTTGCCAAAATAAATACACGACCAGCATGATTACTTCAGGCTCAATCGGGTGCTTGTAGCGGGGAAATGGATTCACCAGGTAGTAGGGCAGCGGGTAAATAATGAGAAAGCAGCCAAGCAGGAACGATCCTTTAACTCGATTTCGAATGCTGATCCAAAGTCCGCCAAAAGCAAGGATGGCGGGAATAAGAAAGCCAATGTGCCGAGCAAAACTCAAATCGTATCCCGCGATGATGTTGGCTTGCGGGGGAGCAATCCAAAAGTACACGGCGCGTTCCAAGCTGAAGCGGATGAACAACACCGGATGTTCGACGATAAACTGCCGAACCTGCTGTTGCTTCTCTTCCATGAAACGCATTTCACCTAACTGCTGGAATTTCTGCATCGCCTGGGGATCGTTGCCGGGATGCTCGTCACGCGTCCACAGGCCAGTCAGGCGATCGTTATTTGCCATGTGCATTTCAAGGGGAAGGTTGTCTCGAATGAAGACAAACTTTCCGAAGGTGGCGTAGTTACGCGCCAGCCAGGGAGTCATAACTAAGATAGCGGTGAGAATGCACACTGCCGCCCCGGTGAAGCGGCGCGAATCCCGCGGCAAGCGATACATGAGCCAGAGCAGGCAAAATGGAAACATGGACAGGACTGCCGTATTCGTCAGCGCAATCACACCCCACAGCAGCCCGAAAATTATCCAGTCCCGCTTGCCAAGTGGTTGGTCTGCCATGCGCAGTGCCAATACCAGAGCCAGGCTCAGCAGGAATGCGGTCAGACTCGTTTCCCAGACCACGCGAGTTGGCCAATAGATAGCGTAGGGGAAGAAGGCCCAAGTCCAGGCGGCGGCGCGGGCCACGGCGAGTCCATACATTCGCTGTGCGATCCAGTAGAGCGTAAGACAGGTCAGCGCGGAAAATATGCTGTTCAAAGCGAGAATCACCCAGGCGGCCGCATGGCTATAAACTCCGAATAACTTGAATATTCCCGCGAGGATGTATGGATATAGCGGCGGCCCCCATGCGCTTGGTCCGGTGGGCAGATCGGTGGGCGAGCTGAAGCCATTTCCAGTCGCGATGGAGCGAGCGATGCGCCCCATTTCCCAGCCAAACTGAAAATGATCGCGCCGCGGAGTGATGTGGTAGGTCGGCCCAAAGGTGATGACAGCCAATCGCAGTAGTAACGCTATCAAGACAATAAACAGCGGCGAGTATCGCAAAGACAAAGACGACTGATGGTGCGAGGCTGGTTCAGCAGAATATTCCTTAGGTGCGCGAGCGGATGCGTCCGCCACCGAAAGCAGATTCTTCTCCTCACCCCCCTGCATTGGCACAGATTATAGGAAAAGCCCTTGGGCTGCACGCCGCGTACGTCACACTTGCACCTGGATTCATTCGGAGCTACGATGCGCGCACACAATTGCGGAGGTGCCGTATGAAACGCAGTTGCTTGCCTTTGGTTTTCATTGTCCTGATCTCGCTGCCGCTGCATGCCCAACTCGACAGACTGGTGATTCCCGCTGGGACGCCGGAAGACCAGGCCCTGCAAGCCATCTCCAACGAGCAGGATGCCCAGAAAAAGCTGGCGATGTACGAGGATTTCCTGCAAAAGTTCGCCGCCAACCCGACGGCGGTGGCTTATGGCAATTGGCAGATCTCGCAATATCAGCTAGGCGCCGGGAATCTGCAGAAAGCTCTGGACTATGGCGATAAGGCGCTGACCGGCTCTCCACGAAATTTGGACATCCTAGTGTCGCAGGCCAATATCGCTCAATTGATGAAGAATAATGGAAAGATTGTCGACTACTCGGCCCGGGGCGGCGAAGCCTATCACGCGCTTGATAAGCAGACGAAGCCGGAGGGATTAAGCGATCAGGATTTCGCCCTGCGACTGGAGGACGAAAAGAACTCGTCGAAGGCTTCCTACGATTTCCTCGAAGCGGCCGCGTTCAACGCGATTGCTGCGGAAGAGGATCCCAAGATACGGATGTCCTACATAGAGCGATTCACTCCGGCCTTCCCCAGTTCACGGTTCGAAGAGTCGGTCGGATCCTATGCGCTGATGTCGCTTTCCCAGCTGAAGGACATGTCGCGGCTTGTCTCTTACGCCGAGAAAACCTTGGCTTCGAATCCCAATAGCTTGCCGGCGTTAATGCTTCTAGCCAACGCGTATGCTGACGATCCCAAGCCAGGCAGCTTGAACAAAGCTGTTACTTACTCGCAGAAGGTCATCCAGGTGGCGAAAGCTGATGCCGACGACGCGGACCGCTCCCGCAAACTTTCAGCAGGAGTCGCGCACTCTACCTTAGGCTACGTTTACATGAAGCAGAATAAGACGGTCGCTTCCATTCCTGAATTGAAGGCTGCGTCCTCTTTGCTCAAAGGACAAGATGACCAGGCTTATGCGCTGGCTATGTTTCGTCTCGGATATGCGTATGCGAAATTGAACAAGGTTACCGAGGCTCGCGACGTGCTGAACGAAGCATCGAGAATCTCTGGACCGGCACAGCAACCTGCAAAGGAGCTTCTGGTAAAGGTCAATGCGGCACGCGCCAAAGGACGATAGAAGACAACGAGTTTCAGATTTGGGGGAGAGACTTCGCTTTTCAGTGGCGTAGTACTTCGTCGGAGAGCAGTTGGGCTTTGAAGGCCAGATTGCGGGCGCGTTGCAGGTCTCCAGCATTCTCCGCCGCTTTGGCCTGTTGCACGTAACTATGGATCTGATTCACCATATCCTGTTGACTGCTGGTTAGTTGCCGGGGGGGAATCTTGCTTAGATTGGCATTGGTCGTGGCCAATAACTGCGCTGTGCTTTGGCGTTCCTGGGATGCCTGCTGGTTAGTCACGCTGGGCGCCAGCTGAACCCCGGGATCGGCGGTGCTGCCATTGCGCACCACCGTCTTTCTCGGCCCTGCCGCAGTCTGCGCCGCTCCCTTGTGTTTTGAATTCCGCTTTTTGCCTTTGACTGCACTATTCGAGCAGTCCGATTTCTCAGGTACGGTACTCGGCGGCACATTTTCCGGGGGCTGGGTGGACTCTGGCGGTGTGTGCTGCGGTGCAGGCTGCTCCGGTTTCGTTCCTTGCTCTAAGGTTCTTTGCGGTTCTGGCTGCGCTTGCTCGGGTGTCGCTTGCTGCTCGGGCAGTGATCCTGGCTCGGAAGACGGTTGTTGAGGCTGAGTTTCCTGCCACAGCATCGCGGATTGCATCGCCGGTCTGCCGTCAGGCGACGCCAACAGCGCACAGAGTCCGAGGATTGCGGCCAGAGGCATAGCTAGGCAGTTCGATGCTGGTTCCGGTGCGAAGGCTACCTGACATTCTAGCTTTGGCGGCGCCTTGATGCACCATTACTTTGACAAAATATCGACTGGATCTCCCATTCAGGCCCGATTCTGATCAGTACTGAATCGGATTGATAGCACGCGAGCAAGAAACAGAGCATAGAAAAGTGCAAACCTAAGCTGAAGGAGAGCCCAAAGTTTCAGCTACCCCCTCACCATTCCCGCTAATGGAACTTTCTGCACGGGCCTCTGCCAGGGGTAGGCGCAAACGAAATTTTGTGCCTTGACCCATCACGGATTCGAAATCCAATGAGCCGTAATGCCACTGCATAATCTGGTAAGTCTGCGCCAGTCCGATCCCGCTGCCGCCTTTCTTGGTAGTGAAATAGAGCTCAAAAATCTTATCCTGAATTTCGGCAGGAATTCCGCCACCCTGATCCTGAATCTCGGTAGTGACTATTTCATCGTCACGTCGGGCGGAAACGGACAAGGTTCCTCCCCGCGGCATAGCCTGCACACCATTGAGGACGACGTTGAGAATGGCCTGTTTTAGGAAATCCGCGTCCACTTTCACAAAAAGAGGCTCGGCAGGCAATTCTTGAACAATGTTGACCGCATGTTGCGCCGCATCCGGCGCAGCCAGCGAAACAACGTCTTCCAAAAGGCGGCGGAGATCGGTCCCTTCCAGGCGGAGCTCACGCGGCCGGGTGAAGTCGACCAGAATTTGCACGACTCGATCCAGACGATGAATCTCGCTTCCGATGATGTCCATGTGCCGGCGCGTGTCCGGATCGATCTGTTGCAATTTACTTTGCAGCAACTGCAGATGCAGAACTATAGCGTTGATAGGATTCTTGACTTCATGCGCAACTCCGCGGGTAAGCCGCCCGCTGGCGGAAAGACGGCGTGACATTTCGATTTCATCTTCGATCCGCCGCACTGACTCTGCATCCCGCATGGTTAACAATGCACCAATCTGCATCCCTCCTTCTTCTTGAATGAAATCGAGAGACATCTGCACCCGCTTGCCGTTGGGAGACTCCATCTCACGCTGTACCACCGGCCGTCGATGTTTGAATGCGTCGAGAACAAGGGCCCCGAAAACCGAGTCGGAGGAAAAGATCTCCCTCACCGTGCGCCCGAGCAATTCGCGCCGTGGACGTCCCAGAAAACGCTCTACCGAAGCGCTCACCAGCACCACGTGAGAGTCGCCTGTGAACAGCATCAGGCCGTCCTGCAGGTTGGCCATGATCTGGTCGACGTTGTCTTTCAGGGCGGAGAAAATCTCCTTGGCATCGCGCATCTGCCGGCCGATGTTGGCGATTTTCTGGGTCACCATCCCGTACTCGTCGCGCCCGCCTTCGTGCTCCGAAATGGCTTCAGCCTCACCGGCGGTAACACTGTCCAGGCTCCGGCTAATGCGCTCCAGTGGACCAAGCGCGAGATGCGAGAGTCCTGCGGCGAGGACCAACGAAAACAAGATCGCAGTGCTGGAAAAAAGCAGAGCATGCTGCAGTTGTGGGGTAAGTTCGTTCTTCAGGAACACGGTAGAGACGCCTACGCGAATACTCCCGAAGGGTTCGCCATCTAACTGTAGTGGCATGCGCACGTCATAGATCGTCGGCGGGTTGTACACCAATCGGAGTTGCTGGCGGAAATTGGCATCCTCGATCCGTTGGAAAGTAGGTCGGTCGGGAACGCGCTTGCCAATGAGATCCGGATTGGTGTGGAGAATTGCGTTGCCTTCGGAGTCGACGATTGCAGCGTCATAGATCATGGGCCAACTGCCCACGACGGATTCAAGAAAGTTGTTCAGATCGCGGTCGGTCCCGAGGTAATAGGCGATCGCCCGGCGAACCGCCTGCGGGTTGCTGGTATCCACGCGGGTACTGCTCAAATCCGGGGCTGCTTTGGTGGCGAGAAAAGCCAAATTCGAGGTCAGGTTGGAGGCGGTTGCGTCTGCGGTCGTCACCTGTTGGCGCAGCAATTGCGAAATGTAGATATAAGAAAAAGCGGAAACCAAAACTGCCACCATAAAGGTGATAGCGAGTACGATTTTGGTTCTTCGGCGCATGGCTCAATACAATCCATCTTCTTCAACGTAAATCACAAGTCCCTTACTTCGTCCTTGCCTGCAGCCGCGTCAGCAGCCACGCTGCCGTACTCCTTAAGCTTATTATGCAGGGTTTTCAGGCTAATGCCGAGAATCTCTGCCGCCCGAGTCTTATTGTTGCTGGTTGCTGCCAGAGTCTTCAGGATTAGTAATCTCTCGGCTTCTTCCACCGTGGTGCCAACTCCAAGCCGCACAGCATCCGGATCCTCCGGGGAAGTGCGAACCGTCGTCTGTCCGAAACCCGGAGGCAGGTGTCTGGTTTCTATTACCGCGCCATCGCACACAATTACGGCACGCTCCAAGGTGTTACGCAACTCGCGCACATTGCCGGGCCAGGAGTAATTATGAAAAAGATTCAGAACGGCTTCGCTCACCACGGCTACCTTACGCCCATGCTTTTCGCTCATTTCACCCAGTAAACGTTCCACTAACTCCGGTACATCCTCTTTATGCTCTCGGAGTGGCGGCATATGAATGTTGAACACATTCAAACGGTAATAGAGGTCGTTGCGAAGCTCGCCCCGGGCCACCGCTTCCTCTGGCACTTTATTGGTTGCCGCCAGGACACGAACGTCCACTGTAGTCTCCACTTTGCTGCCCAAGCGGCGTAGCTTGCGGTCTTCCAAAACCCGCAGCAGCTTCGCCTGAGTGGCGACCGGCATCTCGCCGATTTCATCCAACAGCAGGGTTCCACCTTCGGCAAGCTCAAAGCATCCTGTGCGACGCTCGAGTGCCCCAGTGAAAGCACCCTTCTCGTGGCCGAAAATTTCACTCTCAATCAAAGTCTCTGGAATCGCGGCGCAATTAATCGGAACGAACGGCTTGTTGCGGCGTGGGCTTAAGTCATGCACAGTGCGCGCAACCAGTTCCTTGCCAGTGCCGCTGGCACCAGTGATCAAGACGGAAGCCGTGCTCGGCGCCACCATTTCAATCAGATGAAAAATCTCCTGCATTTTCTTGGATGGTCCTACCAGGGTGCCCAACGAACCGGCATCGCGCAGCTTGCGGCGAGTGACCTCAAGTTCTACTCGGGTTCCCAGTAATGTCGAGGCATTCTGCAGGATAGTGCGCAACCGGTCAGTGTCGATAGGCTTAGTGATGTAATCGTAAGCGCCCATGCGCATGGCCTGTACGGCACTATCGATGCTGCCCTGGGCCGTAACCACAACCACTGCCATGGTCTGGCCATCGCTGGCTAGCCGTTCCAGCAGTTCCAATCCCCCCATGCGCGGCATCTTTAAATCCGTCACGACTATGGATGGTGACCAATTCGTGACTTTTTCCAGCCCCTCCGCTCCGTCCCTAGCTGTTTCGGCACGATAACCCCAGGCAGAGACCAGCTCTGCCAAACCGGTGCGTTCATTTTCTTCATCTTCGACGATAAGTACTTTTTCTTGGCTCATAGGGTGAGAGGAGGGACAGAATCATTATTGAGGCTTTGTGCTAGTACTGCAAGTTGGCCGCAGTTTCGGATCGTCTTTGCTTCGAAGCCGACCGGTTTAGTGCCAGTGGATGTATCAATCTGAGATTTTGGAAGTGGCAAGTTAACTTTGATAGTATCTCCCAAAATGAACGCAGTAGAGTTCGCCAGCAATATGCATTCAATGGTCGTTTGCTTTGACTTTGCAATGCTGTAGAATCCCTTGTCTGCGTTTCTGACATCTGAGTTACTTTCCATACGGGCCCCCATCTTGAAATTCAGCATGGTACATGCTACGCAAAGTTCCGGAGGATCACATGTCACTTTGTCGCACTGAACGCACTGTCCGTGTGCTGTGCACCGGTTTGTTGCTGATGACGGCTGTGGTTCTGACAGCCACAACACTGGCCGCCCAGGAAGAGCCAACTCCTAGAGCGGAGATTTTTGCTGGTTATCAGTGGCTCAATCCGGGTGGCAAGATTCCTGCCCCTTTTGGGGATCCGAATAATCCGACAGCGCTCAAGCTGCCAAGTTTACCGTACGGCGTGGGCGGCAGCTTCACTTACAACTTCCACCCAAGCTTTGGCCTGGAAGCTGATTTCGGCCACAACTGGGACGATATTGCAAAGGAATCCACGGTGGCAATTGGTCCCCGCTTTACCTGGCGAAGCGAAGGAGTAAACTTATTCGGTCATACTCTGATCGGATTGAATCGACTGGCGCCCAACAACCTGAATGCTGATAATGCAATTGGTGCCGTCCTAGGCGGCGGAATTGATATAAGGGTCTGGCGTCCGTTGAGCATTCGGCTGATCGAGGCAGATTACATATGGTCTCCACATCATTTCGCCGAGGCGGCATCGCCCGCGTTTCCAGACTTGCGGCGTCCTAACCTCCAGGGAGCGCGACTGCGAACGGGTCTGGTCTGGAATATCGGTAGTCTCGCTCCTGCTGTGCCCCCGACTGCCACCTGCTCCGTACAGCCGGGAGAAGTATTGGTCGGAGAGCTGGTAACTGCGACCGCCACTGGCAGTAACTTCAACCCCAAGCACACCCTGAGTTACAACTGGAGCAGCACCGGTGGCAAGGTGACCGGCAAGGATTCGACTGCCACCATCGACACCAATGGATTGTCTGGCGGCAGTTACACAGTGACTGCACACATTAGCGATCCCAAAATGAAGAAAGGCGGAGACGCAAGCTGCACGGCCAACTTCACCGTCAAAGAACCGCCGAAGAATGCTCCGACCATGTCTTGCACCGCAAATCCCACGACTGTGCAAGCCGGAACGTCATCGAATCTTTCCTGCACCTGCACCAGTCCGGACAACGTCCCCGTGACTGTGAGTGGTTGGACGGCATCCGGTGGCACTGTCTCCGGAACCGGTAACACCGCTACTCTAAACACGACAGGAGCTCCAGCCGGCACCATCACGGTGAGCGCAACGTGTACTGATTCGCGCAACCTGACTTCAACCGCTTCAACCCAGGTGACGGTGGAAAATCCACCGCCTCCGCCACCTCCGCCACCGCAATCGAGCAAGCTGAGCGAATGCGAATTCCCCAATAAGGTGAAACCGTGGCGCGTGGATAACACCTGCAAGGCCATTCTGGATGACGTTGCTCTACGTTTGCAACGTGATCCTGAAGCTAGGCTGGTGATCGTCGGCAATGCCGAGCCCACCGAAAAGCGCAGAAATCTCGCAGCCGAACGCGGGGTTAATTCCAAGGCATATCTCTCCGGCGGCGAAGCTAAACAGGCGATCGACGCCAGCCGGATTGAAGTCCGCACTGGAAGCGCTGGCACCAGGACGGCAGAGTATTGGGTGGTTCCAGCCGGAGCTAGTTTCAACGGCGAGGGCACTCAGCCAGTTGACGAGAAACGCGTAAAAGCGGTTCCCGATCACCCGGCGGCTGCCCGTAAAAAGGCAGCTAAACCCAAGGCTCAGTAGGTCCATTGAGCATCCCGGGCCGATCGGGCGAAGACCCGATCGGCCCTTCCTTTGTCTTCACTTCGGTAACTTGCTTGAGCCGTGTTACGCTGTCACTCTTGCCCCCGAAGACATATCAGTTCGCCGGGGGGCAAACCACTTATGATTTCGCGAGAACTTTCGCGCAAGTTGTTGATAACATTGTTCATTGGTCTATTCTGCGCCACGATTTCCTGGGCCAGCCAATGGACGATTCTGGGGCCGGATGGTGGAGACGTCCGCAGCCTTAGCTACGATCCGCATAATCCGGATCACATTTTTTTGGGAACCAGCACGGGAACAATTTTTTCGTCAACCGATGGCGGCCGTAACTGGAGCCGGTTTGCTCACTTGGGCAGCGGCGACGATTATGTTCTCGATCACGTCGCAATCGATCCGCAGAATCCCAAGCACATCTTCGTTTCTGCCTGGAGCGTAGAGAATCAGCAGGCGGGCGACCTGTTCCGCTCCCATGATGGTGGCAAGAATTGGGAAGCGTTATCCGGCATGCGTGGAAAATCTATCCGTGCCCTGGCTATCTCAGCTTCAGATTCGAAGGTGCTGGTGGTAGGAGCGCTGGATGGAATATTTCGAAGCAAGGATAGTGGCAATAGTTGGGAGCGGCTCTCTCCCGCCAACCATGCTGAGATCAAGAACATTGAATCAATCGCGGTCGATCCGAAAGATCCCGATGTCGTGTACGCAGGTACCTGGCACCTTGCGTGGAAAACCGCCGATGCAGGAGCCCATTGGCAACACATTAACAAGGGCATGATCGACGACTCAGATGTATTTTCCATCATCGTCGACTCCACTAATCCTTCCGTCGTCTACGCCAGCGCCTGCTCCGGTATTTACAAGAGCGAAAGCGCCGGCGATTTGTTCCGTAAGCTTCAGGGAATTCCATTTTCCGCACGTCGTACTCGAGTGCTGAAGCAGGATCCAAGCAATTCGCAGGTTGTGTATGCCGGAACCACAGAAGGGCTGTGGAAGACAATGGACGGTGGCAAGACCTGGAAACAGGTTACCAACTCAGAAATCGTGGTGAACGATGTTCTGGTCGATCCGCGAAATTCACAGCACGTTCTGCTGGCAACCGATCGTAGTGGGGTCATGATCAGCGACGATGGAGCAAAAACTTTCATCGCTTCCAATCACGGTTACACGCACCGCTACGTTAGTTCGATTCTGGCGGATAAAAACGATCAGAACTCGATTCTGGTCGGCGTGGTGAACGACAAGGAGTGGGGTGGAGTATTCTCTTCTCCCGACGGAGGACAGCACTGGATGCAGAAGAGCGCGGGCCTGGGCGGCCGGGACGTGTTCGCACTGGAACAAGCCAGCAACGGCGCAGTGGTGGTCGGCACCAACCGCGGCATCTTCCTGATGGAACGGAATGCCAGCGCATGGCGTCCGATCAATACCATCATTAACGAGAAGACCTCACGTGCGACTAAAAAGGGAAGTAAGAAAGCTGCTGTCGCAACGAAGACGGCAGTTCGTTCAGTCCTGGACGCGCGGGTGAGTGAAATTGAAATCACATCCAAGCGATGGCTGGCGGCTACTTCCGCTGGCGTATACAGCAGCTCCAATCAAGGGAAAAGTTGGAGCGGTGGTCCTATACTCGGTCAGAAGGAGTTCATCTCTGTGCAGGCCAACGGAGACGTGATCGTGGCTGCCACTCGCAGCAACGTAGTTGTCTCCAATGATGGCGGAACAACCTGGAAGCAGGGACGCCTGGCTTCCTACGTCAGCAGTATTCGCGGCCTAAGCCTCACGCCTGATGGTGAGATCCTGGTTGCCGCTCGTGAAGGCGCCTTCCGCAGTTCCGATTCTGGCTCAACCTGGGAGCACATCCTCAACGGTCTGCCAGATAAAAACCTCAGCTCGATCACTTACGACTCGGGGAGAAAGCGTTTGCTTGCCACCAGCACGGCAACCGGTGTGGTGTTCGAAAGCCGGGACAGTGGTCGCAGTTGGCGCCGAGGACCCGATTCCGGATACCCGCTGCGTCGTATCAGCGTGGTGCGCGGACGCTTTATGGCTGCGACACCTTTTGATGGTGTGATCGCGCAGCCGGAGAGCGAAGTCGAGAGCGCTTCCGCGGAATGATCTAACTAGCTAGTTGCAGGTTTTATAAGAACAGCGAGGAGTGGCGGAACATGGCCGCTCCTCTTTTTTTGAAATGTAAGTCTGATTTTGAGTCCGCGTAAGCCAGAATGGCGGACGTGGTCGCACCTGTCTAGCAACTTGTCAGATCTGCTCAGTATCGTCGAGGATCTGCTTCATGAAGTGCAAGGTGACAATTGTCACGGCGCCGGTCTTTGCGATACTTCTATATGTGGGATGCTCCCGGCAGTTATCGGATGAGAACACCAACACCGATCAGCTACCTTTTGAATACACCGCCGACAAAACTGGAATTTCTCCTACGGCATCGCTGATTCCGGCCGAACTCCCACCCGGAACCCAGATTACAATCCGCCTACAAGCAGCTATCTCTAGCATTGCGTCTCACTCAGGAGATGGCTTCGATGCTGTGTTGGACAAGCCAATTCTTTTTCAGGGCCAAACCATTGCTCCGGCCGGTTCTGCGGTAAGGGGAAAAGTCCTGGCGGCGAAAGCCTCCGGCCGCAGCCGAGATCCCGGCTTCCTGCGGATTACGGTAACCGAAATCTCTCTCAAAGGCAGAGTCCTTTCCCTCCAGACCTCCAGTATCTTCGCCAAGGGTATTTCCCGCGAGCGCCGAAAGTTTCGCGGCGGAGCCGATGCGGTGAAAGAGTTGACAAAGACTGCAGGGACGACCAGCAACAAAGATGCGGGCTTTTCCACCGAGGAGCGGCTCACCTTCCGCCTGACTCAGCCTTGGCCCGGACAGAGCTGAGTTTCGTCCGACCGGAAATCGGGTCCGAATCGCTGGATTCTGGTGGCCCAACCTATCAAATTCCCTTCAGACCTCAATCCTTATCACAATCTCCTGTGACGCTTGCCCTTAGCACTCCGCACTCCGCCGCCTAGACTTCCCAAATGGGGAGCAGCAATGAAAAACGGCGCCTCTGACTATGTGACCAAGCCCTTCAGCATGGATGAGCTGAAACTATTGCTGGAAAAAGTTCCCACTCACCTCAAGCTGAAGACTGCCAATCGCTCGTTACG
>Ga0137378_10004243_pt1 | contig 12390 bp, 15 predicted proteins | sample SagtaG_21_FD_104813 | JGI IMG/M metagenome (GOLD analysis project Ga0137378, IMG submission 104813) | Vadose zone soil microbial communities from Sagehorn Ranch, Mendocino, California, USA - Sage2_L_60_16 metaG | ecosystem: Environmental > Terrestrial > Soil > Vadose zone | place: USA... | reverse complement strand
TGGAACCACCCGTAGCAGGTGCAGCGCTCCTGATGCGGGGGCCGCGAGCGCGGCGATCAGGGAAGCAGCAGGCTCCAGGGCCGCCTTGGCGTGGGCAGAACCGTCGAGTGCGACCAGGGCGCGGAGAGGGTGTGCGGCATCTGGATGAGGGCCAGCAGGGAGAGGTCCACCCTCGCGCAGGATGAGCACGGGCACATCGGCATGACGTGCCACTTTCTCCGCGACACTACCCAGGACCCAGCGCGTCATGCCCGTGTAGCCATGACTGCACAGCACAATGAGATCGGCCTGGCAGGAGTGCGCAACATCGAGAATGGTCGAGGGTGTTGAGCCAGAAAGAGCCACTGTTTCTGTTGGAACGTGGTCCAGTTTGGGTCGTGTGGCGACTTCTGACAGGTACGTTTCTGCCTCTGTGAATTCCGCATCCATGGTTTGCTGTCTCATTGGTAGTTGCGATCCCATGGTGGGCCAAGGCTCTGTGGCTATGCTCACAACCCGTAGCAGGACGAGAGATCCGCCAGAGGCACGCGCGATACGCGCGGCGACAGGGATGGCCCGCTCTGCACGGAGAGACCCATCCAGGGGGACTACTATTCGCTTAAACATCGCATCATCCTCCTTTCTCAGGAGCATCTCTACAACAGGGCTGGCCACGTTTGCATCTCAGCCCCTGTTCCCTCGGCCTCAACGGTTCCGCTATGCTCTTCACCCCTGGTTTCTGTCTCCTGTGGCCGCACAATCAGCAGTGGGAGCCTGGTAGCTCCAAGCAGATGTTCGGTGACGCTACCCATCACCAGCCGCTTGAGACCTCCACGTCCGTGAGTAGCCATGGCGATCACATCGTAGCCACCCGAACTCTCGGTTTGTTCTGCCCGTTTGATAATCGTTCCGGCCACATCTGTTCTGACTGCTACGGACGAGGTGATGTTTAGCTTGAATGTTGCAAAGGTCGTTTCGCGCAACCGCTTGGCTATAGCTTGCACATACGTTTCCGCCTCTTTCCTGGCCTCTTCCTGCATGCTGTCGCTCATATGCGCCTGGCTCTTCATTCTGCCGTACGCTGAGGGCAGATCCACCACGCGCAACAGGTGCAATTCACACTGTGCGGGAGCAGCGAGCGCCGCAATGAGTTGTGCTGCCGGCTCAATGGCGGTCTCAGCCTGTGGCGAACCATCCAGCGGCACGAGTATGCGCAAGGAATGGACAGCATAGAGCGGGCGAGGTACGATCCCATGTTCATTGAGCACCAGTACTGGTACAGGGCTGTGGCGTACCGCCTGCTGGGCAACGCTACCGAGCGCCCACCGTTTCAGACCCGTCTCCCCGTGGCTGCACATGACGACCAGATCAACGTGTTTGTCGCGAGCAGTGGAGAAGATGATCGGTGACGCTGCGCCCTCAGCCACATCCATTTCTGTTTTGATCCCTGCAAGTTCATCGGCATAGGCGGCAACGACCGCTGCAAGGTAGCTAGTAGCGCCGGCCACTCCTTTTTCAGACGCCTCAACTTCTGGCTTCATTGCAATTGTCCCATCTAATCCCGCGCCAAACGCTCCGACCGCGACTGGAGTTGGTACGACACGTATGAAGACGATGGAGCCGCCAGAGGCACGTGCGATGCGTGCAGCGACGGGAATGGCACGCTCTGAACCATTTGAACCATCGAGTGGGACTACTATTCGCTGAAACATTATCTTACTCCTTTTGACTGCGAGACCCTGAGAGGGTTTCGCTCTGTAGAGCAACGTATGCTCCTTCTAGTAGAGAGCATATCCTTGTTGAACCACAGCGGCATCACAGAGAGGAGTGTTCTTGTCACAGTCGTGTCACGCATGACAGGGATGTGCCTATCTGAAACCTCCTACGGCTCAGGCCGAGGGGTTCTTGCAGTCGTTGCTTGCCAGCGACGTTTCATACGAGCACCATGCTTCCTCTTCCTCTCAGCCCTCCCGGTCCTCAGAGGGCCACCAGGGGCTTTCTTCGTCCTCCTCGTCATTGCCCAGCTCAGCCTCAAAGTGGCTGGGCGGTGGTGGCCTCAGCAAGGGACAATCCCCTGTGCGGAACGGGCACAGCCCAGAGAGGAGCAAGCTGTCAATTGCTCTGGAGCAAGCCGCGGCTAATGCGGCCATCCGTGTCTCATAGGGACCCTCCCAACTCCTGCCGCGCCAAGTATAGCCCCAGCCAGAGGCAGGAACCGGGCGGTAGGTGATAGCCAGCCCAAGCTGCTCCAAGTGTGTCCAGGTCAATTGCTCTTCGCTCATCTTGTACCTCCTTTCGTGTTGGCCTCCCAATGATGTAGCAGGAGTCAATGGTCTCTCGTCCAAGAGACTGCTTCGTCTTGGCTCTCGTTGTGGTTGGTGACCAGCTGGGAGGAGAAACCAAACTCACTCATCCCTTCTCTGTTGCTTCATCCAGTCGCCCCGGTTCAGACCAGACCCTGCCACTCAGAGTTAGGAGAAGTGTAGGAGAACCAGATCACGACCGCATCACACGGCACGCGAAAAGTATCACAGGTGCATCAAGGAAAACCAGGCGTTCCCTTCCTGTGGAAGAAGGAACAGCATGGTTTCCGCGCATTGGGGGTGTGGGCCCTCAAATGGCGAGATCTGCATGTGTGAACGACACGAATGAGTGAGGAGTCCATGAACGAATAATGTGATTCCTCTGTGAGGAAATGCTACAGCCAACATGGTGCTTTTGTGATGCGCATGCTGTACGCTGTAAGTAGTAGAAAGATGTTGAATAGAAGGGAGTGTTACAGCTATGACCATACCACCTCAAAGTGATTTCAGAACCTTGATGGAGCAGCACAACGATCCCTGTATCTCGATGTTTCTCCCAATACACCGGGCGGGAATGGAAACCCAACAGGACCGGTTGAGACTGAGGAATCACATTCGAGCAGCTGAGAACCGCCTGCTGCTGGATGACCTTCGTAGCACACAGATTGAGCATTTGCTACAACCGATGCGGGCGCTCTTCGAGGATGAGCAGTTCTGGCTGCACCCAGGCGATGGGCTTGCGCTCTTCCGCTCCCCTGACGTGTTTCGCACCTATTGGCTGCCAACCAGTTTGAAAGAACAGGTTGTTGTTACCGATCATTTCTATCTCAAGCCGCTGCTCCCATTCATCGTTGATGATGAGCGCTTCTATATCCTGGCCCTCTCTCAAGAGGAAAGGGCGGACGGCGAGCGACCATTTTTCATGGGCAAGGGGTTGGCATTGATGATGGCAAGGAGCACATCCTGCGCTACTTTCAACAGATCAATCATGGCTTGCATAACCTGCTGAGAGGTGAAAAAGCGCCCCTGGTGGTGGCTTGCGTAGCATTCCTTTTTCCGCTGTATCGTGAGGCGAATATGTATCCTCACCTGTTGGATCAGGTAGTGCCGGGCAATCCCGACAAGCTGAGCGCAGAGACTTTGCACAGGCAGGCCTGGGCCATCATAGAGCCTTACTTCCTGAGAGGACGGGAAGAAGCTGCTGCGCGCTACAGAGACTATGCCGGGACCGAGCGAGCTTCCTGTACAGCCAGGGAGATCGTTCCAGCTGCCTATCATGGACGAGTTGAGCGTTTGTTTATCGCCATTGATCAGGAGCTGTGGGGGACCTTCCATCCCACCACCAATATGGTACATGTGCACTGCAAGGCAAGATACCAGGATGATGACCTGCTGGACATAGCTGCTACCCAGACGCTGCTTCATGGCGGATCGGTCTATGCCGTTGAGCAAGCAAACGTGCCTGGTGGGGGACTACTAACAGCAGGGTTTCGTTACTGATCACTACAGCCCGTGCGGGAGGAATAGCATGAATGAGACCAGGATGCTATTGGCACAAGAGGAGCGTTCTTCGCCCCGCGATTTTTCTGCGCTGTTGAATGCGCTCAGCCGACCGGGCGCATTCCCTTTTACCCTGCCCGGCGATGGTTCAATCTCCCTCATCCAGATGCATGCCTCGGCGGTCCTGCTTACCCCAGAGCGTGTGTATAAGCTGAAGAAGCCGAAAGACTTTGGCTTTTTTGATTACTCTACCGTTGCTCTCCGTCGCCACTTCTGTGGGCAAGAGGTGCGCCTGAATAGACGCCTCGCGCCACAGGTCTACCTTGGCGTGGCTCCCGTACTGGAGTTCTCCGATAGCCAGGTTCGTTTTGGCCCCACGTTTCATCCAGATGACGTGCTCTTGCCGGGCAGCACCCTCGATGGCGGAAATGTTGTTGACTATGCCGTTGTCATGGTGCGCCTGCCCGCCGAGGCGATGCTGGAGTCCCGGGTTCGCTACGACACGGCCTCCCCTGCACTGCTTGCAGAAATAGCGCGGTACGTCGCCGCCTTCCACGCCTCCACGCAAACGGATGAGCGCGTCGCCAGCTTTGGTCTCCTCGATGTCATCCGCGGTAACTGGGAGGAGAACTTCGCGCAGATGAGGCCCTACATTGGTCGTACGCTCGATGCTCCCACTTACAACCGCATTCGCGACTATATCTGCCGCTTCCTGGACGAGCGAGCCTCGCTCTTCGCCGGCCGTGTGCGAGATCATCGCATTCGCGACTGTCATGGTGACCTGCGGCTGCAGCACATCTATATCCTGGACGCAGAGAATGATCCCACCCCCCGGTTGGCCATTCTGGATGGCATTGAATTCAACGAACGCTTCCGCTATAGCGATGTAGCCAGTGAAATTGCCTTCCTGACCATGGAGTTGGATGCGGCTAGTCGGTGTGACCTGTCCCGAGCATTCGTCGAAAGCTATATTGCAGAAACAGGTGACGAAACGCTGCTCGAGCTACTGCCATTCTACGCATGCTATCGAGCCTGCGTGCGTGGCAAGGTGCTCTCCTTCCAGCTCGATGAGCCGGAAGTGCCCGAATCTCAGCATGAGCTTGCGCGCCTGCAAGCTGCATCACTTTTCGCCCAGGCAGCCAGCTACGCGAGTGGGCCGACCAAGCCAACGCTTTTGCTGGTCGGTGGAGTGATGGGTGTTGGAAAAAGCACACTAGCACTGGCGCTCCAGCACGAATTGGGCTGGGCGCTCTTCTCCTCGGATGCCGTTCGCAAGCATCTCGCTCACCTTGACCCCGCGCAGCCGCGTGCTGACGCCTTTGGGCAGGGTATCTATAGCCTGGCGTTTACGGCGCGTACCTACCAAACGTTACTCCATGAGGCCAGTGCAGCGCTTGCCAACGGTCGTTCTGTCCTGCTTGATGCCTCCTTTCTACGGCGAACAGATCGCCTGGCGACTGCCCGCGCGGCAGCAGCACATGGAGCCAATGCCATGTTTGTTGAATGCGGCTGCCCGCGAGAGGTTTCGCTAGAGCGACTCGCACGACGCTGGAAGCTGCACACCGAGGGAAATCAGGGATTGGACGAAGAATCCCTGCGTGCTTCAGATGGTCGCCCTGATCTCTACGATACGCAATGCGTCGTATATGAACCTTTCTTCTCAGCCGAGGAGCCGGGGACAGCGTATCTCGCGGTCTCGACCACCTTGCCCCTTGTGGCCAATGTTGAACAGGTCCTCGATGCGCTGCACACGCCACGTTTTGCCTGCTGTCTGTAGGAAGAGATTACCAGCGTGAAAAGTTGGTCGGGCTTTTGTCTTGATCCTTTGAGCTTTTTTTTATCATCAGCCAGCAGTTTTACAGCCAAATCAACGGATGAGCCGGCGCATCAGCCGCCGCTTCACCACCTCCACAAGCAGCAGGTAGGTTATCGTCATACCCGCGAGGAAGAGGAAGTATAGGCCCGGTAGCGGTGTGAAGCCAAGAGGGCTAGCCAGCGGTGTGAACGGGAGGGCCATGCCTATGGCAACGATAAGCAGTGTTGTAATGGTCAGCGGACGGCTTGGGCAGCTGCGCAATGGATTGCCCGCTGTGCGGATAACGAAGAGTACCAGCGTCTGTGTCGCCAGCGATTCGACGAACCAGCCGGTATGGAAGAGTGGTTCTGAGGCATGGAAGACCGCGAACATGAGAAAGAAGGTGAGAAAATCATAGATGGAGCTGATCGGGCCAATAGAGATCATGAAATCGCGAATCAGTTTGACATCCCAGCGGCGCGGCTTGATGATGTAGGACTCGTCCACGTTGTCAGTGGGAATCGTGACCTGGGAGAGGTCATACAGGAAATTGTTGAGCAGGATCTGCGTCGGCAACATAGGTAAAAATGGCAGGAAAAACGACGCGCCCGCCATGCTGAACATATTGCCGAAGTTCGAACTCGTGCCCATCAACAGGTATTTCATGACATTGCCAAAAGCCTTCCGGCCCTCGATAATTCCCTTGTGAATGACCTGCAGGCTGCGCTCGAGCAAGATGATATCGGCCGCATCCTTAGCCACGTCCACGGCAGTCGAGACAGAGATGCCGACATCCGCGGCGTGCAGGGAAGGGGCATCGTTGATGCCGTCACCTATGAACCCAACCACGTGACTGCGATGCTTGAGCGCCAGGATGATGCGGTTCTTCTGCGCGGGTGTGACGCGCGCGAAGACGCTGGTCTGCTCGGCAACGTGGGCAAGTGCCGCCTCACTGATATGATCGAGTTCCTCGCCCAGGAGAATGCGCCCGACATTCAGCCCAACCTGTTCGCAGATATGGCGGGTAACCAGTTCGTTATCTCCCGTCACTGAGACTCCCTGGCCTCAAGGCACAGGGGTTCTACCGTCGTTGCACCTCTCTCCACTTGTTCGGAAAGGAGTCTGGATGCAGACCAAGAGAACTTGAAGCCGACCAACTCTAACGGTTCAGAACATGACCGTGTGTAGCACAGAAAAGCCTACACTTCCGTCGGTTGATACTCCTCGTTGCGACTTGCGCCCATCTCCAGGCACCGCTGCTAGGCAGCCAACGAGGAGGAGAGAAAGGTTCTCCTGCACGTTCGGGCAAGCCCTACTCACGTCTTATGGAGCCTTGTTACCAGTCCGTTCTTTTTGCGCTGGCAACAAGTGGAAAGGAACACGGAACGCTTTTCATCCCCTGCATAAATGCCAGGGGCTTTCAAGCGATCTTAGGTGTAACTTCACCTCCACTCCATCACGGCGCAGCGCCTCCACTACTGCAGCAACGTCCTCAAGCGGCGGATCAAAAAAGGTCAGGAAGCCCAGCAGCGTCATGTTGCTTTCGTCGTTCACACTATAGCTCTGCTGTACTGGCAATCGCCTGTAGGCCACGGCAAGCACGCGGAACCCCTGTTGGCTCAGGTGTTGGTAGGTTGCCGCGCTTTGCGACTTCGCAGCGGCATCGAATGGGCGACGCTGCGCTTCTACCTCGTAATCCAAACAGAGATCCACCACGCTTTCCGGTGCGCCTTTGGTAATCAGAAGCGGCCCGTTTCTGTCTTCTACAATGACGGAGAGTCGCCTGCGCTCGAAGTCAAAAGGAATCTCGCGGATTTTGCAGTATGCCTGAATATCCAGGGAACCATACTGCAAAATAGCCGCATCGAGTGGGCTTTTGATGCCCGTTTCATGAAAGCTGTTGAGGTAGGCATAGAGCAAGACGCCGTCGGAGGGGTGACCAAGCGGATCAAGAGAGCTGCCCAGGGTCATATTCCCGCTCGTCAGGGTGCCCGTCTTGTCGCTGCACAGGATATCGATGCTGCCGAAGTTCTGCAGGGACGCCAGGTTCTTCACGATCACCTTCTGCTTTGCCATGTGAGAAGCACCCTGTGCCAGGGTCACGGTGGTGATCATCGGCAGAAATTCCGGCGTCAATCCGACGGCCAGGGCGACAGCAAACAGCAGCGATTCGAGCGGCTGGCGATGAAAGGGCAGGCTGACCACGAACATGAACAGCACCAGGAAGAAGACGGTGCGCATGATGAGGAAGCCAAATTTTCGCATGCCGCGCTCGAACTCCGTCTCCGGCGGGCGAGCAGCCACGCGCACCGCGATGTCGCCAAAGGCGGTGGCCCGGCCTGTTCGTGTAATCAGCGCGGTGGCTGTGCCACTGACCACCGAGGTACCGAGAAAGACCATGTTGAGAGCATCGGCGGGACTGTGCGGCGCGACCGCTCTCTCCTGCGCGACCTTTTCAACAGGCATGGATTCACCCGTGAGAGCGGCCTGCTGCACATGCAGGCCGTTGACCTCGATCAAACGCGCATCGGCGGGCACGAGATCACCGGCGCGCAGACGAATGCTATCACCCGGCACCAGTTCGTGCCGGGGCAATTCAACCCACCGGCCATCGCGCAAGACGGTGGCAGTGAGCGCAACTCCTGCGCGCAGGCGTTCAACAGCACGCTGCGAGCGAAACGTTTGAAAGAAGTTCAACGCGATACTCAACAGGACCATCAGGATGATAATGGAGGCGTTGACCCCTTCGCCAAGGATTGCGGAGACGATACTGGCAATGAGCAGGATAGCCACCAGCGGATTCACGACAAAAGTCAGCAGCTGTTGCAGAACGCCTGTGCCCCGTACTGCCGTCGGATCATTTGGTCCAAAATGCCCCAGGCGCTTGCGTGCCTCCTCTGTGCTAAGGCCATCTACAGAGGTGCGTAATTGCGCATAAAGCCCGGGCGGTGTTGCCAGGGTTTTATCTGCCTCGACAGCATCCCCATTTCGGTCTCCTGACACACTCCGCGATAGTGTTGTTTCCTGCATGTTTCTTTCCTTCACCTGCACAGTCAGGATGGTGATTATGCCTCAGGAATAGCTCTACTCAACGCTGTGAAGCTCTCTGGAAGCCTGCTCACGCTGCTCCTGGAGCTTGTTTGCACACTGAGAGCACAAACGCTCATGCCCCCTTAACACGGTCATGGGAATGGCGAACAAGCCGGCCGCGAGCCACACTTCCCCGTGTTCCAAGCATACCGGTTCACCGCAAATGCTGCATCGATAGTCTGTCTCGTTTTGGCAGTCACCTACGTTACATTTCATGGCTTTTCTCCTTCCAGGTTAAACTTTCTTCTTGTGGGAAACTTTTGCTCCTGTTTTCATGGTATACCGCGTTCACATCACGAATGCATCGCGGCACGCAGATAGAACTTCACAATCGCCAGCAGCAGAGCAGGGATTGTGTAGTCGCTGAAAAGGGTGCCTTCAGCATGGCAAGCGGGAACCGGATGACTCCTGCGAGAAGAGCCACGCCACCTGCCACCGTACACACAGCCGCATGCACCTCGAGTGCGCAGAGCGTGATACGTACAAGTTTGTGGTTCATCATCTTGCTCCTTTCATTCCCGTCACACGTTCGCTTTGTCCATCTTTCGACTCTGGCTCACTGCTGACCCCTTCAACGGCATGATCGCTCGTGCGCTCTGCTCGCTGCTTGATCCCTTGCAGCATCATGCGTGCCATGAGGAAGTCAGCAGGGTAGAGCAGCGGGAGGGTGAGCATCCTGAACAGGCGCGGCCCATAGCTGGCCCGAGTCCGCACGATCAGGCGTATCACACCTTCCTCGTTCTCATCGAGAACGAAGGCCCAACTGAACACACCGTATAGACCGACCCGCGGATTGTTCCGCAGGGAGGCCGGCGCCATAAAGCGCAAATGGGTGGTCGAGAAGAGAGCGAGGACGCGCTCTGGCTCCATCGCGCCCACCGTGAAGGAGGCCGTCCCTGGAGGGCCGTCGGGGACTGTATCGCCGATCGCGAGGTGCTGGAATTCCGGGATGATCCGATCAGGGCTTGCCGGGTGGCTGGTATGCCAAATATACTTGTCAACCCACTGATACCAGCGCTTGTCGGTGTACCACCAGCCGCGGTTATAGCCCATCTGCACCAGCCACGGCCAGATGGCGGCACGAGGAGCATCAATGGTCATCGCGTGCGTCATTTCCACCATCGCATGGGGCACGAGGTCGTCACCGGGCAGAGACCGATCCACTTCAGCTTCGGTCGCTCCCCAGCGCTGACCCAGGCGACGCAACACATACCCAGCAGAGGCGAGGGCAAACAGTCCTACCAACAACTTCGTTCTCATAGCAAGATTCCTTCCTTTTGTGATCGAGATACCATTCCACTATGCAGTGTAATGCACGGACTTTACAGGGAGATCACAGTCAGTGGCTTCCTTCACACGAATCCATCACGATTGCAGGCTAGCGAATGTTGGGCGATAGAATGATATCGTGACGGCTTCGAGAGTGGAAAGCCTGCGGATGTGACCCATCTGTAATCTCCAGACAGTACACTTCATACCGAACAAAGAGCTGCGGTGAGAGAGGTTGTTGACGATCAAAAACCCCGCATGCCATCGCGTGAGAGGAGAAACCTATGGGCGTTTTCGCATGGATCATCTTGTTGGCGGTGTCTGCCGCGCTAGCCACGGCGGCACAATACCTGTTCTTCCGCCACGCTCGCAAGGCGACCGACTACGACTGGGTGTTTATCGCGGGTGGGGCGCTGCTCGGCGGCTTCACCGCCACCGTATGGTATCCCGTCGGCCCGCTGGTGGACGGCCTCTACCTCCTGCCGGCTCTGGCAGGTGCGGTCGTCCTGGGCGCCGTGGTGGAGGTGGTCTACCGCGCGTTCATCCGGCCGCGCCAGACCGCGTAATGTTACCTGTCCCGGGCGGGGACGCGCCGCGCCTCCGCTCAGCGAAGGTTGCCCGGCTACAACACAGGAAGGCGACCGACTTCGCTGACACAAAGGAGAACCATCATGAAACACAAAGGAATACGTATTACGCTCGTCGTGATCGAGTTATTCGTCGGTCTGTGGGCAGTTATAGGTGGCGTGGGTCTGGTGACAGGAGCGATTCCGTTTCTCCAGATGCCGATCGAGTATCTACAAGGCACGCCCTTCAGTGACTACACGATCCCTGGTCTGCTGCTGTTGCTTGTCGTGGGGGGAAGTTTTCTCTTGGCCGCAGCCACGATCCTCACCGGGCGTGAAGTAGGTGTGCTGGCGTCAGCTCTCGCCGGGCTGATCGTGATTGGTTTCGAGGTCGTAGAGGTCCCGATTATCGACCGCTATGCCAATACTCTTGCCACTGCTGTGCCGCAACAAATTATCATGACCGTGCTCGGTCTGGCGTGCTTCGGACTGGCCACGTACCTCTGGCTGACTGAGTATCGCAGTCATAGCTTTCTCACCCGGCAGAAACAAGAGACGACAGCCTTTCGGCGCTGTGTAACATATTGTGGCGATGAGCTTGAATCACCAAAACTGGTGGAGTTTCATAAGCAGGCCCCGGTGGCCATGAATTCCTGCAAGTCACAGGTGGCTAGTGGTCAGTGCGCTTGGCTTTTTTGATCAGATTCCGCTGTCGATCCCACATGCATACTGTGAAGGCTCTGTGAGAGGGAAGCATCAGCATGTGACCTCTCTGTGATGTCCACCCATTATACTGTATGGGTGGCGTATTCCAGGAAGACAGATGCTCCAAGCGAAGGTGTGCTTTGCATGTCTCGATTCGATGGCGGTGCTTGCTGAATGGGTCGGGATCATTGCTGGTCTTTCTCTCCTCTGTCTTCGACTTTGTGCTGGCGGTGTGAGGCCCATCCAGTCTACTGGGGCGTGGAGGAGTATATATAGCGTTCGTGCCGCTCTCAGGATGACCAACCCCTCCTGTTCAATCGGCGACACAGGTAGGAGCACAGGAGGTGTTCTATGTTCAAAATGATTGGTGTAGGATTGGCTGTTCTAGGGGCCGGTGCGTTCGGGGTGTACCTGCGCTTCATCCGTCCCTGGCAACTGCGCTGGGGAGCCACCGACGAAGAGGTGGCCCGTGCCATGTCCGGCGATGACGTGGTCAAGCAGCCCACATTTAACGCCACACGTGCCGTGACCATCCAGGCGCGACCGGAGGAGATCTGGCCCTGGCTGGTGCAGATTGGCATCACACGAGCTGGCTGGTATAGCTACGATTGGCTGGATAATCTTGGCAAGCCCAGTGCCCAGCGCATCCTGCCCCAATTCCAGCAGGTGGCAGTCGGCGACCTGGTACCGCTCAGTCCAGATGGAAAACAGGGGATGGGGGTCAAGGCGTTCGAACCGAATCAGTGGATGCTCTGGTGGGATAAGAAAGGTGAGATGACCTGGTACTGGGGGCTTTACCCGCAGGATGACAGCCAGACACGCATGATTACGCGCGTGCGTATGCACTACCGCTGGCTCAGGCCGGCGATCCTGTTTAGCCTGCTCGTGGAGTTCACCGACATCGCGATGATGCGCAAATGCATGCTGGGCATCAAGCAGCGGGCAGAGCGTGCGAGTAGCCAGACCCCTGAACTCATCGGAGCAATAGGACACCGTCAGCCTCGAGTGAACGAGCCAGGTATCCAGGGCTCCCAGGTCGAGATCAAAGCAACGCCGTAGCACACGAAGAAGGAGAACAACAATGACACAGACAATTCCAAATACACCCTCTGCAGGGCAGCACCAGAATATCGCGAAGAATTGCACGTCATGGGTGAGCACGTCTCCATCTCCACCGAACGTT
>Ga0137378_10004237_pt1 | contig 12395 bp, 12 predicted proteins | sample SagtaG_21_FD_104813 | JGI IMG/M metagenome (GOLD analysis project Ga0137378, IMG submission 104813) | Vadose zone soil microbial communities from Sagehorn Ranch, Mendocino, California, USA - Sage2_L_60_16 metaG | ecosystem: Environmental > Terrestrial > Soil > Vadose zone | place: USA... | reverse complement strand
GTGTCACGAGCCAGCCAGGCGCCGAGCCCGGCACGGCGCGCTGCGGTCCGGCGATCGGGCGAGTGATCGCGGTGGCAGGTGCTGCAGGCTCCGGGACGGCATCCGCCAGACGTGCGCGGGCCGTCTACTCCCGGCAGCTAGCTGGCCGCTCCCCCGAGGTCGCGCCGGGCGCAGTTGCTCCTGGCCTGACCCATAGGCCAGAGCTCGCTGCCGCCGATAGCGGGATCGGCGCTGCCATGGGCTTGAATGACCCGGCAGACCCCGGCGGGGACAGCGACGCCATTGAGATCGGCGGGCCCCTTCCTGCCGCTGCGGTCGAAATGGCGCACTCCGGCTCTGCCCACGATGAGCCCCGCGCTCCGCAGGAGGCGGCCGGTGAGCAGGAGCCAGGCACCAGCCAGGACGAGCCGTTGGTTTCCGGCGATGACGACGAGGACCTTCCCGCCGCCCGGGTGACAGCCGCCGGCGCTACTGCCGACCCGGTTAAGGACTACCTCAAGCAGATCGGCAGGGTGCCGCTGCTCAACGCCAGGCAGGAGGTCGAGCTGGCCAAACGGATCGAGGCCGGGCTGTTCGCCGAGGAGAAGCTCGCCGAAGGCAGCGGGGTGCTGCGTGCCGATCAGAGCATCGATCTCGAGGAGGTCGCCCAAGACGGCAGGAGGGCCAAGGACCACCTGGTGGAGGCCAACCTGCGGCTGGTCGTCTCGCTGGCCAGGCGGTACACCGGCCGGGGCATGCTGTTCCTGGACCTGATCCAGGAGGGCAACCTGGGCCTGATCCGCGGCGTGGAGAAGTTCGACTACACCAGGGGCTACAAGTTCTCCACGTATGCCACCTGGTGGATCCGGCAGGCGATCACCCGGGCCATGGCCGACCAGGCGCGCACCATCCGCCTTCCGGTGCACATGGTCGAGGCCCTCAGCAGGCTGGCCCGGGTGCAGCGGCAGATGCTGCAGGACCTGGGCCGCGAGCCGACCCCGGACGAGCTGGCCGTCGGGCTGGACATGACCCCGGAGAAGGTCATCGAGGTGCAGAAGTACGGCCGCGAGCCGATCTCCCTGCACACCCCGCTGGGCGAGGACGGTGACAGCGAGTTCGGCGACCTGATCGAGGACTCCGAGGCGATCCAGCCCGGCGAGGCGGTCAGCTTCACCTTGCTGCAGGAGCAGCTGCACTCTGTGCTCGACACGCTGTCCGAACGCGAGGCCGGCGTCGTGTCCATGCGGTTCGGGCTGACCGACGGCCAGCCCAAGACCCTGGACGAGATCGGCAAAGTGTACGGGGTCACCCGGGAGCGGATCCGGCAGATCGAGTCCAAGACCATGTCGAAGCTGCGCCACCCGTCCCGATCCAATCTCCTCCGGGACTACCTCGACTGACCGGACCGACGGCCGTCAGCCCCAGGACCTAACCAGCGATCCCCGCCCGCCAGGCCCGTGGACGCACCGCGATACGGCGTGCGTCAGGGGTCCCGCTGGTGCGCGTTGAGAATGGCCACGACCGGGCGGAACACCGAGATCACGCCGGGAAACAGCTGGCTGCCGGTCAGGCGTGCAGGCCGGTGACCGTTTCCGCGGCGGCAACGAAGACGGGATCGCCGGTTGCCGCGTGCCCGCGCTGGCAGGCCTCGACGAGTTTGACCTGGTGCGGGTCCAGGCTGCGCACGGCCGCCCCGGCGACCTCACTGCCTGGCGGGCGGGCGGGGTGAGGTTGGGTTACCGGTTCGGTGGTCGCGTACAGCGCGGCGTGCTCGGCGTGTACGTGGGCCAGCGCGGCGGCGCCGTCCGTGGCCGGGATGTGGGCGGCGAGGATCTCGATCTTCGGCAACAAGAAGCAGCTCTTCGAGGCGGTCTTCGCGGTGATGGTGACCGCGGCCACCGATGCCGTCCCGTTCGACGCCCGCGACCTGCCGGGCTACGCGGTCGCCATGTTCGAGCGCTACCGAACGGACGCGCACGTGGCGCGGCTATCGGACTGGTACCGCCTCGAGCATGGCAGGCCCGGCCCGGACGACGCGGTATCGGCCGCCCAGCGCGGCAGGCTCGCGGCCATCGCCAAGGCGCAGCGGGACAAGGTGATCAGCGACCGGCTCAAACCGCAGGAGTTGTTCGGTGTGATCACCGCGCTCGCCCGGACGGGCGCCCCGGAATTCACCCGCCTCAACCCGCCGAGCAGCACCGCAGCCGCCCGCACCGCCGTGCACGACATCGTGAAGCAGCTGGTCCGGCTCTGACAGGCACCTTCCCGCAGGCGCCAGGGACACAAAGCTGCTCCGGGCCGGGCGTGTCGTGGTCCTCGGTCAGCATCCGCGCCGCGAGCATCGGCATATCCTCCGACGGGATCGGGTCAAGCCAGAACCTGACCGCACTCTTTGGCGGTTCTCGGAGCCTGAATGTGGCCTCAATCGTGAGTGACCGCGATGGGCTGGCTGGACGGCTGGAGGAGGGTTGGGTGGCGAGTCCAGAGTTTCTTAAACCAGCATTGCGCCGGATCTCAGTGCGCGTCCTCGCCGCGGATGACGCCGAGGAAGCTCCTGACGGCTGATCGCGCCTCCTTGGCCGCCTGCCGGGCCAAGACGCTGGCCGGGTTGACCGGCCCGGGCGGATCGTCGGGTTCTTCCGCGACGCGCATGCCCGTAGGGATGTCGGGCCGGAAATCGCCGGGTTCGGAGGGCCCGGTCACGACGTCGCGCAGCTCATAACGCATGTCCGGCCCGGCGCCGGAAAAGGAGATGCAGCGCAGCAGGATGCCGAGCTCGGCATCCACGACCACGTTGCCGGGGAAGAGCAACCCGCCCCGCGGCCAGTCGAACGCGACGCCGAGCCGGTAGCCGGGGCGGTCGCCAGCCGTGATCTCCCCGCCGCCGGTCAGCTGGTGTTCCAGCAGCCAGGACCCGTCGAACAGGTTCCTGATCTCAGGCGGCAGCGGCGTCGCGGGCCTGGTGAATACCTCGTGCTCGCCGATCCGCCACTGCCGCTCGCCGTCGCAGACAACGGTCTCGGGCGAGTACCCGCCAGGACGCCCGGGGTAGAGCACCGGCTCGATCCGGTACTGGCCGGATCCGCCGAGGCGGATCCGGAAGGCCGTATGCACGGTCGCGATCCGCTCGGCGGCCGCGTCGATGAGTTGGCCGAGCCCACCGAAGCCCACGCGCCGCGCGCCGTCCGGGATCCGGGCCAGCATCGCGGCGATGTCATGCCACTGGTGCAGCGTGGCCGTGATACCAGGCGACCAGAGGTCCGGGCCGGAGTGCAGCAGGCGCAGCACCTTGTCGCTGGCCGGCGGCCCATCCGCGGCCAAAGGCCCGTCGGACGAGGGCATTTCCGCCTCGTCCTCCTCCTGTGTGGCCTGTTCAAAGGGCCGGAACCGTGACGACCTGATCAGCGCGCCCAGGCCGCCCGCGGCCAGGCCCGCCGCGAGCTTGGTCACCTCCCAGCCGGGTCGGTCCAGAGTGCTCTGCCCGGGCCGGTCCGGCGGCGCGCTTTCCTTAACGCCGTCCCAGCCGCCCGGCGGCCGGAACGACGCGTCGTCACCGACCGGAGCCGGGTCGATACCGACGTCGGCGAGTTCGGTCACCCGAAGCGGCCTGCCGTCGAGGATCTCCTCGCAGCGCAGCAGGATGCCGAGTTCGGCGTCCACGGCGACCTCCACCCGGTCCAGCGGGCGGCGGCTCACCACGCGCTGGGTCTCGATGCCCGGCCGCGGCCTCGCCACTACCCGCAGGGCGTCCCGCCCGCTCACGGACGCCGGGCCGCCGGGTTCCAGGGTGAAGCCGGTGAGCAGCCACGACGGCCGGAGCATGCGTGCCGCCGGCGGCGGCACGGGTCCGCCCGTCGCCTCGACGGACCAGCCGCCGTCGTCCGGCATGGCGTGCCAGCTCCGCTCCCCGTCACACCCGGAGAGATAGCCGTCGCCCTGCGAGCGGTACCGCCCGCCGGGCGCGATCACCAGCGTGAACCGGCTCGATTCAGTGCCCAGCACCTCGGTGGCCAGTTCCCACTCGCGCCCGTCCGGCTGCGGCCCCCAAGAAGTCGCCTCTTCCTGTGACTCCCACGACTGCCACGGCACACCCGGATCCTCGTCCGTCAGCCCTCGTGGCGGCCCGAACCACGGCGCGAACCACGGCGCGGACCACGGCCCGGACCACTGGCCGAACTGCCCTCCGCTCGACGCCCGCGGCGCCGGCCCGCTGTCGAACCGGCTCCGCCACAAGTCGCGGTCGCGGGTGACGCTCACCTCGGCGCCCAGGCTCAGCCGCTTCCAGTCCGCGCGGTACAGCAGGCCGACCAGGTCCGGCTGGTCCCTCATGGGGTGGCTACCTATCTGCCGTCCTCGGGCGCCTCGTCCCACGACCCCGGCTTCTCCGGCACCTCATCCCAGACCTGGCCGGGCTTCTCCGGCACCTCGTCCCACGGCCTGCGCCTAAGCCGACGCCGCGGCCGCGGCCGCGGCCGCAAAGCCTGGGACAGCAGCCTGCCCAGATACGGCTCGTCCCTCATCGTTCCTCCTCACCGCGAGCCCGACGGCGGCGGCAGCAGGTGTCCGGCCGCACGTCCGGTCCCGTCTACAGCCTATTTCAGCCGAACGGATCGAGGCTCACGTCCACCCGCAAGATCAACGCATGAAACACTCGGAAGCGATGTGTACGGTCGTGGTCAGCCTGGCGCCGGAAGCCCCGGTGCCGTTGCTGCTCCTTGGCGTCCGCGACGAGTTCACCGGCCGCCCCTGGCAGCCGCCGGCCAGGCACTGGCCCGCCCCAGAGACCCCGCAGTGGTCACCGCTGATCGGCGGGCTAGACGAGCAGGCCGGCGGGACCTGGCTCGCGGTGCACCCCGGCCTGTCGCGGATCGGCTGTATCCTCAACGGCCGGGGCGAGTTCGCCCCGCCGGACCGCCGCCGCTCCCGGGGCGAGCTCCCGCTGCGCGCCGCGGCCGAGGGACGAAAGGCTCTCAAGGAACTGCACCAAGACCCGGGCGCACTGGCCCGCTACGACCCGTTCTACCTGGTCTGCGCCGATCTGATCTCGGTGCTGCTGCTGAGCTGGGACGGAGTGAACGCCGGGCTCACCGAGCTCGGCCCGGCCACCCACGTGCTGACCAATGCCGGCCACATGTACCCGGCCACGCGCGGCAGCCAGCAGAAACCGGCCGACGAGAAGGCTGCGCGCTTCGGCCCGAAGTTCGCCGCGCACCGCCCGTCCGGCGATCCGGCCGCCACCCTCACCGGCGCCTGGGCGGACTGGCTCACCCTGGCCGGCGGCGACGGCCTGTCCGCCGCCGAACCCGGCGCGATCATCGTCCGCCGCGAGCTGCCCGACGGCCGGGTGTGGGGGAGCACGTCGGCCACCCTGGTCGCCCTGGCCGCGGACGGCCGCCTGCGCTACGACTTCCAGGCCGACCCGCCGGACCCCGCGACCTGGTACTCGGTGAAAACCAGCGAAGAATAAGAGCTCAGAAGAACTCGAAGTACTCGCGCATCTCCCAGTCGCTGACGTCCTGGCCGTCCGGCACGGGGAGTTCGGCCAGCGCGTCGGAGTACCGCCCGATCTCGAAGCGCTTCATCATGACCAGGTAGGAGACCAGCGTGTCGCCGAACGCCTTCCGGTAGAACGCGTCCGCGTCGAGCGCCTCCACCGCCTCGGCCAGCGACGCGGGCAGCGGCGGCGCGTCGAGCGCGTACGGATCGGCCTCGGCCGGCGGCGGAGGCTCCGCGCCGCGCCTGATGCCGTCCAGCCCGGCCGCGATGTTCGACGCCAGGTAGAAGTACGGGTTCGCGGCCGGCTCGCCGAGCCGCATCTCCACGTGGCTGCTGGTGTCGCCGGGGGAGCCCTGGACCCGGACTAGCGCGCCGCGGTTCTCGACCGCCCAGCACACCCGGTCCGGGGCGAACGAGTATGGGCGGAACCGCTTGTAGCCGTTGACCGTCGGCGCCGCGAACACCGTCATCGGCGCCGTGTGCTCGAGCAGCCCGGCGACGTAGTGCCGGCCGAGGTCAGACAACGGCGCCGACCCGGAAGCGAACGCGTTCGAGCCGTCCGCGCGGGACAGCAGCGACTGGTGCAGGTGCCAGCCGGAGGAGAAGAAGTTCGGCAGCGCGGGGCGGCACATGAACGTGGCCAGCAGCCCGCGCCGCTGGCAGACCTGCTTGACCGCCGACCGGAACAGCACCGCGGCGTCGGCCGCGGCCAGCCCGGTCATGGGCGCGAAGCTGAACTCGAGCTGACCGGGGCCCCACTCGTCCTCTATCGACCGCGGCGGCAAGCCGATGTCGAAAAGCGCGTCCCGCACCGCCTCCAGCGTGGCGCCCATGCCGTCCAGCCGCACCTCGGACAGGAACTGGTAGCCCCGCTCGAACACGCTGACCGGGGGCGGGGGCGGAGTGAACCCGGCGTTCTCCGGCGCCAGCTGCTCGGGCGAGCGGATCACCACGCTGAACTCGACCTCCAGGCCGGCCAGGTAGTCGTAGCCAGCTTCGGCCAGGTCCAGCAGCATGCGGCGCAAAAGGCCGCGGCCGTCGAGCGGCATCGGCTGCCCGTTGCCGAAGTAGACGTCGCACAGCATCCAGCCGGTCCGGTCGGCCCACGGAAGCACCCGGAAGGTGGCCGGGTCGGGCACCACCACCACGTCGGGGAAGCCGGTGAACTCCGCGATGCCGAACCCGCCGCCGCGCGCGAACGCGGGCACGAACACCTGGTTGCCGGTGTCCAGGCTGTAGATGGCGCCGGAGAAGTCGAGCCCGTCGGCCATCGCGGCGATGGCGGCCTCGGCAGACATCATCTTGCCGCGGGGGACCCCGTGCTGGTCGACGACGGCCAGCCGGACGGTGCGCAGGTCGAGTTCGCGGATCCGGGCCGCCACCTCATCGACCGCGGCCAGGCGCTCGGCCGAGGCCAGGCCGTACCGGGTCACGAACCCGGGCTGCCCTACGCCGGAGATGCCGCCAGGAGTATCGGTGCTCACCCGGCCTAGCTTAGGTGCGGCGGCAGTCCGAACGCAGGGAAGATCCGCTCGGTGTCGAGGAAGAACGTCAGGCGGCTGATCCGCCCGCCGGACACCTCGTGCACCTGCAGCGACCAGGGCGCGTGGCCGCCGGCCGGGTCCGGCTTGTACTGCGCCCACGCCTGGGCGCCGTTGACCTGGCCGGCCGGCACCATGATCGAGTCCCGGCAGGAGCTCGGCGACGGCTCGAGCATCCAGCGGGTGATGTTCTGCGCGCCCCTGACCCACATGGCGTACGGCGGCATCGTCATCAGCGCGTCGTCGTGCAGCAGCGTGACCAGCTGCTCCATGTCGTACCGCTGGAACGCGTCGACGTACTTTTCGAGCAGCTCGCTCTGGTCCGCGTCGACCGACGCCGGGCGCTGCTCCTCGGGCAGCGCGGCCAGCGTGGCCCGGGCCCGCTGCAGCGCGCTGTTTACCGCGGCCACGCTGGTGCCGAGGGTGGCCGCCGCCTCGGCCGCGGGCATCTTCAGCACCTCGCACAGGATCAGCGTGGCCCGCTGCCTGGCCGGAAGGTGCTGCAGCGCGGTCACGAAGGCCAGCCGGATCGTGTCCCGCGCCACCGCTATGTCGGCCGGATCGCCGTGCTCGGGCACGACCTTGGCGTCGGCGATCGGGGAGATCCAGATGTCGTCCGGGTGCCACCCGCCCAGCAGCGCCTCGACCGGCGGCGAGGCCGGCCCGAGGTCGATCGGCAGCGCCCGCCGCTGCCGTCCGCGCAGCATGTCCAGGCAGATGTTGGTGGCGATCCGGTACAGCCAGGACCGCACGCTAGACCGGCCCTCGAACCCGTCGGCCGCGCGCCAGGCCCGCAGCATCGTCTCCTGCACGGCGTCGTCGGCTTCGAAACCCGAGCCCAGCATGCGGTAGCAGTAGCCGGTCAGCTCCCGGCGGTACTGCTCCAGCGTGTCCGGGCTAATCTCAGCGGCGGCAGTTGGTGACATACTTCCACACCCTACGTCGGCCCTCTGACATTTTTCAGCTGGCATTTTCAGCCGGGCTCCATGCCGTACCTGCTCATCAGCTCGAGTTCGGCTTCCCGCGACGGCGCCTGACCAGAAGACCAGAGTTGGTGAAGTTCTTCGAAATAAGCGTCCATGGCCGGCGCGTGCAGCACCAGCAGCCGGGCCGGCCCGCCGCCGGAGTTGCCGAACGTATGCGCCGCGCCCCGCGGCACCAGCAGGAAGTCCCCGGCGCCGCCGGTCAGCTCGGCGTCGTCCAGCCGGAACGTGATCGTCCCTTCCAGCACGAAGAACGCCTCGGAGCAGGTGACGTGCCGGTGCGGCGGCGGGGTGCGGGCGCCCGGCGGCACGGTGCGCTCCATGAGCGAGAAGTCGCCGCCGGTCTGGTCCGCGACGGCCTTGAACGCCATCACGTTCCCGCGCGCGGTCAGCATCCGTCCCTGTCCCGATGGCACGATCTCCGTCATGATGCCTATTCTGCTCATGTGAGCGACCTGCTGGCCGACGCGGAGGCCGAACTCTACGAGGCCGACCCGGACGGCTTCACCGCGCGCCGCGCCGAACTGGCCGCCGCCGCCCGCGACGCGGGCGAGCCGGCCGTGGCCAAGCAGATCACGTCGCTGCGTAAACCCACCCGTTCGGCCTGGGTAGTGAACCGCCTGGTCCGGTCGGACCCCGGGGTACGGTCCCGGCTCGACGCCCTGGCCGCCGATCTGCGGACCGCGGCCGATGGCACCAGGATCAGGGAATTGACCGCGGCCCGGGCCCGGCTAGTCGACGAGCTCACCCGGACGGCGCTGCGGGCGGCGGAGCTGTCCGCGCCGCCGGCGGCGCTGCGCGAGGAGGTGACCGCCACCCTCGACGCGGCCATCGCCGACCCCGAGGTGGCCGCCGGCCTGGGCACCCTGGCCCGCGCCGCGCACTACGCCGGCTTCGGCCTGGCGCCCCTGCCCGACGGCGCGCCCGCCCCCCTGAAGAAGGCCAAGGCGCCGGCTGAGACCGCAGCTGAGCGCGAGGACCGCCGCCAGGAGAAGATCAAGGCGGCCGAACGGTCCTTGGCTGATGCCGATCATGACGTCGAAGCCGCCGCGGCGGCCGAACGCGACCTGGAGGACACTGCCCGCCGCCTGGAAGCCGAACTCGCCGACGCGCGTCAGCGCCTGGCCGAGGCGCGGCGGCAGTCCTACCGGGCCGAGTCCAGGCAGCAGCGGGCCGCCCAGCAACTCAGTCGGCTGAAGGAATAAACCATCCCTGTCGGCTGAAGGAGTAAACCATCCCGCCCGGCCGGTGTCTCTATACACGTGAGGCTTTGAGGCGTTGCGGACTATGGAGGTGTTGCCGGTGGATGGTCGTCCGTCTGAACCAGACGGGTTCCGTGACTTCGTCGAGGCATGGTCGAACGCGCTGCTGCGGTCGGGCTGGCTGCTGACCGGCGACTGGCCGAGCGCCGAGGACCTCGTGCAGACCGCCCTGGCCGCGGCCTGGCCCCGGTGGGCCACCTTGACCAGGCAGGACGCGCCGGAACTCTATGTGCGGAAGATCATGGTCAACACGTTCCTGCGCTGGCGGCAGCGGCGCTGGAACGGCGAGATCGCCACCGGGCGGCTGCCCGAACTGCAGGCTTACGGGGACGCGTTCGCGCAGATCGACGCCCGGCAGGCGCTGATCGCGGCGCTGGACCGGCTGCCGGCCAGGCAGCGGGCCGTGGTCGTGCTCCGCTACTTCGGCGATCAGACGGAGGCGCAGACCGCGGCGGCGATGGGCTGCTCGGTGGGGGCGGTGAAGGCCCACGCGTCGAAGGCGCTGGCCCGCCTGCGGGACGCGCCCGGACTGGCCGAGCTCATGACCGGAGGGGTGGCGTCGTGAATACCGAGGAACGGCAGCTAGCGGAGATGTTGCACCAGGTCACTCCCGAGCCGCCGCGCCGGGTCACCGTGGAGGACGTCGCGTCCCGGCTGGCCAGCGAGGCCGGACAGGGCCGCGGCGGGTACCGGGAGCCGCGCCCGCGGCGCGGGTTCCCCGGGTTCTCCGGCTGGAATCGCGGCTGGGCGCCGGTGCTAGCCGCAGTCAGCGTGTTCGCCGTGGCCGGGGCCAGCGCGGGCATCGCGGTCGCGGTGACCTCGCACCACAGCCACGTCACCTCGCCGGGGGGCGGGACGCCGGCGTCGTCGGCCTCGGCCCCGGCGTCGTTCACGCCGTCCTCGCCGCTGTCGTCGTCGCCGGCCGGGGCGCCGCTGCGGATCGCCGGCGGCATGTGGGGCGCCGAGCTGATCAACCGCCAGTCGTTCGCCCAGGACAGCCTGATCTCCAGCGGGAAATGGCTGTTCGCGCTGACTGATGGTCGCCTCGTCCGGATTGACCCGGCCACGGGCGAGACCGCCAGTGTCGCGTTGCCCGGCGGGCCGCTCCCCGGGCCGCCGGTCGTCGTCGGGAACACGGTCTGGGTGGCGTCGTCCGACGCTAACAACGTGGTGCTGCGTGGCTTCGGCGTCCTGTCGCTCGCCCAGGTCGCGTCGGTGTCGGTACCCGCCATCGGCCCGCTGTCCAGCGCGGCTCAGGGGGTGCTGGCCGCCGGACCCGACGGCCGCCTCTACCTGGCCGCGGGTGACACCGTGGCGGTCGTGAATCCGGCCAGCCGCGACCTGGTCCGGCGGTTTTACCTGACCGCGGGACCGGCCAGCTCGGTCGCGGTCTCACCCGACGGGAGGAGGGTGTACGTCGGGACGGTCCCTTCAACCCCTTCAGGCTCCTTCCGGTTGCTGACCTTTGACCCCGCCACCGGAAGGGAGCGCGGCTCCTCAACGATGACCGTCGGCGGCGCCGGGAACCTAGTCGCGACCTCGGGCGGTGTCTGGGGAACGGCCGGGAGCGGGATGAGCGAGTGGGTCTGGTTCGCCCCCGGCGGCGACCTCGCACGCTCCTTCCGGGTCGGCCAGGGCGCGGGGGGTGGCCTGGAGTCGGTGCCGTCCTTCAGCGGCGGCGCCGTGTGGGTCGGCGGCACGCGCCAGTTCCTCTGCGCGAACCCCGCCACCGGGAGAGTGCTGGCGAGCACCGCCATTCCCGCCGACCACGGCACCGTGGAGTACTTCGGCAGCGTCACCGTGCTGAGCAGCGGCCGCACCTACGCCCTGTACCAGGACGGGGCGGCCCACCTGTCCGGCGTGGCCAGCCTCACGCCGCCCGCGAGTTGTACTCAGTGATCCCGGGGGGCGACCCCCGGGATCCCCCGATCCTGGGGGGATGCCATCCCCCCAGACCCCCCTGGCCCTGCCGGCCCGCGCGGCCTAACTGCTGGGTCCGTCCGCTCCGTACCCCGCTGGCCGCTCCGCGGGCGGTGGCGGACCCGGCGGCGTTCCGTCGCCGAACGGCCGCCTGCCGAGGTCCTCGCGGTGATGCGGGGTGAGCCAGCCGGATAGGTCGGGTCCGGCCGGGATGATCTGCGACGGGTTCAGGCCGGTGTGCACCCGGTAGTAGTGCGCCTTGGTCTGGGCGAAGTCGATCGTGTCGCCGAACCCGGGCGTCTGGTACAGGTCGCGCGCGTACGCCCACAGGACCGGCATCTCGGTGAGCTTGTTCCGGTTGCACTTGAAGTGGCCGTGGTAGACCGCGTCGAACCTGACCAGCGTGGGCCACAGTCGCACGTCCGCCTCGGTGATCGTGTCCCCGGTCAGGTAGCGGCGGGTGGCGAGCCGCTCGGACAGCGCGTCGAGCCGGGCGAACAGCTTGCCGTAGGCGTCCTCGTAGGCGTCCTGCGTGCTGGCGAACCCGCACTTGTACACGCCGTTGTTCACGTCCTCGTAGACCCCGGCGCTGATGTCCTCGATCTCGTCGCGCAGCTTGTCCGGGTACAGTTCGGGCGCGCCCGGGCGGTGGAACGCCGTCCACTCGTGCTCCATGTCCAGCGTGATCTGCCGGTAGTCGGCGGTCACCACCGCGCCCGCGGCGACCTCCACGATGGCCGGGACGGTGACGCCCCGGTTGTAGCCGGGCACCGCCTTCTCGTAGGCGTCCCGCAGCCATCCGATGCCGAGCACCGGGTCGACCTTGCCCGGGTCCAGGTCGAACGTCCAGCTCCGCCAGTCGTGCTCCGGCCCGCAGATGCCCATCGACAGCGCGGGCTCGAGCCCGAGCAGCCGCCGCACGATCATGGTCCGGTTGGCCCACGGGCACGCCCGCGCCACCACCAGCCGGTACCGCCCCGCCTCGGCCGGGAGCGTCCCGTCCCGTCCGTCCGCCGTGATCCGCGCGTCTAGGTACCTGGTATCCCGTACGAACTCTCCCGCAGCACCCACCCTCCCGACGCTACCTAATTGCTCCCGTTTTCAAATACCCGTCCCGCCCGGGTTCGGACGCCCTGCCCCGGTCCCACCCCCGCCCCGGTCCCACCCCCGCCCGGCCCCACCACCATCCGAACCGCAAACCTCATCAGCCACGC
>Ga0137378_10004230_pt1 | contig 12404 bp, 13 predicted proteins | sample SagtaG_21_FD_104813 | JGI IMG/M metagenome (GOLD analysis project Ga0137378, IMG submission 104813) | Vadose zone soil microbial communities from Sagehorn Ranch, Mendocino, California, USA - Sage2_L_60_16 metaG | ecosystem: Environmental > Terrestrial > Soil > Vadose zone | place: USA... | reverse complement strand
GGTGCCCGGGCCACACCCGCAGCGCCTCCAGCAGCGCCTCCTGCAGCGCGTCCTCGGCGGCGTCGAAGTCCTCGCCCCGCCGGACCAGGCCCGCGAGCACCCGGGGGACCAGGGCGCGCAGCGCGCCCTCGTCCAGCCGCCGCGCCGGCTCGCCGGTCACCGGGTCAGTCCTCCGAGGGCGCCCCGGACATGACCTCCCGGACGTCGATCCACTCATACAGCGGCTCCCCGCCCGGGCCGGGCTCGGAGGAGACGTAGGCCGCGAGCTCGACCGCGCGCTCGTGCGACTCGACGTCGATCATGTACCAGCCCGCCACGAGATCGCTGGTCTCGGGCAGCGGGCCGTCGGTGGTGACGGGCGCGGCGTCCGGGCCGCCGTAGCGCACCCAGGTGCGCGCCGGCGTGAGCGCCTGCGCGTCGACGTACTCGCCGTTCTCCTCGAGCAGCTCGCTGACGTGCCTGAGGAAGGCCATGTGCGCCTCCACGTCCTCGGGCGCCCACTGGTCCATCGGGGGCACGGGACGGTGCGGCTCCGGGCCGCCGCGGTAGTGCTTGAGGAGCAGGTACTTCGGCATGGTGGTCTCCTGGTGTCGCGGGCCGCGCCTGCCGTGGCCCTTCACCTGGTGAGCGGAGCCGGTCAGCGCTTCTCGACATGAAATCACTCATCTAGCTCCGAGACCGTCGCGTAGGGGGAACCCTCCACGGGAATCTTGCAGATGGGAGGCCATACCCGCTCAGGAGCGTCCCGTATATCCCGCCCGGTGAAGATTCTCCCTGGGGTGCCCTATCCGGGACACCCCGTCTCCGCCCGCGGCAGTCCGGCACAGAAGCCCGCGGTTCGGTGCGGCTCGGGCGGTGATGCAGGCCAGCGCGGCTGCCGTACAGATCGGCGGGTATTCGCGCGCCTGGCGTCGGCATCACGCACGTGCTAGCTACGTTCGGTGACGGAGTAGCTGGAAGGCAGGCGGCGGTAGGCGGTCAGCACTCGTCGCAGTAGCTGCCGTCGCCGCGGGTCACGAAGATCTCGACGGCGGCGAACTCGTATCCACGCCGGTCCCGCATCGCGGGTTCGAAGTGCACCATGTTCACCCGGGTGAAGGTCCACCGTGACTTCCACGTCGGGGTGACCAGGTCGGTGGATTCGGCGCCGAAGGAATACCTGGACTGCCTGGACACCCGCGCCGAGAGATTTCAGCCATCGCGGCAACGCGATCATCAGGACTGCGTAGTCGCCACCTTGGATGCTTTATCATCCCGGCCGGGTCGGGTGGCAACGATCACGGCTGACTTCGTTCCCATTTCGGGGTACAAGCGTTCGAAAAACTAGTCGGGACGGCGGGATTTGAACCCGCGACCCCTTGACCCCCAGGCACGAACCTGGCGTATGGCCCGGTCTGAAGGAGTCGGCCGGCGAGCCCCTCACCTGCATCAACGTCCTGGCTGAGTCGTAGCGAGTCCGGGGGAGTCGGAAGGCATTGGCTCCCCTGATTGGCTCCCCGGCTCCCAGGGCGGGAGAGGACTCTCGATGGCAATCGAGATCAACGACGACTTCATGTGCTTGAAGATCGACGGCGTAGTCGTTGCAAGGGCAAGGCAGAGAGTTGACGGCTGGTGGGAAGTCAGCCACTGGCCCCGGTTCTTCGATCGCAATCAGGCGATCACCGCGCTGACGGTCACCGAGCTCCTCGAAAGCGGCCGCGCCGGCAACGACCCGGTCGTGATGGCATTGCGCGAGGAGCTGCGGTGACGAACCGGCAGGATCACCAGCGGTCGCCGTGCGCCATCATCGCGGCGGCCAGGGTGTTAGCCGGCCCGGGTAGGTCGCGGAAATCGGCGCTGTCGGGGCAGGCTTGGGCTGTGACGACCGAGCAGATGGAGCTGATCTCCGCCGACCCGACGGTGATGCACGGGCAGGCCATGCTCGCCGGGACCAGGGTGCCGGTGAGCGTGATCCTGGACTGCCTGGCGGCCGGGATGACGGCCGATGAAATCATTGCCGAGTATCCGGTCGTTACCGCGGCAGGGGTCCGGGCTGCCGCCGCCTACGGGGCGGCGCTGGCGCGCGAGGAACTGCTGCCGCTGCCGCACGCCCGGTGAAGTTCAAGCTTGAGGAGAACCTGCCGGTCTCGTCCGCACGTTCGCTGGCCAAGTCCGGCCACGATGTGGACACCGTCGCCGCGGAATGCCTGACCGGAGCTGCCGACCCCGACGTGGTTGCCGCCGCTGCCGTGGAAGATCGGATGCTCATCACCTTGGATCGTGGCATGGGTGACCTCCGCGCCTACCCGCCGGGCAGTCACGCAGGGCAGTCACGTCGGGATCGTCGTGCTCCGCCTCACCGACCAGTCAGCGCCAGCGGTGGACGACGCGGTCACCGAGCCAGCGGACTCGGCAGGGCTCGAACTGGTCAGTACGCACGGCGAGACCGGCCTGACAGCCCGGCTCGTCCCGTTCACCGCGTATGGCCTGATCCCGGCGGCGAGCATGCTCGTCCTCGAGGCCAGCCGGCGGCGCCAGCCGGTGCCACCACTGGCACGCTGGTGCCTCGGTGCCGGGATCGTCGCCACCATCGGTGCCAACCTGGCGCACGGCATCGGCGACGGTCCTATCGGTGCCCTGGTCAGCGCGTGGCCCGCCTTGGCGCTGGTCGTCTCCTTCGAGTTGCTCATGATGCTCATCAGGGCCGAGCGCGGGACTGTCAGAGAACCCTGGGCGATCGGGGCACAATGCTCCAGTGCGCCAGTTCTTGGGTGAGGCACCAACCGTGCCAGCCGAAGTGCCGACGCTGGAGCAGGCGGTACGGGCCTGGCACGAGGCCGGTACCAGCCAGCGTGCAGTCTCCCGCGAACTCCGCATCGGCCGCCGCAGGCGAAAAGGGATCATCGAGCAGACCGGCTAGGACACCTGGCGAACCGTTGCCCGGAGGTCTTAGATGGGGCCGCCCTGACCTGACTTGCCGCAGGTCAACGTTAGTTTGGCGGGTTCGGAATGACCGGGATGTACCCTCGCTAGTCACCGTCTGCCGGCCATGCCACGGGCAAGTCCATGGGCAGGGACTGCGTCAGGAGCGCCACTAGCCTGATCCCTGCCGCGGGCGAGATACCAGAGCGGGGCTGTCCCGAAATATCTAGCCAGGCTTTAGGGTTGTCATCTAGGTAGGCTAGATTATTCTTATGGTCAAGGCGATGCAATACCGCGTCATGGCGCGCGCCCTCGTGGACAACGACTGCACCCCGCGGGAAGGCAAGGGTGATCACGTCAAGTGGTACTGCCCCTGCGGAAAGCACATGGCCGTAGTCACCGAGGCCGCATCGTGTCACCCGGCGTCGTCCGCGACACCATCGCGAAACTGGCCTGCCTACCGAAGGGATGGCTGCAATGAGCACTTACAACGTGCGTGCCAAACGGTGGGTACACGGCTGGGAGCTGCACATCGACGGTGTGGGCGTTACCCAGTCCCGAAACCTTGACGGTGCCGAGCGGATGGTTCGCGACTACATAGAGTCTCTCACTGACCGCGACACGAGCGGCGATGAGGTTGTCATCAAGCCCGAGGTCGGCGGCGGGCTTGATGAGGCCACGCAGGCGGCCAGGGAGGCCGTGGCAGCAGCCGATCGCGCCGTGCGCGAAGCTGCAGCGCGATCGCGCAAGGTCGCTCGTGAGCTAAAGGAAGCCGGGCTGTCCGGCCGAGACATTGCCGCCATCTTGCGTGTTTCTGCTCAGCGGGTGTCACAGCTCTTGAAGAGTCTCAAGACGCCAGTGCATTGATCGGGAAAGGGTCTCGGAAGATCTCCGGAACCTCATCTGACCTGCTCGTTCTGGTCTGGTCGGGACGGCGAGGTCTGAACCCGCGACCCTGGCAGAGAGGGACCCCCAGGACGTGGGAGTAGGTGTTTGCGCAGTTCAGCGTTGGTTGTCAGGCGGGGACGGATGTGCTGCCACGTGCGGGTTGTCCCGCTGCGTGCAGGACGTGTGGTCCCCATGTGATCCCCAGTCGAGCTGGACGGAGACGCGCCTGATCCCCTCGATGCGAACTCTGTCCGCGACGGTCAATGGTGGTCGTTGCCGCTGGTCGGTAGCCAGATCGCGGCGGGGCCGAACGGTGACAGGCGTCTTGGCTGCTGCACGCGTTGCTGCGCTGGGCTGGTCTCTGTGCCTGCTCCGCGCCCGGCGGCGCCTCGGCCGATCAGGCGCGGCCGGTGAGCCGGGCGGGCACGCTGGTCCAGGCCGCGCCGCCGTTGCGGGTCTGCAGCAGGTACGACCGGAGCGGGCCGTAGCTGATCACGGTGGCGAATCCGACCGCAGGCGTCACGAAGTCCAGGGTCGCCTGCCCGAGCAGCGGGCTGGCGGATCGGGAGGTCCAGGTGGCGCCGCCGTCCGCGGTGGCGTAGAGCCGCACGTCCTTGGGAGGCCGCAGGCCCTGGGTCAGCCGCCCGCCGATCACGAAGCCCCGCTGGCCGTCCACGAAGTCGGGGGTCAGCAGCGGCACGCGGTGGCCTGGCAGCCGGACCGGCCTCCAGGTCCGGCCGCCGTCGCGGGTCAGGTAAGCGGCGGCCGCACGGGCGGGCGGGCCCGGCATGTCGGTTGCCCACAGCGCCCCGTCCTCGGGCGAGGTGAACACCGGCGCCGTCAGGAAGCACTGGCAGTCGGCCAGCATTCCCGTGCCGGACCGCCGCGGCAGCGGCTGGTATCGCCAGCTGCGGCCGCCGTCGCGGGACACCCAGAACGCGGGCCGGCCGCCCGCGCAGGATCCGGCGACCCAGCCAGTTCTGGCGCCGGAGAACACGGCAGCATTACCCTTGTCGCACCCGAACGGGATGGCTCCCGGCGCCTGGCCGCCCGTGCTGGTGGTCAGCTCGACGAGCCGCCAGCGTGCGCCGCCGTCGACGGTCCGGAGGATCGCTATCCCGCTGCTCCCGGCGGCGATGCCGAGGCCCGCGGTGACCCAGCCGAGTTGCCCGGTCACCATGTCCGGGGCCGAGGCGCCGATCGCCGCGATCGGGATCGAGCCCGTCCGCGCCCAGGTCCGCCCGCCATCAGTGGTCCGGTAGGTGACCGGCCAGCCCCGGCTCCCCGGACTGCTCCAGGTCACCCACGCCTCCCGCGCGCCGTAGAACGCGGCGCGCAACGGTTGCCCGCGCAGTCCCGGCGGCCCAGCGGTCCGCCACTCCCGGCCGCCATCAGTGGTCCTGACCACCGCGAGCGGGAAGCCGTTCTTGTCGACCGCGACCGCCCACCCGATCCGCGGGGTGAGCATCCGCAGCGACTGCAGAGCAACCCGGGATCGCACCGGCCCGGCGAGCGGCAAGGTCTCGGGCCGCGGAGCCGCGGACGGGTGCCCGGTTGTGCCCAACGGGGATGGGGCACTAGCGCATCCTGGCAACAAGACGGCCAGGATCAGCAGCCAGGCTGCCGGCCCAGCCGCGCGGCGATACTCCCGAACGTGCGCCATCTCGCCTAATCAGACGGCCGGCGCACCAGGCTGGTTGCGGTCCCCACACCCAAACCGCCGGAGCCGTCTGCCGCTGCGTGAAGAGCACCGTCGGCGTATGGGAGCCGGCATACCGCCTTGCTCGCGCGTGCTGTTCTCAGTCCTGGCCATCCACCCGATCGGCGCCAAAGTGAACCGAGGAAGATCACAGTGCAGGGTGCCCGCAGGGCATGCGGGCTCGAGGCCCTCGCTGGGGCCGTGGCGGTGCTTCAGCGCGGGATGCCGCGGATCCGCCACCGCTGAACAACCCCGGGCGGCCGCGGCCCTGCGCGGTCGGGAGTGCTCCCCGTTCTCCGCGCCATTGGCGTCTGGACCGAGGAAATCGATGACCTGATGAGCCGCAGCGGACCGGCTGTCCCCGAGACCGTCTACCGGTGCGAGATCAAGGGGCCCGCCTACCAAGGGCTCCACGCCATGATCAGCCCACTCGCCCCAGGACGTTGGACTAGGCGTTTCCGCTGGTCGGTCCGGTCAAGCTGGGGGAGCGCTTGGTGTGGCGACATGCGGATTGTCCTGTCACATGCATGGCGTGGGGTCCCCGGGTGGTCCCCAGTCGAGCACGCGATCCCCTCGATGCGAACCCGCGGTTCTGCGGCTCGGGTAGTACACGGTGGCCTGCCGATCGGCCGCGTTGTGGTCAGCACCGCAACCATCCAGCGTGCCCCGGAGTCACCACAGATGAAATCACCGCCGGGCGCCGGTCGGTGGGCGAGAACACTGGTGGGCGCGGCTGGCGAGGAAGCAGGACATCATGCGACGCACCCGGCACTCTTTCGTTCTGGTCATGATGGCGATCGCCGCCCTGGCGCCGGCGGCCACCGCTACGGCCGGGGCAGCATCAGAGCATCCCGCACGGAGCCCGGGCCGGACGGTGACTGCGCATATCAGGGTCAAGGCCACGATTCCGGTCGGCAGCCAGCCGATCGGGATTGCGACGGACCCACGAGCCAACAGGATCTACGTGGCCAACGCCGACAGCGGCACGGTGTCGGTGATCAGCGGGCGGACGGACACGGTGGTGGCCACGATCCGGGTAGGCCGCGTCCCGGCCGGGGTCGCCGCGGACCCGCGGACCGACACCATCTACGTCACCAACGAAGGCAGCCGGACGGTCTCGGTGATCAGCGGCAGGACGAACACCGTGCTGGCCACGATTCATGTCGGCCGCTTCCCGTACGGGGTCGCGACGGACCCGCGAACTAACAGGACCTATGTGGCCAACGCCGACAGCGGCACGGTGTCGGTGATCAGCGGCAGGACGAATACGGTGGTGGCCACGATCCGCGTCGGCCGCTTCCCGGCCGGGGTCGCCACGGACCCACGGACCGACGCCATCTACGTGACGATGGACAGCAACAAGGTGCCAGTGATCAGCGGGCGTACGGACAAGGTGGTGGCCAGGGTCCGCGTGCGGTTCCGTGCGACCGAGGCGGTGGCGACGGACCCGCGAACCAACACCATCTATGTCACCAACCCCCGAGGCAAGGCGGTAGCCGTGATCAGCGGTCGGAGGAACACGGTGGTGGCCACGGTCCACGGGGGCTTCCAGGCCGCGTTCGGGGTCGCGACCGACCCGCTCACCGACACCATCTACCTGGCCGACGGGGGTGACGAAGCGTGGGTGATCAGCGGGCGGACCGACACGGTGGTGGCCACGGTCCGGGTCGGCGGCGGGCCGGTCGGGGTCGCCACAGACCCGCAAGCCAAGGCCATCTACGTCACCAACAACTTCGACAACACCGTGACCGTGCTCGTCTCCTGCTGGAGCCGAGCAGCTGCCCGCTGCCGATAGCCGCGGATGTGGACGCGGTGATACTCCACTCCTGGCCATCCTTCCGACAGGCGCGATCATGTGCCGAGGAAGATCACCGTCAGGAGCAAGCGTAGCGAGTCACATGTGACGGCGTGTGACGGCGCCGCACGCGCCGCCCGTTGAGGGTGATCTTGCCCGGCTCAAGACTGGATCGCTGGGAGGATGGCAGTTTCCGCGCGGGCGCGGTGGGGGGTGACGGTGGCCAGCCGGTGCCGAGCGGTGCCCGGGTAGCGCTCGGGCGGCAGCCCGCCGTACGCCGCAGGGCGCAAAGGCGGAGCTGCCAGCCTGGTGGTGCGGGATGCCCGCGGGCGCCTTGGCACCCGCCGCGGCGGGCGCGGCCCGCCGTCGCCCCCTACGGTGCGCGTTTCCCTCGTGGCGCGCGTGCCACGCCGTTCCGGCGCGCGGTGCGCTCCGCGCGTTGAAAGTGTATTGAAAGTTCTCACCGGCAAGGGTCGCAGGCGCAAAGATCGCATCGCACAAGATCGCATCGGCTGAGATCGTAGACGTAGCTGGGGGCCGTCGGCGAGAAGGGCGAGGACAGCGGTTGCAGCGGTCCCTTCGCCGCTTGAGGTCACGTCCCCATTTCGAGGATGGCTAGCTATCGTCGAGGTGTTGAGCGTCGAGCCGATGAGGTGATCATGGGCCGGTACCTGTGGGGGCGGCTGCACCACGGGGTCGGGCGGACGGTCGCGTTGCTGCTGGGCGTTTTGGTGGCCACGGCCAGTTTTGTGGTACTGACCGGGGCTGCCCGCACCATCCAGTTGCGGACGGTGGGCAGAGTCGGGCATAACTACCGCTCGGCGTATGACATCCTGGTGCGGCCGAAGGGCTCGGTGACCGGGCTGGAGCGCAGCCGGGGCCTGGTGCGGCCGAACTATCTGTCGGGGATTTTTGGCGGGATCTCGCTGCGGCAGTACGCCACGGTCGCGCATTTACCCGGTGTTGAGGTGGCCGCGCCGATCGCGATGATCGGTTACATCGTGCCGCGGGTGACGGTGTCGCTGCGCGTCCCCGGCGGCCTAGGCGGCGCGGCGCGGCGGTTGTACCGGGTCGACCGTACCTGGGTGTTTGACCGCGGGCTGTCTCACGTGCGGGATGCGGGCGGTTTCGTCTATGTCACCCGGTCGCCGGTGACCTCGCCGCTAGTGCTTGGCCCCAATGGCATAGTCTCCAGCGAGCAGGTGGACGGGCGCAGCGTCCCGGTGTGCCGGGCTCCGGGGCTGCGGCCGGCATCTAGCCCGTTCGCGGTCAGCGCCCGCATCGACGTGGGCTGTTTCTCCCGGCCACCGGCTCCACCGGCCAGCCGGCCGGGTGACCTTTTGGTCGTTCCCGCTGCTGATCGCGGCGATCGACCCGGTGGCCGAGGCGCGGCTGGTGGGGCTGAACAAGGCGGTGGTGTCGGGGCGTTACCTGCGTCCCGGGGATACGGTGTCGTCAGTCAGCCGTGGCGGTGGCGCCGGGTTCGCGGTTCCGGTGCTGTCGCCGACCCGGCCGTATGTCGATGAGCAGCTGCGGCTGACGGTTCGGCGGCTGCCCGCCGCGGCGGCGCGGGCGGTGCTGCACGCGCCACTGACAACAGCTACCGCGCAACGGCGGTTCGGGGGCATGCCCGGCACGCTGGTCCGCCGGGCCGAGGTCTCCGCGACCGGCGCCTACCGCCAGCTTCTGGCCCAGCTCCACTCGACGGGCGCAGCCAACGATGCGCTGATCGATTCCGCCTGGACCCCAGGCCCGGTCGATTACACCGTTGCGCCCGGCGGGTGGCTGCGGCCGCGGACGGTGACCAACCCGCCGTCGATCTGGGCCAACCCTCTTTACCAGAATGGTTACCAGAATGGTTACCTGCCGACCCCGCTGGCATCGGCTGACGTGCAGTTCCGCAAGCTGACCGCGCACCCGTTCACCGACGTGACCGGCCGACTGGACTCGCCGGTCCTGGACAGTGTCGGCGAGTTCGACCCGGCCCGGCTGGCGGGGTTCAGCGCGCTGTCGGCGGTGCCGCTGGAGACCTACGCGCCGCCGCTGGCCGCACCCGGGAACCCGGCCGCGTCGCGCGCGCTGCGCGGGCATGACCTGCTGCCGGACAGCAACCTGGGCGGGTATTTGCAGCGGCCGCCGCTGCTGCTGACCACGCTGTCGGCGCTGTCGGCGCTGCGAGGCTCCTTTCCCGGGGTCATCGCGGCCCAGCCGATCAGCGTGATCCGGGTCCGGGTGGCCGGCGTGCAGGGCACCGATGCGCTGTCCCGGGCCGCGCCCACGCTCCCCGCGGCGTGAGCGGCCTGGCGGTGACGAACCTGCTGCGCGCCCCGGGCCGCAGCCTGCTCGGCGCGCTCGCCCTGGCGATCGGCATCTGCGCGCTCACCCTGCTGCTCGCGTTCACCCTGGCCTTCCGCGGCCAGGTCGTCGGGACCCTGCTCGGCAACGCGATCGCCGTGCAGACCAGGCCGGCCGACTACATCTCGGCCACCGTCACCGTGCTGATCGGCGCGTTCGCGGTCGCCGACGTGCTGTACCTGAACATCCGCGAACGCGCCAGCGAACTCGCGACCCTGCGCGCACTGGGCTGGCACGAGGCCACGCTCAGCCGGCTGATCACCATCGAGGGCGCCGGAATGGGACTGGCCGGCTCGGTCCTCGGTGCCGGTGCCGGGCTGGCCGCCGCGGCGGTGTTCACCGGCTCGCTGCCTCCGCAGCTGTTTACGGCGGCCCTGGTGTCCGCGGTGGCGGGCACGCTGATCGCCACCCTGGCCGCGGTCCTGCCCGCCAGCGTGCTCGGCCGGCTGGCCAACGCGCAGGCCCTCGCCGAGGAGTAGCCGTGACCCAGGCTCAGCCGCCGCCCATCCCAGGCGCCGCCGTCCGCCTCACCGACGTGACCAAGGCCTTCCCGCTCGGCGGGAGCCAGCGGCTCACCGCCGTCGACCGGGTCAGCCTGTCGGTCGAACCAGGCATCGTTCTGGCCATCACCGGGCCATCCGGCTCCGGCAAATCCACCCTGCTGCACCTCATCGGCGCCATCGAACGCCCCGACCACGGACTGATCGAAATCCACGGCCAGACCCTCAACGACCTCTCCCCTCGCCAGCTGGCTGACTACCGCCGCCGCACCGGTTTCGTCTTCCAGCGCTACAACCTGCTGCCCGCCCTCACCGCGCTCGACAACGTCCTCGCCCCCGTCCTGCCCTACCGCACCGCCTACCACAAGATCCGCCGCGCCGAAGAACTGCTCGCCCGGGTGGGGCTGGCCGGCCGCGAACCGGCCCTGCCGTCGCGGCTGTCCGGTGGTGAGCAGCAACGCGTCGCCATCGCCCGCGCCCTGATCGGCTCACCACGCCTGCTGCTCGCCGACGAGCCCACCGGAAACCTCGACTCCAGCACCGGCGCCAGCATCCTCAAACTCCTCCTGCACCTGCGCGAGGAACAGGGCATGACCATCATCATCGCCACCCACGACCCGCAGATCGCAGCATCAGCCGACTGTATCGTCCACCTCCACGACGGCCGGATCACCAAGGAGTCGCAAGCCCCCCGGCACCAGCGCCCAGCGCCGCACCCGGCCGCAGCACCCGGCCCGGCCCCTCCTGAACTCAGCCGACACCCGCGTGCGCAGGGCTGAAGATGGTAGGCGGACGCTAGCGGGTTTGGACTGCCTTGAAGACCACGGTGTAAGAGAAGGTGGTGCCGTCGATCTGCCAGGCGTAGCAGCCGGGTGCCCGGAGGGCAGTACCCGACGCCGAGTCACTCCAGCCGCCGTTCGAGCCGCCGCTCTGGGATTGCGGCGGGTCCTGCAGCTCGGGGAACAAGATCCCGGTTCCGGTGGTGAACTTGACCGGGTTGTGGCCGCCGAGCTGGCCGCCCCGGATCAGGACCGGCCCGCGGTATCTCGGCGCGCCGATCCACAGGACCTTCTGGTCGCCGAAGCCGGTCCCGGCGGTGAGGCTTCCCGGCGGCGGGGGGTAGGCGAAGGTCAGCACGCCCGACAACCCGGCGGGGGCGGCGATGACCGGGTAGATCGGTCCGGGGCCTTCCGCCGGGCCAACGTGCGGTTCGACTACCCGTGCGCGGTGGGTGGGGCAATGGCCGTGCGCCAGGGCAGGCAGGTGAAGCGGGCGGCGCAACGTGGAGGGGACCGAGCCGGTGAAGCCGGAGGAGCACGACGGGTCACCACCGCAGGCGATGTCGTTGTAGGTGATGGGCTCGCCGCTCGGCCAGGTGTGCGACGCCTGGGCCGCGCCATGCATGGGGCGCGCCACGGCGTGGGGCGTGGCCCCATGCGTGCAGCTCGCGGCCATCAGCGCAGCACTCAGCACGGCGAGGGGAAGCCTCACCCTGCCCCGGGGGCTGCTCCGCCGATAGCGGCTCATGGTGCTGACTACCGTTCCGCCGCTGATTATCCGCCCGTGCGGCGCGCCAGGTAAAGAGTCAAGGATGTCCGCGATACCCCCAGGCGGCGGAATATCCGATCCGCTTGGACGACGCAAGCTCAGGGCAGGCAGCTCAGGCTGGTCCTTTGCGCGGGCGCGTCTGTGCAAGGACGTTGCGCCCGACGTGTGCCGTGTGCCCGTCAAGCCAGGAGGGGATCATGCACGTCAGGGACGCGGGTCGGGGTAGCGTCCGTTCGTGACCAGTGAGCCTCCCTCATCCGCGCGGACACGGTGGACGATCCACGGCGAACGGCTGGTGGATGAGAATCCGCACATCCGGCTGTCGGTCGCCAGTGTCGAGCTTCCGAACGGTAAGCATTTCGAGCAGTACGTGTTCCGGATGCGGCGTTGCGTGATGACTGTCGTTCTGGACGAGCCGGGCGAGCGTCTGCTGCTGATCTGGCGGCATCGGTTCATCGTTGACCGGTGGGACTGGGAGGTGCCGGGCGGTTACGTCGATCCCGGCGAGGACGGTGCCGCTGCGGCGGCGCGGGAGGTCGAGGAGGAAACGGGCTGGCGTCCGCGGGCTGTCGAGTTCTTGCTGACGTTCCAGCCCGCGATCGGGTCTGCGGATGCGCCGCAGGACGTCTACGTGGCGCGTGGCGCGGATCTTGTCGGGGAACCTGAGATCGACGAGGCTGAGGCCGTGCGCTGGGTGCCGGTCGATGAGGCGCAGGAG
>Ga0137378_10004228_pt1 | contig 12406 bp, 8 predicted proteins | sample SagtaG_21_FD_104813 | JGI IMG/M metagenome (GOLD analysis project Ga0137378, IMG submission 104813) | Vadose zone soil microbial communities from Sagehorn Ranch, Mendocino, California, USA - Sage2_L_60_16 metaG | ecosystem: Environmental > Terrestrial > Soil > Vadose zone | place: USA... | reverse complement strand
GATCGGGATCGCCACCGCCGGCCATATTGGCGCGGATACGGGCTGGGCTTCAGCTATGGATACCCGGGCTGGCCGGGATACCCGTTCCTTTGGAACCTCTCCGCGTGCATCCTGGGTTGCGATGCCTCGGATTACAACGGGTACGGGTATCCCTATGGTTATGGAGCGGGTTATGGCACGCCCGGCGCTGCGCCTTACGGGCAATACGGCGGGCAATACGGCGACGCGACCATGCAGTATCCGGGTTATCCGGCCGCCCCCAACAATGGTGCGGGCGAAGAATATTCCCAGGTGCCGGCTGACGCTTCGCCGGCAGCTCGCGCGCCGTACACGGGGCAAGTGCAAGTGAGTAGCCTGCCCACACCCCAGCAAGCAGTGAAGTTGATCTTCAAGGACGGACGCTCGCCGGAGCAGATTCGCAACTACATGCTCACGTCGACCACCCTGACGGTCCTGGATCAGAAGTATCGTGAGATCCCTCTGGACCAGATCGACCTGGCCGCCACCCGGCAGTCGAATCTTGCCGATGGCATCGACTTCCGCGTTCCGCACGCGTCGCGCTAATCCTGCGCTGGAGCGGTCGCGGAGCCCGCCTCCGGTGGCAGGGCGTTTGACGGTTTGTCCTCCACTGGGTGAGCCAACGTCTCCGCGTCGAGTTCGTGCTCATGCCGATAGTTGTCGATCGGCATCTTGCCATCCCACCACGCACCGTTCATCGGATACACGTCGGGGTCGAAGAAAACCTGGTAGAAGTGCCACACCACAATCGCCAGAGTGGCAAGAATCGCCTCGTAGAAGTGAATGGTCGTGGATACGTCGACCCACCAGCGTGCAAACAGGTTGCCCACCCACACCTTGGCCCAGAGCATGACGCCAGTAAGTCCCATCAACGCCGTGCCCCACACCAGCGCCCAATACTCTGCCTTCTCCGCGTAGTTGAAGCGAGCGAACTTCGGCTTTTCCTTCCGCAGGCCCATGTAGTAAAGCATGGCGTGGAGAGCGTCGAAGGCATCGCGCGGCGTAGGCGCAAGATCGCGGAGAAGCTTGCGGCCCTCGCGTGCGGCTGCAACGTAAAACACGTGATAGATGCCGACAGCAATGAGTATCACGCCCGCGATGCGGTGCACGATGCTGCGCAGCGATTCGCTCATACCCAGCATCCGCGTGAACCACGAGTCAGGGTACTTGAGCGCAAAGCCGGTGATAACAAGAATGATGAAGCTCGTAAACAGGATGAAATGCTGCCAGCGTTGATTCGAGCTCATGCGTACAACGCTGACGACATGCGAGCGCCGCCGGTCGGCCAGCTTGCGGCGCCAGATGACGGAGTTGTGCAGCGCCATGGCCCCGATCACGAGAATGATGAGCGGAATGTAGATGAGGCGCACCCAGCGCACCGCTATCGAATCGATGTCGCGGCTTTGCACGCCGTCCTGCATGTGCACGCGCGTCAGGGTAAACTTCTGTGTCACACCTTTATGGCACTTGCCGCAGGTGGCGTCGAGATTGGCGCGATTGATGCTGGAGTGCGGATCGCTGGACGGGAGGATGTCGTGCACGCCATGGCACGACGAGCAGTTAGCGGCCACCACAGACCCCGCTTGCGTGGCCAGGCCGTGGTAGCTATCGAGATAGCTCGAGACGCGGTTGCCTGGCAGACCGAATTCTTTCGATAGTCTCACGCCCTCGTGACAAGGCGCGCACGTGTCGCGCGAGACATTTTGCTCTGCCACCGGCGAGTTGGGATTCTTGTGCGACAGGATGGAGTGAATGCCGTGGCAGTCGGTGCAGACGGGAGCCAGTCCGTTGCCGCGCGCAATTCCCTGCCCGTGAATGCTGGCTATGAACTTCTGCTGCACTTCGGTGTGGCACTTGCCGCAGGTCCCCGGCACGTTGAACTTGTAGATGGGCGACTTCGCGTCGTTGGCGGGAATGATCTCATGAGCGCCGTGGCAGTCGGTGCAGACGGCGGCCTTCAGCGATCCCTTCTCCACCGCGCGGCCGTGCACGCTCTCCTGGTATGACAGAAACGGCTGCGCGCTCTGCCCATTCGACTCCATCAGGAACTTCTGTCCATGGCAACGGCCGCACGTGACCGGAATATTGGCGTGATTCACCGGAGATTTCGCATCGTCAACGGCGAGAATCTCGTGCGGCCCTGCGTGGCAGTCTTCGCAGCTCGCGGCCGGCGTCTTGCCGGATTTGGCGGTTAGCGCGTGCGTGCTCTGCGCATACGCTGTCTGCGCATCGGCGTGGCATTGTGCGCAGGTAATCTTCTGCGGCGGAGCCTCGTGCGCCAGGCTCTTCACGTCGGTGTGGCAATCGACGCAGCCCAGCAATGAGCCGTGAATGGAGTGCTTCAGCTTGCTTTCGTCCACAAACAGGCTGATCGGCTTGCCATTCACGTCCTGGGTGAGTGTCTTGTCACTGTGGCAGGAGAGACAGTCGGCGTCTTTCAGCTTTTGCCCTGCCTGTGCTGTTGATGCCCAGAAAACAAATAAGACAGCCAGCGTACAAATAAGGAAAATTCCCCGAGCGTTCACGGCAGCAAGGAGATGCTTTGTTTGCAGAACCTGCAGTGACTCGGGTCACAAACTGACATTGCGCGAATCACAAAGCCAGTCAATCCATCACGTTCCAGGCGTCCGATCGCATTATGAGTGATCGCGCACCCTGCTCGTCCGGTCAACCTGCGGCAACACGACGGCATCTAGTGACACAGGTTGCGAGTATGCCACAGCCAACATCGCGGCATGGCTCAGACCTGTTTCTCTCAAGGAGAGAGCCTTGGCTAAACGCAAGATAAATTCTTTCAGGAGCATATTATGAAGCGCATTTTTAGCAGTGCCGGTCTCGCCGCCGCTTTGGCGCTTGCAGTGCCGGTGACAGCCCAGTTACAAAATCCGCCTAGAGAGTCGCACAACCTTAACCATGGAGAGTTTAGTACCTACGGCGATCTGTTCCGTGTGTCTCCGAAGAACTACCCCACGTTGAACTTCCTCGGGCTGGGCGGTCGCGTAGGTTTCAACGTCCACCCCAACGTGGCGCTTGAGGGCGAGCTGAACTACGACTTCGAGCAGAACTACACCAGCGTCTCGGGGACCAGCGGCTCCAGCACCACGATCACCAGCGGTGTGCGTCCGCTCACCGGCCTTTTCGGCCCAAAATTCCAGTTCGGAACCTCCGGGCCATTCCGCGCGTTCTTGACGGGAAAAGCCGGATTTATCGAGTGGAGCACCAGCGGTAAAGCGCCGTCAGGCACCACCTTTACAGACGCATTCGGACAATTCGGAGGTAATTCAACAATGTTTGCGGCCTATCCCGGCGGAGGTTTTGAAGCGTATATGGGTCCACTGGGATTGCGCGTCGAGGCGGGCGACGAGGTCTACCTGAACAACGGAGCGCACAACAATCTGCGCGTTACGTTTGGCCCAAGCATTCGGTTCTAGTACAGTGACTGGGTGATTTTGTAATCGCGCCTATCAACTATGGGTGCCCCAGGTCTCGCTTTTGAGACCTGGGAAAACCACCAATCTTCGCGGTCGCGGTTCTAGGTGCTGCAGCAATGCCCCGGGGAGCAGCCATATCGCTCCCCGGGTGGTCCGCATCTAGTTTGTGGCGACGTGCGGCCTCGCCTTTGCGGGTGAGCTTATCGGCCGAAGTACGCGCTCAACGTGAGCACTAGCAAAATCAGGCCGATCGCGATTGCCGTGAAGCCGATGACACGCGAGAAGTTGAGCTGCCAGGTCTGCGGCTTCTCGCCGAGCCGAGCCTCAAGTCTGCCTTCTTTCGCCATCCGTGCAAACTCCAGTGGCCGCTTGTGCTTGAACTCCTGCTCGCTCTCCACGCCCGTAAAGATCACCATGTCCATCGGGAAGCTTCCGGGGCGCAGGTGCGTATTCACAAAATGAATCGAGAAGATGAACAGAATCGCAAGCAGGCCCTCTTCGCCATGAATTACGAGAACCGCATTCAATGCCCACCCCGGCAGGAAATGCGCAAAGAACGGCGCAAACCACATGGCATAGCCTGAGAAGCCGATCACCATCATGCCCCAGAACACCGCCCAGTAGTCGAATTTCTCCCAGTAGGCAAAGCGCTCAAACTGCGGCTTGGGCCCCAGCCCCACAAAGTATCGTAGATGCGCAACCAGGTCCTTCGCGTCCTTCCAGTTGCCCACCATGGACGTGTTGCCCCAGAACACGCCTTTCTCATGATGCACAAAAGCACGTGTAAAAATGTCCTTCACGTGAACCAGAAATGCACCCGTCAAAACGATCGCGCAGAACTTGTGCACGAAGAGAATAGCGCCGAAGCCGCCGACGAAACTCGCCAACCCTCGCGCCCAGATGCGCTCGCTGAAGCGCAGCGGCAAGCCGGTTGCAGCGAGCCCCAGAAATGTGGTGAAGAGAACGGCGTGCAGATAGCGCTGTGCGCGCGTGAAGCGCTTGATATAGCGTCCGCCGGCGATCTCCTGCTTCTGAACTTGCTCCGGGGCTTCTAACAGTTCAGGCATTGTCTCCTCCGTTTGCCGATTTGTTCTTGAGCTGGTCGACCCGCGCACGGATGAGCCAGAGGATGGTGTGAATCACAAAGAATGTGAGTGTGCCTGCCAGCAGCAGATTCATAAATAGGCGAACGAAGTAGAGAGCCGGGTTGAGCTTGCGATCGCGCGCATTGGCGTGGGGCTGGTACTGCACAAACTTGAGATTGGCTCCGGCGTGGCAGCGGCCGCAGGTGGTGACCAGGTTGGCCGCCGCGATGGGCGAGCGTGGATCGCGCGCCGGCAACACATCGTGCGCGCCGTGGCAGTCCCAGCAGCGGGCTGTCTCCACGTAGCCGCCCAGCAGGCCGAGCTGCGAATGGAAAGTGTCGTGGTAGGTGGATAGCTTGTCCTTGTGGCACGAGCCGCAGATCGGCGTGGACTGCATGCGGAACTTGGCCTCGGTAGGCTGCAGAATCGCGTGGGCCGTGTGGCAGTCGGAGCAGACCGGCGCCTTCATCTTGCCCGCGGCAATCGCCTTGCCATGCGCGCCGGCTGAGAAGTCCATGTTGATCTTGGCGTGGCACGTTCCGCAGGTATTGGGGATGTTCGCCTTGAACGTGGGGCTCTGCGGATCCTTGTGGCTCAGGATATGGTGCGATCCGTGGCAGCTCTGACAGTTGGCCGCCACCAGCAACCCTTCCTTGTTCAGCGCAAAGCCGTGGATTGAGTCCACATACTTGGGATAGATACTCGGCAGTCCATGCTTCTGCCCCATGCCGTTGTTGCTGTGGCACTGGGCGCATGTGCTCGGGACATTGAGCGGATACACCGCCGAGCGCACGTCTGCCTTCGCGAAGATCGTGTGCGCGTCACCATGACAGCTTGTGCACGGATGCTCCTTGCCGTCGGCGTGCACGCTGCCCTTGAGATCGCTCTCCTGGCTTGCATGGCACGTGGAGCACTGCACACGCGCGATCTTGTCCGGGTGCGGATACGTCTTGATGTCCGCGTGGCAGGCGTTGCACGTGAGGCTGCCATGGATGCTGGCGCCAAACTTGTCGCCGCCCACCGCCAGGCTGTGCCCCGCGGCGTCTTTCATGTCCTTGTCGGCATGGCAGGCGAGGCATTCAGCCTGCGCCCAGACTCGCGCGGTCGCGGCAGCGCCGAACAAACTAATCAGCGCGATCGCGAAGACCACGTTGCGGACCGTGGCCCACAATGCCCGGTGTTCGCTACGCGTGCCGGCTGTCTCCCTGGCAATTGGCAATGTAATGTGAGGCTTTCGTGCTGCGAAACACGGTTTCGCGTATGCGGCTTTGGACATTCTGCCGTCTACTTTCTCCGGAACCGAAGGACGTGCGCCCTGCATGCCCGGGCATTCCCCCGCGAAAATCGCGGCGGCGTGAATACGGATAGCTTCTTATGAGGAAATGCCTTCTGCGGTTTGCTGGCAGTGACTCGGGTCACAACGTCCTGGCAAGGTCCAGGCCGATTTGTTTCCGTTGATGCAATCCAACTCACACAGTGGCGTTTACCGGGCGGGCAACCGGTGATACAGAACCGTCCTGTCGCGGAATCGGGTACCGACAATTCCCATCACATTGTTCTGTAGACGTCCCACTCACTCGGGCCGAGGGTGATGCCAGTCACATGCAGCCGTGCTTCCGATCAAGCACAATTTGGCCGCTGGAGGAACTCCAAATGGGCACGGCTGCGCTCTCCGAACAGAAGAAGATGCTCACGCTTCCCACGGATAGCGTGCGAGCAGTTCAATGGCGATTTTCGGACCGTTTCGATCTGCAAATGCTGGTACAGAGTGCGCGCGGAGTGGCCCGCGGCATCGTGGCGCGGCTGGTGGCCTCGGGCGAGCGCAATACCCACGAGTGGACTCCGCTGAAAAACGAGATGATGGACGCGTTCGATCGCGCCGGCCTGACCGCGGTCTTCATGGAGCCTGAAGAAGGCGGATTTATCGCCGGCCCGAAGAACCTGGCGCTAGCCCTCACCGCGTTCGAATTGGCGTGGGTTGACGGCGGCGCGGCCACAGCAAGCCTGGCGGGATTTCTGGCGCTTTCTCCGATTCACGAGCGCGGCACCGCGGAGCAGGCCCGGCACTACATGAGTCTCGCGGCGCCACCGCAGCCTGGCGAAAATCGCAAGCCGTGGCGCGGGGCTTTCGCGCTCACCGAGCCAATTCCTTACGTCGGCGTCGACACCGGAATGCTCAGCGGCAAGTTGCGGGTGGCGAAGTGGAACGAGGGCAAAGAGCCCCTGCTGCAAGTGGACAAGCGCGGACGCTTCATCACCAACATCGCATTCGCGAACTTCGTCACCGCGGCCGTCATCTCTGACGATCCACGCATCAAGGGTAGCTGCGTAGTGATCCTTGAAGAGGGCGACGAAGGCAGTTTCGATCACGGCACGCCAACTAAGAAGCTGGTGCACCAGTTGTCGTCCACGGGCGATCCTATCTTCAATTTGCTTGTCCCAGCCAGCCGCATCGTTGGCGGATACACGCTTAAGGACGGGGTGATTGTTCCGAAGTACAGCCACAGCGAGATCATTGAGGCGGTGTTCCGCCGCACGCGCGTGACTGTGGGATTGATGACCGCGGCAAAGCTGCTTTCGGCCGTCGAGCCTGTGATCCGGTATCAGCGTGAGCGGTTTCGCGGAGCCGAAGGCGCGCGGCCCGGCTCGCTACGCTACGAACAGGGCATTCAACAGCGGGAGGACGCGCTGCACCGCCTGGTGGATGTGTGGGCTTGTGGGGAGGCGGCGTCGAGTCTGGGGTTCGCCGCCGCGCGGCTGTTTGACGAGTTAGACCCGATGGAGAAACAGAAAACCGCACTGCTCGCCCGGCGTGGAGTGAGCGGCGGACGCGCGGAGTTGAAGGCCCTCCGCGGGAGCGAACTGCGCGCGATTGAAATGATTGGACTGCGCGAAGGCAATGCGCGCCGCGACGAGCTGGCCGCCGATCCACTGGTGCAGTTCGTGCTGAAAGACGCCGAAGTCAACGTGCTGTGCCCCGCCACCAAACTGTGGAACACCGGGCACGGCGCAAACGTGATGCGCGAAGCAGTGAGCCTGATGGGCGGCTACGGCATCACCGAAGACTGCCCTGGGTTTCTGGCCAGCAAGTGGATGGATGCGCAACTGGAAGCCACCTACGAGGGACCGGAGGCGGTGCAGCGGCGGCAACTCACCGTCACCATGACGAATGACGTGTTTCTGGCGCAATTCCGGGCCTGGACAACGGAGTTGCGGAGCATTGCCGCGCAGCATCCGGAAACCGGCGCCTGCACGCTGGCCTCGGCCATGCAGATGTGGCAATGGACGTTGAAGCACCTGCAGAAGGCTACCGATGCGCATTTTGGCAAGCTTTATCACGGGCAGCGCCAGGGCGTGACCTTCCCCATGGCCGACGCCCTGTGCTGGCTGCTGGCATCGCGCTGCCAGATTCTCGATGTGCTGGAATTGGAAGCGCGCGGCGCTAGCGATCAAGCGATGGCGGAGAGCCTGCCCGGCACGGTGCAGTTCATGAGCGACCTGTGCCATGTGCATGCGGCGACGGCAGCGGGCGAGGTTGGCCGAATCTGCGCGGAGCTGGTGTTTGGCTACAACGCGCATCCTGCGTGGGATGAAGGCAAATGCCAATCGTGTTTCACCGCAGGGGAACTTGAAGAGCTGGAAGAGACCATGCCGGGAATCTCGGCCATGGCGACGGATGTCATAGATACCTTTGGGACACATCCCCAGAAAGCCGGCCCATGTGCCGGGTGCGGCGGAGCCAATGACTTCCTTCAACTGCAAAGCAAGCTCAGCCGCTGCCTGAGCGGGTCAAGACTGGCGAAAGACCGCGCAGCGGATACCGTGAGTAAGGTCATGATTCCCGAAACCCTGGACTATCCGGCATGAACGCGATTGCACAGGCCGACGGTGTGGGCGACGGCGACCTCGAGCGGCCAACCATCGATGTCGATATTGTGTGCGCCGGCTTCGGTCCGGCGATGGGCGGGTTCCTGACCACGCTGTCGCGCGCATGGAGCCAGAACCCCGGCGACCCGGCGTTTGAGAGCAAAGTCATGCCCGGCATGCCGCTGCAGGTGATGTGCTACGAGCGCGCCGACGATCTGGCCGCGGGCGTAAGCGGCGTGGTGACGCGGGCACGCGGGATCCGGACAAGCTTTCCGGATTTGCAACCGGAAGAGATTCCCATGGCCGTGAACGTGCGGCAGGAGCGGGTCCTCTATTTACTCGATCCGGCAGGCGCCAGCCGGCGTCCCCTGGGATTGCGCTTCGCCGACGCTGTTCTCCGCCGGTTAGGACGACTTGCTGGCGTAAATAATTACGCCCTTGAGCTGCCCTGGACGCCAGCCTTCCTCCATAAGGGAGGCGGGTTGATCATGTCGATCGGCCAATTCAACCAATGGGTGAGTTCGCAGCTCATGGCCAACGGCCTGGTGCAAATCTGGCCAGGTATGCCGGTAAGCCAACCCCTGTTTGCGGACAGGTCGGTGACGGGCCTGCGTCTCGCCGACCAGGGCGTGGAGCCGGATGGCGAACCGCCCGATGGCTTTGTGGCCGGAATGGACGTGCGCGCGCGGCTCACGGTGGTTGGCGATGGTCCGGTGGGCGCGGTAGGCCAGGCCATCAACGAGCGGCTAGGGATGCCGAAGGGGAATGCGCGGAGCGAGTGGGCATTGGGCATGAAGTTTGTCATCGAGCTGCCTGAAGCGTGTGAAGCACCGTTGGAGCCAGGAACCGTGTGGCACACAATTGGATATCCGGAGCCGGAAATCTTCGGATTCCTGTACGCACACCCGGACCGGCTCGTTTCCGTTGGCATCTTCGTGCCGTCGTGGATGCACGATCCCGCGCGCACCGCGTATCGCTATCTGCAGCACTACATTCAGCATCCGGACCTGTGGCGCCATTTGAAGGATGGAACGCTACGCTCGTGGGGTGCGAAATCGCTCGACGAGTCAGGCAAGCGTGGGGAGCCCTTTCTCTGCGGCGAACAATACGCCCGCATCGGCGAAGGGTCTGGAAGCACCAACATGCTGACTGGCTCCGGTGTGGACGAGGCGTGGGCAACCGGCATGCAACTGGGCGAGGCGGTGCTGCAGTTGCTGCGCCAGAACAAGCCCTTCACCCAAGAGAACCTGATTGCAACCTATGAAGTGCGTCGGCGGGCAAGCTGGGTTGAAGACGGCGCGCTCAGAGCCGCACATGGGCGCGACGGATTTCAGCGCGGCTTCATACGCGGCCTGCTCGGCATGGCGTTGGCGGGGATTACGAACGGCGTGCTCACGTTGAACGGCGAGATTCCGCCGGCGACCCGGCAGCTTCGGCAAGGTGCCTCACGCAAGTCAGAGCGCGTGGCGCGCAAGGCCGCTACCGCACTGGTGCTGGAAGACGGGCGTCCGTTGCACGATGCGCTGTTGAGCGCGCGTGGCTGGCCGGAGATTCCTCTGGATGGCCGCCTTTTGATCTCGCAACAAGACGCGCTGCTCTTGGGCGGCAAGGTGCAGGCCGTGCCCGGCTTCGCGGATCACGTGGTGTTCAAGGATATGCGACTATGCGCGCGCTGCGACGATCACACGTGCGTGGCCATGTGTTCGGGCCAGGCCATCACCCTGCGCGCGGATGGGCTTCCAACCTTCGAGCGCGAAAAATGCGCGCACTGCGGCGCATGCCTGTGGAATTGCGGCGCGTCGGCGGACGGAGAGCACGGCAACATCGAGTTCCGCGCGGGCGTGGGGGGATTGCACTCGGTAGAGAACTGAGAGCAGCTTGAATTTAGGAGTTGAGAATGCAAATGGCATTCCACATTGTCGTCTGCGCCGGGATCGTGCCTGATCCGCTGCAGACATTGGAACCTCTGATCGGGGCGAATGGCCCCGGGCTAAGGAACGAGATGGTTTTGCCCGCAGTGCTGGATCCATGGGCTGCAAGCGCGCTCTACGAAGCCGCAGCCCTTTGCGCGAAATGCGCCGGCAGCAAAGTCTGGCTCGTTTCGCTCGGTCCCAAGTCCAAACTGCAACAGGTCATGATGACGGTCGCGCAGAAAGTCAGTTTCGAACTCGTGCCCGTTGACGGCCCTATCGGCGGATTCGCAGACGCCCATGCAACCGCCGCCGCACTGGCCCAGACCATCGCTTCTTTGCCTGGACTCGATCGGCAGCGGCTCCTGCTTTTCGGCGGTTGGGAATCGGCATCGCGCGGCGCGGGAGTAACGCTCCAACTCGTAGGCGAACGGCTCGGCATCACCGACCAGTTCCAGGGGGTCGACGAGATTGACGTGCGCGAAGATGGATTCTTCGAAGTGCTGGAACGCGTGGAAGGCGGCAAGCACCAAGTGAGCGTCTGCGCAGGACCTCCGGCAGTCCTCGGATGGGCTACCGGCAGTCTGCCCGAGCCGCGCAACAGTCCGCAGATCGGCATGGCCAATATGCGAGCGATGATGCCCGCGCTGCAAAAGGCTGCGTCAGTGAAGCTCGATGCCAATGGGCTGCGCTACGTCTCGGTGGCTCTGCCAACACAACAGCGCGCCACGCGGGTGATGAAAGAGATGACTACGGACGAGATCGCCCGCGAACTGGTCGCATGGATAGGAGCTGAGTGATGGATTCGATCCTGGTTTTGACGCATACGGCCAGTCACGACGACAACAGCTCCGCTATTACCAATGACGCGCTTGAAGCAGTCACCGCGGGCCGGCGGCTGGCAGAACAGTTGGGGGCGTCACTCACCATCGGCATCGTGGGCGACGACACCGCGGCCGCCGCGTCGATGCTTGTTTCAATCGGCGCGCGACTCCTTTCAGCCGCAGGCCAGGCATTCGCGCAACCGCGCTATGCGAGTGATGCGGCTGCCTGCGAGGCCCTTTGCCGCGCGGCCAGCGCAACCGTCGTCCTGGCAGCGCAGAGTTCTCGCTTCGCGCGCGTCATGGCCGGCGTGGCGCATCGGCTCGGCGGCGTAATCGACACGCACGTGACGGCCATCGCCGCGTCAGGCTCGATCGAGGTCTCCCGCTGGTTTTATCGCCAGCGCGTGGAGGCCGTGGTTAACCGTGACGCGCGCCCCTGGTTCCTGCTGCTCGACAGCGGAACGCATCCAGCATTCGCGGGCCAGTCCTGCGTAGCCAATGTCGAACAAGTCGCCGTAGAACTTCCGGGCATGCGAACCACCGTGACCGGATTGCGCACTCCGCCGAACGATGCCCAGACCATCCGCCCCGACGCGAAGATGCTCTTTGTGGCCGGTGCCGGCTGGACCAAGAAACAGCCCGATGGCCAGGTGCACTCGGTCGAAGCCGGCAAGCTCATCTTGAATTTCCTCTCCACCACAGGCGCATCGCTGGGAAGCAGTAAGTCGCTTGTCGACCAAGGCGGTGACGGCCAGCCGGTACTCCCCTTCCTTTCCCATATGAACCAGGTGGGACAGACGGGCGCAACGCCGCGCCATGCGAAGGGGCTTTCCACCTGTTGCCACGGCGAGGAGCCGCACGTCGTAGGCTGGCGCTTCATTGGCGAGCGGCGGGCCATCTCCCTCGACCCGAATTGCGGCTGGACCCGCGGCAAAGCCGACGTAGTCTATGTGGCCGACGCGTTCAAGGTTATCGAAAAGGTAAACGCACTCCTGGAAGAAAAGCACTCCTGAGACGCTCAAAAACCCGTGAGAGACTCCCACTGGCAGGCTGATTCCCACTACAGCGGTTCCGCAGTTGCTGTGTCCCGAAACCACATAGGCCAAGTGGCTTTTTCCTTAAAGGGCGTGTAACAAAACCGCCGAAACCTAATCAAACGGGAGTTCCCCCGGCTCTGCCGGGGAGGCAGTAGCAGTTTGACATTTGCGGGAGTCCATCCAAGAAACTCCGAGAGGTGAGCCGCCAAGCACACTTCAAGGAGAGTCCCGGAT
>Ga0137378_10004223_pt1 | contig 12411 bp, 10 predicted proteins | sample SagtaG_21_FD_104813 | JGI IMG/M metagenome (GOLD analysis project Ga0137378, IMG submission 104813) | Vadose zone soil microbial communities from Sagehorn Ranch, Mendocino, California, USA - Sage2_L_60_16 metaG | ecosystem: Environmental > Terrestrial > Soil > Vadose zone | place: USA... | reverse complement strand
TGATACCACTCGATACGTCCTCCGGCCTCAGTCAAAGATTTGAAATTGCGCTTGGAAGTGGAGAAGCTGCCGAGTGCGTCCACCACCAGGCGAAATTTCACTCCGGCGCGAGCGCGTTCTGCCAGAACTTCAAGCAGCCGTCGCGTGACTTGCCCTCTGTGAAAAATGTAGGCTTCGATATTGATGCTGCGCTGCGCCTGCCGCAGACTCGCCAGCTCCGCCTCGTAGAAATTTTCGCCGTTAGGGAAGACTTCAATCTGATTGTTGGTGGTGACCTTCGAATTGACCAGCGGCTCTATTTGTTTCAAGAATGCTTCCGACTCGACCGGCACGTGTGTGGAAGCAACCAGGGAATAACGCGGACCATGTGAAAACAAAGCGGCCAGGATCCATGTCGTGAATCCCAGGATCGCAATCACGGCCACTATGCGCAGTGCCCGCGACTTTTCAAACTCCATGGCCAGCAGGCTTTCTTCTTTCCTGCCGCCTCGAGCCGGTTTGACTTTGGTTGGCAAGCGCGTCCCTCAATCCCGAGACTCTGATGCACATTGCTCAGATCGGGATGGCGAAGCTCCACCAGCGCCCACGTTTACGCCGGAGGCATCCATGCGCAGCGCCTTGCTATACTAGTGAAGTATGCCGATCCTGAAGAACATTGCCGCCATCGCCAAAGGCATGTCCATTACCTTCAGGGAGATGTTCGCGCCGACGATTGTAGAGAACTACCCCGACGGCCCCGGCCCCCTGAAAGGCGCCAAGTTTCAAGAGCGCTATCGCGGCGTCCACGTCCTCCAGCGCGACGAGAATGGATTGGAAAAATGTGTCGCCTGTTTCCTGTGCGCCGCGGCCTGCCCCTCAAACTGCATCTACATCGAAGCCGCCGAGAACACCGCCGAACACCGCGTAAGCGGCGCCGAGCGCTACGCCAAAGTCTATAATATTGATTACAACAGATGTATTTTTTGTGGATATTGTGTGGAGGCTTGTCCGACCGATGCGATTACGCATGGGCACGGGTTTGAGATTGCTACGTTCAATGCCGGAGATTTGATTTATCGCAAGGAGCAGATGCTCGCGGCTGTGCCTGCGCATATGGGCGCGAACGCGGTTTTCAACCGCGCTGAAGTGGCTGCGGGAGCGCCGGCGGCTCCTGTGCCAGGGAGTTGAGATTCAATAGGGGCAAATCAAGGTCACGAGACGCCGGTCCGCAGCGGGCCGGCGTTTGTTTATGAAAATCAGCACTTGGCACTTGGCACTTGGCATTTAGCCCTTAGCTTCAAATACGAACAATGAGCAACTTTTTACAGACCGTCAATGAGCGTGTCGTGATTTACGACGGCGCTATGGGGACTAGTATCCAGACGCGGAATCCTAGTGTGGATGATTTCTGGGGGAAGGAAGGATGCAATGAGCTGCTGGTGCTCAGCCGTCCTGACATCATCAAGGACATTCATGGCCGCTTTTTGAAGGTTGGTTGCGACGTCGTCGAGACCGATACTTTCGGGGCTACGCGGGTGGTGCTCGCGGAATACGATTTGCAGGATAAGACGGCGGAGATCAACATTGCGGCCGCTAAGTTGGCGAAAGAAGTCGCGCAGCAATTTTCTACTAAAGACAAGCCGCGGTTTGTGGCGGGATCGATTGGGCCGACTACCAAGCTGCCGTCACTGGGGCATATCAGGTTTGATGACATGGTTGCCGGGTATGTGGAGCAGGCGAGTGCATTGATCGAGGGCGGGGTGGATGTTTTGCTGGTCGAGACTTCCCAAGACTTGCTGCAAGCCAAGGCGGCGCTGGTGGGTGTGTTTGCGGCCATGCAGAAAGCAGGGAAGCGGCTGCCGGTTACAGTTCAAGTAACGCTTGAAGCTACCGGAACTATGCTTCTGGGGACGGAAATCGGCGCGGCACTGACTGCGATCGAACCGTTTGACGTAGACGTAATTGGCCTCAACTGCGCGACCGGGCCAAAGGAAATGAATGACGCGGTGCGCTATCTGGGCGTCAATTCGACGAAATATATTTCTGTCTTGCCGAACGCGGGGCTCCCGCAGAATGAAGGCGGGCGCGCGGTGTACAAACTCAAGCCCGAGGAGCTGGCGCAGTATCACAAGCATTTCATCACAGATTTTGGAGTGCGCATCGTGGGCGGATGCTGCGGAACTACGCCGGAGCACCTGAAAGCGGTAGTGGATGCGGTGTCTGGCGTGGAGCCGGCCAAGCGGGAAGTGAAACCGACGGCGGCTGCGTCGAGTGCGTATACCTCGGTCCCGCTCGATCTTGATCCCAAGCCCCTGATCGTGGCGGAAGAGCTCAACACCACGACGCGCGTGGAGCATTTCAAGAACTTAGTGCGGGGCAAGAAGTATGACGACATCCTGGCGCTGGCGAAGAAATTGGTGAATGACGGGTCACACATGCTCGACCTGTGCTGCGCCATTGTGGGCGAAGATGAGAAGGATTACATCACGTCGATTTTGGAAAAGGTAGCGACGCGGGTACCGGCACCCATTCTGGTCGATAGCACCGAGGCGGATGTAGTTGAAGAAGCGCTGAAGCGAATTCCGGGTAAGGCCATCATCAATTCGATCAATCTGGAAGATGGCGAGAAGCGCACTTCAAAAGTGCTGCCTATGGCCAAGCGATACGGCGCGGCGGTAATCGCACTCACCATTGATGAAGACGGCATGGCGCTCACCGCGGACAAGAAAGTTGCTATTGCTAAACGTATCTTCGATTTGGCTACCCAGAAATATGGCATTCGGCCGGTGGATCTGATTTTTGACGCGCTTACGTTGCCAATCACGACCGGGCAGGAAGACTACCGCATGGCTGGAGTAGAGACTCTGAAGGCGGTAAAACGCATCAAGCAGGAGCTGCCGGAAGTGAAGACCATTCTCGGGGTCAGCAACATTTCTTTCGGCCTGGATGTTTATCCCCGGCGGGTGCTGAATAGCGTGTTCATGCACGAAGCGGTCGACAATGGCTTGGATATGGCTATTGTCAATTACACCAAGATCTACCCGTTATACAAGATTCCTCATGAAGAGGTTGAACTTGCGCGCAAGTTGATTTATCGCGATGAAGCCGACGGCGATCCGCTGCAAAGATACATGCAGCACTTCGCGGGGACGAAAGGCAAAGCGCAGGCCGCGACCACTGCCCATGTGGAAACGCTTTCGGTAGATGACAAGCTGAAGTACGCGATTATCAATGGCGAGAAATCGGTGGGCGAAGGCGCGCAAAAGAAGTCGCTGGAAGTGCTTCTGGAAGATGCGCTGGAGCAGTACACGCCTCTGGACCTGATCAATACGGTCTTGCTGGACGGAATGCGCACCGTAGGCGAACTTTTCGGGGCGCGCAAGATGCAGTTGCCTTCGGTGCTCGATTCCGCGTCGGTAATGAAGCAGGCTGTAGCTTATCTTGAGCCTAAGATGGAGAAGAAGGCTGGATCGCAGAAAGCCACCATTGTGATAGCCACGGTGAAGGGCGATGTTCACGATATTGGCAAAAATCTTGTGGACATCATTCTCACCAACAATGGCTACCGGGTCGTGAACCTGGGGATTAAGCAGCCCGCGGACACGATCATCAAAGCGGCGGTGGAGCACAAAGCTGACGCCATCGGGCTGAGTGGTCTGCTGGTGAAGTCCACGCTGGAAATGAAATACGTGATCCAGGATTTGCAGCGGCAGAGCCTGGAGTTTCCCGTGATCTGCGGCGGCGCAGCCTTGACTCGCAAGTATGTAGAAGATGACTTGCGGCGGGAATATTCCAATTCCGTGTTCTACGCTGACGACGCCTTTGCCGGACTGCACATTATGGAGGACCTGGCTACAACGGACGGCAAACGGGATTCGCGGCTCAAGGAAGGCCGTACAGTTAAGGAATACGCTAAGGCAGTCGCGGTGGATGAAGAGACGGGGCCGGTATTCGCGGAGAGAAGTCCGGTCGTAGTCGACGCGCCCAATATTCCTACGCCTCCGTTCTGGGGCGTGCGGGTCAGAAAAGATTTCGATCTGCGCGAGCTATTCCAGTACATTAATGAGACGGCGCTGTTCAAGAATCAGTGGCAATTAAAGACCGCATCGCAGCAGGATTATTTGCGGCTGGTGGAGGAAAAGTTTCGTCCCATCAAGAATCAGCTCGAGGAAGAGATCATTGCCAGTGGGGTGTTTGATGCGAAAGTTGTCTACGGATATTTTCCTTCCCAGAGCGAGGGGAATGATGTCGTGGTGTATGGCCCGGAGAAGGATAAAGCTGCACAGAGGGAATTGCTGAGATTTACCTTTCCGCGGCAGAGGGAAGGGCGGAAACTTTGCATCTCTGATTTCTTCTCCGCCAAGAGTTCGGGGAAGATGGATGTGATTGGACTTTCGTTGGTGACGATGGGAGCGAAGGCGTCTGTGGAAACGCAGCGGCTGTTCGAGGGCGGAGAGTATACACGGTATCTGTATATGCACGGACTCAGTGTGGAAACGGCGGAGGCGCTGGCGGAATACCTCCATAAGAAGATGCGTGAGGAATTAGGCATTGCCAGCGAGGACTCGCCGCACATTCGCGATTTATTTCATCAGAAATATCGTGGATCGCGATATTCGTTTGGCTATCCGGCGTGTCCGAATCTGGAAGATCAGACTAAGTTATTTGCGCTGCTCCATCCCGAGGAGAATGTGGGAGTGCGGTTGACCAGCGGATTCTTGTTGGAGCCGGAGCAATCGACGTCGGCGATTGTGGTGCATCACCCGGGGGCGAAGTACTTCGTGGTTTAGATAGAGGCCCATACTTGCGGCAAGGTTCCCTAGCAGGCTGAGGAAAAAGTGGGTTTCAGACCTCTCTAATGGTGTGGCGTTCGTCCATAGCGAGAGGTCCGAAGAATTGACCTGTTGAGTTTTGAGTGATCTAATTTAGACGATGTGTGAGGGTAGCCGTGAAGCGACTGCTTTCGGTTTTGGTGCCTTTCCTCCTGGTAGCAATTCCTGCCGAGGTGTTTGCAAAAGCGGATACATCGAAGATCACAATCAAAGGTGCGGATTCTCGAAGCTCCAATCGAAATCACGGACCTAAAGACACTAGCAAAATTCAGTGTGTGGACCGGTCCTGGCACGAGTTGTACAGGGTCGGGTTGTCCTGGGACAAGTGCAAAACAGACTGAGAGCTTCATCGTCGACTGGTCCCAGGCTGTGGCAGAGCCCCCAGTGGACTCCAACGCTACGAAGTGTCGTTCTACGCGAAAACGCCGAATGAGCGACTCATCTATGTAGTGTTCTATGAGTATGATCCGGCGACAGAGCAGGGTTACATATACTTGCCCGGTAGGACTGAGGAATGGTATCGGCTCAATGTGAGTACGATTTTCCATGGAGTGGAGGGAAAGTGGTTTCGTGCGTGGACTGTGTGGGAAAGCGTTGCGACGCCGCTCATCGCGGGGGCTAAGGTAAGGGCTTCAAGTATCTCAAGTAGTCTCATCCTTTTTACCGCAGCCTGCTAGGACACTGCTAGGTGGGGTGTGCCGCTACGGGCTAAGCCAACAGACTCAGAGCGCTTCGAGCAGTCTGTCGTGGTACGTCTTGCCTTGCATTAGGCTTAGCGCTGCCGCTATTTCGGTTAACCTGCGATACTTTGCCAGGACATTCACTCCACACTGCACCCGCAAGTCGGTCACCGTTGGAAATAGCAGGGCTGGCCAGCGATACATTCGAAATACCGTCCAGAACCATACTTTGGCGCAGGCAACGAGCGAATAAACTCGGAGGTCGATCGCGAGTTGAAGGGCCTCAAGAACCAAGGCGTCCTTCTCGCTGTACGAACTCCGATCTTTATCTTTGATTAGCTCATATTCGCCAGCTATCCAGAGGTGAATGGCTTCGACATTATGTGCCACGCGCCTCAGGTATTCCCGAATTAAGCGATCGAGGTGATCCGCTCTCTCCTGGCAGCCCACGAGAGCTTCTTGAAAGTATTTCGCAGTTTTTACCTGCTGTGGTGGTTCCGTATTTTCTTTCCGGGAGCGATCGTTGTAGCCGTAGCTTATTCCGCCTGGAAGGTGGCCGAAGAAGAGCTCTGCCCTGATGGAGTAGCTGCTCGGTGAGGTTCGGTTGAAGCTCACGGGTGGCTCATTTAAGCTGGCCACCCGCAAGCTTTATGTACTGGCTCGGCTTATCGGAATCGGGCTGCCATCGGCAACTAGCCTTGGCGAAACCGTCGTTGACGTCGGATCCGGTTCGCTCGCCTTCTTAGGCCAGGGGGATGGGACTCCAGCACTAGTGTGGGTGAACCCCCGGTTACAACTACACCCGGTTCGGTCACCTTCTTTGGCCAGGGGATAGGGCTCCCGTCAGCAATCAGCCTTGGCGAGGCCACTACCACCAGAGTCAGTTGGCCCGACTTCTTGGGCCAAGGAATCGGGCTTCCATCGGCCAGTGCGGGAGCCGCTAAGGCTGCCAACCATGCTCCAGTGAGGTACAGACGAACAATTAGGTGTTTCATCGATTTGCTCCTTTTCAAGCAAGCGGTCTTTACCGCCGTTCATTCCGAGGCTTGCGCTGACCTTGGAGACAATTGTGGGCCGGGAGCAATCGGTTCCCGTTTTACGTTTGGTTTATTCCGGTTATCGAAATTGAGGAAGGCGTTGCTGGCTTGATCCAGGAATGGTCATCCGTTGGCGTCGCGAGGCTGTGCCAAAGGAAGCTGCTCACGACAATACGATGTGAGAACTTGGCACAGTCGCATTTCGATCTCGCCCGAGCCAATGAGATCACCATTGTGGATGGCGCTATACTGGCGCTGCTGCCCCGGGGAATGTTGCACGAGCAGCGCCAAGAAGGTCATTTCCATCAGGGCAGGAAACCGTTAGGTCGCAGGTTGCATCTTTCCTTCATCATTGGAGGTTCTATGAAAGCGTTTTTGCTACCTTTGGTCCTGAGTCTCACGTGGATTCCGGCAGTGGCTCAGTCCAGCCGGACCTTGCCTAAAGACACCGAGATCAAGGTTCGTACCGATCAGAAAATTCCTGCGAAGCCGACAATCGGAGCAGCCTTTAACGCCACGGTCAGCGATGACGTTGTGGATGGCTCAGGCGCGGTTCTGATCCCGAAGGGGTCGCCGGCGCGGCTAGTTGCGGTAAACGGAGAAGGCGGGAAGAACGTTGCGCTCGACCTGCGCTCAGTGACGGTCAATGGCCGCACTTATCTCCTGACCGCGGGCTCGAATACGAGTAAGACTGGCGGAGCAGGCCTGGGTGCCAATACGCGTACCGCTAAGTACGTGGGAGGCGGGGCAGCCATCGGGGCGCTTCTTGGAGCACTGGCGGGTGGCGGCAAAGGAGCTGCAATCGGCGCGCTGATCGGTGGCGCGGGTGGCGCAGGCGCTCAGGTATATACCGGCCGCAGCAAAGACCTTCCAGCCGAGACAGAAATGAAATTTAAGCTGGCACAGGATTTGCAGATGCGTCCGGTAAGCAGAGCTCCCAGCCGGGGAGTACGTCACTAGAACAGTTCGGCGAAGCTGATTGTGGGGCCGTAGACGGCAAGGCCCGTTCGACGCTCGAACGGGCTTTTGTAGCCTTCCAGCTCGCCGGGATTACGTCGGCCTCAACTCACTTCCTGGCGTGCGCCTTCTCTTTCTTCCCCTTACTGTTTTCCGCACCCTTATCTTTGTCCAACCTCTCTAACACCGCCGTCACAATGAGCGGTAAACCCACGGTGGCATCCACGAATACTTCTCCAAATCTTCCACCCTCGGCTGGAGGCACAAATTTTCCCCACGAAATAGCCTCACTATACGGGCTCCCAGACAATCCGCCCCAATACACCGGCTCCGGACAGATCCGAACGCCGTAGTGATAACGCTTCAAGGGCACATTCTCTCCCATGCGCCGGTGCCGCAGTTCGATGAATGGCCCAAACTGCTGTGACCAGTTGCGCGGCACTCCGCCACCAATGGTGAAAATTCCCAGACGTTTTTGCCGCAATAATGTCGAGGCAAAGTGCTCCAAATCCTCAAAAGGATCAAAGCGCAACTTATGTCTGCCCGCGCTCTCTCGCATGCGATTGGAGAGGGCGACATCCAGTCCCAGCTCCGAATCCGTAAAAGCCGGGACAAAAACAGGCACCCCTTTTTCGAATGCGGATTTCAGTATCCCTTTCTGACCCTTGGCATTTTTTGACAGAAACTCGCCAATCACCCGGTTCAACTTGTATGAACACATCACCTCATTGGGATCCCATTCCTGCAGCACCTGGAACATCACGCGCTCCACGTCGTCCAGATTCCGTTCCGGTTCCAGCGTGTCGTAAACCCGGTTGTAGCCCTGCTCGTAGAGTTGTTCATCTGGGACGTCGGGGTCATAACGAAAATGGGCGTGTCCTGTGGCTTCCACGAGCCCGTGTGCCATCAGGGCGCCGGTCGAAACAATCGCATTCGCAATCCCGCGATCAATCAGCTCGCCGATGATGAGGCCTTGCTTGGCCACGGTCATCGCCCCTGCCAGAGTCATGACCACGAAGCAGTCTTTGTCGCGAGCCATGGCTTCGAGCACGTCCGCGGCTTCGCCTAATTGACGGCCGGTAAATGCGGTCTTTGCCATGGCGCGCACCAGGTCATCAATCGAGTGCACGCGAGTTGGGTCCAGCGGCTCCAAAGGGACGAGCCGATCTTCGATGGGATCATGCAGGTGGCGCTCAGAACCGGCGCCGTCATGATTGCCATGCTTCAAGTCGCACCTCCCTGTCGGTTGCGAAGCACTACTTTACTAGAGAGTACTACCGCGAAGCTATCTGAGAGCCAGGAACTGGTAACAGAGAACTGATATTCTAAGTCGTCTTAGGAGGCTTTTCCTTTGCCTGACAACTTCCGTGTTGGACTGGTGCAGATGTCTACAACGCCCGACCCGGAAACAAACTTACAGCGCGCGATCGAACGTATCCACGATGCGGCCGGGCGTGGAGCCCAGATTGTGTGCCTGCCGGAGCTGTTTCAAACTCAATATTTTTGCCAGCGTGAGGATGCGGCGCTATTTGATCTGGCTGAATCCATCCCCGGCCCGACAACAGCCAGACTGGCGGATGTCGCGAAGGAACTGCGGATCGTGCTGATCGCTTCTTTGTTTGAGAAGCGCGCTGCCGGCGTTTACCACAACACTGCTGCCATCTTCGACGCTGACGGCCAGCTCCGGGGACTTTACCGCAAGATGCACATTCCTGACGACCCTCTTTACTACGAAAAGTTTTATTTCACTCCCGGCGACCTCGGCTATCGCGCCTTCGATACCAAAGTCGGCCGGGTCGGGGCTCTTGTCTGCTGGGACCAATGGTATCCCGAGGGCGCGCGCATTACCGCATTGCAAGGAGCTCACGTGCTGTTTTATCCCACCGCCATCGGTTGGCATCCCTCGGAAAAAGCTGAGTTCGGTACGGCTCAGCATGATGCTTGGCGAACCATTCAGCGCGCCCATGCCATCGCTAATGGGGTGTACGTCGCCGTTGTCAACCGGGTGGGATTTGAAACTGGCGACGTTCGCGGCAACTCTGCTCCCGGCTTGGGACTTGAATTCTGGGGTGGCTCGTTCCTCTGCGATCCGTTTGGCAGAGTTGTCGCCGAGGCCTCGCATGACAAAGAGGAAATCCTGATCGGTGAGGTGGATCTGCGCGCCCTCGAGGACATTCGTCGCAACTGGCCTTTCCTGCGGGACCGCCGTATTGACAGCTATGCCCCGATCACTAGCCGCTTGCTCGACTGAGGACTGCCGCTCATCATGACTGCGCGCTGGCGCGATACTTCAAGCGATACGTTAAGTCTGAGTTTTCGCATGCCCGCTGAGTGGGAGCGGCACGAGGCTACATGGATGGCCTGGCCACACTATGAGGGCGACTGGCCAGGCAAGTTCGAACCCATCCCCTGGGTCTACGCAGAAATCATCCGGCACTTGTCTCGCCACGAACGAGTAGAACTGATCGTCAACAATGCTACTTCCGAGAAGCGCGCCCGAAAGACTTTGAGCCAAGCCAATGCCCTGAACAAAAGCGTTCGCTTCCATCGCCGGCCCACCAATCGCGTCTGGACTCGCGACTCCGGCTGCACCTTCGTGAAGTGTGGCACGGGCGCCCTCGCCCGCGAAACTCAGAAGGGACACGTTCCTCGCCGGGTAGGGCACGAGTTCAGTCGTGCCAACGATGGTGCCAAAAAAGGGGGTTCAGCCTCTGAAAATCTTCTCGCCATCAATTGGCGTTTCAATGCCTGGGCCAAATACTCCAACTATCGTCACGACGAAAGAATCGGAAGCCTGATGGCCAAGACCGCGAAGGCGCGTGCAATCCGGCCCGTCTTCGGGAAGCATCCCGTCGTGCTCGAAGGCGGCTCCATCGAGGTCAACGGCCAAGGCGCGCTGCTGACCACGGAAGAGTGCTTACTCAGCAAAGATCAGCAGCGTAATCCTAGAATGAGCCGATCTGACTACGAACAACTCTTCGCGAATTATTTAGGGATCAAGAACGTGATCTGGCTGGCCTCAGGCATCGTCGGCGACGATACTCACGGCCACGTGGACGACATCACCCGTTTCGTCGCGCCTGACACGGTGGTTACGGCCGTGGAATCCAATCCCAACGATCCCAATTATGAACCGTTGCGGGAAAATATCCGGCGTCTTCGCTCTGCAACGGATCACAATGGCAAACCTCTCGCCATCGTGGAACTCCCCATGCCAGCACCGGTAATCTTCGAAAAACGACGACTGCCTGCGAGCTACGCCAATTTTTATATTGCGAATAGCGTGGTCCTAGTCCCTGTATTCAATGATCCTAACGACCGCTTCGCTCTCGACATCCTCGCCGATCTCTTTCCTGATCGCGAAGTCATAGGCATCTACTCCGGAGACCTAATCTGGGGCTTCGGCGCGATGCATTGCATGACACAGCAGCAGCCAGCACTTGGCACTTAGCAATTAGCATTTAGCCACGACAGAGCCGGGATATTTTTAAAGACACACCTCTGGCCATCGCAGGCTGAATGCTGATTGCTGAGTGCTTTGAGTTGGATACGGCCATGGCTGGCCAAATGCTAATTGCTAAGTGCCAAGTGCTATTTCCGATACTGTGTCGGCTGTGGCCCCTTTTCCAGCATCTCGCGATTCCATATCGCGCCTTCGCGAGTGTAATTGGCCAATTCGAAATCCTGGGTCAACTCCAGCGCGTCGGTGGGACAGGCGTCCTCGCACAGCCCGCAGAACATGCAGCGGCTTAAATCGTAGGTAAAGTTGGTGAGTTCTTTGCGACGGGTTTTCTCGTTGCGTTCGCTCGAGACCACAATCAGGTTTTCTGGACAAGCCAGGGCGCACAAATCGCACGAAATACAAAGTGTCTCATTGGTATCGGGATTTACATTTAAGCGGGGCGCCCCACGAAATCGCTCCGCGACCTGCGGACGCTCTAGCGGATACTGCTCGGTATAAATTTCTTTGGGATCCTGGTAGCGGAAAGTGACACTCAGCCCCTGAAGCAGGTCCACCATAAAGATTTTGCGCAGCAGGTTCGGTATCCCCATATCGGGTAAAGAATATCATGTCGCAGGTTTGGTGTGGCGCGGGTGCGCCCGCCCGCGGCCTTTGACTTTGGCCGTTATCGAATCGTGCCAAAGGGAAAGGCTCAGTCTTCAGTCCAACCCCGCTACAATACTTCTTCCGCAATGAACGACCATTCCACCCCCACTTCCGACGAACTCTGGATGGAAGAAGCCCTCAGTGTGGCCCAGCGCGCTCTCAATGCAGGTGAAGTGCCGGTTGGCGCAATTGTTGTTCGCGCGGGAAAGATTGTCGGACGCGGCTGGAACCGCAATCTAACCGACGTCGACCCGACGGCTCACGCCGAAATCTTAGCCTTACGAGAAGCTGGTGCCCGAGTCGGCAACCACCGTCTGGGAGACTGCGAGCTCTTTGCTACAATTGAGCCGTGCGCGATGTGCGCCGGCGCCATGGTGCACGCGCGGTTGAAACGCCTGGTATACGGCGCGGATGACCCCAAAGCTGGAGCCGTGCACTCAGTGCTGCAGGTGCTCAATCATCCTCAGTTGAATCACCAAATGGAAGTTTCCCGAGGCGTGCTGGCACGGCGTTGCGCAGACTTATTGCAGTCGTTCTTCCGCCAGCGGAGGGAAGAACAAAAGCAGCTTTAACACGACGTCGAGGTCACTGGCCACTGACCACTAGCCACTGACCACTTTTACTCGGAGAGGTGCGTGAGTGGTTGAAACGATCCGCCTCGAAAGCGGACATACCTTAACGGGTATCGGGGGTTCGAATCCCTCCCTCTCCGCCAGATCCTTCGCACCTCGGCCCGCGCACCTCAAGTGGCTCCTCGATTCTGACCCGGCCATCCGTTGGCAGGTCATGAGGGACCTCACCGGTGAAGCCCCCAACGC
>Ga0137378_10004213_pt1 | contig 12418 bp, 18 predicted proteins | sample SagtaG_21_FD_104813 | JGI IMG/M metagenome (GOLD analysis project Ga0137378, IMG submission 104813) | Vadose zone soil microbial communities from Sagehorn Ranch, Mendocino, California, USA - Sage2_L_60_16 metaG | ecosystem: Environmental > Terrestrial > Soil > Vadose zone | place: USA... | reverse complement strand
GAGTGTTGCCGAGTACAAAGAGCGAGCCGCACGACAAGAGAGTACTGGGCCGGTGGAGCGAGCCGCGCGTGCTGAGAGTGCCGATGCGTAGGAGCGAGCCGAGCGTCGGGAGAGTACTGTGAAGCTCGAGCGAGTCGACCGAATAGAGCGAGCCGCAGTCCGTGAGAGTGCCGCTAAGGCCGAGCGAGCCGATGGGCGAAGAGGACGAGCGAGCCTAAAGCCGCGAGAGTACCGAGGTTACAGAGCGAGCCGGCCAGCGCGAGAGTACCGGAGGCCGCGAGCAAGCCGTGGCGCACGAGAGTACCGGGGTGTCGGAGCGAGCCGTGTGGTGAGAGAGTGTCGCGAAGAGCGAGCGAGCCGATGGGCCTGAGGGTGTCGAAGAGGACGAGCGAGCCGGACCTTGAGAGAGTATCGAATCGCGCGAGCGAGCCGTTCTCCTAGAGAGTGCCGAATCCTCAGAGCGTTCATGATCCTAACAGGAGGAATGGACACATGTCACACCATGACGAAGTACTAGGAATCATCAAGGACGCCGAAGGCGATCTATCTGCCGCGGCGGAAGTTGTCTACAAGACGAGAACGTTAGCGATCTACGCGATCCTTATTGGGTTGCAGACCTTGATGAGAAAAAAGCGCGCCACGCGTAGGCGTGAATTGCGTAGTGAGGTCCAGCCGCAGTTTAAGCCGGGGCGCGTCACGGGTTCCGTCGTGTTGACTGAGCCTGCGAAGAAGCGGCTGCTGTCAATCACGCAGAGGCTCTTCGGCGACGACGGCTGGATGATAGGAGAGATCAATCTTGGCGTCATGACGAAGGAAGGCTTGCTCGCGCAGGCGCAGAGCGAGCGGGCGTCCGCGCACGGTTCGCTGCGGAACGCTGAGTTCTATGAAGCTCTTGCGGCTCCGCTGCAGCCCGGTCAGCTCGTCAAAGACTATTGGAGGCCGGAAGAAGCGAGCGAGGTCCGGGGCAAGATATGGAAGGACACCGAGAGTCGTCGCGCTGCTCTAAGGTGATAGGTTTATAGTCGTGCAGCGGGAGAGTACCGTGGCTGCGGAGCGAGCCGCTGCCTGGGAGAGTATCGGCAGGTGTGAGCGAGCCGTGATCGTGGAGAGTATCACCGCCGACGAGCGGGCCGACCGTGCTGAGAGTATCGTAAAGTACGAGCGAGCCGGGTGAGCAGAGGGTCTCGCGACGTAAGAGCGAGCCGTCGTGAAAGAGGGTGCCGAAGAGCACGAGCGAGCCGACCGCGGCGAGAGTACCGCCGGTTCGGAGCGAGCCGAGTTCCAGGAGAGGTATCGGATGTCTAGAGCGAGTCGTGCGCAAGGAGAGTACCGGACTCCTCGAGCGAGTTGAAACAAAAGAGAGCACCATAAATGGCTGAACGCACTGCTCCCATCGCTGGACAGACAGACGTAGCGACGCAGGTCCCATCGCCATCGCTACCGAGGGACTCCTCGGCCAATGCGACTGGTGCGTGGGGTCCGCTGCAAGTTCTTACTCCTGGAATGACGTTTCGAGAGATCGGCGTCACCGGTCTCCGCGCGTTCGGAGGGTGGGTCAGAGAGGAGTTCCTTCCAAACCTCGTTGGCCGCCAAGGTGCACAAAAGTTTCGCGAAATGCGCGATAATTCGCCGACCATTGGAGGTATTCTCTCCGTGATCGAGGCAACGTTACGCAAAGTGGAGTGGCGCGTCGAGCCTGCGGACGACTCGGCGCCGGCGCGGGAGATGGCTGAGTTCGTCGAGCAGTGCATGGACGACATGACCGGGACGTGGGAGGACACGGTTGCCGAGGCGCTGTCGATGGTCACCTTCGGCTTCGCGCCGCTTGAGTTGGTCTACAAGAAGCGGCTCGGGAGCGACCCAGGCGAGGACCCTGACAACCCTGGCGAGGAGCTGCCGAAGTCGAAGTACGACGACGGCAAGGTCGCGTGGCGGCGCATGCCGCTGCGGTCGCAGGACACGATCCTCAAGTGGTTCTTCGACGTGAACGGCCAGGCGCGCGGGCTGACGCAGCAGCCGTGGACCGGGCCGCTGATCGACATTCCGCTGGAGAAGATGCTGCTGTTCCGCGCGCGACCGTTCAAGAACAACCCGGAGGGGTTGTCGGTTCTGCGTAACAGTTACGTCCCATTTTACTACTCCAAGCGCATGCAGGAGCAGGAGGCGATCCTCGCCGAGCGGCTGGGCGGCGTGCCTGTGATCTACATCCCTAGCTCGCTGCTGGAGGCGGCGTCGCGCGGCGACGCGAGGTCGGCGGCCGTGGTCGAGGAGTACAGGCGGATCGCGCGCAACGTGCGGATCGACGAGCAGATGGGCCTGGTGCTGCCGAGCGATATGTGGACTGGCGCGAACGGTCCCAGCGGCGCGGCGCAGTACCGGTTCGAGCTGGTGACGCCGCAGCACCGCGGCGGGAGCGGGTTCGACTTCGACAAGACAATCACCCGCTACAACGTGCAGATGATGACGAGCACGCTGACGGACTTCCTGCAGCTCGGGCACGAGGCGCGTGGCACGCAGTCGCTAGCGCTGAGCAAGACCGACATGTTCTTTCAGGCCATCGAGGGCTGGCTGAACTCTATGGGCTCGACGTTCGACCGCTACGCTGTGACGCGGCTGTGGCGGCTCAACGACTTCGACGACGACTTGATGCCGACGATCCAGCCGGACCTGGCGCAGCGGGTGGACCTCGACGTGCTGTCGCAGTTCGTGCTGCGGCTCTCGCAGGCCGGCATGCCGCTGTTCCCGGACGAGGAGCTGGAGTCGTACATCCGGGACGCGGGCGGGATGCCGGATGTGGCGGACGAGCGCGCACTGCAGGTCATGGGCATGACGGACGAGCAGATCGAGCTGGAGCGGCAGAAGGAGGAGGAGGCGCTGGCGCAGACGCAGGCGCGCACCGAGCAGATGCAGAACCCGCCACAGCCGCAGCTCCCGCCGCCAGGCAAGCAGACGCCGCTGCAGAAGATGATCGCCGCGTCGTGGGCGAGGCGGCAGCGCTACTACTCCGGGCCGCGGTTCGGCGTGAGCACCAAGAAGCGGCACCGGCACCGCAAGCCTGCGAGGCCGCGCGCATGATCACCCGGCGATGGTTCATGATCGGCTCCACTGCGGCCATTTCTGTTGCCAGCATGACGGGCGAGGATGCGCTGCGAGCGTTCGCGGGGGGGCTGCAAATCCAGCCGGTGCCGGCCGCGCACGCCTACAAGATCCGGCGCATTTATGCCCTCGACGTCATCCCTGTCGAGTCCGATGTCGAGCCGGCAGAAGCGATTCAGGTAAAAATCTACCATGGGGCGGCGCGGGATCCGCTACTATCGTTTCACTTGAGCAGCCAATCATACTTGCGGTGGAGCGCGCCATACCGCTACGAGTTGGTTTTTTCGAATAACGACTACGCGAGGCTCGAATGGGTCGGAAGTCTCGGCGTCGGCGAGATCAATTTGTTCGTTGAGGATGACGGGGTGCAGTACCTCGAAAAACACTCGTTTCCATTTAATGGTCCGGCGCAGATAATCCCGATGATGGCGGCGTGACCTACTCCGGCAAGTGCGTCGGCGGCCCGTGGGACCGGCGCATCATGGCGCATGAGGGGAAGGTGTACCAGGTGGTGATGCGGCCGAGGTTGGCGGTCGCGTCCGGGTCATCGGAGCCCGCCGTCATGCGGTGCGGGACATACAAGTGGCAGGACGACCTGTGGTTCTGGTTCGGGCCGGACTACCGGGGAACGTAGGGAGGAGGTAAAATGTTGGTGAAGAGTCCGACGCGGAGACAGGGGGAAAAGAAGCTGGAGATCACGCAGAGACAGAGGGACAAGAGGCTGGAGATCACGCTCTTGTACTTGTCGGACCTTCTCGAGCACATGGACTCGCGGTTGGTCCAGATGGAGAATCACCTAAGGCAGGTGGAAGAGCAGCAGAAGACGATAATCAATTTGGCTGGGAGTATCCGATACATAGCGTCAGAGTTTGCCAAACAACAAACAAAGAAGGAAGGAAACGTGCCATGACTGGCGGAGCATTAGTTAATTTCCTGGTGGTGATCCTGGAGCTGATCGCCATCGTGGCGATCCTGTACGCGGCGGCGCCGAGATTGGCGCCGGACCCGACGCTGCTGCAGATCGCCAAGATAGCGATAGGCGTGGGCGCGCTGGTGGTGTTCATCCTCGCGGTGGCGAACGTGCTGGGGTTCGGCGGCCAGGCGCTGGTGCTGAATCCATGGTCGATGTTCGCCGTAGCGATAGCAGTGATAGTGGTGCTCGTCGTGGTTTACATCATCAACTGGGTTGTGGACTTTTTCCAGGTGCCGTTTGCGGACGGTATCAAGTTTGTGGTCGGTGCAATCGCGTTGATTGCGATCCTGGTTGCGGTTGGCTCGGCGCTGACGGGAGGCGGTCTTCAACTCGGCAAATTCAGGACTGGAATTGTATCCACCGCAGTCTATCATTACGGATGAAGCCGCGTGGTCAGAGAGTACCGTAGAACATGAGCGGCGGCACATTATTATGAGGCCAGAGTGATCAGGGAGATCGCTGCCTGGGTGTCGCTAGCCGGCATAGCTTTGCTCCTGTTCGTGTTCGTGATCCCGATGAGCACCACCCTCAGGCACAGGATTGATGTAGTTCAGGCGGAGCGGATCATGTTTGTTGGGACCGGCTTGTTCGTCGTTCCGCTGATGGTTGTTGGCCTGCAATGCATATGGTGGGAGTGAGTAACCATGCGCGCGTGGTGGAGGTGGAAGATCCAGCGCGACCCAGGCAGCCCGCTCTTGCCGGCGCTGGTGATCCTCATCGCGGTCTGGGTCGCGGTCATGATCTGGTGGACCGGTGCGCTATAGGGCCGAGTACTTCCTGGTCCTGATGGCCGTGCTGCTGACGATGATGATCGTGTTGTGGCTCATTGGCGAGCCGCAACCATTGCCATAGAGGAGGGACGGGGATGACAGACGAGGCGACAGCCTACGACCAGAAGCAGGACAGGCGCATCTCCGACGTGAGGAACGACCTGCAGGCCGACATCGCCGGGCTCTCGATGCGGGTCAACGCGCTCAAGAGCGCCGTGGCTAGGATCGAGGAGAAGCTCGGGAAGCTGGAGCCGCTGGAGGGCCTAGCCCAGTTTGCGGACGAGCTGCACCACCTGCTCGGCGAGGTGAGGACGTGATGGGGCAGATAGCACGGACGCTATCTGCGACGGCAATTCGCAAGGGGCAGCACTTGCGCATCCGGAAGCCGGACGGCAGGTGGGACTTCAAGGGCGTCGAGCCGTGCCTGATGTCCGATCCAAAGTGCCTTGGCAACGCGATGGAGGACGCGGAGGAGCGCCGCATGTTCCGTGTCTACTTCCGCGAGCAATGGTAGTGCGGTTCCTGTCCCTCGCACTCGTCGTCGTCGCGATGGCGATCATGCTCACCGGGTCGCACCGCGCCGCCGCGACGGCGTTCCTCTTCCTGGTGATCCTGTGGCACGGCGTGGAGCTGGCCGTCGGCGGCGGCGACCCGAGGAACAAGCAATGAAGGACGCAAAGCCGAAGTACGTCGACTACATGATCTTGGACCAGAACGGCCGCTCTGGCCCGCTGCCTGTCGTCCACAGCACGGCGCGCCACCTCTACAGCGCCAAGGCCGATATGGCCCGCGAGATGTGCAGGATCGGAATGATGGCCGCGCTCCAGGAGAAGCACGGCGAGGACGAGAAGCAGCTGTTCCTGACGCCGCGCGAGGTGGTGGACCGCGCGTGCGAGATCGCCGACCTGGCGGTAGACGCGTTTGAGGAGCGCGGCTGGCTGGCCGAGCTGCCGACCTTCGACGAGATGAAGGCGGAGATCGAACGGAAGGCCGATCTGTCGGGCTACGGCATGCCGCTTCGATCGGCCATGGGTGTCAAGAAGGGCACCTAGTGGCCAAGGGCCCGCGCGCCGCGCGGCACTACCAGCGCAAGGACTCGCCGCTGCGGCTGATGGCGGATCGCTGGCGCCCGGCGATCCGCAGGGACGTCAAGGCGTCGCTGCTGCACCTCGGCGAGCTGGTGCCGCGGGAGCGCTCAGTCCGCTACGCCAGGGCGGGCGATTGGGCGGCGTTGAAGGCTCATATCAACTGGCTGCACTTCCGCGAGGTGCTCAAGGCGCCGTTCTCGCGGATCATCAAGCTGCGGCACGTCGCGGCCGAGCACGGCGTGCGGAAGATCAACGGAAGTTTCTCACAGGCGCGCCGTAGGGTGCGCTTTGCGAAGTCGGCGCCGGCCGTCCCCCTGCTGGTCGGCGCCGGCGGCGGCGGCGAGCAACCCCCAACCCCTGTCCCCCCGGTGCTCGCCGTCGCTCATGTTTTGGGGTACAATAATGACGCGCTCCAGGCCTCGGCTAGCCTTGCCAACCCTGATCTCGCCTCACCACGCCGCACCTTAGATGAAACGGTCTCCAAGGCTCTTGGGGACCGTTTCAATTTTGACATAGCTGACAGTGAAACGCAGGACGCGATCCGCGCGGCGCAAGAGGAGATGATCGCGGATCTGGAGGCGGCCGCGCGCGACGCCATTGACACCATCATCCGGGACGGCGTGGCGGAGGGGTTGGACGCGGACGAGATGGTCGACGACATTCGCGAGCTGATCGGGCTGACCGATCGGCAAGCGCAGGCCGTCTTGAATTACGAGAACATGCTGCACGAGCTCGACCCGGCCGCGCTGGAACGGCAGATGCGGAACGTGGACTACGACGCGGCGCTAGAGGACGCCATAGACAGCGGCGTTGAGCTGTCGGACGTCGCGATCAGCCGCATGGTCGGCGACTACCTCGACAACGCGCTGGATGCTCGGGCCGAGATGATCGCGCAGACCGAGAGCGTGCGCGCGGTGTCCGACGGGCTGAGCGACGCCTACCAGCAGGCGGTGGACCGCGGTGTGCTGCCAGAGGGTGCTGTCACGCGGTACTGGCAGATCGCGTTGGACGAGAAGACGTGCCCGGTCTGCGAGTCGATCCCAGACATGAACCCGGACGGCGTCGGCGTCGGCGAGCCGTTCCAATCCATTGACGGGCCGATGGACGACCCGCCGGACCCGCACCCGAATTGCCGCTGCTCGGTCGACTACATCACGGACATGGGCGCGGTGGCGGCTGAGGAGGAAGAATGAGCCTGTCCGTCGAGCGCGCCGCCGTCGACCGCGTGAAGCAGTTGGAGCTGGAGAACACCGAGCTGATGAGCGAACTGCAGCGCGTGTACGGCGAGCTTGACCGCATGCGCCACGGCTTGACCGCGATCATGGACATGCCGTTCGAGCCGGCGGCGAAGCTGGCGCGCGTGACGCTGCGCATGGGGCACGGCTGATGCTGACGTTCCGCGATGCCATCGTGAAGTATTCGGAGGACCAACCGCGCGAGCCAGCTGGCAGTCCCGAGGGTGGCCAGTGGTCTGGTGGCGGCGGTTCCGGCGGCGGTGGCAGCGAGACAGGGAATTTGGTGAAATGGTCGACTGTCGAGACTGGAGATAAAGTTAGCGGCCTTGAGGTAACAGACAACATTCCGAATATGAGCTCGATTAGTGCTTCTCTTGGTAGCCAATACGAAATCTTAGATGGTGTGCGAAGCGTTCCAGTTTCTGACTTCAAGGACAGCGGCAAGCCATCATTTTACTCGGCCACGGAGGGAGATCGCGTTCGGTCCTTGGCGGCGGAGATAGATTCGAATGGCTATATTGACCCGCTAATTGTCGTTGTTGAGCAGCACAATATGAAGGAAGGCCCATACGTCCTTGAAGGCGGCCATCGGTTCGACGCGTTAAAATTGCTGGGAAAAAAACAATTTCCAGCTTTGGTGGTTGTTGACACCGAGCGAAAGGTTGCGAAGGCGTTCCAGGAAGCGCTGCAGGACGTCGGCGCGCCGATCACGCCGATCAAGGGCTCGAAGGCGCCGCCGGACGCGACGCGGTCCCAGTGCGCGCTGACCGGCGACCCAGTCGTCGACGCCGTCATCAACGGGCCGACCACCAGCCACAACATCGACCACCCAGTGATCGACCGCAGCTACGACGTGCCATATGGCTCGGGCGGCAGCGACCCGCTGGAGGACCCGACGACGTTCGTGGACCGACACGTGCCGAGGACGCTGACCGTCGGCGACGTGACGTTCGATCCCGCCGAGCCGTGGCTGGTGCACGAGAACGTCGAGCAGTCGGTGATGGAGAAGCTGACCACGTCCGGCTGGGACGACGAGGAGGCGTACCGCGTCGCGCACTTCTGCTTCGCGCAGGTGGCCGAGCACGCGTGGTACGCGGCGCATGGCATCGATCCGAAGGCCGCGGAGGGCGTCGAGAAGCCATGGCTCGCGCAGATCCAGCACGAGGACCCGGAGCACCCGCCGCCGAACCTCTACTCCAAGCCGTACCCGCACAGCGACGTGACGTTGGCGCAAGGCGAGCCGGTGCCAGAGGCCAGGCCGAGCGACGATGAGGTCGCGCGCGGCCGGGCGCTGATCGCGGCGGCGTACGAGGTGCCGCTCGGCAAGGCCGGTGAGTACGATGAATCACAACATCCGCGGGACGAGCACGGTAAGTGGACCAGCGGCGGCGGGTCATCCGATCAATTGACCGGCGAGGAGGTGGATGGGCTGCACCAGATCGTGGCGGGCGGCAAACTCAACGATATCGCTGCCAAACTTGATGAGTCTCATGATGACCTGGAGATGGCATCGAGCGGTGCCAAAGAGATGAGTGCTGATGCTGAATCTCACTTGCGCGAGGAGGGGGAACCGGATCCAGACCTAGAGAGAGATGTGGTGGGGGCGCAGCGGGATGCCGCGGCGGCGGCGCTAAGGACCTATAAGCACCTGAAGACGATGGCTGATAGATCTGCTGCTGTTTTGCGCGCCTACGAGCAGCGACTGGCCTCACACGGCATTGGTTCGATCAAGAAGGGCGATAGCGCGGAGACGCCGTCCTACAAACTGCGCCGTGCGCTGCATGACTACTTGAGCAAGAACGTCTCGCCGCAAGCCGCGGCCATCATGGCGCCAGAGGTGGCGGCCAGAACGGAGCAGAAGGCCATGGAAGTCCTCGACGACCGCGTTAGGGATGCGCTGCGGAAGCATGATGCCAAGTCACTGGAGGCGTTCGAGGTAATCCTCGACCGCATCTCGAAGCTGCAGCCGGCCGCGGGCGACGTGCACGCGCCGACGGCGCTCGGCAACGACAAGAAGGGCAAGCGCAAGAACTTCAAGGCGCTGCTCGAGGAGCGCAGGCAGAAGCCGAAGGACAAGGAGGAGGTCGACAAGTCCGCCGAGCAAGGCGAGCCGTGGGAGGTCGAGGTCGTCGTCACCAAGGCCGAGGACGTCAAGGACCAGCACTTGATGTTTGGTTTCGCGTCGATGGCGGAGATGGACGGCAAGCTGATCATCGACAAGCAGGGCGACATGATCGACCCGGAGGACCTGGAGAAGGCGGCGTACGACTTCGTGCTCTACCACCGCCGGCTCGGCGACATGCACGAGCGCATCGGCGTCGGCGACATGGTCGAGAGCATGGTGTTCACCAAGCAGAAGCAGGAGCTGCTCGGCATCGACCTCGGGGTCCAGGGCTGGTGGGTCGGGTTCAAGGTCACGGACGAGGACCTCTGGAAGCGCGTGAAGGCCGGCGAGCTTCCGGAGTTTTCCATTGGCGGCCGAGCGCTGAGGATGCCGACATGACCATCGGAGAGGACCGAGTCCGCATCAAGTTCAACCCGAGCGACGACTCGCTCGTGGGCCAGATCAAGCAGAAGACCGCGGAGTTAATCGACCTATGTGCTTCGCATAACGTACCACAACACACTCCTAGCGAAGTAACTCGCTTGTGGTCACTGGCGCAGACCCATTACGAGGATGCAGCAATGTGGGCCGTAAAGGCGGCTACGGTTGGCAAATGAGCAACCAAGCGCTGCAGTTCCGGCCCTGCGATTGGCCGGATGACTACCGCTATCGCATGGCGCGCAAGCACGGCAACGGCGACGGCAACTTCGGCTCGCGCGGCCTGGAGCTGACGTACAACGTGCTGGCCATATCCAAGCTGTTCCTCAACGACCCGCCGCGCTGGCTCTCTGGCATGGAGGTGTGCCGTGTGCTCGGGCTGCGGCCATCCACGGCGTACGGGACGCTTGAGCGCATGGAGGCTGCGAACTGGCTCCAGAGCCACCGCAACATGAATCATGATCCTGGCGGTCCTCGGAACTACCGCATCACTGGCCATGGTCACCAGAGTGCGAGTATGGCGCTGGCGTTCCTCAGGGAGGCGTGCACGTGAGGCTGTTGTTTATTGCAATCACGCTGTCGTCGAGCTGGGCGTTGGCGCACGAGGAGATGGGCCCGCGCATCGATGCCTGGGCGAAGAGTCTGCGTAGCAAGAGCGGCGAGTCTTGCTGCGCGGCGGCGGACGGTTGGCGGGCCACCGAGGTCACCTGGGACATTGGCACCGGGCGCTACCGCGTGATGATCGAGGGCGAGTGGCAGGACGTGCCGGATAGCGCCGTGGTCGAGGGTCCGAACCGCGCCGGGTTCGCGATGGTCTGGTGGTATACCCAGTGGGAGGGAGGGGCGCTCAAGAAGCGCATCCGCTGCTTCATCCCAGGCGACGCCAGCTAATCGCCACAGTTACGCCACTCGGGAACCTGTTTTGCCTGTGCTGACGGTGCGCTAGATACCGTCCATGCCGAGGATCCTGCGTTCCCTGCGGATCAATGACGTCAGCGCTGTAGACAAGGGCGCTGGCCGCGCCGTGCGCGTCATGCTGACGAAGCGCGACGGCAACGTTGGCAAGATATGGGACTCGAACGCGGACCTGCCGGAGGGAGTCAAGTCTCTCCCGTCCGCGGCACAGACTGTGTTCAGGCGCGTCGCCAATGACCGCATGAAGGCTGGCGCGGGCGATACCTCGGCGATCAAGCAGGCCTGGTCCGCGGTGAAGAACGGCTGGGATAAGAAGGGCGACACCTGGGTCCGCAAGGTGAAGAACATTGATCAAGATGCCGAGGTGATCGACTTCAACGAGGCGCGCAAGGCGGTCAAGAAGATCGACTTTGACGATGCGCAGGCGGGCGTCGAGGCGCGCGAGGACGCCGGGCACCTGGTCGAGGAAGTCAACGAGGCGATCTGCGCGCTCAACATGTCGATCTGCTCGATCCTGGACGACGAGGACGTGGTCGACAAGTCTGCGGCGATCGCCGAGACGTTCGGCCAGTTCAAGGACCACCTGGCAGGACTCGAGTTCACGGAACACGATGAGGAGGCGGAAGCCATGACCAAGGAAGAGATGACTGCAGCGGTCAACGAGGCCGTCTCCAAGGCAGTCGGCGACAAGAACTCGGAGATCGCCAAGCTGCAGGAGCAGCTGGTGGTCGCCAAGATGACCGACAAGCACCGCGCGTTCTACAACTCGCTCGGCGACGACACCAAGAAGAAGAAGTTCGCCGACGCGAACGACGACGACCGCGACGAGCTGATGAACAGCGCCAAGAAGCGCTATGAGGACGACCCGATCTACAAGTCCCTCAAGGGCGAGAATGAGGACCTGCGCAAGCGGCTGGAGCGGATCGAGGACGAGCGGGAGCTTGAGGTCTGCAAGCGCGAGGTCCGCGAGATGGGCATCCAGGCGGACGAAGCGCCGCAGATCCGTCTCAAGGTCAAGAAGGGCGACAAGGAAGCGCTCGCGGACTGGGACAAGCTCGTCATCAGCACCAACGCGACGCTGCGCAACCAGAACAAGGAGCTCGGCAAGCTCTCGAAGGCCTTCGTCGAGCTCGGCACGTCCCGCGGCGCGGCCAGCGGCGGCTCCGCGATGGAGGAGCTCAACGTGCGGCGCGACGAATATCGCAAGTCGCACCCGGAGCTGTCCATGGAGCAGGCATTTAACAAGGTCTGTGAAGACCCGGCGAACCGCGAGCTGGTGGCGCGCGAGCGCGACGAGCGGATGCTCAAGATCCACGGCCGCGAGGCGGCCTGAGCCGGCGACGAGTTTTTGGATAGGAGGCTTCGATGCCCTACTACGCAATCCCCGGGAGCCAGACGACCATCGCGGCCACCTACAAGACCGCCGCGCAGCTGCAGAACGGCAGCGCCACCGCGGTCAAGCGCGGCAAGGTGTTCGAGCTGCTGCTCGGCGCGAGCGGCAACCCGAACGCGACGGACACGTACCTGCAGTTCGACGTGAGCCGCATCACGGCTACCGGCTCGGGCGCGTTCACCTCGTTCACCCCGACGGCGCTCGACCCCGCCGACTCCGCGTCGGTGCTCGGCGCCGGCGTCAACGCCACGGTCGAGGCCACGCAGATCACGGCGAACTCGAACCTCTTCAACGAGGGCATCAACCAGCGCGCGTCGGTCCGCTGGGTCGCCGCGCAGGAGAGCAGGCGCTCACGCGCTCCCGAGCCGGGTACCGAGATCAGCTCCGCCGGCAAGCGCGTCGTCGT